>Ga0209541_10003870_pt1 | contig 27100 bp, 26 predicted proteins | sample RifCSPlowO2_01_FD_184027 | JGI IMG/M metagenome (GOLD analysis project Ga0209541, IMG submission 184027) | Groundwater microbial communities from Rifle, Colorado - Rifle CSP2_plank lowO2_0.1 (SPAdes) (version 2) | ecosystem: Environmental > Aquatic > Deep subsurface > Groundwater | place... | reverse complement strand
GCCCTTGTTAAAAAGCAATAGTTATCCACATTGTATTAATTTATGTTTGTACGTATTCGAATACGTATACTGGACATAACCCCAAAAATGAAAAAAGCTAGGAAAAAATTCAAATTCAAAAGTAGGGTGATAGTTTGGAATGCGGGGAATGTGGAGAGGACAGATGACAGTGGTTCGTGGAGGTTTGCGCGGGTGCCGGAGGGAATTTCGGCCAAGATTAAGGAAATGCAAAAGGGGAGATTGCGTCGGGGCTGGGGTGCGGTGTATGCAAAGGCAAAAATTAGGAAAAGCGAGTGGGTGACTTCGGTTTTTCCAGACAGGCACTCCGCCACATATATCTTACCACTCAAAAAGCAGATTCGTTATGAAGAGAATCTTTATGACGGAATAGATATAAATGTTTCAATAGAAATTTGGTTCTAAGTCTATCTTGGACCGATATACTATTATTGAGAAGTAGTTTATAATAAATTCATGCAATTTGCTTCTAAAAAGCGAGGGGGGTTCACTCTAATAGAACTTTTGGTGGTTATTGCCACCATTTCACTTTTATCCAGTATTGTTTTCGCCAGCCTGAATTCCGCTCGAGCCAAAGCTAGGGATGCCAAGCGAATTTCAGATATCAAACAACTCCAATTGGCGTTGGAACTTTATCATGCAGACACCGGCACTTATCCGGCTTCAAGCATGGGTGGATTTACCTGGGCTTTGGGCAGTTGCGATACGGGTAGTAATTACTTTACTAATCTCGCTCCTTTAGTTAGCGGCGGTTACATTTCGGCCTTGCCGGTGGACCCGATAAATAACAGGACAACTGTGACGCCGAGACAATGCTATTGGTATGGAACCTATGGCCATAGCGTTGATAATTGCGGTACCATTAATGCCGATTTATATGAATATGTTTTGTTTTTTTCGGTGGAAAACAGCAGTTACAATTTTCCGATAGGACGGGCAGGAGCCTCGGGGCCGTCCTATTGTTTCTTAGGACCTCTTCGCTAAGTGGCTTGTTAATATCTCTCTGTTTATTTAATCCGATATGGGTATATAATAAGACTGGTTATTATTAATTAAACTAGAATTTACTAACATAAAAAATGAATTCTTTTAATTTAGCCATCTTTTTTATATTGAGTATTCTGTGTGGAGCGATTTTAGAAATTATTTTTGAAAAATTGCATTTCCTTTTAACAAAAAGTCATTATAAAATACATCACTTTACTCTTGGCAAATACTTTTTTCTTCTTTTATTTCCCGGCATAGCTATTTTATTTATAGGTAAGGTTTATGATTGGGCAATACTGAATGTATTTTTGATTTTTGCTCTTCTGGGAACATTTTTGGAATTTTTAGTTGGTTGGTTTTATCAAAAAATTGAGGGGCAAAGACTGTGGACATATCATAAATATTCTATATCAAAATTCACCAGTTATCTTTCGATTCCGCTTTGGGGTTTTTGCGGGGTTGCTTTTTGGCTGATTGCAAAAGCGTTAACTTAAATAAGACATGAAGTCCGACGTAAAGTCGGACTCCGACCCCGCTCGCGGGCGTCGGAGTTATCCACACTTTTGACTTTCTGGCGGGGGAATGTTGTGAAAAAGTTATATAATATATCCATATAAGTGGAATTAATTTTTTATCTCCATGATTACAAAAGAATTGGTGGATTTTATTAAGAAGTCAAAAGGGGAGGGCCATAGCAATGACGCTATTAAAGATGTCCTTGTCAAAAACGGCTGGCTGGCCTCGGATGTGGAAGAGGGCTTTAAGCAATTGGTTACGCCACTGCCCGCGCCTATTCCTGTTACTCCTACTCCTGTTGCTCCTGCCCTCGCGCCGCAGACTCCCAATATTCCTATGCAACCAGTTTCCGCGGCCCAACCCGCTCCCGCTCCGGCTATGCCTCATTTGCAAAATGTAGGCATGAATATGCCACATGTTGGAGTAGGTATTCCGAATATGCAGACGAGGCCATCAGTAGTAACCCCTAATTTAAATCAAATGCCAAATCAGATGCCGCCAATGCAAAGAACCGCCGCGGTCAGCGTTATGCCCAAGCGCCGGGGCCTCTCTCCGGTTTTGATTATTGTCATTCTTCTTCTCTTTGCTGGAGGAGCCTCTGGCTATTATTTCCGCGACAGCTTGAAAACCTTACCGGTAGTTAAAACATTTTTCCCGGCAGAGCAGACAACTGCGCCGATAGTTCCGCCAGAGGAGAATCCAGTAGCGCCGGTGGGTAATGATTTAAAAAATGATTTGAATCAGGATATTGAACCCCTTGCTCCACAATCTAGCCTACCTGCGCTAGTTGAAGCCAAGCGACAAGCGATTTATCTAGCGGCGATGGCACAAGATTATGAAAAATTGGTAGCAGAGGCAGATATTTCTGTTCGTAGCAGTAAGAATTTTACCGAGGGGCCCATAGCAGGGTTTGTTAGATTTTTAAATGGGGGAGTAGATGAAGCTGCTAAAAAAACTGCCTATGAAATAATCCCCCTTCTCCTTAAAACATCTTATGCCGTAGAAAATTATCCCAATACACCCCGCACATATGTCTGGCCGTCTGTTGCTGTTAAGCCTGTGGGTGGTACTACTCAATTGACTGATCAAGAACTGGCGCAGTTAAAAACCTTTATGACCGACCAAGAAATAGAAAGCACTAAAAAATTTGGCTATTACAGTTTTCGCCTTAAAATAACCTCGGATGGCAAATGGACGGCTTTTGTGTCGGGAGACTAGAAACTCCGCTTGACTTGGACTTTTTACTCATATATACTAGGGATATAGCGTCCAGTAGGGCGTTTTTATGTCTCTTTGACAACTGAATGAATTATTGAGAACAGGTGCAAGTCTGTTCTGTTTTTTTGAATTCCACGAGCGAAGGTCAAACTTTGAAGTGTTACACTACAAAAAAATTGCTGTTTTTTGTTTTGTTTCGTTCCCGCGTAAAGCGAGCGCAAGCTCGCCACGCGGTCACGTGATTCGCAAGAATTTTACGTGATAAATAACTTTTAGTTAGAGTTTGATCCTAGCTCAGGATGAACGCTGGCGGCGTGGATAAGGCATGCAAGTCGAACGAATCAGTCTCATGAATGTTTGATAGACTTCTTGTAGCAATACTTGAGGAATTGATTTCTGGATTGAGGTTGCTGGTTAGTGGCGAACGAGGTAGTAATACATAGGAACATCCCCCAAAGTCGTGAATAATCCGTCGAAAGACGGACTAATACACGATGGCCTCAAGGACTTTTGTCCAAGAGTAAAGTTTTAACGCTTTGGGAATGGCCTGTGCGATATCAGCTAGTTGGTAGGGTAATGGCCTACCAAGGCTATGACGTCTAGGGGAACTGAGAGGTTGACCCCCACCGATGGTACTGCGACACGGACCATACACCTACGGGTGGCTGCAGTCGAGAATCTTCCACAATGGACGAAAGTCTGATGGAGCGACGCCGCGTGATTGATGAAGTCCCTTTGGGACGTAAAGATCTTTTAGGAGGGAAGAAGTTTATTGACGGTACCTCCAGAATAAGGGGCTCCTAATCTCGTGCCAGCAGGAGCGGTAATACGAGAGCCTCGAGCGTTATCCGGAATTATTGGGCGTAAAGGGTGCGTAGGTTGTTCTGTTAGTCTTTTGTCAAACGCCTCGGCTTAACCGAGGACTCGCAAAAGAAACGGCAGAACTAGAAAGTGCGAGAGGCGTACGGAACTCATGGTGTAGGGGTGAAATCCGTTGATATCATGGGGAACACCGAAGGCGAAGGCAGTACGCTGGCGCATATTTGACACTGAAGCACGAAAGCGTGGGTAGCGAATGGGATTAGATACCCCAGTAGTCCACGCCCTAAACGATGATCTCTCGCTATTCGGAGTATCGACCCTCTGAGTGGCTTAGCTAACGCGTTAAGAGATCCGCCTGGGAAGTACGGCCGCAAGGCTAAAACTCAAAGGAATAGACGGGGACTTGCACAAGCAGTGGATTATGTGGTTTAATTCGATGGTAAACGAAGAACCTTACCAGGGTTAGAAATCCTAGTGAAAGCCCGCAGAAACGCGGGGCCTCGCAAGACTCTAGGGCAGGTGATGCATGGCCGTCGTCAGTTCGTGGTTTGAATTGTTCCCTTAAGTGGGGTAACGAACGCAACCCTCGTTGTGTGTTACAAGTGTCACACGATACTGCCCAGCCCCAATTTTTTAAGACAATATTCTGTTTAGCGTAATTTTACGTTGAGCATGTATTGCAAAGAAAATTTTGTCTTTCAGACAAATATTTTTTAGAACTTATTTTGAAAAATTGGGGCTGGGAGGAAGGAGAGGATGACGCCAGGTCAGCATGTCCCTTGATACCCTGGGCTACACACATAATACAATGACCGTTACAACGCGCAGCGACGAGGCAACTCTGAGCTAATCGTTCAAAAGCGGCCTCAGTTCGGATTGGAGTCTGCAACTCGACTCCATGAAGCTGGAATTGCTAGTAATCACAGGTCAGCTAAACTGTGGTGAATACGTTCTCAAGTCTTGTACTCACCGCCCGTCAAGTCAAGGGAGCCGGGAGTACCCGAAATCTCCACATAAGTGGGGCCTAAGGTAAGCTCGGTGACAGGGACTAAGTCGTAACAAGGCACGGGTAGCGGAAGCTGCTCGTGGAATAATTCAATTTGAAAATCGTCCCATTGTCACAAATTTATTTGTACAGTGAGAGTCCTCCGCCTTAGGCGGAGGACTCAGACCAAGATTTGGTCGGACTTATTGAGTCGGTATTGTGTCGCTCAATTGACGACACAATAGTTTGTTTGAACTTAAAACAATCTGGCAAGCGTGGAAAGACATGCATTAAAAAAGTTTAAAAAGAACGAAACAAAACAAAGCACAGCATAAATAAAAATACCTCGCGTAAGTGGGGTATTTTTTTTGTGATATAATTATTTAAGTATGGAGAATAAGCGAAAAAAAGATAAAATTAGAGTAGGTATATTGAGGGGTGGAGCAGGGAAACATTATGAATCTTCTCTACAAAAAGGCGGAGATATTATTTCACATATTTTTGAAAATTTATCTGATAAGTATAAAATTGTTGATATTTTAATCGACAAGAAAGGTGATTGGCATATTAATGGCATGCCAATAAGTCCCGCAGATTTGATGCGCAAAATCGACGTAGCTTGGAATACTTCCCAGCATCCCAATTTGTCCATAACTTTAGATAATTTATCTATTCCAAGTGTTGAAAATGGATCTTTTTTGGGAGCTCTAGAAAATAGTAGTGATATGTTAAAAGCGCACATAAAAAGTATCGGAGTTCAAATGCCCAGGTCTATAGTTCTGCCTCTGTATCAAAAAGATTTTTCCGCCCAAGGCGGATCCGCCTCTGGCGGAGATGGTTCAATTAATGAATATTCTATTAAAAAAGCAAAAGAGATTTTAAATAAATTTCCGGCGCCATGGATTGTGAGGTCTTATACTCCCGATTCAAATGAAGGCATACATTTGGCAAAAACTTTTCCAGAATTAATATCCGCAATAGAAGATGTAGTAGCGCACGAAAAAAGTGTCTTGGTTGAAGAATTTATTTCCGGTAAAATTGCATCGGTGCATTCTATGCCAAAATTTCGAGGGAAAGATTTTTATACTTTTCCGCTTGGCAATACTTTTGGAAATTCACTCAGACTCGGCGAGATTGGTTTTTCATCTTTGGAAAAAGAAAAACTAATTAATCTCGCAAAAGAATTACATAGACACATTGGCGCAAAACATTATTTAAAATCTGATTTTGTTCTGCATCCTCAAAGAGGTTTTTTCTTGACTGGTGTTGATTTTTCTCCTGACCTTAGAAAAGATTCGCATTTTTATCAATCTTGCGAATTTGTTGGCGTAAAAATGCATCATGTAATAGAACATATTCTAGATAGGGCTTTAATAGTATAATATTATTAGAATGATAAATTTATGAATGAAGGTATAAATCGCTCAAAATTAGAAGAGTTACCATTGTGGGCTAGGGATGCTAAAAATGCTATGCATGCTTATAATTTAGTACATAAGGCAGCTCTGGATGAATTAGGAGAATTTATGGATGGAAAAAGAGGCAAATTAGAAGATGAATACGAACATAAAGTAAGAGTATTATTATATGGATTTATGAGACAAGTAGGCATAGATAAGTTGCCAGAAAAAGTTTTACTTGAGAAGACTACTTCATCTCCAGGTTTTACCCTAAATGCGGGTTCTCTTGGTCAGTTCAATTTAGGGTCGCGAAATGCTCAAGCCAGATATTTTTTACCTAGAGAGAGTTGTATTTATAGAATATACTTGGATGAATTAAATGAAAAAGGAGATTTAGGTTTAAAGTTTAATCCAGAAGAACCAGCTTTTATTGGATTCGATAAAATAAAAAATTTGAAAGACGAAAAAATTCCATTAGGAATATATAAAGACATAATAAGAGAGAACAATCCTGCGCGTAATGAAAGTTTAGATAAAGAAGAAATAAATATCATTATAAATGCATTTAAAGAATTTTTTACCGGTTCTGTATTTGAAGCGAGTGTCGTAAACTTAGTAAACCAATTAGATCAAATAGATAAAGAATTTTTAGTAAAACTAAATGAAAGAATGATTTATCATGCAGAAAGAGAGAAGCATAGGATTTTACAATTAAAAAGAGCTATAGCTTCTGGAATAAAGTTGCCAAAATATATTAAAGGTAATAGTGTTAATATACCTAAACCAGAAGAACTAAGATATCATAAAACATTAATAACCGATGAAGACGAACTAAAAATAATTCCATTTTATAGTAAAAATACTATTTTAGGTGGAAATGTTCAAAAACCTGATATGACAAAGCAAAAACCAGCTGAAATAACTGATTGGTTAAGATCTTTAATTTATTCTGAACTAAAAAATTATTTACCAGAAAATATAAAGGAAAAAATAGATGAGGAATTAAAACGTTAGTATGTATTTATAAAATATATTCTAGATAGGGCTTTAAGCCCTATCTAGGAAAAAAACGGGTCGTAGCCCCGAACCAAAGCAAAGCTTGGTACGGGGTAAATATACCGGGGCATAGTGTAACGGTAACATTCACGATTCGGGTTCGTGAGATTCTGGGTTCAAATCCCAGTGCCCCGACAATTTATGGTATAATTAGCAAAATTATTTTTATCTGTAGCGGGTGATCGCACTCACATAGGCACATATGTTGGAGTTTCGCCATCACCCGCTTCAAATGGAAATAATTCTAGCCCCGTGTACTGAGCTTTGCTCTAGTATGGGGTTTTTGTTTGTAAAAAGTTCGGCGTAAAGATTTTAGAGTCCGGATATTTTTTTGCTAAAAAATTCCTCAAGACTCGCGCCGTCGCGCTCCGTAGCCTCTAAAATCTTTACGCCGAACTTTTCTAAAGTTATCCACAGTTTTGCCGAAAAAGTATTGTGTTCCTGTTTGATATGCGAGATAATTATATTAGTTTGAAGCAATAAATATTTTGGTCGTATTATTGCAGACTAAATTAGAAAATTAATTTTGTACAAGTCTTGCCGGTGGTAGGACGAACAAAAACTAAAATGGCAAAAAAGAGAAAGAAAGCAGCAAAGAAGGGAAAGAGAAAAGCTTCAAAGAAGAAACGAGCATAGTCTTTTCCCACTTTTAAAAAACTTCCGTCGAAAGTCGGAAGTTTTTTGATTTTTGTTGTATAATATAGGATATGAAGTTCAAATTCAGTAAAGAAGTAAATTTTGCAGTCGAGACGAATAAGATCCGGGATATTAAGTCTTGCATAAATACTTTTGTGGACACATACAAGAATTATCGAATTGTTCGTGAATTTGCACATACAAAAATGAATAATGATGGGGGAGGTGAAATAGACAAGTCTCGAGAGGATGTTTTTAAGGCTGCCTTTGCCTTGTATGAAATTTCTACTTCTGTGACCGAGTTCAAGGTATATTTTGAAAATGCTTTAAAAGTTCTCAGTAATAGTCAATCTGAACAAGAAGTGAATGATTATATTACTTCAGCGTTCATTTATCCTTACTCAATTACTAAAAATCAATCACATTCACCGATAGAGGCAATCTATGCTACATGTAACAATATTGATTTAATTAAAAGTTAGTCAATAAGAATGCCTAAACAAAAAAAACAATCACTTCAAAAGTTAATTTCAAAAATGGCTCCACACCAACAGTCAGTTTGCAGGGGTATAATGAGTGATTTTAAATCAAAGTTCGATAAGATACCCGGCAGTTTGCATAATCATCAAGCGTGGATTGGCGGCTATAGAGATCATGTTGAAGAAATTTTAAATATAGCTTGCGTAGTTTATACCGCGCTAAACAAGAAAAGGAAACTTGATTTCACTTTAGGTGAATCATTATTTGTACTTTTTTTACATGATTTGGATAAACTTTATAGGTACGAGATTTGTTCTGATGGATCAATTATTAGTCGCGATTATTGTAGTTCTAATTATTTAAAATCAATCAGACAAATGCTCCATAAAAAATATAAATATGTCATGAGAAATGAAGAATTGGATGCGTTAAAATATGTGCACGGAGAAGGTGATAGCTATTCTTCTAAAAAAAGAGTAATGCATCCGCTTGCCGCACTTGTCCACTGCGCTGATATTATTAGTGCCAGGATTTGGTACAACAAAGGACAGGATGGCACATATTGGTAAGATAATATCTTTAGGTCCCCTGAGTAAAATCGGGGGATTTTTTAGTTGTTTACTTGTCCCGTACCAAAATCAACTTATATTGAAAAAATCATAAAAATATAAGCTTTTCTATTTTGGTATGGGATGATAAGATGTATCCATGGGTTTATATAGTAAAATATTCGGAGATACAAGCTCCAAATTCATTAAAAATAGCAAAGGAACAGTATCCAAAATCAATGCTCTTGAAGCAGGTATTTCAAAGTTGGCGAAAGAAGATTTTCTACAAAAAACGCAGGAATTTAAAAATAGATTATCAAAAGGTGAGAGTTTAGACGACATATTGCCGGAGGTTTTTGCTTTAGTTCGGGAAGCTGCAAGGAGAAATTTAGGTGAAAGACATTATGATGTCCAACTTATCGGCGGACTTGCATTAAATGAAGGGAAAATTGCTGAAATGAAAACAGGTGAAGGAAAAACTTTAGTCGCAACACTGCCTGCATACCTAAATGCGTTAACGGGATTAGGTGTTCACATAATTACTGTTAATGATTACTTGGCGCGCAGGGATGCGGTGTTGATGGGTCAAATTTATAATTTTTTAGGACTGACTGTTGGTGTCATTAATTCACAAAATGTTTCTTATCTCTATGACCCGAAACATACTGAAGAAGACAAAGAACGCGATGCAGTGGGGGAATTTAAAATTGTTTATGATTTTTTGAAACCATGTTCACGAAAAGAGGCATACAATGCGGACATAACTTATGGCACAAATCATGAATATGGTTTTGATTATTTGCGGGATAATTTAGCCACGTCCACAAACGACCTTGTTCAAAGAGGACATTTTTTTGCGATAGTTGATGAAGTGGATTCTATTTTAATAGATGAGGCACGTACCCCGCTTATTATTTCTTCGCAGGCCGGAGACTCGGGAGATTATTACACCAAATTTGCTAAAATTGCCAAGCAGTTGAAACGAGATACGGACTACGAAGTGGATGAAAAATTGAAAGCAATATCTTTAACTGATGAAGGTATAACTAAAATTGAAAAGTTGCTTAATATTAATAATCTTTATACTTCAGAGCATATTAAAGAGGTACATCACGCTGAAACAGCGGTTAAAGCAAAAGAACATTTTATAAGAGATAAAGATTATGTTGTCAAAGAAGGAGAAGTTATTATTGTTGACCCTTTTACTGGACGTCTTCAGCCCGGTAGGCGTTGGTCAGAAGGTCTACATCAAGCTATAGAGGCTCAGGAAATTTTAGCAGGAGAAACTGTGAAAATTGAAAAAGAAACTCGTTCTTCCGGTTCCATTACTTTTCAGAATTATTTCAGATTTTACAAAAAATTATCAGGCATGACTGGAACGGCAGAAACTTCAGCTGAAGAATTTTTGAAAGTTTATAATTTGGATGTTGTGGTAATACCCACTAATCGTCCGGTAATTCGAGCAGACCATTCTGATTTAATTTTTCAAAGTGAAAAAGGAAAATTCCAAGCTATTGCCAAAAAAGTAAAAGAATTAAATCAAAAAGGCCAGCCGGTTTTAATCGGTACTATTTCAATTGAGAAGAATGAACTTTTATCTGTTTATTTAAAACAGGAAGGTGTGCCGCATGTTATCTTAAATGCTAAGAATCACGAAAAGGAAGGAGAAATAATTGCTCAAGCGGGCAAGAGAGGCGCGGTTACCATAGCAACAAATATGGCAGGTCGCGGAATAGATATTAAACTTGGGGGAAATCCGTTAGTAAAAGAAGAATATGAATTTGTGAAAAGTGTCGGAGGATTATTTGTGTTAGGTACCGAGAGACATGAAGCCAGAAGAATAGATAACCAACTCCGAGGCCGTTCAGGCAGACAAGGAGACCCTGGAGAAACACAATTTTATGTTTCTCTTGAAGATGATTTAATGCGCGTGTTCGGTTCGGAAAGAATAAAAACTATGATGGGGCGTTTCGGTATTCCGGAAGACCAACCAATTGAAAATCGTTTTATCAGCAATTCGCTTGAAAGCGCTCAGGCGAAAATAGAAGGCTTTCATTTTGATGCCCGAAAGAACACTCTTGAATATGACGATGTGATGAATCATCAGCGCAAAATTATTTATGAGAGGCGCCAAAAAATGATGCGTTTCAATAAAGAAGAAATTGAAACTTTGTTAAAGCAAATTTTGGAAGGGAGAGAAGAAAAAGCCTCACCCGTAGGTCTATGGCCGAGGGAAAAATTAGAAAAAATAATTGAAGAGAAAAAAGAAAAATTGGGTGATAAAGCATTTTTTGAAACAGCCAGAAGGATTGCTCTTTATACGACTGACACTCTCTGGATGGAACATTTGGAAGCGATGGATTATTTGCGCAGTTCTGTAAATCTTCGCGCTTATGGTCAACGAGAACCTATTGTTGAATACAAAAAGGATGGGTTGCAAATGTTCAAAGAAATGGAGAAAACGTTTAAGGAGCAGGTTTTATCGCTTATTCAGACTATAAATACTGAAATTCGTCCCAAAATAGAAGTTAGTGGACCAAAACAAACCCTGGTTACAAGCCATAAAGAATTTGGTGAATTTCCAGAACAGGAAAAATCAGCTGAAAATAACATAAATATAGGCAGAAACGACCCTTGCCCTTGCGGAGCGATTAATCCGGCGACGGGTGAAGTATATAAATTCAAAAAATGCGGTCTCATAAACGCGCCGCAACATCGTAAATCGTTGATTAATTAAAAATTCAGAATAAAAACTATGAATGTAGAAGTTGAAATAAAAGTAAGAATAAACAATTTTGAAGAAATAAAGAAAAAAGTTTCTTCTATCGGTAAACTTATAAAATCAATAAAACAGGTTGATGATTACTATATTCCTTACCACAGGAATTTTTTTACTCATAAACCTCAGCCAGTGGAACACCTTAGAATAAGAACTAATCCTGATAAAACCATCTTTGAATATACCAGAACAGTGAATATGAAATCAGATGGGGATTATGATTTTGCCGAGGAATATGAAACAGAAATCCAAAACGTGGAAGAATTTAGAAAAACCTTAAATTTTTTAGATTTTAAAAAAGTCGTGACTATAGAGAAGCAGAGAGAATATTGGATGTGTGGAAAAATAGAAGTTGCCTTGGATTATATAAAAGACCTGGGATATTTTGTAGAAGCGGAAGCAAAGGGGGATTTTAAAGATTCAGCAGAAGCTAAAGAGGCTTGCATTAAATTTTTGGAAAATCTTGGAATTCAAGATGTGAAGAATAAAGAAATCAAGATGGGATACCCACAAATATACTGGGAAGCAAATAAGTCCTAATATTTAATATATTATAGGTTAAGAAATTTAAAATCATGAAAAGAATTATTACTAATCTTTGTATTATCCACCAGCACCCGCGTGTATTGCTCGGCATGAAAAAACGCAGGTTTGGCGTAGGTAAATGGAATGGGTATGGAGGTAAGGTACAAGAAGGTGAAAGCATTGAAGAAGCGCTACATCGTGAAGTTCAAGAAGAAGGTGGCATAAAAATAAAAAACCCCAAAAAACTTGGAATCATTGAGTTTGAATTTCCACATGAAGATTTTATGATTGAAAATCATATTTACAAAGCGAAAGAATTTGTCGGTGAGCCGACAGAAACAGAAGAAATGAGACCGGCGTGGTTTAATGTTGAGGAAATGCCTTTTGCGGAGATGTGGGCGGATGACCCATATTGGATACGTATGTTTTTGGATGATAAAAAATTTAAAGGCAAGTTTGTCTTTGGTGAGAATGAAGAAATTTTAAGTTATCAACTAGAAGAAGTTGAAGAAATATAATTTATGAAAAAATTGAAATTTGCAAATAATTTGATTCACCTTATTCTTTCTGGAGAAAAAACTTCCACTTGGCGACTATTTGATGACAAAAGTTTAGAGATTAAAGATAAGCTTGATTTTTTAGATTCTGAAAAGGAAAAAAAATTTGCAGAAGCAGAAATTATAGAAGTGAGAGAAAAAAAATTAGGAGAAATTCAAGAACAAGATTTTGAAGGACACGAAAAATTTGAAAATAAAGAAGAAATGTTTAAAACTTATAAAAAATATTATGGAGATAAAATTACATCAAATACCATTGTGAAAATAATAAAATTTAAACTTTTATGAAATTAGAATTAGGCAAATACAAACATTTTAAAGGAGGGGAATATGAAGTAATGGGAATAGCAAAACATAGCGAAACGCTGGAAGAATTTGTGATATATAAACACATCACGGGTAAACGCAAAGGAGAAAAATATTATTGGGTGCGACCACTCAGAATGTTCTTAGAAAAAGTAACCGTAAATGGTAAAAAAGTCAATCGTTTTCAGAAAATAAAATAAAATGTATAATGGCCGATATGGATCCCGTTAGAAATAGGAAATCTTTAGATTTCCGTCAAGCTAACCAGATTCATATTACTAGCTTAATTTCTAACGGGATGGAACCATTGGCATCGAAAATCAGGCCTAGAAATCTAAAGGAATTTATCGGACAAGAGCATTTAACGGGCAAAGACAAGCCCATTTCTATTGCTATTGAAAAAAAGCATCTTTTTCCATTTATTCTTTGGGGTCCACCCGGAGTTGGAAAAACAACTCTTGCAAAGATTTATGCTAAAGCATTGAACGCCGATTATCACGAACTTTCGGCAGTTTCTGCGGGGAAAGATGATATTCGTGAAATATTAGAATCAGAAGGCACCTTATTGGGTCCCAAAATTCTTTTTCTTGATGAAATACACAGATTCAATAAAGCCCAGCAGGATTTTCTTTTACCATATGTTGAAAGCGGAAGACTTACTTTAATCGGAGCAACGACAGAAAATCCGAGTTTTGAAGTAATTCCGGCTCTTCTTTCCCGTATGCGGGTTTTTGTTTTAAACGAGCTTTCTGACGAAGATATGAAAAAAATCGTCAAACGCACCGGTTATAAAATAAAAAAAGATTCTCTGGATTGGCTTATCGGAATGTCCGGAGGCGATGCTCGGCAGGCAATAGCGATGATTGAAAATACTGTTTCTCTCTATAAAAATATTACCGTTGATAATTTAAAAAATACCTTGCAGTCGAAATTTTTACGATATGACAAAAAAGGCGAGGAACATTATAATATAATCAGCGCATTCATAAAAAGTATGCGCGCTTCACAGCCGGATGCGGCGCTATACTATATGACGAGAATGCTGGAAGCAGGAGAAGACCCAAAATTTATTGCTCGACGTATGGTGGTATTTGCAAGTGAAGATATAGGCTTGGCTCAGCCGACAGCGTTAGTGGTGGCCAATGCGGTATTTCAGGCAGTTGATACAATTGGAATGCCGGAATGCGGAGAAAATCTTGCGCATGGCGTCGTTTATCTTTCACAAGCCAAAAAAGACAGGAGCGCCTATAATGCGTATTTACTGGCAATGGAAGATGCGAAAAAGTATGGTAATCTGCCGATACCGATGAGTATCCGCAATGCGCCTACGAAACTAATGAAAGATTTGGGTTATGGAAAAGATTATGAAAAATATACAACGAAAGATTTGATGCCGGAAAAATTAAAAAATAAAAAGTATCTTAAAAAATAAATGATAAAAGCAACTATTTTTGATTTAAATGGTATTTTTATAAAAAGCCGAAAACTTGGAGATAGGTTTGAAAAAGATTTTAATGTTCCTCCTTCGGTTTTTTTACCGAAACTTTTTGAAATCATGGGAAAGATACGAAAACCCAACGCAGGTTCTGCATTTTCATATTGGGAACCCTGCTTGAAAAAGTGGAATATTAATTTCACAGAAAAAGAATTTTGGGATTATTGGTTCAAATCGGAAATTCCTTCGGAGAAAATGATTGCATTTGCAAAAAAGTTAAAAGAAAAAGGAATAAAAGTTATTATCCTTTCCAATAATTTTAAAGAACGAGCTCTTTATTATGACCATTATCCGTGGATTCACAATGTAGTAGATAAAGTTTATTTTTCCTGGCAGACAGGGTTTATAAAACCCGACTTAAGAGCTTGGAAATTGGTTTTATCTGAAAATAATTTGAAATCAGAAGAATGTTTATATTTTGACGATAAGGAAGAAAATTTGAAGGCAGCGGAAAGCATCGGTACTAAGTCTTTCTTGTTTACAACTGAAGAAGAATTAGAAAAAATTGTGAATAAATATTTAGCATTATAGTGTGATAAGATAATTAAATATGTCAAAAATACTTGATAAATTTAAACTGAAAAGAAAATTAATAGCCATACTGGCAGGTTGGCACTTTTTTGGCAATCCGTCAGCTAGATTAAAAATTATTGGAGTGACTGGCACCAATGGCAAAACAACGACAGCCACGCTTTTATATAAAATTGCCACAGAATTAGGGTATAAAACCGGACTTATTGGCACCGTTGATAATATTATTGTGAAGGAAAAAAGAGAAGCCCTGCGCACAACTCCCAGTCCTATAAATCTAAATAAATTGTTAAACGAGATGGCAGACAAGGGGTGCGAATATGTTTTTATGGAAGTTTCTTCTCATGCTTTGGACCAGAACAGGGTAGCTGGAATAAAATTTGCTGGCGGGATTTTCACGAATCTAACACACGACCATTTAGATTATCATAAAGATTTTGAAAATTATTTCAAGGCAAAAAAGAAATTTTTTGAGATGCTTCCAGAAGACGCTTTTGCGCTTTCTAACGTAGATGATGACCACGGAGATGCTATGTTGGATGGCATAAAAGCAGATAAATTTTTTTATGGCTTCGGGGAAGAAACGGAATCCGTAGATTTTTACGGCAAGATTTTAAAACTGGATTTTTCCGGATTGGAACTTGATTTCAATGGAGAAAAAATAAATTCAAAGCTTTTAGGTAAATTCAACGCCTATAATTTACTGGCAATTTGGAGCGCTTGCAAATTGCTTAATTTTAATATGAAAAAAGTTGGAGATATTTTGAAAAACATAGAGCCCCCACGAGGAAGATTCGAACATTTTATGTCTCCCAACGGTGTTTTGATTATTATAGATTATGCGCATACCCCAGACGCATTGGAAAAAATTCTCTTAACTATAAAAGAAGTAAAATCTAAAGATGGCAGAATAATTTCTGTGTTTGGTTGCGGTGGAGACCGCGACCCACTAAAACGTTCAAAAATGGGAAAAATTGGAGCAAGTTTGTCCGATATTTCTATTTTTACATCAGATAACCCCCGAAATGAGGACCCGGGAAAAATTATTGAGGCAATGAAAGATGATTTATCTCATGATGAATCAAAAAAAGTTATAACTATTTCAGACCGCCGTTTAGCCATAGAAGAAGCTGTAGAGCTGGCAAAAAAAGACGATATAATACTTTGCGCCGGCAAGGGCCATGAAGAATATCAAGAAATAAAAAATAAAAAACATCATTTTAATGATATTGAAGAATTTAAAAAACTATTTCAGCGAAAATAATTATTAAATTGTATATAATTTAGGGAATTTCTTTTCAGCCCAAAGAGAAATTTTTTCAATTAGTCCATACATATCTCCCGAAGACATAAGAATTATCAAATCATCTTTTTTTACTTTTTCTTCCAATTTTTCCAAGACTTCTTCTTTGTTTTTTGTTCCGTATACGTTTTTCTTTGCCTCGCCCGTTTTGCTATGGCCTAGGGATTTTTTTACTCTATCTATGATTTCTTCCAAACCAATTTGGTCATGGTCCTTTTTGCCATGTTCCGGCGGAGAAAGAATGATAGTCTCGTCGCTATCGCTAAAAACATCATCATACCAGTTTATGGTATTTTTATTTCTCCAACTGAAAGTGTGCGGTTCGAATACTGTTATAATTCTTTTATTTGGGAAATGCAACTTAATAGCATCAAAAATTGTTTTTGCTTTGGTATAAGAAGAACCGAATCCTTCATAAATCAAGACTGAAGATTTTTCTGTTTTTAAATCAAGTCTGCGTTTCAACCCATGAAAGGAAGAAATTGATTTCTCCAGTTGTGAGGGAGTAATGAAATTATTTTCCAGCAAGAAAGCAGAAACCCCGACAATATTTTCAATATTATGCTTTCCAAGCATCAGTGTTGATAAATTTGTCATCTTTTCGCCATTTTTTAATAAATCAAAATTTGTTATCTTCCCATATTTTATATTATCCGCGCGCCATAGAGCTTCCTTATCCATTCCATAAGTTGCTATTCTTGCCTTACTTTCTTTTATTATTTCTCTCACATTCGGGTTATTTATTCCGGCAACAAGCAGCCCGTTTTTTGGTAAAAGCTCGATTAATTTTCTGTATGGTTCTAGATATTGCTCTAAAGTTGGAAAAATATTAATATGGTCGTGTTCAGCGGAGGTTAATAATAATTGTTTTGGTTGCAAGTATAAAAATTTAGAAACTCCATTGAATGCAGGATATTCATCTCCTTCTAACACAAAATATTTATTGGTTCCCATCCTAGCGCTGTCTTCCAGGTCATTTGAAATTGCTCCTAAGAAATATCCGACATCAACTCCATTTTTTGTCAGACAATACGCAAGAAGTGAAACGCAGGTTGATTTACCGTAACTTCCGGCCACCACTATATTTTCTCTATTTTTTGTAATTTCCGAAAGCAATTCCGGAAAAGACTTTATCTTCTTGGGAGAATTCAACGCTTGTCTCACTTCTTCATTTTTTTCTTTATTGAGTTTTGAATGTCTGCCGATTATTATCAAATCCGCATTTTCTGGAATATTTTCTTTTTTATATGGGGAAAATATGGAAATATTATTTTTTTTAAGATACGAGAGCGCCGGTTCGTAAAATCCTTCATCAGACCCGCTGACTAAAGCGCCCATATTTTTCAGCAGGACGGCTAAAGCGCTCATTCCCACGCCGCATATTCCTATCAGATGCACTTTTTTATTTTTCATAAATTTATTTCTTTCTTGTGTCTCCCGTGAAATAACTCTCCAATAATACGTTTTTCATATGATGCAAAAGTTCGCCAAATAAAGTTTTCGCGCTTTGCTTGAATTTTTTATCTTGAATTATCATATCTGCGGGATAAAGATTTCTTCCTTTCGGAAAGAGTCCGGTAGTGAGGTTGGAAGTCGGTATTTTTTCTATCTTAAATTCTTTCATAAAACTGAGCTTTACCAGCTTTTCTTGAAAAACAGGCAAGTATTCCACCTGAGCGAAAGACCCGAAACATTTAAATTGATTTAAAAACGATAACGCCAAAAACAAAGTTATCAAAGCCGGACAGAGCCGACCCTCTTCAAGCTCTCGTATCAAAATTTTTGAATTATCAAGTGAGATTTCCTTATTTTTACTTTTTAGCTTATTTCCAAAGAACGTCATGTTTTCCATTTTTTCATATTTTCCATCCATGACCGGCGCATAGAACATTATCTCATCCGGAAAAACTTTCATAAATTCTTTCCTTACTTCGTGATTAAAAAATATCTTATGGAAGATGTGAAAACGATTCTTAAGAACTTGCACTAAGTATTCTGTCACCACTTCATTTATATCCAAAAAAACCAAATTATCTTTTTTTAAGATTCTTCTTTCAATAAATTGGCAAGTCTGGAGCGCCCACTTAGTGTAAGATTCTCCTGGAACAGCCAGAGGAAAAAATCTGGTAATCTTTTCCGGCAATTCATCAATTGATTCCACAAGTTTGTTGGGAATTTTACTCCTATAGACTAATCCATCTTGCAGATTGCTAGGAAACAAATTTATTGAATCTTTTTGTCTGTTTATTCGTCCGGGGCGGGAGCGGTTTGAAAAGGGAACACCGGAGAACATTCCTACCATATAAAAATCTTTTTCCGGCACTCCCAAAGACCCCAGCCAATTGATGCAAAGCATGCGAGGACTTTCTGTTGCGCCTAGGTGCGGTCCTGTCTGTAGAACCCTTCTCTTTTTTATAGAATCCAGAATTTCGAATTTGAATAGATTATTAATTTCAAGTCTTTCTAACTCTTTGCCAAAAGCGTTCAAAAGCTCTTTCTCCATGGGTCTCTTAGGTCTCCAGAAGTTCAGTTTTTTTGAATACTCCAGGGCGGTTTTGTTCCAATTTTCTTCTATACACTGTGCTAATCTCAGCTTTCCGGCGTTTTTCAGTACCTTTACTATGCTCAAAATCTTTCCTTTTAGCAGTATTTGCATTCACTCATACTACTCGCTTTCTTTTTTTTTTGCAAATCAGTAAAATTTCATCCAAAAACCTTAAATTATTCCTATTTTTACCTTATTTGTCAATAGGTATAACTCTAAATATCCTTATTTTATAAGCTATTTTGTATTTGACATATAGGTGAATCGTTGTTTAACTATTGACTTTTTATATGTAATATGCTAGTATATAAGTGTGTCCTTATCAATAGGTTAAAAGCCTTTTAATAAGGGCTATTTCAGTAAAAGCTGAATAACCGATATGAAGTTGGCGGAGCATAGACCGCTCTAATATGAATAAAAACAATTTAATACGGTTTGCTCAATCTCTTTTGTTTTTACCATTCGTAACTGGAACAACAGTGCCTATGGGAAGCATTCTAATGAATACGACAGAAGAGACTATTCGAACTGTATTTATACAAAAAGAAAATATTGAAGCTGATGGTTTTTTAGCCTTTAACCAGGTTATAGACCAGAAAGCTAAAGATTCAAAAGCTAAGGCGGAAGCCATTGATAGTTATTTTGAATCAAAAGACATGCCACTCTTGGGTATGGGTATGAAAATGGTGGAAGAAGCTGAAAAGAATAATCTTGACTGGCGTCTATTGCCTGCTATCGCAGTGCGAGAATCTACCGGTGGTAAGTTTGAATGTAAAAAGGTTTCAAATAATCCATTCGGTTGGGGTTCTTGTAAGATTGGTTTTGATTCCAACGAAGAGGCCATTGAAACTGTGGCCAGAAATCTGGGAGGTAATAATCCTAATACTGAAAAACACTATGATAACAAAACTACCAAACAAATTTTACGCGCTTACAATCCACCTTCAATAGTGCTTCGTTATGCAGAACAAGTAATTTCCATAATGAATGCTATTGGACCTGAAGACATGACACTAGCAGTAAATTCATAAAAAAAGAACCCTGATATCAGGGTTCTTTTTTTATATGAAAACTTTTATAATTAAGTTTTCTATTCCAGATGCACCAAAGTCATTTTATGTTCTTTGGGTTCAAAGAGAGTGATTTGGAAATTATAATTTTTACCAAGCTCTAATTTCTCACGAAGCTTTGCTTCTGACCCGAAAGTAGAATTATGAACAAGTCCAGCCACTCCTTCTTTTATAGAAACCAATGCGCCATGCTTATTGTATTTAATGACGACACCTTTGATAATGTCACCTTTCTTTAATTTTCCTTCATATTCTGTCCAAGGATTTTCTTTTAACGCCTTAATTGAAAGTGAAATTTTTCCATCCTTTATTTCAATTACTTTGGCGCGGACTTTATCATCCACCTTAAACATATTGCGAGGGTCTTCCACAAGACCCCAATCAAGTTCGGAAATGTGAACAAGACCTTCCAATCCGTCTTCAAGTTTCAAAAATACTCCGAAATCAACCAAACCGGCAACTGTGCAGTCAAGTTCATCGCCGACATTATACTTGCTCAAAATTTCCTTTTTCTCTTCAGGATTGTTGTCCTTTTCGGAGAAAATTAATTTACCTTCCTTGGGAAGGGTAGAAATAATCATTACAGAAATTTTTTCACCAACAAGTTTTTTTAATTCTTTTAATATCTTGTCTTTATCCGAATCTAAAACACGAGGATAGTGGTCAGCTTTAAGTTGAGAAGCAGGCAAAAACCCCTGTATACCTTGCCACTCCAAAATCAATCCGCCTTTATTTGCGTCTTTTATTTCCAAATCCAAAACTGTTTTTGCTTTTATAGCTTTTTCGGCCTCACTCCACGTAAGCGCTTGTTTTGCTTCTTTGAGGGAAAGTTCCGTGTATCCGTTTTCATTTTCTTTTTCAACGACTTTCGCCTTGATAATATCTCCCAGACTTATTTTTTTAATAATGTCTTTCGCATTGATAAATTCACGGCCATAAATGATACCTGTTCCAAAAGGCGACAAATCGACGAAAACTGATGATTTTTCTATGAGAATTACCGGACCTTCCACGAGCGAATCAACTCCCGGCCTAGCCGCGCTTCTATCAACAATAGATTTTAGCACTAAGTTTTCTTTGAAATTTTCTTGTACTATTTCTTCTTTGTTTTTGTTCATAATAATTTACCTAAAATTAAAACATCCGCCACAAAGCGGATATAAGGTTTAGGTTCTAATTTGACTTGTGTCTTACTAGGGTTACCCTAAATCCGTGCTTTTAATATATTTTCCGCCAGAGGCGGATCAGCCTCAAGCTGAAAGTTATATACACACATTACTATAATTATAAAAAAAAGCAAGTTTTTTTGTTGTAAAAAAAGATGTTTTTTGATATAATAATAACAATGATAATCACATATTTCGGAGAACAATTCTTTAAGATGGGGCAGGGGGATATGGTCCTGGCTTTTAATCCCGTTAATAAAACAGCTAAATCTGATATATCAGCTCACTTTGGCGCAGACATTGCTTTTATCACCACTAATTACTCTCTTTATAATGGAGTGGAACAACTTTCCCATGGTGAACGCATGCCCTTTGTTATTAATGGTCCCGGGGATTATGAAATAAAAGAAGTTTTTATAAAAGGTGTCGTGTCTAATGCTCTTATTTCTGACAAAAATTATATTAATACAATTTACTCCTTTACCCTAGATAACATAAAAGTTGCATTTTTAGGCGCTCTTTCAGACCCTGAAATTTCGAAAGAAGCTCAAGAAGCTATTGATAGTCCAGATATTCTTTTTATTCCAATTGGCGGAAAGAACGTATCTAAAGAAGTAGGTTTACTTGATGCCAAATCGGCTGCCAAACTGGCATTATTGTTTGAACCCAAATTAATTATACCAATGAGTTATAATAATGATTCTCTGAAAATGTTTTTAAAAGAAATGGGAGAAGAAAAAGCCGAAGTAGTGGATAAACTTACTCTTAAATTAAAAGATTTGGATGGCAAAGAAGGGGAAGTTATTATATTAAAAACAACATAGCAGATAGGGCTTAAAGCCCTATCTGCAGTTATAAATATATGAGAAAATTAATCCATCATTTAAGAAGACAACCTGAAGAAGTTAGAAGACACGTTCTGCATATTGTTACATTTGCGTTAGCTATTATTATGATAATACTTTGGATTTTTAGTTTGGGAAAAAGTTTGGCAAATCCCGATACGCAAACAAAAATAAAACAGGACTTAAGCCCATTTTCCGTATTAAAAGATAATATAGTCGATGGATATAAAAGTACTCCAGACACTGATGTGGTAGAGTAATATTTATGGCGAAAAAAGACGTAGAACCAATTGAAACACGTACAGATGGGGTCATTCCGGTTGATGTAGTGACAGAGATGAAAGATTCTTATTTGGCATACGCCATGTCTGTTATTACTGCGCGTGCGTTGCCAGATGTTAGAGACGGACTCAAGCCCGTGCATCGCAGAATTTTATTTGCCATGCATGAAATGGGTTTGACCGCATCTTCTCGTTTTAGGAAGTCTGCCGCAGTAGTCGGGGATGTGCTTGGAAAATATCATCCGCACGGAGATGTGGCAGTTTATGATTCAATGGTGGGAATGGCGCAAGAATTTTCTTATCGTTATCCTTTTATTTTAGGACAAGGAAATTTCGGTTCAATTGACGGAGACAATGCCGCAGCTATGCGTTATACGGAAGCAAAAATGTCTAAAATTTCAAACGAGCTTTTGCGTGATTTGGAAAAAGAGACAGTTGATTTTCGTTCAAATTACGACCAAACCCGCAAAGAGCCGATAGTTTTTCCATCTGCGGTGCCTGCGCTTCTTTTGAATGGTACACTCGGTATTGCCGTCGGTATGGCGACAAACATACCCCCGCACAACTTAGCTGAAGTGCTTGATGCTACGATGCATTTGATTGAAAACGAAGATAGTACGACTGAAGACTTAATGCAATTTATAAAAGGACCGGATTTTCCAACCGGCGGGATAGCTTATAACTACAAAGATATGCTTCATGCCTATGGAACCGGACGAGGCGGAGTTGTTTGTCGCGGTGAAGCGGAAATAGTGGAACAAAAAGGCGGAAATTTTCAAATTGTCATTACTTCGATTCCTTTTCGAGTAAACAAATCAAATTTGATAATGGCGATTGCTGAATTAGTGCAGGAGAAAAAACTTGATGGTGTTAAGGGACTTCGAGACGAATCAACCAAAGATATCAGAATCGTTATTGATTTAAAAAACTCCACCGTTCCCGAAAAAGTTTTAAATTATATTTATAAAAATACTCAGCTTGAATCAAACTTTAATTTTAATATTGTGGCGCTCGTGGATGGCGTACCGCAAACTCTTTCGCTTAAATCAATTCTTTCCTTATTTATTTCTCACAGGAAAGAAGTTGTAAAAAGAAGAGGAAAATATGATTTGCGAAAGGCGGAAGAACGCGAGCACATTTTGCTCGGTTTGAAAAAAGCGCTTGATAAAATAGACCGCGTGATTACGGTTATACGAGGGTCTAAAGATGTGCAAATCGCTAAATTTAATTTAATGAAAGAATTCAAGTTTTCAGAATTGCAAACAATTGCGATACTTGAAATGAAATTGCAGAAACTGGCCGGACTTGAAAGAAAAGCCGTGGAAAATGAACTTGAAGAGAAACAGAAATTTATCAAGGAAACAAAGGACCTTTTGGCAAGTCCAAAGAAAATTCTTAATGTTATTTCTTCAGAATTAAAAGAAATTCGTGAAAAATATGCGGATGAACGCAGAACAAAAATAGTTAAAGGCGGAAACAAAGAAATTTCGGATGAAGATTTAATACCGGAAAAAGAAACAGTGCTTGTCTTTACCGCCGGCGGATATGTAAAACGCACCGACCCTTCCGAATATCATTCACAGAAAAGAGGAGGAGTCGGTGTTGTTGACCTTGAAACTAAAGAAGAAGATTTTGTGACAATGCTTGTGTCAGGGTCCACTCATAGTGATTTGCTATTCTTTACTAATTTGGGAAAAGCTTATCAAATGAAAATGTATGATATTCCGGAAGGGAAGCGCGCAACAAAAGGGAAATCAATTATGAATTTTTTGGCGCTTAACAACGACGAAAAAGTTACTTCTGTTTTATCTATGCCGAAAGAGCTTAAAAAATCTCCCATATCTCTCATGTTGGTCACAAAAGATGGCACGTCCAAAAAAATGTCGGGAGAAAGTTTCAAAGATGTCAGGAGAAGTGGACTCATAGCTATCCGCTTGGACAAAGAAGACCAACTTGTTTCCGCGTTATTGGTTGAAAAAGGCGACGAAGTGATGGTGGCTACTTCAGGTGGGCAATCTATCAGATTTAAAGAATCCGATATAAGAGAAATGGGCAGAACTGCGGGAGGTGTGCGTGGAATAAAACTCGAAAAAGGCGATGAAGTTATTAGTATGGATGTTGTAAAAAAAGATAATAAAGACGGAGCATTCTTAACCATGAGCGCAAATGGTTTTGGTAAAAAGACTTCCCTAAAAGAATATAAAGTTCAAAAAAGAGGAGGTTCTGGTGTTAAAACTGCGAAAGTAACGCCCAAAACCGGCAAACTGATAGTTGCCAAAGTATTAGCTGGAGGAGAGGAAGAATTGATAGCAATGTCAAAAAAAGGTCAGGTTATCAGAACGGCCTTAAAAGATATTTCATCCCTTGGCAGGCAAACTCAAGGCGTAACCATAATGCGTCTTCGTGCCGGGGACAGCATAGCATCTCTTGTTTGCGCGTAGTATAATATGTGTTAGTGAAGATTATTATTAGAACAACAAATTATAAAAATTATGAAAAAACCATGGCTTGCGTGTGTGTTAAATATTGTTTTGCCAGGAGTTGGATATATTTATGTTGGTAATCGTGTTGTATTCGGTATTTTATTATTTATCAGTAATCTCATTGTTTGGACTAGTAGTGTTTCTTTATCTGAATTTTCCAATAGTGCCATTGGAATAATGGTTATTTCTGGCATAGTAATGATTATTGCTTTTGCATATGACGGCTATAAAGATGCCCAGGAAACTAATTTGCATTTAAAATAAGTGTCAAGGACTGTCCTTGACACTAATCCTTAGTCTTAAAATTTAAGGTCTCCTTTGTAAAGTTATTTTGGCTACCAAAGGTTGAGATTAATAACTCTTTATCAGTTATTGGCAGATTTCTATCTGAGGCAAAATCATTATAACTGCTCCATTTATATTCTTCTGGACTTTTCACTAAACCGTCTTTGACTGGGTTCATGTGGATGTAAGCTGAAGTCCACATCAGCTGAGAATCGTTTTCAATTATCACAGATTTGAATCTTTCTTGAAAGACATGCCCGACTCTTTTATATTTTTTATTTACATACATAGAGTAACTTGTACATATTTGAGAAATTAATTTTGAAACTGGTATATTGCCGCATTGTTCAATCAATAAATGGAAATGGTTAGGCATCAAACAAAATGAGTGCAATTTAAATAGATTATTGTTTGAACTTATCCGAATTCTTGAATTCGGAATTACTAGAAGGTTTTCTTTTTGAAGTGTCTCATAATCTATTCCCAGCGCTAATCCAACCCTAAAAAGGAAAGCCTTATAATCGCTTTGGCCATAAAAAATTTTCTCTCTATTGTTTCCTCTATTGTAAATATGAACTATCGTATCGGGGGCTAAGTTTTTGTAGTCTCTATTTTTCATTTTTTTATTATATCACAAAACTTGTCAAGGACAGTCCTTGACAGGTTATGTATATTTTTTTGATAAATTAAATGCATATAATATATTTTTATACTATAATATATCTATGTTTACTGACCCGGTAAAAAACTTAAAAGCGCTTGGTTTAAGGGAGAATATGATTGTGGCGGATTTAGGCGCTGGTTCCGGTTTTTACACTATCCCTGCAGCAAAAATGGTGCCAATGGGAAAAGTTTATGCTATTGAAATACAGAAAGATTTTTTAACAACAATCAGAAATAAAGGAATAGAGGCTCGCCTCAATAATTTAGAATGTCTTCTGGGGGATGTTGAGAAAATGGGCGGGACTAAAATAAAAGATAAAATTGTAGATGCTGTGATTGCTTCTAATATACTTTTTCAAGTAGAAGACAAAGAAAAATTTTTAGAAGAAGCGAAAAGAATACTCAAATCAGGAGGCGAACTTCTTCTTGTTGATTGGTCTGATAATTCATCTCCCATAGGACCTGGTTTTGATAAAGTTATTTCTAAAAGTAAAGCGCGCGAGATGTTGGAAGAAAAAGGTTTTATCTGGCAACGCGACATAGACGCCGGAGCGCATCATTATGGTATAATATTTAAAAATAAATGAAAGGAAATTTTCAAATTATAATTTTAATTGTATTTATTGCCACCGCTGTTTTAGGCATTTTAGTTTTTTCTGGAGCGATACCTCTCGGAAATCAGGGTGATAATACCGGCGCGCAGGGCACAGTTGTTTTGTGGGGTACGGTAAAAACAGGAATTATTTCTCCTTTACTTGAAGATTTTAATCGGGTTAATACTGCTTTTGTCGTAAAATATGAGGAAAAACATCCAGATACTTTTGATAATGATTTACTGGAAGCATTAGCTGAGGGGGTAGGTCCCGATATGTTTTTCATCTCTGATGATTTAGCATTCAAATATAGTAATAAAATTTACACCATTCCTTATCAGAGTTTTTCACTTAACACTTTTAAAAATACTTTTGTCGGCGCGGGAGAAGTATTCTTGACTTCAAAAGGAGTTTTAGCTTTTCCGCTTGCTGTTGACCCTTTGATGATGTATTACAACAGAAGCGTTCTTGATGCCAACGGAATTGCCTATCCTCCGACTTACTGGGATGAATTTACTAATCTTGTTCCGCTTTTAACTAAAAAAGATAATAGGGGTATAATTACAAACAGCACGGTTGCAATGGGGCAATTTTCTAATGTTTTTCACGCGAAAGATATATTATCTACTCTTTTTATGCAGGCAGGAAATTTAATTATAGCCGAGAAGAACGGGTCTTTTATATCTGTTCTGGGCCAAACTGGAAAATATGATTTGGGTTCTATTTTAAAATTTTATACGGATTTTGCCGACCCGTTGAAAGATATTTATTCTTGGAATAAATCTTTTTCCAATTCTCGTGATGCTTTTAGCGCGGAGAATCTGACGTTCTATTTTGGTTATGCGAGCGAACTCCAGTCTTTAGTTAATAAAAATCCCAATCAAAACTTTTTAGTTGCGCCTATACCCCAGATTAGAAATAGTAATTTTAAATTAACTTCTGCCCATGTGACCGGTATTGCAATTTCTTCTCTCTCAAAGAATTTCAATACTGCTTTTACTGCGGCA
>Ga0209541_10003867_pt1 | contig 27116 bp, 22 predicted proteins | sample RifCSPlowO2_01_FD_184027 | JGI IMG/M metagenome (GOLD analysis project Ga0209541, IMG submission 184027) | Groundwater microbial communities from Rifle, Colorado - Rifle CSP2_plank lowO2_0.1 (SPAdes) (version 2) | ecosystem: Environmental > Aquatic > Deep subsurface > Groundwater | place... | reverse complement strand
AACAACAGTGTTTGCAACCTGGATAAATGAAAACACCATAAGATTAAACAATGTCCCTGATGGAACTCATAGAATAAGAGCTCATTTAGCTAAAGTAGATCATTCTCTTCCTGGAAATCCTGAAGCAATTTATGATATTATAATACATGTTCATACTGCTAAGCAGTGTGTTGACAAAGACGGAGATAGTTATGGAGAGAATTGTGATAAAGGACCTGACTGCAACGACAATGACAACAAGATACATCCTGGAGCTGTAGAAGTATGCGATGGAAAAGACAATGATTGTGATGGAAAAATAGACGAGAATGATGGAGATTTGTGCTCTTCTGGAGGCATATGTTTATTTGGAAGCTGTATGGGAGTTGTTTGTTCTAAAAATTCTGATTGCGGAACTGATGGTTTTATAGGAGATAACTTTTGCAAGAATAATGATATTTATCAGAAATTCAAAGAATATAAATGCAATAATCCAAGAACAATATTTAGTTACTGCACTTCAGATACTGAAATTTTATTAAAAAAACAATGCGAAATTGCTTGTTCAAATGGGCAGTGTACTGGTGAATGTATAAAAGATGAAGATTGCCCTAACGATTTTTCATCATCATCTTATTGTTCCGATAAATCAGTTGTGAAAGATTTCCACGATTTTTCATGTGTAAATTATTCATGCAAGGAAAATGTAAAAACAACAACAATAGAAATGTGCTCTGAACTCTGTGTTAATGGAGAGTGTATTAATATTTCTTGTTTCAAAGATTCTGATTGCGGAACTGATGGTTTTATAGGAGATAACTTTTGCAAAGATGGAGATGTCTACAAGAAATTTGAAGAATTTTCATGCAAAAATCCGGGAACAAAAAACAGCATGTGCGATTCTAGTAAAAAGGATAAGTTAGTTGAAAATTGCCCTAACGGATGTAACAATGGTAAGTGTATAACAGAAATTTGTGATGATGGAATTGATAATGATGGAGATGGAAAGGTTGACAAATTAAAAGAATTGAATCCTCAAAATGGAGAAATCCTTAAAGTAACAAATCCTTTCAAAATAACTGGGTCTGCTATTATTAATAACTCAAATAAAAAATTTGGATTTAGTCTTTTCTCCAAAGAAGGAACTGCTGTCTTAAGGTCACTTGACAAAAAAGTGAACACTGCAACTTTACAAAAAATATGCAATATTTATGGATATGCGAATGTAAAATCTCATGCATGTGTTAGCCCTGATTATGAAAATAGATGTAATTTTTACTCTCCTCATGATAATCAATTATGGATATACAATACTTTCCTAAAAGATTTCAAGCTTATTGAAGCAAAAAACACAGATTCACAAGGAGAAAGAGAGTGGCTAAGCGAAATTGTCTGCGAACATAGACTTCCCGCATGCAGTGATGGCTGGGATAATGATGGAGATGGAAAGATTGATGACAAGGATCCTGGATGCGCGAACAAATTTGACGACGATGAACGAGAGCATGATCCTGATTGTCAGTTATAACAAAAATATAGTTCTCTATACTATTTTCGTATTATAAATCTTTAAGAAATTATATTATAGACTAATAATGTTTAAAAGCGTATTAACTCTGGAGTTATAATGAAAATCGAGGATTTTCAAATCCTCATTTCCATAGGAAATTTCGGATAATGAAAATGGGGAATAACAAGAATAGAATATTATTTTCTTTAATAATTGTTGTGTTGTTGATTTCTTACGTGCAAGCTATTACTGGAAGCATTGGAAACGCGAGAATGGTATTGCGACTAAAACAATGGGAAAAAATAGAAAAATGCATTTTGGTTAAAAATGTTAATGATGTTGCTGTGAATGTTGGGGTTTCACAGACAGGAGAACTTGCAGAGTATATTAACTTAAAGGATAAGGAGTTCTCACTTGAACCAAAGACTGAAAAAAAAGCGTGTTTTGATTTAATGGCAGCTAAATCAGGAACAACAGAAAGCAAGATAAACATAAAATTTGCTCCTGTTGATGGAAAAAATGGTGTTGGTTTAAGTTCTACTATTATTGTTATTGCTGAAGAATCAGAACCTGGATTATTAAATAATATTTTTGCTGATTCGTCAGACAACTCTGAAGATGTAGATGCAGAATCAGGACAGGCCTTGACAGGCAATAAAATACTCAAAAAAACTGTTATAGTGTCTTCCGGAATAACAATTGTACTTTTCGCAATTTTGCTTGTTTTATTAGTTCTTTATTCTAAAAAAAAGAAGATTATGAAAGTAGTAACAGTAAATAAAACAAAAAAGAGTATGAAGGCTCATGAGTAAATCTCTTTTTTTATTGTCTATTTTATTGTCACTAACATTGTTGATATATTCTGTAGGTTTTGTTAGTGCTTATCAAAAATTATGTCTTAGTAACGGACAAAGTGTACCAAGCAGTAAAAATCCTAGATACACCTGTCTTCATGATAGCTGTCAGATTTGTGTTGATAACAATAACTATCCTGTTCATCCATCCAAATGCAACTCAATAGGAGGTTGTAAAATTTTTGAAGATAATAGTAAAATAACTTCTAATAATTCTCAAAATACTACAGATACTAATGGAACTTCAGACTCACAGAGCCAAACTAATTCAACAACTAGTGATTCTCAAACAGGAAGCGGAGGCAGTGGAGGAGGTTCTGGAGGCGGGGGAGGTGGAGGCGGAAGTTCTGGGGGAGGTTCTGGTGATGGTGGAAGTGGTGGTATTATTTCTCCACCAAAATTAAATAATCAAACTATAACAAATGAAACTCCTTTAATTTTAAAAACAAAGGAAGAGTTTGATAATAAAAGTTCTGAAGATAGCAATAATGAAACTAAGAGTAAAAATAACGAGGAAAATTACTTTGTACTAACTGGGAAAAATCTTACTTTCTTATTATTTATCTTATTAGTAGGAATTTTAGCATTCAATTATGGTTTTAAAAAATTCAGAAACAAGGAGATGGAAAAATGAAAAAGATAGTATTAATTGCTTTTGTACTTTTGTTTATTAATATTATACAGGCTTATGAAATAGGATATGTTATAAGGAGTAGTGAATATCTTAATTCCAGGGAAATTGCATTGAAAAATTTTCTTGTTGAAGAAGGGCATCAAGTTACTTTTCTCCAAGGAGTTTCTGATTTGAATAGTTATGATTTAATTATTATTAGTTCAGAGGTAAACTCTATAAATTTTAATAATAGAAATAAAGGGACATTATTTATGAGTACTAAGGCTGCGCAAAATTCACAATTATCAAAAGATGGAGGAGTAAGCAGCCATTTTGAGGTAAGGATTGATAAAATAGACTATATAACCAATCTTTTCCCTCTCGGAGACAGAAGAGTTTATAACTCTCAAACAAATATTAACTATTTAAAACCTATATATCCATCACCTTCTAAAAATCTTGTTATTAGGGGTACTGACAGAACTAAGAGCGTTATTTTAGCAGTTGATAAAAATGCAAAACTTTTAGATGGGACAAAGCTTGCTCATAGAAATGTGTTTTTTGGGTTAACTGAAGTGGAATCTTGGAATGATGATGCAAGAGAATTATTCAGAAGATCAATAGAATGGATAATGATTGGAGAATTGGTTGATAATGATAAAGATGGTTATTATTCTATAGCATCTGGTGGAAATGATTGCAATGATAATGATGAAGAGGTTAATCCAGGTTCTTCAAATATGCACAAGAATTGCAAAAATGATGCTCCTGTTATTACTGGTTTTGGTCCAGATGAAAATCCTCTTGTGCCAAAATTTACAGCACAAGAATTTAGCATAAGTTTTGATGATGAAAACAAAGAAAATATTTCTGTTGAATGGAAAGTAAACAATGAAAATGTGGGTTCTGGAACTAAATATGTATTTAACAAAAATGTTGGCAACTATCTTGTGTCAGCGATTATTTCTGATGGAGAATTTAGCGTAAAAAAAGAATGGAATGTTTTAGTAATTGATCCTGCTAATTTCCAATGCTCTGTTACTAATGGATATATTTGCACAGAAAAAGAATTGTGCCCAGGAATTTCATATTCATCTATAGATAGTAAGGTTTGTTGTAATGTTCCTTGCATTGAAAAACCTCTTACATTTGAAAAAGCTGATAAAATTTGCGAACAAAAAAACAGCAATATTGAACTAACTATAGAAGATATTAACAACATTTTGTATACTGGCGATGAAATTGATTTTAATGTAAATATCCATAACAAATTAAGTGAAAATACAAATTTTAAAGTGTATATTTCATTATATGACCTTACTAAAGACAAAGTTGTTTATAAAGAAAAAAAATCCCTTGCTATTTCATCTGGACAAAACTCTCTTCTAACTTTTACTATGGTTATTCCAGACATTTTAGATGAGAATAATGAATTTGCTTTTTACAGCTATGTTGAAGGAGATGGCAAATGTTCAAGCAATTATAAAAAACTCAATATTGACAGAAAAACAGCAGATGTTAGGATTACGCAATTTAATTTTGATGATAAAGAATATAAGTGCGAGGAAAATATAGAATTTAATGTTTCAGTTAAGAACTTTGGGACAGAAGATAAAGAAGTTTATCTTAATATTTATAATGATGACTTAGGAATTAGTTACGAATCTGAATCATTTGTATTAGAAAAATATGGAAACAAAAATAGTGAAGATAAAAAATTTGTTTTGAAAATTCCTGAAGGAGCTAATGAAGGTGAGTATACAATTAGCGCAGATGTTGTCTTTGACAATGAGGTTTTTTCAACTGACAAAACTATAAAACTTGGAAAGTGTGATAATGAAAACAATGAAGAAGATGCAACTATTTCTGATATTAATGAAGAAAATAACTCTAAAAAATCTAATAATTATATATTGTTAATGGTTTATGCCTTTATCTTTATTTTTGGTCTCTTGATTAGTTATCTTACCTATAAGAGAAGATGATTGTTTATAAGGTTAGTTTTAAGTAAATGGGGTGGTTTAGAAAATTTATTGCTGAAAAAATATTATGGAGAGTTAGATTTATGCACCGGCTTTGTTTAATAAGTCATTAAACCATCTTACTTTTTAAACAGAAATCTAAGATAGATAAAACCATAATTGCAATAAAAACCCTGTTAAGACAAACAAAAAACCGATTATATTCCATTGGTGTTTAGGTGGGATAAACCCATATCTTACCACCATAGAGTTCATTTTTATTTTCCATCTTGCTTTTTCGTTAGGTGGGCGAATTTTAAAGATAGGTCTCCAACCTTGCCACCAATATCTTTTCCACCATTCTTTTTCATTAAAAATTCTCTGATGAGGGTAATCAATAATCGCTACTAAGGTCAAAATAAAAACTCCAACTATGTCAAAAATCAATCCTAAAACAGCTAAGTTCATTTCCATTATATACTAATGGTTTGCTCTATTTTAAACTCTGCTTTTATCCTTCAACTCCTTAATCATTTTTTCATAGTTTTTAATTAATTCTAATAGGTATATTTGGTCAAATCTTCTATGCTTTCTTCTTCTCGGTTTTTCAGTGTAAATTTTGCTATCGAGTTCCTTGAGTATTTTAAGATATAGAGTTTTGGCTTCCTTATACATTTTTTTCCAATCCTTTTGTTGTGATTTTACCAAATCAATTTTCATTTTAGGCATAAAATTTTCTTCAATCTCTGGATAAAGAGTATGTGCAAATTTGTTTCTTATCATCCTAAATCTTTCTTCATCGGTCCCAAACCCTTCATATAACTTTTCTCCTATGCTCTCTATTAGTTTTTTAATTATCTTGAATTTTTTATTAAGTGACATATAACGAAGAAAATGTTCTACAAAAATTTCCCTTTCTCTATCTATTTGTGCATGATAAGAAGCGTCCCAAGAATCTAATCCAAAAAAAGTTGTGATTTCTTCATCTAAATAGTTTTCAAGTAAGATGGCTAATTCAATAACCTCGTGTCTCATTTCTTTTATATCCATCTTAAATTATCTCAAACTCTCCTCAACAAATTTAATCTCTTCTTTAGTCAGCCCATAAAGTTTGTAAACTTCTTGGTCAATTTCGTAATCAACGTTTTTAATGTCTTGCTCTAATTTCCCTTCCTTGTAAAATTGTATTATTCTTTCAACGAGTCCTTTTATTCTTTTGGCTTGGGTTTCTGATGGAAGAAGGATTGGAAAGTTTCTTGCATATTCATACATAAATTCCATAGTGAGTTGCGAGCGATTCCATAAATATCTGTGTGCAAACCAATTAATTAATTTAGAATTTAATATGCCCAACAAAAATTTAAGGTTTATTTTTGAGTCCCATATCAAAGTTACCGTTTTATCTGCGTAGTTATCATCGTTTGTATAAGTTCCTACAATTCTAGCATTTCTATAGTTAGAAATTAGTTTTTTCCCATATCTTGAAACAATTCTCTGAAAAATTAGTTTTTCTCCTTTTACATAGTAGGATGGTATAATATCTTTCTTTTTTATGTAATATTCTGAATTAAAATAATATCTCTGCACTTCTTTTCCTCTTATACATGGAATAGAATCCGAAGATTTATTTTTTGTCATGTATTTTGCAACCATCCCCCCCCAATTTACTTTAGCAATTTCGCGAAGAGGGACTGAATTATTTAATACTTTTTCAAAAATACTGCTATTTTCATAGGTAATCCACAAAGGAAACCTACTATTATTAAAGAATTTTATGTTAGATTTATCTTCCAAAATTATTCCTTTATTAGAAAATCCCACAATAACCTCTTTTGAAGATTTATTTTCTTTATTAATACCGAATATAACCTGCTCTAATTCAACACCTTCAAAAGCTTCAGAGGTATCGATTAAAAATCTTAAATTATTCTTTAAAATTAATTCTCTAGTTCCTTCCCAAGAAGATATATAAGTTAATTGTTTAGGAACTATCAAAGACATACTCCCGTTATTCTTTAGAAGTTCAATCCCTAAAAATATGAAATACGATGCTGTATTTTTTGTCCTATCATTTTTGAAGCGTTTTTTTAGGTATTCTTTATCTTCTTTTCTCAACTCCGCGCCATAAGGCGGATTTCCTATAACAATATCAAAACCGCCATTCCTAAAAACATCTGGGAATTGGGCTTGCCAGTTAAAAGCTTTCTCAAAACGAGAATCTGAAATTAAACTATTTCCATTTTTTATATTATTTTTCATATTAGGCAAGATTCTTCTTCTTGTTTCTCTTGTTTCTTCTTCTAATATCTTCAGTAATAAATTAAGTTGTGTAAGTTCAACTGCCTTCTCGTCTAAATCAATGCCATAAATACAATTAAGAAGGATAGTGGCTTTTTGTCCTAATGTTAATCTACCTTTGAAATCTTTGAAACTATCCCATCTCTTTGATTTTTCTCCATTTCTTAATCTTTCCTCAATTATTTTCTTTAATTCTTCAAATGCATCTAAAAGAAAAGAGCCAGAACCACAGGCAGGGTCAATAACTTTTATATCCAAAATTTCATCTAAAATTTTATCTTTTGCATATTCTACAAGGGTGCTGTCTAAAATATAATCAACAATATATTTGGGAGTGTAATAAATTCCCATCTTTTTTCTCTTCCCACTCACTAAATCTAACTTAACCCGTTTTTCAGTTCCTCTTAAAACAACTCCTAAATACTGCTCGTAAATATTCCCTAACAAATCAACAGGCAAATCATCAAATCTGTATCTCTCCTGATGGTCTTGAGTTCCATAATAAAGCCCTTTAATGACTTTGATTAAACTTCTTTCGTCAAAAAATCCTTCCTTCTCTAAAATCCCCTCTGAAAAGAGTTTAGAGTTATATTCTTTATCAAATATTTTAAACTGAATTAATAATAAACCCCATAAATTCTTGTTTGTTCTTCCTTGCTGAACATCATTAATCTTTTTTAATAAAAAATCTTCTTCTTCCAAACCTCTATCTTCAACAGAACGCATAAAAATCAATCTGTCAATTAAAATCTGAACAATCTCATCAATTTGTGGCTCTGTTAGATAATTTCTTTTACTCTTCAAGTCCTTAGACAGCCATTCTCTATACTGCAACAAGTCAGTAAAAATAGATTCGTCAATCGGTTTAATTAATTGCTTATCAACATTTTCAAGAAGTTTGTTTATTTCCTCTTTTTCAAAACTCTCTCTGGACAAGAGCCATAACCTATCAAAATCGGGTATGAATTCCTCGCAGTTGAGTCTTAAATATCCTTTATCATCTTTCAGAAGATTCTTGTCAATATTCTTAATATTTGATAAGGCGTGATAAACTCTTATTTCCTTGAAGTTAGTCAATACTGAAAATTTTATGTTTTTATGGTGTGCATAAGAAACTGCTTGTCTTCCTTCTTCTTCTGATAATCTAACGCTGGTTTTCTTTGCTTCAACTACGAGTTTATACTGATTCCCCATTTTCATTAAGTAGTCGGCTCTACCTTTCAAAATCCTTGTTTCTTTTGATATTTCCTCTCTTTTCCAACCCAACGCTTCAAATAATGGCTCTATAAACTGAAATTTAATATCCTCTTCTGGCATAGAATCAAGTTTGCCTTGTGGTATTGCCTGAAAACGCTTAACTATTTTTTCTACTTCTTGTTTAGCATTTTCTTTCTCCATTTAAACATCAGAGAAATAATCTATAAAAAGTTATCCTAATTGACTTTTTAAACAGGGACTACTTATTAAACAAAGCCTTATGCACCAAAAGATATTTAAATATTAGAATATTCTAATATCATGATGAAAGAATTATATGAACTTCATGCTGAAATATGTAAAGTATTCTCAAATCCTACAAGACTAGAAATTTTGAATCTCTTGAGAGATAGGAGGATGTCGGTTACAGGATTGATAGAAAAAACAAAATTAAGTCAAGCTAATATTTCTCAACATCTGTCAGTTATGAAATCTAAAGGAATTGTTATTTCAGATAGAAAAGGAAAAAATATCTACTACAAACTTACAAATCTGAAAATCATTAAAGCTTTCGATATAATTAGAGAGATTTTGGTTGAAAGGTTAAAGGAAAATGGGAAAATTGCAAAAAATTTATAGGACGAAGAATAAGATGTTTAATCTGAATCCATCAACATTGATAAGACAATTTTTAAAGAGAGAAATAAATAACTCTAAAAAAGTTCTTGATGTTGGATGTGGATTAGGTGAAACAGCATTTTTCCTTATATCTTCTTTAAACTGTCAGGTAATTGGAATAGATTTGGATAAGAATAAAGTGCATAGAGCAAACGAGAAATTCACTAAAAAACCAACTAAGGGATTGGCATTATGCTATATTTATGATTCTATAGATATAAACAAAAAATTCAAAAAAAATGCTTTTGATATTGTTATTATAATTCATACACTTCACCATCTAAATGATTTAAGTAATGTTTTATTAAAAATAAAGTATATCCTAAAGAATGGTGGAAAGATATTTGTATGTGAATATCAGAGAGATTACGGAGAACTTATAGACAATTGTCCTAGATTTTCTAATAAAAAAATTAAATCTATGCTTAAAACTGCTGGTTTTAGAAATATAAAAAATAATAATTTTCATAAAAATCTTATAATGATTAGTGCTAGAAAAGGAAAATCAAAGATTTTCAAATCCTCATACAGAAATTAAAAATTTCTGTCTCTTCAACTCTTACGAGTATGAAGATTTCCATAGGAAATTTCGGAAAATGGAGAAAATAAATATGAAGAGTTTAGATAATGTAACCAAAATATTATTAATTCTCTTAATTGGAGTTATTATATATTTTGTTATGTTTTTGATATTAAGAGTTTTTTTTGTTCGAGAACCAACTTCAATGATGGAAATGATGAGCCAAATGATTAACTCTAATAGTAATTCTTTCACTATAAATATAATATCAATTATTATTGCAATTGCTATCTCCTTTATTCTTTCTTTTTATTTGTTTAAACAAAATGAGAAAGAGCAAGAGTATACATTAATAAGAAAGGTTTTGTCAGAAGATGAAAAGAAAATATTAGATGAAATAAAAAAATCCGAGGAAATTACTCAAGATTCATTAAGGTTTAGGTTAGACTGGAGCAAAGCAAAGGTATCAACAATTTTGACGAATCTTGATAAAAAAGGATTGATTCAGAGAGAAAGAATTGGAAAAACGTATAAAGTATATTTACAAAATAACAAGAACTAATGGTTTAAAACGGTTTAAATAGCAAACTAATTATTCCATTAAACCTATAAAATGATTGAGGTAAAAATCCGTAAAATGAAAAAAACAATGCTAACTTTCGGAATATTGTTATTGAGTATATTTTTAGTATCTGCCAATAGTATTCATCAAGAAATGTTTGAAGAAGGTAAAAAATTAATTGATAGCAAACTTAGCTGTGATACATTGACAGATGAACAGCTTGAATCAATTGGAGAATATTATATGGAGCAAATGCATCCTGGTAAAGTTCATGAAATAATGGATCAGATGATGGGTGGAGAAGGCTCTGAAAGTTTAAAACAAATGCATATTAATATGGCTAAACGGCTTTATTGCAAGGAAGATGTCGACGGAATGATGGACGGTGGCATGATGAATATGATGATGGGAGGCAATATGATGGGTTCAGGGGGAATGATGAATATGATGAGAGGTTATGGTACAGGCTGGCAAACTCCACAAACAACAATGATGGGGAGCTTGGGTTATAATTACGGTTATTGGAATTTTATAAATGTTTTATATATAATTTTATTAATAAGTATTATAGTTCTCGTTTGTGTTTGGATTTTAAATTTACAGAAAAAAACAAGTGAAAGTAGGAAAAAATGATGGAGAAAATAAGAGAACGCTGGGAAAATATTTATCAAACAAAAAAACCTGACGAGATGAGTTGGTATCAGGATAAGCCTAATACTTCTTTAGATTTGATAATTGAGATGGGTTTAGACAAAAATGCTAAGATTATTGATGTTGGTGTAGGAGCTTCAAAGCTTGTAGATAATCTTCTTGCTCTTGGTTTTAGAAATATAACTGCATTGGATATTGCCTCAAATGCATTAAACATTGCAAAGAAAAGATTAGGAGATAAAGCAAAAAGTGTTAGATGGATTGTATCTGATTTAAGAGAATTCGAGACAAATGACAGTTATGATCTTTGGCATGATAGAGCGGTTCTCCATTTTTTAACAGAGAAAGAAGATATTAGCAGGTATGTAGAAATTGTGAGAAAATTCTTAAATCCAAACGGTTATTTAATTGTCTCGACATTTTCAGAAAATGGACCAAAAAGATGTAGTGGGTTGGATACAAATCAATATTCTGAAGAATCCATGAAGAGATTATTTAGTAATTTGGACCATATAAAAAGTTTTGAAGAAGAACATATCACTCCATGGGGAGCGAAGCAAATGTTCATATATAGTATATTCAGGAAGAGAGAAGATGAAAAATGAATATCATAGATTTTATATATAGTGTAGAAACAAAGAAGAGTTTTGACGAGGCAGTTGTATCGGTTTTGAAGGCAGTTGAGCAAAAGGGTTGGAATTTATTTCAGATTTATGATGTTAAGGAAAGACTGGCAGCAAAGGGCCTTGAACAAAAACCATTAAAGATAATTGAAATTTGTTCAGGAAAATATGCCAATCAATTCCTAAACAAAAATAGGTTAATTTCACTTTGCATGCCTTGCAAAATTAATGTTATGGAGGAAGATGGGAAAATAAAGATACTTAGTATAAAGCCATCAATAATTTCTCAATTTTTTCACGAGGTAAGTGAAAAAGATATTGAGGAAGTTGAAAAAGAAGTTAAAGAAATTATTGATAATGCAAGATAAATATTGTTTTTTAACATAACTTTTCTGATATAGATATTATTCTTATATAAATGTTTAAAAGGCTTAGTCTTATAGTTGTAACTATAAAATGACTAATAATATAGCAACACTGATTGTATTTATTTTATTAATAGCATCTGGAGCTCTATTAATATTTCTTTTAATTAATCCTTTTAATGTTAATGAATTTTATCCTATTTATTCAGGAGGTTCACAATTAGATGGTTCTGAAGATACTAAACCTAGTTTAGTATTGGGTAACTCTTATTTTACTAATGAAAACGCAAACGAAGATCTAGAAAGTTTTCTTTTAAAAGAAGATAATGTAAGGTATGAATATGATGAATTTTATGATAGTGACCATCCTGAATTAGGAGGAAATGAAGAAGAGATAAATGAATGCAAGATTAATAGCGATTGTAAAGACGATTATTACACTGAAGATTATTGCTCTTTTGGAGATGTATATAGTAAATTCCATGATTTTAGTTGTAATAAAGGAAGATGTGAAGAAGATGTGGAGAAAGAATTAATAGAAGAGTGCGAATTTGGTTGTTCTAATGGAGAATGTATAAAACCACAAACACAATGCAATGATAATAAAGACAATGATAATGATAAATTAATAGATGCGCAAGATCCAGGATGCTGGGATGACTTATCTGATCCAGGAAGTTATAATCCTGAATTAAATAATGAATCTCGCGGAGGAGTTGTTTGTTTCAAGAACAGCGATTGTGGAAGCGATGGATTTATTGGAAATAATTATTGTGATGAAAGCAAGGTGTATAGAGATTTTAAAACATTTGAATGCAAGAATCCTGGAACAGGAGTTTCAAGCTGTTCTTTTACAACAGAAAAAAAATTAATTGAGCAATGCACTACACAATCATGCAATAACGGAATGTGTATTGGAGTTCCTTCTATTAAAATACTTTCTCCATTAAATAATTCAGTTATTACAACTGAAGATGTTACTGTTACATTTCAAGCTATGAACTGGAATGTCGGAGGAAAAGGAGAAACACATGTTCACTTCCACATTGATAATATTCCTGGCCTTAGTTTTTCTGATCATTTAATGTTTTATAACGGAAATAATAAAATAGTTGAATTAAATCTTGAGCCAGGAACAACAGTGTTTGCAACCTGGATAAATGAAAACACCATAAGATTAAACAATGTCCCTGATGGAACTCATAGAATAAGAGCTCATTTAGCTAAAGTAGATCATTCTCTTCCTGGAAATCCTGAAGCAGATACTGAAATTGTTATTAATATCAATGTAAATAAAATTATATGTAACAAAGATAGCGATTGTAATGATAATAATGATTACACAAAAGATAGTTGTGTTAATCCAGGAACAAAAGACAGTTTTTGCAGGTATGAAATTATAGAATGTAAAACAGATAATGACTGCAATGATAATAATAACAAGACTGCTGATAGTTGCGTTAATCCTGATACTCCTGATAGTTTTTGTTTTTATGAGAATATTTTTTGTTTTAAAGATAGTGATTGTGGAATTGATCACTCAAGTGATAACTTTTGCAAAGAAGGAGATGTGTATCAAAATACTGTTAAGTTTGAATGCAAGAATCCAGGAACAAAAGACAGTTTTTGCAGAGAGATAAACAAGGATATTAAAAAAGAAGAATGTTCTGACAAAGCTTGTTATGAAGGAGAATGTATCCAAGTACAATGCAATTCAAATCCTGATTGCGGGACAAATGATTATACTGGAGAGAAATTTTGCAAAGATGGAGATTTATATCAACATTATAAAGAATATATGTGTTTAAATGCTGGAAACATCAATAGCAGTTGCAACTCTGATGTTAAAGTTAAACTTGTTAATGATTGTCCTAATGGTTGTTTTAATGGCCAATGCATTACAGAAATTTGTGATGATGGAATTGATAATGATGGAGATGGAAAGGTTGATGATTTAGTGGAGTTATTTGATAATGTTTTATTAAAAAGTTTTAGTGCTCAATTCAAAGGTAATCAAGGACCTTGGGAGCATGTAACGAATGGTGATGCAAAAGCTCCTACACTTGCGATTTCAGGGCTAACGCCAGGACAACTGGTAAAAGTAGCAGCTATTACTGGCAGTTATTCTCATAGAATTCACAATGGGAAAGATGAATTACCTTCTTCATGCAAAAAAGATACTTATGGGACATTTAGTGATAATAACAAAAACACAGTTGCACGTTATCCTTTGACAATTGATACTTTTAACACAGGAAATTCATTTGATAAAGGCATTTTAATTCCTCAAGGAGCTACAAGATTATATATACATATTTTAGAATCTGGAAGCAATAACTATTTTGATAATAGTGGTAATAGTGGTAATAGAGATAACAGACTTCCATGCGAGGTTGAGCTAAAGACATTTAGAGTTCCTCAATGTTCTGATGGAATAGACAATGATAAAGATGGTAAGATAGATGAAGATGATTTAGGATGTGTAAACAGATTTGACGACGATGAAAGAGAACATGACCCTGAATGCAGATATGTTTAAATAAATCTATTACTTTGTTAATTATTGAGAATAAAATGGATAGAAAATACTATGCATTTGCACGAAAATGTGATGATGGAACGTATGAAATAATGTGTGAAGGTATTGAACCAAAAATTCTCGTTGCATCTAAACCTGGAAAAATAAGAGAAGCAGTGAAACGAACACATTTACATCCTAAATTAGAAGGAATTGTAATTGATTTATCACCTTTATTAAAAGAAGGGATATTATCAGAAAATAATTTATTTAATACGGATGACTATCATAAAGTTTATAAATTTAGAAAAAACTAAAATTACCAACTAAAATAAAAAATGCCAGAAGAAAAAAATCTTGATGAAATAATATTGTATCGTGGAAGCTTAAGAGAACTACATGAACAGTTAGATAGTCGACAACACTATCCCGATAGGTTTAGGTGTGCCATAGAATTATATTATATTACTAAATTTTATAATAGTGATACGACAGGAAAGAATCCTGAACATTTTCTAACTAAAATTAAAAGAGAAATAGGAAAAACATATGATGGATTAGTTGATGTAAGAACAATTATATTAACTCATGATGGAATTTTTTATGCAGTCGAAGGAACTCCTATTGTTAGAGTTGATAGATAAAAAAAAGTTATTATCAATATAAGTAAAAATGGAAGATGAAATCAATATTGAATTAGAAGAAAAAAATCTCGATAAAAAAAATTTGAAAAATAAAGTAGAAAAATTCAGAAAAAGATGTGCGAAATATGTTATTGCTGCGAGTCTTACTCTTGTATCAATATATGCGTCATTATATGCTATAGAAAATTATCCATCTAAACTAAAAATTGTTCGAGATTATGATAATATACAATTATATATACAAAAACTAAATGATGAATATAATTCATTAACTCAAATTGCTAATCCTCCTTATAAAAATGAACAATCAAAATCACTAGAGAAGGTAGTTGATGAATATAGGGTCGAATTATCAGAATCAATTTCAGACATACAGCAACAATCAAATAAAATATTGAATAATCTAGAATATAAAAGTTATCAGAGAGATAAAATTGGATTTATTAATCAAATGAGAAATTATATAATTTATCCATCAACATTAGTCGGATTATTCTTATCAGCAATGGGTATAAAGAATCTTATAAAAATGAAAAAAGCTAGAAATGAGCTTCAAGAAAAATTTCCTCATGATTGGTATATGTAAAAATATCTAAAAAATGGATAGAGTAGAATCTCCAACAAGAGAAAATTTACATACAGGAGATTTATACGTTTCTTATGATAAATTTATTCCTCCTGGAGAAATTTCTACCTTAAGAGATACATATTTTGAATATAATTTTGTAGATTCTAAGAGATGTACTGGTAATTGGAAAGCATTAGGTTCTAAAAAGATGATAGTTAAATATGGACTTGGAGCTGGAAAATATTATAGAAGGAATAAGGAAGGAAAATTAAAACTTTTATTTAGAACTATAGTGAAAAACATAAATAATTGAGCAGACTACTATGTTTTTCCCTTGATAGTCAAGACATATATGCTCAATTTAAAATGTCATTGACTATAATAAAATATAGATGAAAGTTGTAATAAGATTCCCTACACTATCTCCTTTTCCAATTATCTCTTCTTCCAGAATCATACTTTCTTCCTAATGTTCTTTTATCTCTATTATGATTTCCATAACTTCTATTAAATCTTCCTTTTCTTCTTCCAAAATTAACTCTTCCCCCATAAATGCTCCTTTCTCTTCTAAAATTTCTTCTGCCTACAGATTTTCTGTGTGAATCATGTACTTTAGTTTCAATTGATAATCTTTCAAATTCAGGAAGAGTTTCTTTCTTGATCGATAGTTTAGGATTTCTTAAAATATTCTCAAAATTTTTTCCATCCCTATTAGAAACGAGACTAATTGCTTTTCCTTTTTCTCCTGCTCTTGCTGTTCTTCCTATTCTATGAATATAATCTTTACTTTCATTCGGTATGTCATAATTATAGACATGAGAAACTCCTTTAATATCCAGTCCTCTTGCTGCAACATCTGTGCATACTAAAATCCTTATTTTTTTATTTTGGAACTCTTCCATTATTCTTAACCTTCTATTTTGGGGAAATCCCCCGTGTATAGCCAATATATCGATTCCTTGAGAATCTAATTTTTTTGCTATAATATCTACTCTTCTTCTTGTTGCGCAGAAAACCATTGTTAGTTCAGAATCTTCATTTTTCAATAAATGAGCAAGAAGAGAAAATTTTTCTCTTTCATTAACATCATAAAAAAATTGCCTTAAGTTGCTTGGATCAACATAAGATTCAACAGAAACTTTCATAGGATTAATCATATATTTTTTAGCCAAGTGTGTGATTTCTGGAGAGATTGTAGCAGAAAACATTAATGTCTGCCTGTTTATAGGACAAGCTTTTATTATTCTTTCCACATCTCTTATAAATCCCATATCTAACATTCTATCTGATTCATCTAGTACTAAAACCTTCAAAAATTTCAAATCAATTATTCTTCTCGTAATATAATCTAGAATTCTTCCTGGAGTTCCAACAACAATGTCCGCATTTTTTAAATTTTTAATTTGCGCTGCCATACCAACCCCACCATAAACAACAGTTGTTTTTAAAAAATTATATTTAGAAAATTTTTTCATGCTTCCTGCAACTTGTTCTGCAAGCTCTCTTGTTGGAACCAATACCAGGGCTTGAATTTTTTCTTCACGCTTGCAAATATGTATGATTCCTGCTCCAAAAGCTAGAGTTTTTCCGCTTCCTGTTGCAGCCTGTGCTATAACGTCCTTTCCATCCAAGACAAACGGAATAGCTTTCTCTTGTATTTCAAAAGGTTTTTCAAAATTTTCTTCTTCTATAACTTTGATAACTTCTTCCTTTATTCCTAAATTTCTAAATGCCATTATTAAATATTATAAACTTATAGAGTATTTTGTTTTTAAGAGTTTTTCAAAATTCTCTAAGAAGAACTTTGAGTAGATTTCCTTAGGAATTAAAATTCCTAATCCATTCATTTTCATAGAAAATGAAGTCTTCGGAAATGTCAATTATTGAAAGTTCTCTATAAAAAATCTGTTTAAGCTTTTTTAATTGCGACTTTTGTAGCTTTCAACCCTTTATCGCCTTCAGTTGGTTCAAATATGACATCATTGCCTTCTTCAAGCTGTGTTCCTTCTACAAGATCCTTGGAATGAACAAAATAGTCTTTTCCATCTGTGCCACTAATAAAGCCGTATTCTTTAAGTTTGTTAAACCACTTAACTTTTCCATCCATTTTATCCTCCATTGAAATTTAATTTGTTAGAACATAGTTCTAATCAATCGAATTATATAATTCTATACATAGAAATCTTCCATATACTAAATTTAAAGCGTATCATGGGTATATAAACCTATGTAATCTCTTTTGATTTTGTTTGCATGGAACAATATAGACTCAAACCTCAAAATACTCGGTGTAAACAAATAGAATATCACGTAAATGTCATTGAATGAACTCCAAATGTAATAGCATATAGAATAATCTACAAAATAATTTCTTGAAATTTTTAAATACTTTTTATAACTCTAAAGATAATGGCAGAAAATAATGGCTATAGAAATGGTCAGAAGAATAGCCAGAGCAATGGCATTGTATTTGCAAAACTTGGAGATAAAGGATATGTTGCAGGAATTAGTTTAGAAGATATTCTTAAAAGTATTGAAGCAGATAAAAGGGGGCATTTGTATCCTTTAGTAAATCCTGAAGAAGTTCAATCTGTAGATAGAAAAAATATTCCTGAAGAGTATGAATGGTCAGCTAGAAGAGTTGAAACTCGTGATGATTGGAGAGATGATTGTGTTTATTTGTTAATACCTAATTTTGAAAAACATGCAGTATTTGAATATTATAGAGATATTCATAGAGAATACAAATCTAGAAGATTAGCTTCTGAAAATTGATTGTTTCTTAAATAATTTCCAATAAATCTTTTTGATTATAAAAACCACCAAAGTCCCTCGTGCAAAGCACAAAAAGTTTAGTGCCAGAAATATTTAAAAACTCTCCTTATGTTAGTATATTATGAAAAGAGGCGTGTTTATAGTATTAGGTTTATTTTTAATTATTGTTTTAACGAATGTAATTTATGCTGCTGAACCTTATGGTATTAGAATTTCTCCTGTGAACTCGTCCTCAAAAGTTGGAGTGAGAGAGGCTTTTGTTGCATTATATATTGATAGTGATGGGTATGATAACATATATGAGACAAGAGTACGATTTCTTGGAAAAGATGGCAATAAAAAAAGAGTTGTTTTAAGATACTCTAAAGTTGAAAATAAAGTTTATGTAAGAGATAATAGTGGTAGTTCTCCATGGATAGGAGGATATATTCCTGGTTCTAATAATTTGCTTGAAAGTTCATATGTGGAAATTAATGTTTCTAGAATTGTTGTTGAAAATATAGACAAAGACAAATTAAAGGTTAGGTGGCCAGTTACTTTTAAAGAAAATTTTACTGGAAATTACTCTGTTGAACTGTATGTTAGTGATATTAACAATAGCAATTATAACGATAATTTATTGAAAAATTTTGGAACATGGAATGTTGTTAGCCAAGACACTCAAAAACCTCCATGCATATCTCAAACATGTAGTGAGCTTGGAAAAACATGTGGAACATGGGATAATGGATGTGGTACTATAATAGATTGCGGTGAATGTCCTCCGCCAACTCCTAGCTGTGGAAATAACCAATGTGAAACCGGTGAATCTTGTTCTTCTTGTTCGCAAGATTGTGGAAGTTGTCCTGTGACTTGTATTGATAATGATAATGATAATTATAATTCAAATGGAGGCAGTTGCGGGGCTGTTGACTGTAATGATAATAATAATGAAGTAAATCCTGGAAAAAATGAAGTATGTTATAACAATATAGATGATAATTGCAATGGAATCATTAATGAGGGATGCGGAGTTAGTAGTAATGGGTGTAGTGGTTGTTTGTTTGGAAATAGTTGTTACAGCATCGGAATAAGAATTGTCAAAGATAATGAACCGAGTTATTGTGATGTTAATAAAACAATTAAATCGCAAAAAAATTTAGATAGTAGTTGCGAGAATAATTTTGAATGTAAAAGTAATGAATGCTCTGTTGGAAAATGCATATTTTTAGAAGGAGAGGTACAAGAATTGAAAACAGATATTAAGTCTTTGGAAGAAGAAGTACAGAAAGTAAAATCTGAAGTTAGTTTTTTCAAAAAATTATTATGTGGTATTAAGGATTTCTTGGGAATTCAGGGTTATAATGAATGTATAGAAGTGCCTCCTGCTTCTGTTTGTGGCAATAACCAATGCGAGACTGGAGAGAGTTGTTCAAGTTGTTCTAAAGATTGTGGAAGTTGTCCTCCACCAGCGCCTGTTTGCGGAGATAATGTATGCAATGGAGAGGAATCATGTTCTTCTTGTTCGCAAGATTGTGGAAGTTGTCCTGTAACGTGTACTGATAATGACAAAGATGGATATGGTAATCCTGCTTCTAATACCTGTACTTTTTCTCAACTAGATTGTAATGATAATAATAACAAAGTAAATCCAGGAATTAAAGAAGTTTGTACAAATGCTATTGATGATGACTGTGATGGCAAGATAGATTCTTCTGATTCTGATTGTGTATCTGCGGTTTGTGGGAATGCTCAATGTGAAACCGGAGAGAGTTGTTCAACATGTTCTAAGGATTGTGGAAGTTGTCCTATAACAGGAAAAGGAATATGGATATCTAAAGAAGAAATAATGAAATTACCGATGTCAGGCGATGCATGGACAAATGTAAAATCAGAAGCAGATAAATCCGCATGCTCTCCTGATTTAAGCAATCAAGATGATAATTGTAATATCAGGATTTTAGCAAAAGCACTTGTTTATGCAAGAACAGGGGATACAAAATATTTAAATGATGTTAAGAGCGCGTTAACTTCTATTGCAAACTCTGGAACTTATAATGGAAGGGCTCTTGCATTAGGCAGGGAATTAGGAGCTTATGTAATTTCCGCAGATATTATTGATTTAAAGAATACTGACTCTGCTTTAGATTCTAAGTTTAGGGATAAAATTAAAGTATTATTAACAACCCCTACAACTGGTGGACCATCTAACCTGATAAAATGTCATGAGGACAGGCCTAATAATTGGGGAACTAATTGCGGTGCCTCTAGAATTGCTGTTGATTTATATCTTGGAGATAAAACAGATCTTGAAAAAGCCGCTGGAGTATTTAAAGGATGGTTAGGTGATAGGACCTCTTATGCAGGTTTTAGTTATGGAGAGTTAACATGGCAATGTGATCCAACTAAACCTGTTGGTATTAATCCAAAAGGATGCATTAAAGAGGGTCATTCAATTGATGGTGTATTGCCGGATGATCAGAGACGTTCTGGTAGCTTTAGTTGGCCACCCCCAAAGGAGAATTATGTTTATGGAGGTTTAGGAGGAGCATTAATACAAGCAGTTATTCTTTCTCGACAAGGATATGATGTTTGGAATTGGCAGGACAAGGCTCTGTTGCGTGCATTTCAGTGGACGCACAACGAAGCAAATTTTCCTCCAGCAAGCGATGACACATGGCAGTCAAGTATCATAAACCACTACTATAACACTAACTTTCCAGCATCTGTTCCTTCTAGCCCTGGCAAGAATACTGGCTGGACAGATTGGACTCACGCGAAATAAAAACTGACTATCCGATTCGTTCTAGAATTTTGTTAATAACTTTTGCTGATTTTGTTTTTATATCCGATAATTACAAAAGATAAATATATAATCAACGTTAGAGATAACAATTTATCGAGGACAAAATGAGAAATTAAAGAGGAAAATATTTATAAACTTCTGTTTTTAATAATATACTATGAAAAGGAGTTTGTTTATTATATTTTGTTTATTTTTAATTATTGTTTTAACGAATGTAATTAATGCAGCTGAACCTTATGGTGTTAAAATTTCTCCAGCGAATTCATCTTCTAAGGTTGGAGAAGAAGTTGCTTTTTCTGCATATTTTTATGATCCTGATGGGTATGATAATCTAGATGAAACGAGAGTAAGATTTCTTGGTAAAAATAATAATAAGAATGTTATTTTAAGATATTACAAAACTGTGAATAAAGTTTATACAAGAGATGATGGCGATTCTGATTGGATTGGAGGTTATTCTCCTGGTTCTAATAATTTGTTAGAAAATTCATATGTAAAAATAGATGTTTCAAAAGTTTTTGCAGAAAAAGAGGGAGAAACATTAAAAGTTACTTGGCAAGTTAATTTTAAAGAAAACTTTGTAGGTGATTATGACGTTGATTTATATGTAAGAGATAAAGGTAAAAGCGATTCATGGAAAAAATTTGGAACATGGAGTGTTGTTAGCCAAGACACTCAAAAACCTCCATGCATATCTCAAACATGTAGTGAGCTTGGAAAAACATGTGGAACCTGGGATAATGGATGTGGTACTATAATAGATTGCGGTGTATGTCCTCCGCCAACTCCTAGCTGTGGAAATAACCAATGTGAAACTGGAGAGTCATGTTCTTCTTGTTCGCAAGATTGTGGAAGTTGTCCTGTAACGTGCGCTGATAGTGATAATGATAATTATAATTCAAATGGAGGCAGTTGCGGGGCTGTTGACTGTAATGATAATAATAATGAAGTAAATCCTGGAAAAAGTGAATCATGTAATAATATAGATGATAATTGCAACGGAGTTATTGATGAGGGATGTGGAGTTATTATAAACCAGTGTAGTAGTTGTTCTTTTGGAAATAATTGTTACAGCATTGGAATAAGATTTTTTAAAGATAATGAACCGAGTTTTTGTGATTTTGATAAAACAATTAAATCACAAAAAAATTTAGATAGTAGTTGCGAGAATAATTTTGAATGTAAAAGTAATGAATGCTCTAATGGAAAATGCGTGCTTTTAGAGGGAGAAGTACAAAAATTGAGAACCGATATTAAATCTCTAGAAGAAGAAGTACAGAAAGTAAAATCTGAAATTAGCTTTTTTAGAAAATTATTATGTGGTATTAAGGATTTCTTGGGAATTCAGGGTTATAATGAATGTATAGAAGTGCCTCCTACTTCTGTTTGTGGCAATAACCAATGCGAGACTGGAGAGAGTTGTTCAAGTTGTTCTCAAGATTGTGGAAGTTGTCCTCCACCAGCGCCTGTTTGTGGAAATGCTCAATGTGAAATTGGTGAATCTTGTTCTTCTTGTTCTGAAGATTGTGGAGTTTGCACGCCTGTTTGTGGAGATGGAAGTTGCAATGGAAAAGAATCTTGTTCTTCTTGTTCACAGGATTGCGGTATATGCACTCCAACTTGTGGAGATAAAATATGTAACGGAGCTGAAACTTGTTCAAGTTGTCCAGGTGATTGTAATGAGTGTCCTCCGCCAACTCCTAGTTGTGGAAATAACCAATGTGAAACTGGAGAAAGCTGTACAACTTGCTCACAAGATTGTGGAAGTTGTCCAAGCGAGGGATGTGGTGATGGTATTTGCAGTGCACAAGAATCATGCACATTATGCTCTAAAGATTGTGGAGTATGTAATCCTCTTACAATTAGTTCTACTATAAATTCCAAATTAGGACCATTAACAGTCGGAGGAAATGCTGATGACCCAGCAATTTGGATACATCCAACAGATAAGAGTAAGAGCCTTCTATTTTTATCTGACAAAGATTCAGGAATTTATGTTTATGACTTAAGTGGAAAGAAACTACAACAAATAGATTTTAAAACAAGTTTGAATAATATTGATTTACGATATGATTTGAAATGTGGAAATAATAAAATAGATATTGTTGCTGGTAATTTAAGAGATACTGGAAAACTTTCAGTATTGAAAGTTAACGCTAACTATGGAGGTAGTGTTTTACCAGTAACTTTACTTTCTGACCAAAATTCTGCTTCCAACAGTATTCAAAAAAATAGTTATGGATTTACTTTATACCAAAAAAATGACGGAACAGTTTACGCTTTTGATAAGCCAAAAAGTTCTACTCCTATTAAACAATGGAGAATTGATTGTTCTGCAGATGAAAAAATAACAACTGTTGATGTAAGAACTGTTAATGATGTGAGTATAGGTGTGGCAGAAGGTTTTATAGCAGATGATCAACTTGGCTATGTTTATTTCGTTGAGGAGGCAAAAGGAATCCATAAATATAATGCTGACCCAAGCAGTTCAAATTTAAAGAGACTTTCATTTTTTGCAAGTGGGGATGGAACTGCTTCTGACAGAGAAGGAATTGCTTTATATGAATGCCAAGATGGTACTGGTTATCTTGTATTATCAAGTCAAGGAAATAGTTTGTTCAAAGTTTATGGAAGAAAAGGGGATAATAAATTTTTGAAAACTTTTAATGCAAAAAGCGTTGCTGGAACAGATGGGTTAGATGTTTCATCTGAATCATTACCAAATTATCTGAATGGTTTTGCAGTAATTCATGATGGTGGTGCAAATTACAATATTTATGATTGGAAAGATATTGCAGGAAGTGATTTAAAAAGTTGTTCAGATAGTGTTCCTTCACAATCTGTTTGCGGAAATAATATAAAAGAAGGCACAGAAGAATGTGATGGACAAGACCTTGGAGGAAAAACATGTCAAAACTTAGGATTTGATACAGGTAATTTAAAATGTAGTTCACAATGTAAATTAGATAGTTCTCAATGTTCAAAATCAGTTTCATGCACAATAAGTAATGTAAAATGGGAGAAAACAAATGTTGTTGAAGGAGAAATAGTTAAATTAGTTCTTACAGGAAATAATTGCGCTTTAACAGACCAGATAGAGTATAAAATTTATGAAGATGATGGAATTTTTGGTAGTGATTTTATAACATCATTTGTAAAAGGTTATAATCAAGCAGAATGGGTAACACAGTATTTCACAGACCAGTTAGGCGGCCCAGAATACTACTTTACTGCAAATATTGTTGGAAGTAATAACATATTAAATTCAAAAACCTTAGGCAATCCTTTATTAGAAGTATCTTCTTCGCAAGCTGTTTGTGGAAATGCTCAATGTGAAATTGGTGAATCTTGTTCTTCTTGTTCACAGGATTGTGGTTCATGTAGTCAAGAAGTAAAAGTTGCTTTTATTGGAGACCAGGGTTTAGGAACAAATGCAGAATCAGTTCTTCAATTGATAAAAAATGAAAAAGCAGATATGGTAATTCATGCTGGAGATTTTGATTATAAAAATAATCCAACTGCATGGGATGGGCAAATAAATAAGATATTAGGAGAAAATTTTCCATATTTTATTGATATTGGTAATCATGACACTAGCAAATGGTCAGGAGTTGATGGTTATCAAGATAAATTTAAAAAAAGGCTTGATAGAATTAGTGGAGAGACTTGTACTGGAGATTTAGGAGTAAAATCATCTTGTTCATATAAAGGATTATTTTTTGTCCTTTCTGGAGCTGGAACATCTGGTTCTGGACATGACACTTATATTAAGAGTGAATTATCTAACTCAAATGCTCAATGGGAAATTTGTAATTGGCATAAAAATCAAAGAAATATGCAAGTAGGTGGAAAAGGTGATGAAGCAGGATGGCCAGTTTATGAAGCATGCAGAGAAGGAGGAGCTATTATTGTAACTGCTCATGAACATTCTTATGAAAGAACAAAAACATTAACTAACATACAACAATTAACTGTTGATACACAACAACATCCATTAGAAAATGGAATACCGAGTAGACCTGATTCAGTGGCTGTAACTTCAGGAAAAACATTTGTTGTTGTTTCAGGTTTAGGAGGAGCAAGTATACGAAATCAAGATAGATGCTTACCTTATAGTTATCCTTATGGCGGAGGTGAAGGGTGTAATTATATTTGGGCTAAAGTATATACCACTGATCAAAATGCAAAGTATGGAGCTTTGTTTATAACATTTAACGTTGGTGGAAATTCGAATAAAGCAATGGGATATTTCAAAAATATAGATGGAGCAATTATAGATTCATTTGAAATATTAAATTTAAAATCCGGAGGTGGAGGAGGTGCATTTTGTGGTGATAATGAATGCAATGCTGGTGAAACTTGTTCTTCATGTAGCAGTGATTGTGGAAGTTGTCCTGCACCTATCTCTGTATGTGGAAATGGAATAATTGAATCAGGTGAACAATGTGATGGAACAAATTTAGGAGGAGAAACATGCAGTAGTGTTGATCCAAATGCTAATTATGTTGGAGGCAGTTTATCATGCAGTAATTGTAAATTTGTAACTACCGCTTGTTTAAAAACTGTTTGTGGAAACAATAAAGTTGAAACTGGTGAACAATGTGATGGAACAGCTTTGAATGGAAAATCATGTACTAGTGAAGGATTTACAGGGGGAACTCTTAAGTGTACTAACTGTAATCTTGATACATCATCTTGCACAAAACCAGTGTGTGGAAACTCTCAATGCGAGACTGGAGAGAGTTGTTCAAGTTGTTCTCAAGATTGTGGAAGTTGTCCTCCACCAGGAACTGGTAAAGGAATATGGATATCTAAAGAAGAGATAATGGCTTTACCTATTTCAGGAGCTGCGTGGGATAAAGTATTATCCGAGGCAAAAAGTGATTGGGGCTCAGCGTGCTTGAATGATAATGGTTGCGTTCATGATGTAAAAACACTTGCTGGAGCATTAGTTGCAGTAAGAATGAATGATGAAGCAATGAGAGCTAAGACTATAAAAGGATTAGAGGCTGCAATGAGTTCTCCTACTTCTAGAACACTTGAATTAGCAAGAGGATTACAAACATATGTTATTGCAGCAGATATTATTGGTTACAATGATCCAGCATTTAAAACCTGGCTTAAGAACACAATAGATGATACTTCAATTTCAGGCAGAGAAGGAGGAGGATTATATTATAATTCCATAAGAGATTCATCAAACTGGGGAGGACATGAAAGAGCTTCAATAGCATCTGCATTAATTTATTTGAATGATAACAGAATTAGCGAATTAGTTAGATCATACAAAGAATTTATTGGAGAAGATGTATCTCCTAAAACATTAAATTATAAAAGTACAAACTGGCATTCAGAACCTAATGATAAAGCAGGTGTAAATAGGAAAGGATCAAAAATAAATGGAATAGTGGTTTCAGGAGTTCTTCCTGAAGATTGGAGAAGGGGAGGAGAATTTAAATGGCCTCCATCTACAAGTGGATATATGTGGGAAGGAATGCAAGGATACGTAGTTACTGCAGTTATATTACATAGAGCTGGGTATGTTCCGTTTAATTCTGGTGATAATGTTGTTGTAAGATCAATGGATATGTTATATGGTAAAGGAGAAGCATCAGTTAATAGTCCTGTATTCAGTAATCCTCCAAGCGGAGATGATACCTGGATTCCTTGGGTAGTGAATCATTATGCTGGCACAAGTTATCCAACTTCTACTGCCAATTATGGAAAGAACATGGGCTGGACAGACTGGACTCATGCAAAATAATTGAAGTTTTGTTTTTTTTAGAATTTTTTATCCTCGATAAAAAATCAAAAAAAAACATTTATAAACCATAATATCCTTTGTTATAACATGAAAAAGAGTGTGAATAAGAAAATTTCGTTTAGTAATTATAATAAGGATTCTCGGAAAAGTTCATGGAAGATAATAGGTTTTGTTACTTTTATTTTAGTTGTTCTTTTGTTGTATTTTTATAGTGCTGGAAGAAATGATCCTAAAAATTTAATTCCAAGTGA
>Ga0209541_10003866_pt1 | contig 27119 bp, 29 predicted proteins | sample RifCSPlowO2_01_FD_184027 | JGI IMG/M metagenome (GOLD analysis project Ga0209541, IMG submission 184027) | Groundwater microbial communities from Rifle, Colorado - Rifle CSP2_plank lowO2_0.1 (SPAdes) (version 2) | ecosystem: Environmental > Aquatic > Deep subsurface > Groundwater | place... | reverse complement strand
AGCATGCTCCCTGGTTTGTGCATGCCCCGAAATTTCCCCATTGCCCATCACTCTGGCATGTCCTTGTCTGCATTCCACAGTTTCCGCATGCTATTGTTTCAGCCTGTCCTGGTATGCATACTCCAATGTTTACATCTATCTTATATTTGTGGACATAAACTGAACCACCACTATTTACAGCTTCAAACCTTATTATATTTTGACCATTTTTGAATTCTACATTGTTAAATGTCTTAGAGAAAGGGCCACTTATTTCACATGCTATGCATTCTTCTTCATTCTGGCAGTCCTGTCCAAGGTTGCACCAGTTGTCATCTGTGCTGCCTACAACTTTGCCATTAACAAATACCTTTACCTTTTCATTTTCATATGTACCTGCTCCATAATTTCCAGTCCATACTATTAATGTGCCTGGTTGAAATACCTCTTGAGGCAGAGTAACCTTTGATTCACCGATAACTTTTGGACTTGAAGATGGTTGCCAGAAATAACACCCACTAACGCCGTCCAATAAGGCTGATTCAGAGCCTATGCAGGCTCCAGGCCCACTGCCACTGAAAAGATTTGTATCGCACTCATTCAATGGCCTTCCACAGGCCCAATCCTTTCCAAGATTAACCTGGTCTTCGAGAAAAATTGTTTTTTCAAAAGCATAAGCTGTTGATACAGAAAACATAATTAAAAATATAGAAATTACTATTAGACTATATATCCTCTTTTGTGCCTCTTTCATTTATACCCCATTTTTATCAACCTTTTTTAACTATACAGAACCCCTTTTTCCTAAGACATGTTTATTGTTTTTTAAAAGCATTATCATAAAAAATCAATTATAATGTAAACTCTATATAATTGGTCAACAGGCTTGCTTATCAGTTTAATAATACTTAACTTGCACAAAATCATTTTTTTCCAATGAATTTTATGAATCTTTCAAATGGCATCGCATTTACTATGTTCTTGCTTTCAGCCCATCCCCTTCTAGCTTGGGCTATCCCAAAGATCATGAAATCAAGGTTTTTTGCTGAATGTGAATCAGTGCTTATAACAAGTTTGTTGTCGTTTTCTATGCAGAGCCTTATGTTAGTATCATTTAAGTCAAGCCTTGATGGATATGAGTTTATTTCTAGTGCAACATTGTTTTCCTTTGCTTCTTTTATTACAGCATTGAGGTCTATCTCATAGGGGTTTCTTTGGTTTATTATCCTGCCTGTGGGGTGTGCTATTATGTTAACTTTTCCTGAGTTTATGGCCTTAATCATCCTGTTTGTGTTTTCATTTTTTCCCGCCCCGAATCCAGAATGCATAGATGCTATTACTATGTCGAGCTTGTCCAATATTTTATTAGGGTAATCCAAGGAGCCGTCTTTTAATATGTCAACTTCTGAACCCTTTAGTATATTTATTTCATTCTTGTATTTCTTTTTTAATTTTTCAATCTCTTCAATGTATTTCTTGAACCGTTTTTCATCCATTCCATTAGCTACATGTGCACTCTTGCTGTGGTCAGTTATTGCAACATACTCATATTTTTTCTTTATCGCGGCCTTTACCATATCTTCAGCAGAATTAAAGCCATCACTCCATGTTGTATGCATATGTAGATCACCCTTTATTTCATTGTAACCAATAAGTTTTGGCATTTTTTTAAGTTCAAGCTCTCCAGTATCCTCTCTCATCTCAGGCTCTACATAAGGCAGTCCAAGCTTTGAGTAGAGTTCTTCTTCATTTTTTCCGCATATATACTTGTCTTTTCTGTCAAACAATCCATATTCAGATAGCTTCATGCCTTTTTTTATCGCGATCTGCCTCATTCTTATGTTATGCTCTTTGCTTCCAGTAAAGTAGGCCAATGCCCCACCATAACTTTTTTCTCCAACAACTCTTAAGTCGCAGTTTATGCCTTCTTTTAATACAACTGAGGATTTTGTTGGGCCTTTTGCCAATACTGCTTTGATGTTATTTAATTTTGCAAAATAGTTCATCACTTTTTCAGGGTATTTTGATATGACCAATATGTCAATGTCCTTTACTGTGTCCTTTTTTCTTCTTATAGAGCCAGCAATATCAATCTTTGAAACTTCCTTTAAATTTCTTAACCCATCTGCTATTGAATTTGCAATAGGCAGCACAGTTCCAAGCAGTGTTCTTTCATGGCCCTTTTTTATTAGCCCAATTCCCATCAATATATCCTCTTCAGATTTTTCCCCAAAACCCATAAGATTCCTTATCTTACCGAACCTTGCTGCCCTTTCAAGCTCACCCAAGGAATTTATTTTCAGGATCTTGTATAGTTTTGATACCTTTTTTGGTCCAAGCCCTGGAATCTCCATCATGCTTACAACGCTTTCAGGAACAGTTTTTTTTAATTCATCAAACTCTTTTATTTTTCCTGTATCCAAATATTCTGCAATTTTCTTGCCTATGCCTAAGCCTATCCCTGAAACCTCTGTGATTCCATCAAGACCTTTTTTCCTGTAGATGTCTTCAATGTCCTTTGGAAGATTTTCTATTGACCTTGCTGCTTTCCTGTACGCAATGGGTTTCCATTCAACTTTCTTTATCTCAAGAATATCTGCTATATTGTTCAGTATTTCTACAACCTCTTGGTTTTTCATTGTTCGGAATATGTTGTTTTTTGTTTAAATTGTTTTCTAGTACAGCAGAAAATGTTTGTGGTGATTACAAATCCTTGAAATTCGGAGCACCGTTGATGAACTCTGATTTTATGCCTATTTTTTTGAAGTAATTGCACATCGCGATGCAAGCAAATTTTTCTGTTGAGTAATGGGTCCCCCCCAAAATGTTTATCTTGTTTTGTCTGGCATATTCATGGGCTGGCTTTGAATAATCATTGCATGCTGTTATGCCTGTTACTAGAGTATTTACATTCTGCTTCGCTACCTCTTTCAGCATTTCGATGTCATTTCCTCCGCCTGCAATGACTGCTATAATGCCATCCCTTATCTCTATGTCTCCATAATTGTACAGGCTTGTTTTATGCCCAAGGATTTCTTTAAACATGGCTGACAATTCATCAACCGTCTTGAACTCTGCATCTCCGAAAACCCCACACAATGCACCGAAATACTGGCCAAATGGCTTTATGGGATTTATTCCTATGGCCTTTGACAATGTAAGGCTTGTTGAATACTCACTAAAATTGTCAAGAGGGACATTAAGATTGTATACTGATATCTTCTTATCCTTGAGCTTCTTAAGCAAGTACTTGTTCATGTTCTGGAATGGTGGCTGCTTTTCTATGTTCCATTTCATTGGATGGTGGGTGAAAAGAAGTACGTCCCTTTTTCCTTTTTCTATCACAAACCTCATAGCATGGTCTGTTGGAAATACTGCCGTGTATATTTTTTTTATCTTTTCAGAATTATCACATACCAAGCCTATTGAGCGCTTCTTGAAATTATCACATATAAACCTGCTAACCTCTTCCATATACGAAAACCACTTGTCGCTCTGCTGCGGCTTTATTATGTCTTTTTCTATTCTTGCGTATAACTCATGTGCATACATTTTTGTAATCGTCCCCGATGGGATTCGAACCCACGACCTACTGCTTAGGAGGCAGTCGCGCTATCCACTGCGCTACGAGGACATAATCGACGTTTTATACTCCTTTAGGTGCTTTTTATTACTAGACCCTATTTCTTTCATCCACTTTCGTGTTTGTTTTATACCATATAAATTAAGTCTGTATTGGTTTAATTTGGGTTCAAAACCCCTGTTTTTTAAATACCTTTCTACTTGCTGCAATAAGCGTGGGGCTTTCATAGTAATATTTATACGACCATATAATTTATGTTTACCTAGTCTTATCCCCAAATAACCATCTGTATCAAAAATACCTCTTACAACATATTTCATTTTTTGGTTATCTTTAGCCACATCCTCTTTTATTTTTAAATCAATTTTCTTGCCTATAGGAAAATTCATATTTTTGTTTAAAAACATTATTAACCTTTTATGACACATTAAGATTTCCATTGCTTTACTATTCTTTTTATATTTAATTATCATTGTTTTACCAAACAATTTTCTTGCTGTTTGTCTCATAAATAAAAGATAATCTTTGTCTAATATTCTATGTCCACTAATACCAACCCACCAAAGATTTCTTTTTTCTCCACCATAATTATAAGAAAGTACACTCAACCAGCCATCACCCAATAATGCACCATAAAATTCTAAAAATAAAGGATTATTTATATTTACTTTAAAATTTTTGCTTGATTCATCTTCTCTCAGAAGCAAGCTTTTTTTACCACCTTTTGACTGTCTATAACGTATCTCATCTAGGCCGTATCTTTTAACCAATACCTTATATGTAATTTTACCACCTTTGATTTGTCCCCAGTTGTCCTCTTTCTTATCTATTATATTTAGTCTAGTTCTTTTGGTAATAATATTTTCGTCTAAATACCTGTTTTTATTATAAAACCATTTTTTAATAGTATAGTAGGGTTTATTAATTTTAATAGAGAGTTCTTTCAGATCCTTTGCACAATATTTTTTCTTTAAGCAATTAAGGAGTTTTATTTTTGACGATTTATCTAACAATATTCTCATAGGCATATTATATATACCTACTATATAAATTTTCCTTATCCAGGCTGAGCTAAGAGCCCGTTGCGGTAAAAATAAGATAAATGTTATATAAATCTATTCTTTTAGCGCGATAGTCTTTTTTTCATCTATGGCATTTGACAATGTCCTGCCCATCTTGCTCTTCTTATGGACCCTTATTTCACCCTTTTTCGAAGAAGAAGCTGTCATGAGAAACTGTTCATTTACATAAATATCAACTGTTGTATTTGGCTTTGTGTATATGGATATGTAATTCCCCTGGTGCCTTGCATTGAAATCAATGCCTGAATCTTTTTCTTCTTCAAGCTCTTCAATGTCAATACCTATGCCTATTCTTTCTTCTATTTCATTTATTGTCTTCCCTTCCCTTCCTATAATCTTGCCTATGTCTTCTTTTGGCACGTAAACTATAGCCTTGTGGTCAGATGTTATCTTCGCTATGGCTTTGCTTGTATACCTCCTGAATTCATTTTCTATCTGCTTTGCAGCCAATGTTTTTGCAGGGCTTAATTTTTCAGTATCAGAGCCTATTGGTATTACAACTGTTTCCTCACCATAAGAGTAGATCTCATATTCTGGCTTGCTTGTGATGAAATCTATTACTTCAATAACAGGCCTTGCCAGGTCAGCTTCGCTCATGCCATGCGGAACTTTAACTGTCATCTTTAGTGTAAGAACCTTCCCTATATTTCCCTTTTCAATGAATATTATGGTGTCTAAAACGCTTGGTATCATTCCTGTTTCAAGCCTTCCTATGAATCTCTGGACTGCATCTATCGGTGAGGCTGAATGCAAAACACCAAGGCAGTTTGAGCCTGCCAGCCTTAAGTCTGTGAAAAGCTTGAAATCTGGAGTGTCCCTTATTTCATCAAATATTATGTTGTCTGGCCTAGATAAGAATAATATGTCATGTATCTCCTGGCTTGATGTGAAGTTCTTGCTGTACTGTGTTATCTCATCTGGCAATATAAGGTCTCTTGGAGATTCAACTGTCTTTACAATCTTCTTCATTGAATTGTAATGCTCTCCTACAGCCATTGCGAATGTCGATTTTCCACTTCCAGTTTCCCCAGCAACTATGATGCCTCTTGCCTTCATCTTTATTCTTTCAGCTATTGCTTCTGGCAGCTCATATTCATCCAAGTTCAATTTTCTCAATGGCTTTACAACAGTTATTTCCCAGCCATCAGAAACAGGAGGCTTTACAATCACTATCCTGTAATTCTTGTATTGAACTATTGTTGAGCCTTTTCTAGAAATTTCAACAAAAGATTTTGGGTCTGCCCTTGTTTTTTTAACTATCTCCTTTGCTGTGTTTTGGACCTCCAATGGGGTTAACTTCTTATTGCTAATCTGGACCAGTTGCCAGTTGCCAGGCATGCCTTTTTTTCCAACAACGAATGTATTCTCTTTAAGGTGCACAGACATTGTTGTATCATCAAAATACTTTTCAATGCTCAGCTTTTCATTAGGCCTTTCCAGCTCAACAAATCTTATCTTGACGCCTGTTGCCTTTGCAGATTCTGCCTGTATATTATCAGCTGTTATCAGTGTAGCATCTTCTGCATAAGCAATATCCCTTATCATGGAATCAATCTCGCCGCCAGCCTTTGCATATTTTATCTGGTAAACATTTGGCCTGGAGCCAACAAATTCAAGTTCTATCATTCCTTCTTCCTTCAACGCTTGGAGCTTCTGCAATTCTTCAAGGCCAAGAAATCCTATTTCCTGCCCAAGGTTCGCCTGGTGCTCTAGTTCTGCCAATACTGCCCTTGGCACAAGTATCTTGCCAGAAATCTCTTTGCTTGCTATCAATCTTGAAGCAACCTTTTCTATTACAACAGATGTATCAACCACATAAATATTTTCCATTGTTAACCTCTTTTTCTAAAAATAATGAAACTCTTTATTTAAACTTTTCTAACAAATGTCATAAATGCAGTATGCCCTATTATGTTTGACATTGGCCTTACTTTCCTGCCGTCAACAAACCAAGGCCTTTCAATTAATTCTATTGTCTTTATGAAAATGAAATTTTTGTTCTTCCTTGTGTTTTCAACGAATTCTATAACCTGTATTATAGTCGGCAGATAAGCAACTAAAAAACCCCCATTCTTCAATGGTCTTGCTGCATGTTTTAATGCCTTCCATGGCTCTGGCAAGTCTAAAATAATCGCATCAAGGTTTTTTTCTGATATCCCCTTGTAAACGTCCTTGTTCTTGAATACCACATTGCTTATTTCCAAATCATTAATGTTCTTTGCTGCAATGTCCATAAAGTCTTTTCTGATTTCATAGCTGTAAACCTTTCCGTTTGGAACAGCCTTGGCTAAAAATGCAGTAAGCTTCCCAGATCCAGAGCCTGCTTCTAGGACATTGGAGTCATTTTCAAGGGATATATTCACTAGTATGCTTGCTATGTCCTTTTCCAAAATCGCTTGTGGCGCCCTTTTTATGCGCTGCATCTTGTCGATGAACCTTGCATCAAGCACAAAGAACTCTTTTCCAAGGTTTGTTTTTACAAGGTTTTTTTTCAATATGTCCTTTTCCTTTATCATACCAGAATTTGTATGAAAATCCCCCTTTGACCAGTAAAAAACATCTTCATTATTCATCAATATTTTTTTTATCATTTTTTCAGTGAAGCTCCATATTCATGTTAGTTTAGAAATATTAATAAAAGAAAGCACTATAAAAAGCTTATGAAAAAGGTGGTCATAAAGCTCGACAACGTCTGGAAAATCTACAAGATGGACCAGGTTGAGGTAATTGCTTTGCGGGGCTTGAACCTTGATGTTTATGAAGGCGAGTTTCTTGCTGTTCTTGGCAAGTCGGGCAGCGGAAAATCAACTATCTTGAACATGATCGGCTGTTTGGACCTGCCGTCGAAAGGCAAAATCCACCTTGATGGAAAGGATATTTCAACACTTGATGAAGACGAGCTTGCAAGGATAAGAGGCAAAAAAATAGGCTTTATATTCCAGACATTCAATCTTATACCTAGCTTGAGCGCCATGGAAAATGTTGCCTTGCCTATGACATTTCAAGGTGTGGATAAAAACACACGGACTGAAAAGTCAAAACACCTTCTTGAATTGGTTGGTCTAAAGGAAAGGGTTTCTCATAAGTCGGTAGAGCTTTCTGGAGGCGAGAGACAGCGCGTTGCTATAGCAAGGGCCCTGATAAATGACCCTGAAATAATACTTGCAGACGAGCCTACAGGAAATCTTGACAGCAAGACAGGTGAGGAAATAATTAACATACTTTTAAACCTGCACAAAAAATTTAAAAGGACAGTAGTTATGATAACGCATGATAAGTACCTGGCTGGTTATGCTGAGCGCATAGTACATCTTGCTGATGGTGCAATCGCAAAAGGGGGTAAATTATAATGGAAAAAAAGCTGGTTATTGCGGTTTTCATTTTGATGCTCAGCTTGTATGCTGCCGAAGGAATTATTTCTTATGAAGAATTGCGAATAGACCTTTTAAGGACAGACCCTTCTCCATTGCAGCCAGGCGAGAAATTTGACATATGGTTTGACATAACAAACATACAGCCATACACAATAAATAGTTTGCAAGTAAGCTTTGTGAACATGTTCCCTTTTACCATAGAAGACCCAAACCAAAGCTCGATATTCATGCAGGAGATAAAATCCAGCGAAAAAAAATCAATAAAATACACTGTTAAAATAAACAAGGACATCAATGAAGGCATATACCCCATAGCATTGCAGTATTATTCTAACAAAATAGGCGCTATAGTAAGCAAGAACTTTGACCTCATCATAAAGGCATCAAGCGTTGTAATATCAACAGCGAATGTCAAGGTAACTCCTGAAAAGGTAAGGCCTGGCAGCGAGTTTGAGCTGAGCATAGACCTGACAAATGCTGCTGATTACACAATTACCGACATATCAGCAGACCTTAACCTTGATGGAACTCCATTTGCTACATTGGCAGGAGGCAATGAAAGAAAGATAAGGCAGCTAGCACCGACAGCGAAGGCAATGCTAACTTATGACATGATTGCCAACCCTGAATCAGAGCTAAAAGTCTATAAGGTTCCATTGCTTGTGACTTATTATGACAGGCTTGGAATAAAATACTCAAAGAACAACACTATAGGAATAACAGTGTATGCAAAGCCAGAATACAACATAGATTTGGAGAACAGTGAGGTATTTACCAAGGGCCAGACAGGCGAGATAACACTGAGCATATCAAACAAAGGCAATTCAGACATAAAGTTTTTCAACATTGAGCTCCTGCCTTCTAATGGCTATGCCATAATATCAAACCCAAGGATTTATGTAGGCAACCTTGACAGCGATGATTTTGAAACAGCCACATACAAGATAAACTCAAAGTCATCAAAGCCAATAAAGCTTGATCTAAAAGCCAATTACAAGGATGAGTACAATAATGACTTTTCAGATAATATTTCAATAAGTATGCCTTTGTACAGCATCTACCAAGCAAAAAATCTCGGGCTTGCAAAAAGAAGCTATTTCTGGCTGGAAATTATTTCGGGAATAATAGTCTTAATATTTGTTTACAAGCTTTATAAAATATGGAGGTTTGAGAGGGACATAGAGAAATCCATAATGATACTTTTCAAGAACACGATAAAGTGGTTTAGGAACAAGTTAAAGCTCTGAAAATGCTTGGTGATTTCATTTCTCTTTCTTTTCAAAGTGCAAAAAGCCGCAAGCTAAGGAGCTGGTTGACAGTTCTTGGCATAGTAATAGGCGTTGCAGCAATAATAGGCTTGATAACAGTAAGCCAAGGCCTCGAGTCAGCCATAACAGACCAGTTCAACAAGTTCGGCACCAACAGGCTTTTTGTGTGGCCGAAGCAAGTGGCAGGCTCTTTCAATTTCGGCCAGGAGCTTACAACAGAGGATGTGAAGGTTGCCGAAAGAATGCCTGATTTTAAGTGGGTAACGCCTTATCTTGTAGAAAACGCAAACATAGAATTCAGCAAGGAATCACATTTCAGGCCAGTTACATCCAATCCAATTGACAGCATAGAAGGCCGGTGGTCTGACATTGACATGGACCTTAAGCAGGGCCGCCTATGGTCCCCAAATGAAAAAAATTCTGCGATAATAGGATCAAAAACCGCGAAGGATCTTTTTAACAAGGAAATAATGATTAATAACAACATAATCATCAATGGCCAAAAATTCAAGGTCATAGGAATTTTAGAGGAATTTGGTGATCCTGAAAGCGATAACATGATACATATACCAATTGATGTTGCCAGGGACCTGTTCAGCAAAAAAACCCAGGTTACATTCATAGAGCTTGTGCTTAAAAATCCTGCTGAAATAGACAGGGTTTCAAAGAAACTGTCAAGAAACTTGAAGAGCAGCAGGGGCAACGAAAACTTTGAGGTTAAAACTCCTCAGCAGTTGATGGAACAGCTAGGTGTTTTATTAAGCGTAACACAGATAATTTTCATAAGCATAGCCTCAATTTCCCTTGTCGTTGGAGGCATAGGAATAATGAACTCTATGTTCACATCTGTTCTTGAAAGAAAGAAGGAGATAGGCATAATGAAATCCATAGGGGCTACAAATGCACATATAATGATAATATTCCTTGCAGAGTCAGCATTGTTTGGATTGGTTGGCGGCATTATTGGAATAATTCTTGGTTCACTAGGTGCTTATTCTGTCAAGCTGGTTGCAAGCAGTTTTGGGTTTGAGCTGATAAAAATTAGCATACATCCATGGGTTGTAATATTTGGCATGTCTTTTGCAATAGTTGTTGGCATGCTCTCTGGTTTTTTCCCTGCTTATCGAGCAGCAAGGCTTAGCCCGGTGGAGGCGCTTAAAGATGAATGACATGGTAACTCTGGCAGTAAACAACCTTAAAGAGCGCAAGCTAAGGAGCTGGTTGACAGTTCTTGGCATAGTAATAGGAATTGCAGCAGTAGTTACATTGATGCTTCTTGGCACCGGCCTTGAAAATGCAATTAAACTGCAGTTTGCCAAGATGGGAATATCAAACATAAGAGTTGCTCCAGGAAATTTGCGTGGCCCTCCAACAGGCAGCATAGGTTTCAACAACAGCATAATTGACCATGTTGAAAAGTCAAAATATGTTGAATACATAAACCCTGTTCTTCTTGACATTGCAACTGTAGAGTATGCCAACAAAGAGCTTTCTTTGATGGTTCGTGGCTATGACACAAAGCTTTCAGACAGGGGTTTTGCTGACATAGACATAAAGATAGGCAGTGGCAGGTACTTCAGTCCAAGAGAGCAGGGCACTGTAATCATTGGCTACAATATAGCACATGACAAGTTTGACAAGGATATATTAGTGAAGAACAACATAAACATAAACAGCAAGCAATTCAAGGTAATAGGAATATTCGAAAAGACAGGTGTTGACGAGGATGATAGCATATATCTGCCTCTAGAGGATGCTCGTGAGTTATTCAACAAGAAAGACCTGGTCAATGTTCTTGTTGTAAAGATAAAAGATGGGATTGATATTGAAAAGGCAGCTGATGATATAACTAGAATTTTGAAAAGAACATACAATGAGGAGGAATTTGTTGTTTTCACCCCCGAACAGGTTTTGAATCAGCTTGAGGAAATATTAAATGTGGTTAAAGTCCTGCTTTCAGGCATAGCTGCGATATCACTTGTCGTTGGAGGCATAGGAATAATGAACTCTATGTTCACATCTGTACTTGAAAGAAGGCGCCAGATAGGCATAATGAAAGCTGTTGGTGCAACAAAAAACCAGATCTTGTTTGCATTCTTGGTTGAATCAGGGCTCATCGGGCTTGGCGGAGGTGTCATTGGGGTTTTGCTTGGCTTCAGCGTTGCAAAGTCTGTTGAGATAGTTGCGAAGCTGATGGGCTTCGGCTTGCTATACATAACACCTGATTACAAGGTCATGATTCCGATGCTGTTATTTTCCTTTTTTGTAGGAATGATATCAGGCATTATTCCTGCTTATCAGGCAGCAAAACTTAGCCCTGTAGAGGCATTAAGATATGAATAGTTGTTATTGTATTCAGAGGTAAAGCTTTTTCTTGCAATCTTCTTCAGAAAAATTCTGCTTTATGAATCTTATCATCAATTCATTATTGGCTATTTCATATGCTGTTAACGCGTATGACAGCAAGCCTGATTTCAAGAAAGAATCTCCTAAGCTGTTTATTTTTTCCTTGTCATTAATTATGGCATATGCCTTTATTGCTTCAGGATAATTTTTATTGTTGAAGGACTCTTCAGCAGCTTTTTTTATGAGTTTTATCCTTGCATCATCGCTGAACATTGACAAATCAGTGTTGTCAATGCCTTTCTGAATTAATATTGCTAAAATCTTGTCAAATTCTTCTTGTTGCAATTCCATATGATTCTGTTGTTTCTTCATGTTTTTAATGTTTTGTGTTAATTTGAAACAGCTTTGTGGAGAACACGCATCCACCATAAATTCCAAACCGTAGAATTTACAAAAACTTAACCAAAACATTTATATATGTGATTACACATCTATACACATACGTGATAAACATGCCAAACGTAACATTAGCAATACCACAAGAATTGCATACAAAAATGAAAGCACATTCTGAGATCAGATGGAGTGAAATAGTTAGGAAATCAATTTCTGATAAAATTGAAGATTTAGATATGATGGATAAATTGACCAAGAAGAGCAAGTTAACACAAAAAGATGTAGATAATATCGCGAATAAGATTGATAACTCTGTTGCAAAAAAGCTTGGCTTAAGATGATCCCTGTCATAGATTCAAACATATTACTTTCTGCTATGATTAGAGATTTAGATACAACCCAAATTTGACAGTTGTCAAACTTAGGTTAAATATAATTTGTAGTAATCTCAAACCCGACTAGGAAAATAAAGGCTTGCGGAGGACAGGATTTGAACCTGCGTAGGCACTAAGCCACTAGGTTTCTCAGTCGAACACCTAAGCTTGGCCGATAGCTAAATCTCTAGCCCGTTTGACCGCTCCGGCACCTCCGCATATTTATTAAGTAATTATGACTCTTTTTATATTTAATCATTTAATTCTATTGCAATTTTACGATCTTCAGGTGTATACAATCTTCTTTGAAAGGTAAATTCTGTAGCCAGAGGCCTTTGCTATGTCCTTGGCATTGCCAAATACTTCCTGCATGCATTTCATGTATGTTTTTCCGCCCTTGTTATGCCTTGCAACCAATTCAAATAAACCGTTCTTGTTCAAATGTGCATAGCTTTCCTTGATTAGTCTAAAACACAAGTCTTTTCCTGCTGCCAGGGGGGGATTTAGAAGAATAGTGTCAAATTTCTCTTTTAAATTATCAAATCCATCTGATTTCACAGCAATGATATCAAGTCCCTTAGAGTTCATCTTTGAAACTTCCACAGCCCTTTCATTGACATCAGAAACAAAGACGTTTAATTCAGGGTTCAATTTTTTTAACGCTATTCCAATTATACCATTGCCGCAGCCCAAATCAAGAACCTTCCCCTTAACAATGGCTTTTTCTATTAAGAGTCTTGTTCCATTGTCAACCTTGCTTTTTGAGAATATTCCTGGAGCAGAATAAATGTCAAAATCTAACCCCTTAATTTTAACCCTTATTTTTTTCAATGCAAAACTGCTTGACTGCTTTTCAGAAAAGTAGTGTTCCATTATTTTTTTATGACTTTGGGGAATGTTTTTTTCTTCTTCCAGCTGTACTGTCTGATCTTTTTCGTTGCTCCAAAACCGCAAGAGGAGCATTTCTTTTTCCTTCTGTGAAAGCTTCTGTTGCCGCATCTCCTGCATCTAACTACAAATTTGCTTTTTCCAGCTTTTCTACCAAAAGAAGCAGTGCCCTTTACCATCTTAAGCTACTGCTATGTAAATTATTGTATCTCCTCTTATCAAAGCAGTTCCTATCTTCTTGTTTAATTCTCCATTCACATGCTCTTCTGCATTTTCAAGAACAACGTTGAGGTGTATGTCAAACGCCTTTAATGTGCCGATGAACTGCTTTTGGTTTTTCAGCTCAACTATTACTCTCTTGTTTCTTGCTGTATTTAATGAATCCAATGGTCTGTCTGATTCCATGCAAGTATTGTAACCTAATGTTTTATAAATGTTGCTAAAACAAGAAAATAATTTAAATAATGAAAGATTTATAAACAATGATTTTTGAATAAGTAAGTATGGCAATAACTCATACAAGGCCAAGAAGGAAGAAAAGCGGCGGAAGATACATAGACTGGAGATGCAAGAGAAAGTATGAATTGGCTAGTCAACCTACTTTGACAGGACTGGCAGAAAAAAAATCAATAAGCATGAGGACAATAGGCGGCCATTTGAAGTTCAGGATGCTGCAGGTCAACATTGCAAATGTTTATGATCCGAAGACAAAGAAGCATTTCAAAGCTTCAATAAAGACAATAGTTGAGAATCCTGCCAATAGGCATTATGTGAGGAGAAACATAATGACGAAAGGGACAATAATAGAGACTGATAAGGGCAAGGCAAGAATAGTGAATAGGCCTGGCCAAGAGAATGCAATAAACGCTGTTTTGCTTTAATTTTCATATTTAAATCAGGGTAATTATTTTTGAATCAACTGCTCAAGCCTATTTTTTGCATCTTTAATTTGTTAGGCAATGCGCATAAGAAGGTTTAGGCCATTTACCATAAACATATCAATATTTTCAAGATATTTTTTGCCCATCACCCCGTTAACTAATAATTTATAAGCAAGGCATATCTTAGGATTTTAAGGGGTTGTGATATAACTTGGCAATTATTCTAGCTTAGGGAGCTAGTCATCCCGGTTCAAATCCGGGCAACCCCAGTAACTTCTGCTTAGTGGTTATTAATTTATAGGAAGCTTTATATATAGGTTATAGCCCAAATATTTAAAGATTTTGTGCTTCCATGAAGAGGTAATAAATTCAGCGGGGGGTTTTTATGGGTATTTACATTAAAAAGTGTCCTGAGTGTGGTAGCATTAATTTAATTCTCAACAAAAGCAAGGGCGAGGTTATCTGCAGAGATTGCGGCTTAGTAATAGAAGAGAAAATGGTTGATTTTGGCCAGGAATGGAGGGAATTTGACCATGAGCAAGCAGATAAGATGAGAAGGACAGGCTCCCCTATGACCTTCACTAAATATGATAAGGGTTTAGGAACAGACATAGGCCAAAAAGGGGATATTTACAAATTGGAATCAAAAGGCAGGAACAAGTTCTTTAGGCTTAGAAAATGGCAGTACAGGGTTTCAACTGCTATTGAAAGGAACCTAAAGCTTGCATTGGCTGAGCTTAGAAGGGTTGCATCATTCTTGAAATTACCAAAGTCTGTTGAAGAGGAAGCAGCAAGGATATACACAATGGCTGTTCAAAGAGGATTGGTGAGAGGAAGGTCAATGGAAAGCGTTGTTGCAGGAGCATTGTATGCTGCATGCAGAAGGCATGAAGTTCCTAGGACTTTAGATGAATTGTCAGAGGCATCTGGAATAGACAAGAAAGAAATTGGAAGAACATACAGGTTTGTTACAAGAGAGCTAGGCGTTAGAATACTGCCTAGCAATCCTATAGATTACATACCAAGGTTTGCATCAGCATTGAAACTAACTCCAGATACACAGAGCAAGGCTGTTGCAATACTTGAAAAGGCGCAGAATTCAGAGCTGACATCAGGGAGGGGGCCAACTGGAATAGCTGCCGCTTCATTGTATGTTGCTGCTTTGATAAACAATGAAAAGAAAACTCAGAGAGAGGTAGCTGATGTTGCAGGCGTTACAGAGGTCACTATAAGAAACAGGTACAAGGAATTGTTGAAAAAGCTCAACCTAAAAGGCCAGATAAAGAAGAAAGACTTGGATAAGGATGATTAAAATGGAAAGGATTGATGGGAGTAAAGCACAACATAAGGACATACCTTAGGATTGTAAAAACAATCCTAATTATCTATTTCGTACCAACCCCTGATGATAAGAAAAGCATTTAAACACTAAAAAAAGAGATGCATATTAATGCTGTACGAAATCTTCAAAAAGAGCTGGAATGACTTCGACAAGAGGCTAATAGTGCCAATAATACTGCAGAACCTTGTTGCTCTCTTGCTTCTTATAGTTTTTCTGTACATTAATGGTTTGCTTAGCTGGTCTTTTTTAAGTGGGATTGGCATCAAGTCCCAGGATTCTGCCATGATGCTCTTGTCTTTGTTTTCAAGCAAAAAATTCATAATATCAGGAATTGCATTTTTAATATTGGCCTTTGCCTTTAATGCGATGTTCTCTGCGATGAGGCTTGCCTTTACAAATTCATTGGTTCAGAGAAAGCCGATGACAGTTGACATGATGTTTAGGCATGGTCTTGAGGATTTTGGAAGGGTCCTGGCAATGAAGCTATTGTTAATTGCAGTTGTAGTTCTTGCAGTAATTGCAATTGTGCTTCTCTCTTTGCTTGCTAAGCTTGCAAGCGAATCTGCTGTAATATTTGTCATAATTGCACTGGGTCTCTTGGCAGGCATAGTAATCGGTCTCGGGATGCTTTTCGCATATGCAACAATGTTCATAATGAATACAGGGGCTTATGACGCGTTGAAAAAATCCTTTTCATATGGGCTGCATAGAAAGGGCTTGGCCATAAAAACAGTGCTTTTCTTGATTTTAATGGCGCTGCCTTCCCTGCTGTTGAACCTTGCCAATGGTTTGAATGAAAGCAGGATTGCATTAGGCATATTGATATCGATCAGGCTGGCTTACGGATTTTTCCTTATTGCATGGAATGACCTGTTTATTTTCAATGTTTACAATTCAAACAAGAACCCTCATTAAGTCTTCTGCTGCCAGTGTGTTCTTGAATATTTTTCTTGATTCCTTTAGCAATGGAGAAACATCCTTGTAGCGCTGGCTGAAATGGGTTATTATGAGCTTTTTTGCGTTTGAGTCCTTTGCTATTTGTGCTGCCTGGGTTGATGTCAGATGCTTGTATTCCTTTGCTTTCTCTTCAAGCTCGCTGCCAAGTGTTGCTTCGCATACAAGCAAGTCAGAATTCTTTATATTTGTTATTATGTTCTTAGTTGCAAGGCTGTCAAGCACTATGCTAATAATTTTGCCCCTCTTTGTTGTAGTTGCATCCTTAGCCAAGATTTTTTTCTTGTTCCATGTTATGTCCTTGCCGTTCTGGAGATCCTTCAGTATCGGGTGCTGCTTCAGGCCGAATTTTTTTATGTATTCCATGTTTATGTTTCTCTTGTCCTTTTCAATTAACGAATAGCCAAGGCACCTTGCGGTGTGCTCAAGCTGAAACGCCTTAATCTTAAACTCCTTGTTTTCAAAGAATATGCAGTCATCCTTTATCTCATGTACAGTTATGTTGCTTTTGTTCATTGGGATGTAGCTTGAAAGCAATATGCTTAAGTAGTGTGAGCTGCCAACAGGCCCATAGAGGTCGATGCGCTTTTCCGGGGCGAATTTTGCTATGCTTGTTAGCAATCCCGGTAGGCCAAATATATGGTCTCCATGCCAGTGTGTTATTAGTATCCTTGTTATTTTTGCAGGAGATATGTTGGCATAGCGGAACTGCTTCTGCGTTCCTTCGCCGCAGTCAACAAGAATGTTTTCATCCTTGTAGCTGATCAAGATGCTTGTTGCGTTCCTTTCTATAGTTGGCACCATAGAGCCTGTTCCAAGAAATGTAATTTCCATTGCAATTTCTTAATAAGAAGGTTTTTAAATAATTTATGTTTTTAATATCTTCATGGGAAAGAAGAAAAAGCATGCAGCTGTAATGGTTGAGCCGCCAAAAGGCGATGTTCAAGAAGTGATTGGGAGCGTGGAATTGATAAAGGGGAGTTTCGCAAATGAGAGGGTTCTTGCAGAAATTGCTGATGCTTCAAGGAATTTATATGACCAGTCAAGGTTTGGTGAGCCATACGAGAACAAGATACAATATTCTCTGGTAGAAGCACTTTACTTGGTTGAAAAGAAGAAGCTTGAGGTTTATGACAGCAAGAACAAGGCAATGCCATATGAAAATTTCATAAAACTTGCTACAAGCATTGAGCCGAAATTCTGGGTAAGATATTGTGTTTATCGTGACATGAGGTCAAGGGGTTATATAGTAAAGACTGCATTGAAGTTCGGTGCTGATTTTAGAGTTTATGACAGGGGTGTGAAGCCAGGGGAGGACCATGCAAGGTGGATACTATACCCAGTGCATGAAACTGAGATGTTCAGCTGGTATGAGTTTTCTGCAAAAAACAGGGTTGCGCACTCAACAAAGAAGCATCTGCTTATAGCATGTGTTGATGGGGAAGGGGACGTTACTTATTGGGAATTGTCATGGATAAGGCCATAACAATAAATCTTTTATATCTGTTTGATTTAATCCAGCTATATGATAGACCTAAGGCCAAAAGTTCTTGATTATGTAAAGTCTTATGGGCCTGTGCTGCCTGTGCAGGTTTCAAAGGCAATAAACTCGAATATATTGTTCTCTTCTGCAGTTCTTTCAGAGCTTGTTTCCAACAGGGATGTCATAATGTCAATCGCAAAAATAGGCGGCAGTTCTTTGTATTATGTTAAGGGCCAGGAAGCAAAGCTGCAGAAGCTGCGAGATTACCTTGGAGAGATGCCAAAAAGGGCATACGACCTGTTAAAAGAAAACATGCTGCTGAATGACAAAAAGCTAGAGCCGTACCAAAGAGTTGCTTTGAAAGAGCTTAAGGATTTTGCAGTTCCAATAACTGTTAAATACAATGACAACGAGCTCATGTTCTGGAAATGGTATCTTGCAACAGAAGATATTGTTAATGAATTGGTAAGGAAGGAGCTTGGCATAAGGCCGGTTGCACCAAAGGAAGAGCTTGTTCAAGAAAGTAAGGAACAGTCGCAGGAAGAAAAGAAAGACGATGATATTTGTGAAAAAAAAGAGGTTGCAAGTAAAAAGACAGAGTTTAAGGAAAGGAGAGAAAGGCATACGAAAGAGAAAGGCAATACAACTTTGGCAAATAACATTGCCCTTGAATATTTCAAAAAGAATGATATGTCGATAGTTACAATGGAAATTGTTAAGAAAAACAAGGAAATTGCATACGTAATCGATATGCCATCAAAGATAGGAAACCTAAGCTACCTTGCTTACTTCAAGGACAAGAAAAAAATAAGCGAGGATGACTTAATAATAGCACACCACAAGGGCCAGCAGTACAAGATGCCTGTTCTATTCCTTTCTAACGGCGAAATTCAAAAGTCTGCAGAAGAATATGCAAGGAAAGAAATGAAAGGCCTGCTAATATTCAAAAAAATCTAAAGACAAATATCATGGCCGCCAATATTGCCAAAAAAGCAATCAAATAGCCACTGCCTCGGTTCTCTATGAATGATGTTCTGCCAGAAGAGCAAGAATAATCGAAGGCCTTGATGGCAGATGAATAAACAGCTTCCATGGCCTTGTTAAGCTCTTTTTTCTGTATGCTGCTGTTTCTTGTTGCAAGCCATTCATCCCAGTCCTTTTTTCCTTCGTTTCTATAGTCCAGGCTTACATTCCCATAATCATAACACATAGTTTCTGAATCGAAAGAAACAGATTCGAACTTGCTGTGCATGCTGTAAGGCTCTTTTGTTACATAATGCGGTGCATCAAAGCTGTCAAGGATGTAATGCGCAGCTACACCAAAGAAATAGCTAGCATTCTTAAAGTCCCCCTTCAAGTAGCTGTCTTTTGCAAGCCCAAGATAATATGATGACTTGTTTAACGAATATGGGTATTTATGGTTTCTGAAATCCTTGAACTTTGCATCAGGCGCAATGCTTCCAAGCTTCATCGATTCAAGGCTTAATTTTTCTTTCAATGAAACAGGCATAGAATAGTATGCCGCCTCTACAGACGATTCATGTATCTCATATTTCCATGCCAGGGTAAAAGCAACTAAGAAAAGCAAGATTATTAAACTCCTTTTTGCCATAATCTTCAGCGATCAGGGCTCTTTAATAATGTGGGCCAAAAAATTCCGCAAATATTCCAAGATTAACAGAGAAGTTTCAAAATGGCAGAATACGTTTTCATGCTCGGAAGGGATTTCCAGCTCAGCATTCTTGAGATAGCATCATATTTTTCAGCCAGGAACATTGCATATAAGATAAAGGCATTTGACAGCAAGGTGGCTTTAATCTCCTTTAATGAAGAAATAGACTGCACCAGAACAATCAAAAAACTTGGCGGAACAATAAAGATAGCAAAATTAATTGCTTCTGTGGATGACATAAAGCTTCCAGATATGGACAAAATAAAATATTCTATTGCAGATATAGGAAGTGCCAGAAAAAACGAGGTCATTATCAAGTTAAAAAAAAGATTCAAAGAGAATGGGAGCAAGGCATACCTAAAAGATTCTGTCAATGGACTGAGCCCAAGTGATTTTTTTAGGCACAATATATTCAAGACAGGATTTGAGCTAATATTGTATAAGGAACATCTTGCTTTGACCAGGGCTGTTTTCAATCCTTCTGGATATGAAGCAAGGGACAAAAGGCCATACCTAGAGAGGGAGAAGCTCACTTCAATAAGGCTCGCAAAGATCCTTGTTAATCTCTCTCATGTTAAGGAAAATGAAAAGCTGCTTGATCCGTTTTGCGGCGTTGCAACCATATTGCAAGAGGCATTGCTTATGGGCATTGAAGCAATAGGCATGGATGTTGACAAGAAGACTTTGTATCATGCTAATAAGAACCTTACATGGCTTAGGAACAAGTACAAATTCAAGGCAAATTTCTTGCTTGTAAACAAGGATGCAAGAAGCGCTTCAAGCTACATAGAAAAAGTTGATGGCATAGCAACAGAGCCATACCTTGGTCCTTACTTAAGAAGGCTGCCAGAGCTCAAGGAAGCTAAAAGAACCGCATTGGGACTTGCAAGATTGTACAATGATTCTCTTAAAGAATTTCATGCCACACTAAAGCCAAAGGGAAAGGTCGCAATCATAATTCCAAAGTTCAAGACCAAGGAGCAAGTTCCAGTTAGGATAAACTTCGAGGGCATTGCAAGGCAGAATAAATTCCTGATTTACAAGCCATTTAAGGGAATAAGCATGCCTGTCTTATATTCTCCAAAAGGAACCAAGCTTGCCAGGGAAATCTACATTCTCGAAAAGGTTTAACTTCTTTTCCATTATAGAAAGCCTATGCTGCAGGAAAATGACTATTTTAGGCATGCAAAGAAAGCCAACAAGCTCATGGAAAAAAATGATTTGGAATCTGCAATATTTGAGTATGAGCTGGCATTCAGGATAGGCAGGCACATAAAGGAAGGCCTTGATGAAAGGCACAAGTTTTGGTTCGTTCTTAAGAACCTGTGGAATGCCTCTGTTTTGTTTGAGGAAAGGGCTGTTGAGTTGCGCTCAAGGCCATATCATAAAGCCATGAAGTTTCTTAGGAATTTTGAATTTCTAGGCATAAAAGACAAAGGCATAGACAATCATTTTATTAGGTTGATAGCTAACAGTTACCTTCTTTTTGATTATGATGCTGCATTTGAATATGCCAAAAAATACATGGAAGAATCAAGCGAGAGAAAGATGGAACAGAGAGTTCTTGGAGCATTGCTTTTTGATGCTTTAGCTAAGGAAGATCTTGCAGACAAGCTTTTTTTGAGTATATACAATGAGCTTAGGCAAGATCCTGCTTCAAAATACGAGACCATGCCAACCATTAAAGGCAACGTATATTCAATGGGCCCTAGCGAGATTCTAAGAAGCATTTTTCTTTTTAAGGAAAGTTCTAGCTATGAAAGTTTGGCCTTTGAACCATTTTGCTCAAATAAACTAAGGGAGGCATTGGCTGTGCATGGCCAGGTCTTTTCTGTATCTGAGATAAGGCACCCAATGTATGATGGAAAATCAACTTATGTCAGCGTGATAAAAAGGGAAAGGTGCAAAACTCTCATGGAAGGCACTGGAAGCCTTGAAATGAATATAAGAAATGCAGCAAAATGCCTGGCCGCAATACATGCTAATGTCGAATTGCCTGGCATGGAATACATTGGGATTGATGAGCGAATATCAAGACTTAATTACGATGATGATGTAAAAAATATGCTGATGGAAAACATGTTTCCCCTTAAAGATTCTTTCTTGACAGTCCCCCATGCCTTTCATAAAGATGCACACCCAAAAAATTTTGGCGTAAGGGATGATGGCTGCATTGTTGTTTTTGACTGCGAGAACAAGGGATTAAGGCCGGTAACAGAGGACTTGACAAAGCTTCTTGTGCTTTCAGGCATTGATGAATCAAGCATTGCATCATGCATCAAGGCATATGAAGAGAGATACAATATTAGTGCGCCATTAAGGTACAGGGAAGTGCATGGCTTGGATTTTCCATTTCTAAACTCTGTTCTATGGCTTGCTTTTTCATACCCATCCTCGCTTCCAGACAGCTTTGGCAGAAAAAAGGATATTTCAAGGGAACTGGCTTTAAATGGCGTTGGCGCGATAAGAAGCATGAAACTGAGATATAATGATTATTACAAGAAACACTACGATGCACTTGGATCATTGATTAGCTCTCTATTTTGAGGTTAATTTGTTTAGGTTCAATGCATTTACAGGCCCAGAGAAATTTGAGGACAATGCAGCTATTTCAAAAAGGCAGTTTATGATCTTGCATTCAAACTCAGGCTTGTTTTGGTATATCTTGCTCGCACAGCTTATTATCTCTTTCTTGTCATCCTCTAAGCTTGTTATCTTGCTCAGGCTGTAATTGTAAAATGTATCATAATACTTTTTGAGGTAGCTGTTTACCATCTCAAACAATGCTATGGTGTCCTTGCTTACCTGCATCTTGTTGCCATTTTCTTCAATGATGAATATTATGTCCCTGTAAGGATCGCATACCTTTTCAAGGTTCCAGCATATCACATAATAAAAGCTTGCCTTGTTCTTGTCTACAAATCCCTTGTTTATGAGGCGCTCGCAGAAGCTTGTAAGCTGGTTGTTCGTGTTCTCTCCAGTCCTTATGTCCTTCAGGTTTCTTGCATCCTTATTTTTTATTGCGTTCAGCAGATTTTCGCCCATTGAAATCGTGACAAGGAAAGCACGCCTTAATGAGTTTTCAAATTCATCAGGAGAGTCATTCATAAATGATCCAAGCACTAATGTGTTGCTATTGGTTTCATGTATGGTAAATCCAAGAAGAACCTCCCTCTTTTTTTCCTGTATTGCATCATATACTTCCTTGCTGTTGTGCATTACGCTTATTTCATCATAGCCCTGCTTGTATATTCCAGATAAAACAGCCCTTGTAACAGTCCTTGATGCATTGCTTAGGTTTATTGATATTGTTTTTTTGATTTTTCCCTTTGGCTGCGTAGATATCTTTATGCAAGAGCCATCATCGCTAAGGTCTACTTCATCGCCTTTCTTTATGCTGTACCTGTCTGCCCATTCATGCGGCAATGATATTACAAGTGTTTTTCCAGCAAGCTGTATGACCTTTCTTTTCATGGCTTTTTCTATGTTAGATAACTATAAAAATATATATTATATATAAAATTTAAGACTCAAGAATATATAGTTCTTTTACTTTTATCCGGATTATAGGTTAAAAATTTCGGGGTGGTTTAAAAATGATTAAAAAAAATGAATTAGTGCTTCTTTCCCATTTAAGGAAGAATGCAAGGGAAACCCTTACAAAGATATCAAGGGACACTAGAATACCAGTTTCTACGATATTTGACAGGCTTAAGAAATACGACAATGATCTGATAAAGAAGTCAACTATCTTGCTGGACTTTTCTAAGCTAGGCTACAGCACAAGGGTTAGCCTTATGCTTAAGGTTGCCAAGAACCAGAGGGAGAAGGTAAAGGATTTCTTGATAAAAGAAAACAGAGTCAACAGCTTTTACAGGGTGAACAACAACTTCGACTTCATAATGGAGGGAATATTCATAAACATGCAGGAATTTCAGGATTTTGTAGAAGATTTAGAAGAGAAGTTTGACATCAGGGAGAAGCAAATGTTTTACATACTCGAGGACATAAAAAAAGAGGAGTTCATGTCAAACCCGAACTCGCTTGCATTGAAGATTGGCTGAGCAAATTGGTATGATAAGCGGCTTTGCACAATAACTAATGATGGTTTCAAACCATCACATTAAATCAGTGCTTGCCCATTCATTGGCGACGGGCTTCGGGCAGAAGCAGCTGCCCCTGAATTTAGCTTATAGCTGCTAAACGGATACGTGGTTTACAGGACTCAGAAAGAGATATGGGGCATTGACATGAAAGGCAATAAATCCAATGAAAAAGGCAAATGAACTGCATCTTTGGCCAAAAAAGCCTTAACATAAGTTTTAAATATCATTCCGTTGGTATATAGATATATGGGAAGAATAAAGACAATGCTGATAAAGAGAACAGTGAACAACCTGATAAAAGAGCATAAAGGCATGTTCAGCAATAGCTTTGACAAGAACAAGAACGCAGTTAGCAGCGTATTGGAAATAAAATCAAAGAAGCTAAGGAATGTAATAGCTGGCTATGTTACCAAGCGAGTAAAAGAAACAAAATAAGCCGGAGGCGCAAAAGATGACAGGAAATGAGAGGGAACACACTGTATTTATCGGCTCCAAACCTTTTAAAAGAGCTTAGTCGCGGCTATCTCTTAAAGAGTGAATTATGTGACTGGGGTCGTGATGCAGTTCACAACACAGAATGCAAGTGAGGTTACTATAAGAGCAAGAGGCAAGTTCATAAGCAGGTGCGTGGATGTTGCTGAAGTGGCTTCCAAGAGGTTTCTTGAAAATACGGTTGGCATAAAGGAAATTAAAATAGACTCAGAGGAATTTAAGAATCAGGAAGGAAGGACAGTAAGGGTTTCCACGATAGACATAGTCCTTACAAGAAAGTAATTCTTATTTTGGGCAAGATTTAAATAATCATATTAGGTATTAGAATGTAAAGTGGTGAGCATATTAAGCATACCTACAGGATTGATATTTGACTTAAGTGTAATAATCATAATAACAACAGCTATTGCTTACTTTCTTAAGCTTGTTAGGCAGCCTCTGATAATAGCATATGTAATTGCAGGCATTGTTCTTGGGCCTCTTGGCTTCAACCTGTTTAAGGACATGAACTGGATAAATTCTTTGTCAGAGATAGGCATAGCTTTCTTGCTTTTCATTGTTGGCTTAGAACTGGATTTGAACAAGATAAAGTCTGTTGGAGCCTTTTCTGTCTTTGGAGGCATATTGCAAGTTCTTATAACAGCAGCAACAGGATTTTTTGTAGCAATTTATTTTGGTTTCAGCCAGGTTAGCGCGATGTACATAGGTCTTGCATTGGCATTCAGCAGCACTATGCTAGTAGTCAAGATATTGAAGGACAGGGAGGAGATAGATACATTGCATGGTCGGCTTATGATAGGCCTTTTGGTGATGCAGGACATAATTGTTGTGTTTGCGTTGTCCATGGTTTCAACATTGTCTTTCATTGATTATAGCTTTGTGCTGCTAGCATTGTTTAAGGTTCTTGTTTTCATGTTGGCTGCGTTGATTGCAAGCAAGTTTTTTCTTCCAAGAATATTTAGGTTTGCAGCAAAATCAGATGAGCTTCTTTTTCTATGCTCCCTATCAATGTGCTTCTTGTTCTCTTTGCTTGCATACAAGCTTGGATTCTCTATAGCAATAGGCTCTTTTATGGCAGGCATAATGCTGGGAAGCCTGCCTTATGGAATAGACATTGCAGGCATGATTGGAGGCTTAAAGAATTTTTTCGTTACCATATTCTTTGTTTCGCTTGGAATGCAGCTCGTGTTTATACCCCTATCGATGATACTGATACTTGCAGTTCTGCTGTTGCTTACCATAATCGTCAAGCCACTCATAATAATGGTTCTTTCAAGCCTGTTCGGCTATGAGAAAAGGACATCTTTTTTGACATCTTTCGGTCTTGGCCAGATATCAGAGTTTTCATTGATAATGGCATCTTTTGGTTTTTATACTTCAAGCCAGATATCACCGAATGTTTTTTCCCTTATAGTCTTCATGACCCTTATCTCTATGATATTGACTTCATATGTTATGGATTATGATTCTTGGATATACAACAAGCTTTCAAGGTACATAGGAATGTTTGAAAAGCTCTCATTGGCAAAGAAACAGTTAATTGTGAAAACAAAAAAGAAACGTGCTGATGTAATATTGTTTGGCTGCCATAGGATGGGAAGCGTGTTTCTTAAGTCGTTTAGGGTAAAAAATAGCAATGTTTTCGTAGTTGACCATAATCCCGAAATAATAAAGATGCTATCTCAGAGGGGGATTGACTGCATATACGGGGACTGTACAAATCCTGAGGTGCTTAGGAAGATTGATTTCAAGAATGCAAAGCTTGTGATATCAGCCATACCTAGCTTAGAGTTAAATGAATTTTTGCTTAGTCATGTGAAAGCAAAAAAAAAGAAGATAGCCTTCATAGCGACACAGAACCATCTGCATGAGGCCCTGGATCTATATGAGAAGGGAGCTGATTACGTCATATTACCACACATATCAACCAGCGAGTCGATATTTAGCCTTATCAGCAAAATGCTAAGCAACAAAGCCATGATAAAAGACATTAGAAACAGGCACATAAAGCACTTGCTTAGCTTGGACGTATATGGATGATGGTGCTGGGGAGATTTGAACTCCCGATGTCGAGCTTATGAGACTCGCGTTCTAGCCAGGCTAAACTACAGCACCATTATAAGCATTTAATTATGGCTTCTGCTATTTCCTTGTCCTTGTTTGCAGGGTATTTTTTGCTAGGCCAATGCCTTAAACCATCGTTTGTAAACCTTGGTATTACATGAATATGGCTGTGCATTACAAGCTGACCTGCAGCAGGATAGTTGTTCATGCCCAAGTTAAATCCGTCTGCTTTCAAGGCCTTCATAATAGAAGATGCAACTTTCTGGGATGTTTTAATCAATGATGCAGTGTCCTTTTCTTTCATTGCCAAAAGATTTTCAGAATGAGTTTTTGGACTGACTAGAATATGGCCATAATTTATAGGATTAATATCTAGGAATGCATAAGTTTCTTTGTCTTCATATATCTTTATTGAGGGTATTTCTCCTTTGATGATTTTGCAAAATATGCAGTCTGTCATTTTTTAGCCTCCTTTGCTATTTGGACTCGCCGGGATTTGAACCCGAGATTCCCGCGTTGCGAACGCGATGTCTTGCCGCTAGACCACGAGCCCTGTGAATTTGTAAGTATAACACCCATTTAAAAAGTCTGTTGTTCTAGAAATTTATGATCTCAAAACCAGAAGAGTTTCAGGATGAATATGCCTCATAAGAAAACCAATAAACATATAACTAAACAATTACAATCTCAAAATTATTGTAATTAAGTTAAGTTTCATATATTGGGCGAGAGATTGGACTTCCTTCTATGCAAATATTGCCATTAAACCTCAAGAAGAGCCAAAAAATATGTAATGTGGTTAATACAACTTAACTTAGTTTTCCGAGAAAAACTT
>Ga0209541_10003865_pt1 | contig 27121 bp, 31 predicted proteins | sample RifCSPlowO2_01_FD_184027 | JGI IMG/M metagenome (GOLD analysis project Ga0209541, IMG submission 184027) | Groundwater microbial communities from Rifle, Colorado - Rifle CSP2_plank lowO2_0.1 (SPAdes) (version 2) | ecosystem: Environmental > Aquatic > Deep subsurface > Groundwater | place... | reverse complement strand
ATTATGTAAGGACCTTAACTTTCATTGACGGTTATGCCGCATCCGGCACCAGCTATGACGGCAACGTGGACAAGGTATTTGAAGATGTTGAAACCCGCCGGTTCAACTACGGCTTCACGTCAAGGCCAACAGGAGGCAGGCCTGAGATTAACCTAGATATCGAAGAATACAGGAAGCAATATCAAAAGTACTTCGATGATGCTGTGAATATTCTTAACGGATATCTGACTTCAGAGAAAAGAGAAGGCGGTAATTTAAGATACAGAAAGGGATTATTAATGAGCCCGGAGCGACAAAAACCCTTTTAGTCACTATTTTGGATTATGAATTATATATAAAAAACGGAAGTCTCTTTTTATAGTTATTTTATAAAGAATCCTTTCCTCTTTTTGTTTTCATATTCTACTTTTTTAAATAATTCCATGAAATTTCTGCCTATCAACGGGATGGTATCGGATGGAACAAAATGGATAGTTAGCAAGCGAGTAAAAGGTTTATTCTCTATGTCGTAAGCTGAATGCCAATTTCGCTCCTCTTTATTTGATTATATTAATTTTATTCTCCAAGAACCCAAAGCACGACAGTTTCATTATGCCATCTGGTGCTTCTTAGCGATGGAATTCTTTTATCGATAGGTCCAATCTCGCCGTAAGTATAAAAACCGATTATTGGTATATCTTTACCAAACACTTGCTTTATACAATTAATTTCTTCATTTGTTCTCCTACCTAATACCATCTTTCTTGCTACACAGCTAAACATCATAATCAATCTTGGTTTAGAATTGCCTAGAGTTTTTTTTGCTTGCTGCGCAGATAATTTTGAACCATTAATAACAGAAGTCCTAGACGAGTACGTCAAAGTGACCTCGCTACCTTCTGGTATAGAAGCTGCAAAGGTTACACTGCCATCTTTCTCATTTATTGCGAGAGGACATCTTATCTGAAAATAATCGTAGCCCTCGATTTTAGCCCTTTCATCAACTAGGCCCATTGGGTATTCTAAGCCTATTGCTGGCAGCTTTTTAGCCCTTTCTGGGCCTAAAAACTCCCTATAAACCTCTAGTGCGCTTTTGTTTCCAAATTTGTAGACTATGTTTCCTTTTGCACTTGTGCATTTAACTCTTGAGCCCACAGATTCCCAGCCAGACCTTACACCAGTAGCTGTTTTTATCTTGTCGCTGCAAATAAGCATACCGACAACAGTATCTTGATATACCTTACCATTGTAATATTGATACGTATTTTTGAATTTGTCCTCGTCCCCAAAAGAGCCACCTACAATTTCAAAATTTTCACCTAATATTTTTTGAGTGCCTTTGATTATTTTAAGGCCGTCTCCAGCTAATCCATCAGGCAGCATTATCAAACTTTTTGCATTTTTTTTGGATGCTTTTTTGAGAACATTCCTTGCCAATTCCTCTCCTGCTTTTTCTTCGTTTTTGCTTATTCCCTTTCCAATTCCGGCATAAAATTTTATATCTTTTGAATTGAGAGCCATAACAACAACTGAATTGACACTTAATCCAAAGGTGGATATCTCTCCAGCTGTAGTTCCGCCAATCATCGGGGTTTTTTTTGTAATCGAAGTTACACCATCTAACATTCTCTGATGATTGAACTTTGGCGCAGCAAAAATAATGATTGCGTCTGGATATTTGCTGCCTAAATTTTCAAGGGCTCTTTTTGCTGCTTCTAACCCTGCATTGTAATCGTTTGTGTTTGTGCTAACACCAATACCCGTATTTAAATCCAATACCATTTTTACCACCTTTTATTTTTTAATTTTGGAGGAACATAGCCGCTATTCTTAACATAAGTCCTAAATCTTTTTTTCATATTTTTTTGATTTTTTTGGACTTGTTTCAAAGAACTCTTTAATTCTTTCAGTTTTTTCCCTCTTAATTCTTTGATTTTAAGATTATGTTTTCTTTTTTGTATTTCTAAAGCTATGATGTTAGATGCAATAACACATCCACAACTTTTTCCTTTTTTGATGGTTAACGCCCTTAATCTATTTATAAGTTTTATCTGTGTTGATTAACAATATAAATCTTTTGGTGAGCAAGACTTTCCTAATTATTTGTAGAATATGCTGCTTGAAAAGTATCTACCCCATTTACTACAGGCTTATATTTCTTAACCTCAGTTTATATGATAACCAGCTAATTAGAAATTTGTCAAAAACCACCCATCATAGATGGATGGCATGAACACCTTGGCTATCACATAGCGTGGTTTTGGACATTGCGAAAATTACATATTTTCGAAACCCTGAAAATTCCTTGAATTTTCATGGCTACAAAATTCCACTTATTTGAGGGTGATTTTTGAGCACATCCAAATCCCATGAAATGTTTAGCTAGATGTAAACCACTTATGAAACATAAGTGGAATTTTGATGTTTAAATTTGTTGTGAATAATGGTCACTTTTTGCAAAAGAAGTGACCGACAAAATAGATAAAGACAATTCGGAAGATAATTTCCAAGTGGCTATGATAATCATAATATTTAAATATAAAGGTAAAACAATTAGTACAAACGTTATAAAATGCCTAAAATTAGCAGATCAAAAAAAGGGGTATCTCCATTAATAGCAACTATTCTTTTGATAGCATTTGCAGTAGCTCTTGGTTCAGTAGTAATGAACTGGGGCTTAAACCTCAATTTAGGCAAATCTGCTGACATGTGCAGGAATGTGGAAATTAAAATCAGAAATATAGATGTAGCTGAAGTGTGTTTTGGCGGTTTTGGTTCAAATGGCTACATTAACTTCATAATAGACAATACAGGAAGCATAGACTTAAGCGGATTGGCCATATGGATTATAGGTGACAAAGGCACAAGACTTTTTGATCTGGACAGCCTCTCAATTAAAAAGGGTTCAATTTACGACAAAAAAGACAAGGAAGTTACATACGATTTCACTAAATTCGGCAACATGAAGCAGGTCCAGTTTATACCAAAAATCAGTTCAGAGCAAACAACAGAAATATGCCCAAAGAACTCTGTCAAGGCTGAAAAAATCGGGATTTGTGCCTAATAAACCTTCCATATTTTTCTTAAACCCATAGTGAATATTATTGAAAATATTATGTAAGTTCCAAGCCATCCAATCTTCCATCCAAAAAGGTTGAGTATTTTTTTCGGAGCGTAATTTATTTGAATTGATTTTACCATTCCATTAGTTTTTTTGTTTGGCTCAATATATTTTTCGTCATTTGTTATTAACACGCTTTTTTGCTGCTTTTCTCCATTATAAACAAACTCAAGGACATGCTCGCCTTCATTTCCCTTTAAAGTTAGTATTGCTTGGTCATTTTCAATTTTTTTTATTTTATCGCCAATTATTGCTACTTCATCTGGAACAATAAGTTCAACATTTCCGTTTGTATTTTTTCCAAAAAAAACCGTAACTGAGAATTCCTGCTGCGGCTTGATGCTTTCATACGCAAAATTTGAGCTCATCCATCCAAATATGAGGATTATTGGAATAAACGTGATTAAAGTCGGCTTTAATGAGTGGGTCATATACTTCATATTTAATTCCATTGCTTTTTTTTGGGCTTCCATTGCTTTTGCAGGCTCATTTTTCAGTTCCTTTACCTGCTTTTGGTATCCTTTAATGTCGTCTTTCAGCTTTTTCATCAAAACTTGGTCAGTTGTATACTTTGTTATGGCAATGACTATTAGGGATATAAGAAATGCAAGCGTAATCACAACCCACAATAGAGGCAACTTAAGCAATGGTGCAAATATAATGTTTAAAAAATCAAAATATACCATCTTAACCTCCCATAAACTTCCTTAGCATAGGATTCATGTCCATCATGTGCTGTCTTGCAATGTCTTCATACAATCTGTAAACAATCATGACTGCAAGCAAAATGCCGGTTCCTCCGCTTAAAGCCCCTGTCAAGTCTGCCAGTGAAGCCAAAAATCCAACTGTTATACCGCCCATTATTGTCAAAGGCCATATATACCTGTTTAATAACCTTTCAAGAACCCTTTCATCTTTTCTAAAGCCTGGAATTTGCAATCCGCTTGAAATCATCTGCTTTGCCTGGCTTTTTGCATCCATGCCTGCTGTCTGCACCCAAAAAATGCTGAAGATAACACTTCCTATCATGAAGAAAAGCATATAAAATAAAGCTTGCAAATAAGGGGCAAATCCAATAAACAACGTGTGCTGCTGTATAATGCTTCTCACAATGTCAGGCCCTTGCAACCAGTAAACGAAGCCCGATATAGGACTGCCAGTTGATGTGCTGAATGTGCCCAGCAGAGGCCAGTTTGCATTCTGCAAAAGCCTTCCCCACAACTGAAAATTTGCAATCAAAGCAGCTACTAAGATAACTGGAATATTTGATGTGTAAATGAACGACAATGGCCATCTGATGCCATGCCCCCTTATCATTCCAAATGACAATGGAATTTCCACTTTCATGGCTTGCGCATAAACTGCAATAACAAAAACAAGAATTGTTGAAAGCACTGCAGACACCATTATCAGAGCTGTTGTCACATCTCCATTAACCAGACTTTGAAAAAAAGCCGGCACAGCTCCAGACGAGTAAGTAACTCCTGCTAAGCCGCTTGGCCCGGGCAGCCAGTTAAATGCCTGTATAAAAATGCTTTTGCTGACTCCGGCTGCAATAAACAAGCTTATTCCAGAGCCAAAACCCCACTTGCTCACGACTTCATCTAAAAACAATATAAGCAGACCTCCTAAAAACAGTTGAAATATCAAAATAAGCTGCAGCTGAAAATAAAAGCCTGTGCCTCTAAATTGCTCCGCAGGCGCTAATCCGCCCAAAAATACGTAAATCGTGCTTTCAAAGATAATAAAAAATAATGACATGAATTTTTGAGTTCCCTGGAAACTTTTTTTCCCGTCAGTTGTTGTCAAATCAAATTTCCAAATTCCAGAGCCGTTGAGGAGCTGCAATACTATGGACGCTGTGACTATCGGTCCTATTCCCAGCGATATGATCGAGCCAAATTCCGCGCCTAAAATGATTGACAATGTTTCAAATCTCTGCAAAGCATTGACGCCAAGCCCAAACAAAGGCATCAAACCCAAAACGAAGAATATGACAAGCACAATTCCAGTCCATTTTAATTTCTCCCGAAAAGAAAGGGTTTTTTGAGTAGGCCCTTCAACTTCGGGAAGGTTTGAGATAATGCTTTGCCAGGCTGACATTTTAGTTAAAGGTTATTGTATAATTTTTAAATTTATTGTTGGATTTTGGATTTATTGTTTCTGTTAACTTTAGTCAATCAGCATCAAATAAAAAATAAAACATGAAAATCAAACGATGACCTGGCCGCCGGCTTCTTTGACTTTTTCCACAGCAGTTTTTGATGCATAATGAACTTTTATCTTAAATTTCATAGAAACTCTTCCGTCTCCAAGCAATTTGTTGAACCCAAGCTTTTCCAGTTCAACAGAATAAAATTCATCTTCTTTTTTAATCAAGTTACTTGACAAGAATTTATCGATATGCTGCTCAATAAAGCCTATGTTGACGGCATTGATTTTTACTTTTGGGGTTTTGCTTACAAAACCATACTTTCCAAAGTAGTCAGTTTTCCAGATGCTTGGCTTTTTTGTATCAGCTCTTTTGCCGGTGCCAGCCATCCCTCTGCCTCCCCTATTGCCTTGTCCGCGATGCTTTTTCTTAGCTCCCCAGCCATGAGTCTTAGAGCCCCTTTGTCTTGTGTTTTTTTTGCGTTTGTTTATTGTCATTTTATTTGATTTTTATCTTCGTAATTTTACTTTGTTTGTACTATATTTTATTAGTTTTAAACTTAAACCATCCTCTTAATCAATTCATTTATTTTTTCTCCACGATAACCTAATGCCCCGCCTCTCTGAAAAGAGTTCTTGATGCCTTTTCTCCCAAATCCTTTTACTGGGGGATTCAAGCGAAAATATTTTTTTATTTTTTTGTTATTGATGACAATGAAGTCATTATATTTTATCTTGCCTTTTGAATCCGTTTCTCTTTCATTAGATTCCTCTCCTCTTTTATTAATCAGAATGCCAAACGTTTCATCGTCGAGCTCCCCCCATGTTATGTAATCCTTCGCTTTCTTCAGCATGCCAACATAAATAGGAGTATTGGGAAACAAAGAGCAATAATTATTTTTGTATAGCCGTAGCATATTTAATGTAGATTTCACATCCGCTTTTATTCCTGTTAAGCCTCTTACCCGTACCGCTGCTAATTGTTTAGAAGCTTTTTCGTTAATATCCTTTTGTTCCATTTTATCTAATTGGTTTTGATGACCCCTCAACAATGCTTAATGCCTCTTCATACTTTTGGTTTGTTTTAAATTGCATTAATTTTTGCAAGGCTCCAAAGCAAGCATAAAGCAAATTAAGCTTGCTCCTTGTTTGCCCTTCTGTCCTTGACCATACATCTTTTATTCCAGCCAATTTCAATATTTTTTGGCATTCTTTCTCAACTATCAAACCTGTCCCTTTTGGAGCAGGTATCAATGTTATCTCAACTGATCCGGATTTTCCGCTGACCTTAAAAGGAACTGTATGCGCATATCCGCATCCACACCTCCAATTGCCGCATCCCCTCCTTATTTTGATCACGCTCAATTTCGCTTGCCTTATCGCTTTTTCTCTTGCTGGCACGGTCTCTTTTGATTTGCCATATCCAATACCAACATACCCATTTTCATTTCCAATTACTGCAAAAGTTGCAAATTTCGGCTTGTTGCCCTCTTGAGTTTTCTTTTGAGTTTGCTTAAAAACCCTTTTTTGGCCGCCGCCAAATTTTCCTTTTGCTTGTCCCACCATCAGTAAGTCAGTTACAATATTTGGCAATAGGGCATCAACTATCTCCGGTTCGAGTATCTTGATTCTTTTATCCAGTACATAATCAATTGTGTTAACCTCGCCATTTTTTACTTTTATGCCCAAGGATGTTTTTGGTTTCCATGCTTCTTTTTCAAAAGACCCTTTCTTTTTAACCTCTTCAACTATTTCTTCTTCAAGTTCTTTTACTTCGCCAAGCTCAACAGCTAATCCTTCTTTTGGCTTCTCAATCAATATTTCGTCATCTGGCAAATTATCTGCTTCCTTAATCTCTTCCTTTTCCTCAACAGGTTGTACTGTACTCTGTTCTTCTGCTTTCTTCCTAGCCATGTATCTTTACCTTTACTTCGTTAAAATGTTTCAAAATATCTTCTGGGTTAAGACCTCTTTTTAGATAATTGTAAAATTGCCTTTCATACTCTGATTTGTCTTTCTTTAAAACTTGCGCATATTTTGCAATGTGCTCTCCGGTAATTCTGTCTCTTGATGGTAATATTTCTGGATTGAACGGAATTTTTAATCCTGCGTCAATTGCACCAGCTAGTGTAGCATATAGCCTTGAGCCTTTGGTAGAATTATTAAACCCTAAGTCAAGTACAGCTTCGGTGACTCCTTTTTCAATTGCTTTTTTCCCGGCAAGAAGTCCTATTAAATATGCGCTTGGTAGGTTCCCGTTATCGCCTTTCCAGCCAAACTTGCTTAATGCCTTTGAATCAACTGTGAACAGCACTTTGTCGCCTTTTGGACTGTACTCTATGACGGATGCCCCCAGATTCCTTAAGGATTTCCTGATTACAAATCTAAATTTGTTTGACAGCAATATCTTTAATCTTTTCTTGTAGTACGTTCTTCCTTCCCTCTTCCTTTTAAAAGGCACCGTGAATATCTTACCTTGCTTCATTTTTTACAATCCCTTTTTCACTTGCGTGTAGCTTGAGATGCCTCAAGCTTCTGAAAAATCCGCCTTTGCTTTTCATATAAAGTTCGTGGTAAACAGCACTCGTTATTGCGTCTTTGTCCCTTAATGATTTGATAAATCTCCTTTGCAGCCTTATTTTATTCATCCATGCTCTTTTTGGCTTTAGCCTTGCAGTTTTTTTCCCCTTCCTTGAGCCAAAACCCTTTTGCTTGCCATAGCTTTTCTGCTCCTTTCTTTTTCTAGCCCAAAATCTTGACGTATTCTGCAATCTTCTTTTTGATATTGTCTCATCGCTTATTAAATATCTTATATCGCTTTTTGTTATTGCCTCTTTTATGTCCTCTAGTCTGTCAGGATCTAACCTAATTCTGTTCTTGCCGCATTTCAAAATCCTTGCTGCTAATCTTTTTTGCACATCGAACATTTTCAGACCTTTTTTGTTAATATCTTGTCTTTTTCTTTTTTATCCATTTCTTTTGATTTTTCACCCGATTGTTCCTTCAATTCTTTTGCCTTTTTTCCTTCTTTTTCTTTGATTTCAGTCTTCTTTTCTTTAGTGTCCTTTTTCTTTTTTGAACTAACTAAATCTTCTATTTTCTTTATTTGCTCATCAACATTTAAATTCAATATACTGACGTTAAGCTCTTTTGCCTTTTTCAGGATTTCAAGCCTTTTTTTCATTCCGACACTTTTTGATATTACTGCCCCTTGACTTTCTCTTTTTATTTTTTTAACATCATCAATTGACCACACACTTATAATTTCCACTCCAGAATCGTGCATACCTTTTACTTTTCTTGGAGATTTATAACCTGGTGAAGGCATTTTTCTCCTTCCCTTGAAGTGATGCCTTATTTTTGAGTGTATCCCTTTTGGCTTTCGCCATTTGTAATTTACCTTCATTCTTTTGGGATTGTCCTGCCTGATGAATTCTGGCTTTTTCTCTTTCATTTGAGTCCTTAATTCAAGTAATTGCGTCATTTTATGTTTATTTCATAATAGTTCATTCAATAGATTTTTCTTTTGGATTATTTGAGTTGCTTCCCGTCTTTATTAACGACGTATATGCCGTCTTGAAATATTCTTGTGTCGTATCTTGGCCTGCGTGTTAATTGCTCTATATCTGCGCTTACTTGTCCGGCAATTTCTTTGTTTGAACTTGTGACATAAATAATGTCGCCTTCAACTTTTACATCAGCATTTTGCTTTAACTGCAAGACTCTTGGTATTTTTTCTCCAAGAAAATTTTTAACAATAAACTTGCTGCCGCTAATGCTTACATTCATGGGAAAATGACCTGAGCATATTTTCAAGGTGTAAACATGGTTTTGTGAGCTTCCTTTTATCATATTTTTTATATGCGCCACAAAGGAGCCCATTATTTTTTTATCCTCCTTTGTTCCGCTTCTTGATTCAAGCAAGATTTTTTTGTCTGCCATTTTTATTGAAATGATGTGTTGTTTGAATTCCTTTTTTACTTCTCCCTTTAGTCCTTTGACTAATAAAAACCTGCCATCGATAGATGAGCTTACATTTTCAGGCAAATCTATAGTTTTCGTTATTCTATCTTTTCGCTTGATTTTTTCTTTTGCCATTTAATAACAATAGGCTAGCAGCCTTCCTCCTGTCTTTTTTGATTTGGCATCGTAATGTGTCATAATGCCTCTTGGTGTAGATACAAATAATACACCCACATCTTTGGCTGGGAGGTATCTTCTTTCAAATTTTTCAAATTCGTTGTTTTTGACGCTGTACTTCGGCTTTATAACGCCGCACTTGTTTATGTTTCCAATTAGGCTGAGCTTGATGTAGTTGCCTCTGCTGTCTTCAAATTCTTTGAAGTCACCGATGTATTTATTTTCTTTCATAACCCTCAATACATCTTTGATCACTTTTGAAACTGGCTTTATCAAACAATCTGGTTTTCCAATTAGTTCGTTGTTTAGTATAAAAGACATTACATTTGCTAATGGGTCATTCAGCATTTTTTACTCAACTGTATTTTTTAAATCCCAGATTGGTTGCAATCTCTCGAAAACATGTACGGCAAACCTCTAAGCCGTATTTGCTTATATGGCCTCCTGGTCTTCCACATCTTATGCATTTTTTAGTTGATCTGCCGTATTTTCTTGGTTTTGGGGCATTATGCTTGATATATTTCCGCATCTTGATTGGCTTGGCCTTTAATTGCTTGAACACTTTTTTGTAATCGCTGTAAGTCATCTATTCAGCCTCCACTTTCGTGTTGAAGCTTTTCGCCATAAAATCTATAGCTTCCTGCTTTGATATTCTGTGTCTTGTTGGTATTTTTCTTTGCAATAATCTTCTTTTTTTGATTCTGTAGCCCGGCCTTTCAAGTGTGATGCAGACTTCTAATCCTATGACTCCGATTTTTGGATCGTACTTGACTCCCGGAATTTCTATATATTCGTGAATTCCAAATGCAATATTCCCATTGTTGTCGAATTGCCTTTCCATCAGTCTGTTATCAACTGCCTCAAGCAGTCTTGGAAGCATTTTAATGATCTTGCCTTTCCTCAAAGTTAGTTTGCACCCTATAGGCAATCCCGGCCTTAATCCCCACTCTTGTATTCTTTTGTTGGTTATAGTTTTTATTGGCGTTGCATCTGCAATCGAGTTAAGCAGTACCATACCTTTCTCTAACTTTGCCTGGTCTTTTCCGGCACCAATGTTCAACGTTACCTTCTCCACCCTTATGTTTCTCATCAGGTTCATCTTCATCCTAGTGCTATCATTGGTTTGTCATCTCCAATCACAAAAGCATATTTCTTTGATGTCTCTATTAAGTTCCCTTTCTGGTCTTTGTAAATCACCTTGTTCTCAACAATATCCTCAACACTCCCTATTTCTCCGATATGTTTGCCGCCTGTCAAAAAGATCGTTGTTTTTTTTCCAAGTTTGAAATGCTTGCTTATTTTCTGTTCAGGCAATGACAAAAGGAGTGTATCACCTACTTCATATGAATTGCTATCGGATAAAATGTTCCTGCCATCAAATAAGTTTAATTGGTTCTTTCCTTTTATCAGTGTCTTTCCAATAATTTTGCAAGGCTTTAATGATACTTCATCTTTCCTTATTTTTACCAAGCTTAGTTTGGATTTTCTGTTTAATATAACTCTAAAATACTCGTTTATATTTGTAAACTCTATCGTATCAAAAAGCCCCACAGGAAACCTAAAGTATTTTCTTGGCTTTCCATCTATCTTGATCTCGTTGGTGTTCAGGATTTTTTTAACTTCTTTTGTTGTATCGGCATAATTTAGGATTTCTTTGAGCAATATGCTCAGTGGCATTCCGGTCTCTAAACTATGCGGGCCTGGCGTTGGTTTCGTGATGAACTTGAGCCCTTTTCTCTTTACATGCCATGTTTTTGGCGCTGCCAGTTTTTTAAGGTGGTGTTTGCCCATTTTACTTGCTTTCTAGGGATTTTTGTCTGAATTTATCATCTAAGTTTAATTCTGTTATCATTAAGTTTGAAGGATGCAATGCAATTAATTTTTTTGTTCCCTCTTTTTTTGTGGTTTCTACGCCGCTCACAAAAATTCTTGTTCTTTTTAGGTCTATATCCTCTATCTTTCCTTCAAGTTTTTTGAATTGACCCCGCATGATTTTTACCTTGTCCCCTTTCCTCAAGCCTATGCTTCTTTTGCCGTATTTTTTCATTAGGTCTTTTGAAAGATGTGAATGCACAAACTTCTGCTTGACATGTAATGGAGCGCTTGCCCTGTATTTTCTCTGCTTTCTTGGTTTCTTGCTGCTTTTCCATGTTTTTGAAAATTCTTTCATATTAATCACACCACTACGCTTGCTATTTTGGCGATCCCGGGCCACCTTTCGCATGCTTCTTTTGCAATTGCCCCTTTGAAAATAGTGCCTTTTGGGTTGCCTTTCTCATCCTTTAAAACAACTGCGGCATTGTCTGCAAATTTTATTCTTGTACCGTCTGGTCTTCTGTATTCCTTTCTCTGTCTCACTATAACGGCATGCACTACTTGTTTTCTCATATCTGGCTTGCCGCTCTGTACAGAAGCCATGACTAAATCACCTACACCGCAACTTCCTATTCTTCCTTTGACTGTTTTTAAACCTACAACTGTGAATATCTTCAGTATTTTTGCTCCGGAATTATCGCATGTCTCTACCTTGCTGTACACAGGCAATGCCCTTGTAATGTGTGCTTTAACCGGCTGCATTTTTAGCTTTCCTCCGCATTTTTTATTTCTCCTTCCTTCTTTACTTCAACTTTAGCAGCTTGTCTCGCTTCCATTTTTCCTCTGAACAATTTTTCCACACCTAATTTTTGCACAATGACAAAATTCTTTGTCTTGCTCAACGGCCTGCACTCCATGATTTTAACGACGTCCCCGTCTTTTGCATTGATGCATTCTGGATTATGAACCTTTAATTTTGTCCTTCTTTTCTCATATCTTTCATATTTTTTTAAAAAGCCCAATCTAGCAAATTCTATAACGGCTGTTTTTCTCATTTTTGCTGATACAACAGTTCCAGTAAATTGCCTTCCTCTTACGCTTAATTTGCCGTGAAGTGGGCATTTAATGTCATTGCATCCCTGTTTTTTGGTTTCTAAAACAATTCCAATATTTTTTGTTTCTGTTCTCGCCATTTTATTTTTTAGATTATTGCATTATTTCTTCTATCCAATAATTTCTGGGCATATTGCATATTTATTTTATATATATGCTGCCGGGTGCAAAACCGTACTTCATCAAAATCTTTTTTGCTTTTTGTTTGTGCTCTCCTTGCAACTCTATTTTGTCTTCCTTTATGGTGCCGCCGCACGCAAGTTCAGATTTTAGCTTCTTTGCCAAATCCTTGAGGTCTATTTCCTTTGCGTCAATGCCTTCAACAATTGTGTAATTTTTGTTGAATTTTTTCCTCTCGATATAAACCAATATCTTTTGGTTTTCTTTGGCTATTGTTTCACAAACACACAGCTCTTTCACCAAGCCGCAAACTGGGCAGATCTCGCTCATTCCTTTTTGATTCCTCCCTTTTCGTGTTTTATAGTCGATATTTTGGCTATTGTTTTTTTAATCTCTCTTACTTTGCCAGGACTTTTTGGTATAGTGCCTATTGCAATCTGTGAGTTTATCTTCATCAGTTCTTTTTTCAATTCAATCATCTTATTTTCCATATCAATTTCATTCATTGCCTTTAGTTCTTTCGCCTTCATTTTTTGCTTCCTTGTTTTTTTTGGTTTTTGTTCTTTTGCTTTTATTTTTTGTTTCTTGCTGCTTTATCTCGTTTATTTCTTTGTCTGTTTCTTTTTTCACATCTTTACTCAATTCTTCGATATTGGTTTCCTTTTGTTCTACTAATTGTATGTCGTCTGGCAATTTTATGTCAGGGGGCATTATTTTCACTTTAATGCCTATTATGCCTGTTTTTAACTGTGCTTGCACATCAGCTTTCCTAACGCCGATTATTGCAATATCTCCGCATTTTTTTAAATATCCGGAGTAAAAGCGCCATGATTTCGCTCTTGCACTAGGCACTTTGCCGCTTACAACAATTTCAATTCCAAGGGCTCCTGCTCTCATGACCTCAGTCATTATCTTGTGGCCTATTGCCTTGAACTTTTCAGAGCCGAATTTTTCAAGGGCGTCTTTAATTTTTTCCGCTACTATATGGGCATCCAAATTCGGATTTTCAACTTCACTTATCTCTATTTGCGGATTTTCCAAGTTAAATTTTTTCTTCAGGGTTTTTGTGAGTTGTTTTATATTTTGGCCTTTCCTTCCAACAATCAACCCTGGTCTTGATGCATATATCACTATCTTCTCCCCCAATGGTGTTTTAACCATTTTTGTATGGCTATGACCTACATTTTCCAAGCTCTGTGTTATGTACTCCTCTATCTGAAATTCTTTCATTTTCTGGGCTACAAATTTTCTTTCTATCAAAATTTCCCTCCGTTGAAATTTTGGGAGTTCCAAAAATCTTGGATTTTTGATACTATCAAAATTTCCCTCCGTTGAAATTTTGGGAGTTCCAAAAATCTTGGATTTTTGATACTATCAAAATTTCCCTCCGTTGAAATTTTGGGAGTTGCGACTACATCGAAAATCAAAGATTTTCGGGTTCCCGAGAATCGAAGATTCTCGATAATGTCGCAAATTGGAGAATTTAAGAAATTCTCCAAAGTTCCAAAAATTTTCAATTCCGAGAAAATCTTTAGATTTTCTGGACCACAAAATCTTTGATTTTGTCGATTTTGTAACTATCATTTTTTATTTTTTAGTTTGATTTTTTGTGTTTTGTTAATTTTTTGTCTTCTGTGTTAATTGTTTTTTCCTCGACAATAATTTCTACATTGGTTCTTTTCATCCTTCTCCTTGATTTTCTTCCAGAGTGCCATGCCTTGCCTGCTTTGTGTGAACTGACATGGGATATGACCAAGTATGATGTATTTAAACCCTTGAATTGCGCGTTTGCCTCGACATTTTCAATTAGTTTTATGAACTCTTTTGAGGCCTTTTCTGGGTACCTTGCCGGACCTATTTTTTTTTTATGGCCTAAATCCCAGTTATATCTCTTGAAGGGAACCGCTAATTTTTTCCCTACAACATTCTGCAACAATTTTTTTGCATCATTTACATTTTTATTTTTTATAAATCTACATATCTCGACGCTTTGCTTGAATGATATAGGCAAAGCCATTCCAATAGCCCTTGCCATGTGCTCTTCATTATAATTTCTGAATGTGTATCCTTTCATTTTACTTAACAGACAAGCTAGCGCTTGATCTTGTAGCGCCTATGCCTGGTGCGCTATGCGCAACCTTCTTTCTTGTTAATACAAACTCGCCAAGATAGTGGCCTATCATGTCTGCTTCTATTGCAACAGGCACAAAATCCTTGCCTTGGTGCACTTTGATTATTTTCCCTATCATCTCTGGCAAAATTATCATGTCCCTGCAGTGTGTTTCTATATTTTTTTTGTTGCTTCTCAATTTTTTGAGCAGGATTTTTTGCTGCTCAGTGAACCCCCTCTTTATTGTTCTTCTCTGCCTTGATGTAAGCAATTGCGCCAACTCGTTCAAGCTAAGTTTTTTGAGCTCTTCTGCTGTTTTCCCCTTGAAAGTAAATTCCTTCTTTGCCATTCTTTATTTAGTTTTATTCGATGATTTTGTTTTTTATTTTTAATTTAATTTTTAAATTGTTTTTGTCTATGTAAAAATAATTTTACCTCTTATGTCTGCCTGTTCTTTTTGGGGCTATTTTTCCAACCTTCCTTCCAGGGGGTGCATTTCTTGAGGATTGTGTTGGAATTCCTTTTGCATGCGAGCTTGATCCTCCAAACGGATGGCTTACCGAATTCATAGAAGTGCCACTCACAATTGGCCATAATTTATTCTTGGCTTTCATTGCATAAAATTTGTTTCCGGCTTTCAAAAATGGCTTTTCTGTCCTGCCAGCGCCTGCAACAATTCCTATAGCTGCCTTACAATTTGGTAAAAATGTCCTTCTCTTGCTTGATGGCAGCTCCACAACAATAGCTTTTTCCATTTTTGTTATTATCTTTGCAAAAGTTCCACTTGCCCTTACAAACTTACCACCATCTCCTGGATTTGACTCGATGTTATAGATTGATGTTCCTTCTGGTATGTTTTTCAAAGGTAAAATATTTCCAGCCTTTAGCTCAACATCTTTACCCATTCCTATATTATCTCCAACTTTTACTCCTTCAGGTGCTTGTAATAGACCAGTTTCACCATTACTGTACTTTAATTCCATCAAAGGCGCACTGTGCCCGCTGCTGTGGATAATGTCTGTGATATCCGCTGTAATTGTTTTGTCTTCTTCATATCTTGCAAAATTTGCAGTTCCTTTGTACCTAAAGCTTGGTGCCCTGTACCTTGGGCTTCCTTTTCCCCTCTTCTGTTGAATTAAGTTTTTACCCATTTTTTATCACCACTACATCAGTCCCATTTGAGTTGCTATGTCTATAGCGGGATTTTTTGCAGAAAATTTTACATACGCCCTTTTCTGTCCATCAGCATTTATAAAAGTGTTAACATTTTCAACCACCACTTTGAACATATCTTCTACAGCCTTCTTAATTTCTTTCTTTGTTGCTTTTTTGTTCACGACAAAAATAAGTTTGTTTTCTGCTTCCATAAGCCTTATTGATTTTTCTGTTGATAGGGGATATTTTATTATATTGTATATGTCCATTTTAACTAAACAACCTCTCCTTTTCTAAAATGTTGATGGCTGCGCTTGTCCATAATGTCAGTCTTCCGGCTTTTGCACCTGGCGCAAGCAACTCTGCGTTTAGGCTTTTTACATCGACAATGTCTATGCCAGGTATGTTTACAACTGCCATGCTTAATTTGTCTATTTTTGATACAACCACCAATGGGCCTTTCTTTTTTTTGTATTTTCTTCCTCTTGATTTGCCTTTTCCGGCCCTTATTTTTTTCTCTTCGGCCCTTGCTAATTCATTTTCCAAACCTAATTTTTTGAATGTGTCTATAACGTCTTTTGTTTTGCTTATTGATTCAAATTTGCTGTCTAAAATAAAAGGGTAATTAATTGGCATCAGGTGTCCTCTTTGCGCAACAACATCCCTCATAATTGTAGCGGCCATTGCACTTCTTATCGCCTTTGCTCTTTCTTTCTCGTTTATTTTTTTCCACCATATTTTTTCTGGTTTTGGGGGGTGTGCTTTTCTTCCTCCAACGGTGCCTGGTGCAAATGCCCCCACCCAGTTCATCCTCATGCCCCTCCTTGTCATTATTTTTCTTGGAACCCTTGAAATTCCAATGCCATACGAGCCCCTGTAATCTCTTCTTCTTCTTGACAATTTAGCAGACGCTCTTTTTCCAGCTTCGCTGCTTGCAGCATAGGTTTGTCTTTTATGGCTTTGAATGGCCAATACTGCTCTGTGTATCAAATCTGGCCTGAGTTCTTCTTCAAACTGTGGCGGTAATTTTATTTCTCCGATCTTATTGCTGGTTAAATCTAAAATATCGAGTTTCATTTATGTTCCTTGTTTTGATTCTGTGCTTGTGTATGTTATTTGATATGGTTCCTCAATGTATTTTTTTGGTCTTGTTGCTTCTGCAAGCCTCACTAATCTTTTCTGAGATCCAGCAATAGAGCCTTTGATAAGAACATATGTGTTTTTTACAATGCCATAATTTAAAAATCCGCCTTTTGCATTTATTTCTTCTGGCTTGTTTCCAATTTTGAGAATCAATTTATTATACTCTGTTCTTAAGTTATAACCGGTTTTGCCTGCATGGGCTACTCTCCACATTACATGCCCTTGTCCCCTCCATGGGCCAAGCGAGCCGGGGTTTCTTCTGCTTTTTTCCGATTTGTGGTGCCTTAATTGTATTCCAAATCTTTTCATTGGACCTTGAAATCCTTTTCCTTTTGTTAAAGAATGTGCATCAAGGAGTTGCCCTTCCTTAAAAACCTCATTTACTATTATTTCTTTGCCTAATTTTTCTTTTGCATAAGCCAATTGTTGTTCTTTGCTTCCGCCGATAGCAATTTCAAAAATTTCTGGCTTCTTTTTTCCGGTGCTTGTTAATCTTGGTTGGGTGTAACAAAGCGTCCTTATAAAATCGAAGTCCGTGACCTGCGAGAGCTCGACCTGCACGCGAGAACGCGTGCTCGCGTTCAACTCTCTCGCTCGCTCATCTGTCGTTTCGTTGCCTTTCTTTTTTGGAATTGTGATTTTTCTTTCCAATTCTCTGTCAAGAGAATTTGCAAACAATTCAGAAACAAGTTTTGAGCCGTCTTGTGTTTTTTTATAAAATCTTATAGAAGCAGTTTTGAGCGGAGGGCACTCCACAATTGTAATAGGACAAAAAATGTCCGTCCCTTTTGTTAGTGAATGAGAACGATTGTCATTAATCAGCAGATGTGTCATTCCAACCTTGTAGCCGGCAAACCCCAAAGGTTTTGGTTCTTTGCTTGCTGGCCAGTTTCTGATTCTTGCATAACTGTATCTGGCTCTAACCCTCGGCCAAAACTGCATGCTTCCTGCTCTTGGTTTTCTTGTTCTTGGCATTTGTTTGTTGTGTTGCCATAGACTAGTATGTCTATGCTTCGTTTGTTACCAAATAAGCCTTTTGTTGAAAGCCTTTGTAGAAAACAGTTTAATCAAACTGTACTGAAAAGGCAGTCTTTTCAGGCTTGTTTATGTTTTGTGCTTAATCACTTAAACACCATGTGCTATAGTGGTTGCAAGGAATAGTTAGAGATTTATAAAGGTTGCGGAAAAACGTAAATTTAATTTTATGGGTTTTTTAAAGGGATATATTTTATTTTAAGAGAATTAGCTTTGTTTCCTAAGCAAATCTTTTCAGATCTTTTGCCAATGGTGTATTAACCCAGATGCCTACATCATAATTTGGATGAACTTCACTTTCATCCAAAACCATGAATATCACTTCCTTGCCGTCAACAATGCAGAACCTTGCCTTGTTGTCCGTGTGCCTTACTTCCGCAAAATTCTTTATTTCATCAATGTATTTTTTTGTTTGGTTTGTTATTTGTGTTAAAATTTTAACTCTTACTTTTCTCTTTTTTAATTCCTGGAATAGCGGCTTGAATCTCTCAACTAAAATGATAAATTCTTTTTGTGTAGTGGATATTACTACATATTCTTCTGCGTTTTTTAGCATAAATTGTATGTGGTTGTATAAATTGTTTCTGCCTTGTAGTGAACACGACAATCCAATTGGTTCAACAAACCCTAGGCCTTGATTATGCAATTCCCCTAATTTTTTTGCCAATTCAGTATTCTTCAAATCGCTTAATTTCTTTATTTCCTCTTTTGCATACTCTGTAACATTCTTTTTTACTCTTTCTACAACCTCTTTAGGAGGAACAGCTATGTACTTTATAGGCTTGCCAAGCTTCATTATGACAAAGCCTTTTTTCTCTAAAGATTCCAGAACATCATAGCTTCTCGACCTCGGGACATTTGCAATGTCGCTAAGCTCGCCTGCTGTTGAAACCCCCCTGCTTAGCAGCGCTGTCCAGATTTTTACTTCGTACAGGTTCAACGAAAAGAACCTTCTCAGTTTGCTTAAAAATTCTTCTTTGACTATCATGTAAACACACCCCCTTTTTATTATTGTGTAGGGGATAAAAAACGCTACTATTAATATGTTATCATTTTTTATCAGTTAGTAGTAATTTCATCATACAATAGTAATTAGTTATATTAACTGATAAGTTATTACACCAGAGGGGGAACTAATATATAAATGTTGCGGAAAATTTATTTTATTCTGTTATCAGCCAGAACTTTTACAACACTCGGATCAGCCAATGTCATTATATTGCCATAATCTGCGCTGCCTTCTGCAATTGCTTTTAAAATGCGCCTCATTATCTTACCGCTTCTTGTTTTTGGCAAATCATCTGCAAACTGTACCTTGTCAGGCTTTGCAATTGGACCAACGTGCTGGGCAACATGCTGCTTAAGCCTTTCTTTTAACTCCTCGCTTTTTTTAATTCCTTTCTTCAATGTAACAAAAGCGTAGATTGCCTGGCCTTTTATTTCATGAGGAAATGGAACAACAGCAGCTTCTGCAACATCTTCATGGCTTACTATAGAACTCTCAACCTCTGCGCTTCCAATGCGATGACCTGCTACTTTTATCACATCGTCAATCCTGCCCATAATCCAGAAATAACCATCTTCATCGATTTTTGCGCTGTCTCCAGTTAAATAAACCCCAAATTTTTCATAATAGGTGTGCTTGTATCTTTCAGGATCATTCCAGATTGTTCTTAGCATTCCTGGCCATGGGTTTTTAATAACTAAGTAGCCACCTTCATTAACGTTGGCTTTGCTCCCGTCTTCCCTTAAGACATCTGCTATTATTCCAAAAAACGGCTTTGTTGCAGAGCCCGGCTTAAGAGGGGTTGCGCCTGGCAACGGAGTTATCAGAATTCCTCCAGTTTCTGTTTGCCACCATGTATCAACTATAGGGCATTTTCTCTTTCCAATTATGCTGTAATACCAAATCCAAGCTTCTGGGTTTATTGGCTCGCCTACTGTGCCAAGCAGTCTCAAGCTGCTCATGTTGCATTTATTCGGCCACTCCTCTCCTTCTTTAGCCAATGCCCTTATTGCTGTTGGAGCTGTGTAAAAAATAGTAACTTTATGCTTTTCAATTATGCGCCAGAATCTGTCTGGTTGTGGAAATGTAGGCGAGCCTTCATACATAACAATAGTTGCCCCATTCGATAATGCCCCGTAAACAATGTAAGAATGCCCAGTTACCCATCCAATGTCTGCTGTGCAGAAATAAATGTCACTGTCTTTTATATCAAAAACCCATTTAAAGCTTTGATAGGCAAAAAGCAAGTAGCCTGCTTGCGTATGCAGAATTCCTTTTGGCTTGCCTGTTGTTCCGCTGGTATAAAGAATAAACAATGACTCCTCTGAATGCATGCTTTCAGGCTCGCAAACATCATTTATGCCCTTTTCATTAATCACCTCATGCCACCAATAATCCCTGCCATTAATCATTTCAATTTTATTTTTTGCCCTTTTTACAACAATGACATCTTTAATTGTTGGGCATTCCTTCAAAGCAATATCGGCATTGTCTTTTAATGGATATACTTTCCCATTTCTGAAGCTGCCATCAGCTGTTATCAACAACTCTGCTTTTGAGTCCTGAATCCTGTCCTTCAATGCATCAGAGCTGAAGCCTGCAAAAACAACAGAATGTATTGCTCCAATCCTTGCGCATGCAAGCATTGCAATAGGCAGCTCTGGAATCATAGGCAGATATATCTCGACAACATGACCCCTTTTTACTCCTTTTTTCTTGAGAACGTTTGCAAGTCTGCATACCTCTTTCAATAATTGCTCATAAGTATAAGTTTTATGATTGCCAGATTCCGGCTCCCATATGAAAGCAATTTTATCTTTTTTACCATGTTTGATAATCCTATCCAGACAGTTATAGCACACATTAAGATAGCCGCCTTCAAACCATTTGAAAAAGCCCATGTCATTTCTCAAAACAATGTCCCATTTCTTGAACCATTCCAATTGTGAGGCTTTTTCTGCCCAAAACTTTTCTGGATTTTCAATTGATTTTTTGTAGATTTTTGAGTATTCCTGCATGTTCTTAATATGACTTTTTCTGCTGAATTCTTCGCTTGGATAGAATACCCTGTTCTCTTTCAGAATTGAAGTTATATAATCCGGCATAATGCACCTCTTTTATTTGCTTCAATAAAGTAAATTTGTTTTTAAAGCTTTCTTAGTATTTAAGCTTAAACCTTAAAATAGCTGCAATTCCGCCCAAACCATCAAGTTTTTTTCCAGCTTCATGCTCAGAGCTTATTATCTCAACCTCGCCTTTTGTTTTGTCAACAGTCTTCATTATTCTTTCGACATCAAAATAAAAATTCTCAATTCTCGACTTTTGTATTAAAGCATCTGTTATTAAAAGTTCTTTAACAGCACCAATTGCAGACGCATTTTCCGTTTCTTTTAACCCATATACTGCAAGATTGTTTTTTGCAATTTCTGCGAACAATTCCTCTATTTTGTTGATTTCTTTGGCTATTCTTTCCTGCTTAAGCGCTTCTCTTACTTCTGGCCTTTTTATAACTTCCTCAACTCCATTTCTTGTCGCTGAAGAGCATGTTGCAAGAATTATCTTTTGTTTTAAGTCATTGTCTTTTAGCTCTTTCATCAAGTCTTCTTTCCAGAATGCAGGGCTGGCTATAATGACCTGCTTTATTTTGTACCTTTCAACATATTCGTTTATTTTGTTTATGATTGCTAAGTAAAAGTTTTCTTTCTTTATGTTTTCCTCCCTCTTTTTTTGCACTTCTCCTTGCATATGAGCCAGTATTTCATAGCCGTATTTTTTGAACAATGCAAAATAGGCTTCTTCCCTGTCATGCACGCATATAAGCAATGAAGATTTTTTTTCAGCGCATGCCTCCTTAAGCTTGTCAAGCTGGTACTTAAGCCATTGCTCTTTTATTATTGTGATTGCAGTGTTATCATCTATGTTGAAAGTGTGGTGCTCTCCAAGAGGAATTTCATCAGGCGCTTCTTTTATAACACCAGAAATCCGCAACACATTTGTATATTTGCTGAATTCAACATTTTCAACTTCAATCTTTATGAAGACGGGCTTTTTTGTCGCTTCTTTTGATTTTTCCTCGCTTGAAACAGGCTTGATTTTTCTAAGGGTTCTTCCTTTCGCTATGTCTTTAGGCTCTATTATTGTGCTTAGATACCACAAATCATCAAGGTTTTGCGTCAGCACTTTTACTTCCCCGTTTTTAAGGTTGGAGTAGAGCAATTTCATAGGCAGCGCTAAAATAAAAACATCGAAAATTGTATTTTACAATGTTCGTGGCTTTGGAAATATGAATATTTCCAAAACATTTAAATATGTTTATGTTAATTTCTTTGGAGTAGTTATTCAGTCTAATATCAAAAAAGGTATTAATAATGGAAAAAAGAGCACAAGGAGGGATGAATGCAGCTATTTTGGTTGCTATTATTGCAGGATTGATTATTCTTTATATTGTATTTTTGCCAACTGCAGAAAGGGAAAAGCTTGTCGGGAATGAGGATGGAAAGACAGCTGAAGAAAAATCGGATGTCTTGTTGCAGGCATTTCCTGGCTTGTTGAGCACATCAAAAGGATTGGAAAGCGAAAAAAGCATTCCAAACGTATTTTTGGTTGAAACAACCAATGCAAAGGAATTGGAAAGAATAAACCCCTTTATTGTCACAAACGGATGGTTTGACAAGAAAACCAAAAAAATAGATTTCGAGCTTGAAGACCCTGAAAATACGGATAATGCAGTTCTTTCATTCACTACAAAAAAAAGGCAGGGGGTTTTGTCAATAAAGCTTAATGACGAGATTATTTTTGAAAATGAGCTTGTAAGCGACGCAATAGAGCCGGTAAGACTTAACAAGCAGAAACTCGGCAAGATAAACACGTTGGAATTCAGCGTATCATCTGTAGGAGCCAAATTCTGGACAACAAACGAATACAGCTTTGAGAATGTAAAGGTAGTTGGAGACATCACAGACACAAGCAGACAGGAAAGCACAAACATCTTCATATTAAGCAATTCCGAGTTTTCAAGCATGGACAAAGCAACATTAAAGTTTGTTCCTTACTGCGGCAGCGTGCATGATGTCGGGACTTTGGACATTTTCATCAATAACAAAAAGCTGTTTTCCTCAGTTCCCAAATGCGATGACCCATACAAGCAAGCCGTGCCAAAAAGCGCCTTGAATGAAGGGGAAAACAACATTGTATTCAAAACAAACAAGGGCAGCTACAGCGTTGAGCAGGTAAAAATAGCATTAGAGTTCAAAGAGCCCACAGTAAAAACATACTTTTTTGAGATAGATTCCGACACATTCAAAAAAATAAGCAATGGGGACAAAGATGCAGTGCTGACAATAAAATTTGTTGATGAGAAAAAGCAAAAAAGGGCAAAGCTTGATGTGAACGGGCACATTGAAACTTTAGAAACTGAAAAAGCACTGTTTTCAAAGAACATCAACAGCAAAGTTTCAGCAGGAAACAATTTTGTAAGGCTGGAGCCATTGGAGGACATAGAAGTTGTTGAATTGAGAGTCGAATTAGTTTAAAGTTGATTTTTTTATTAAATTTTCATTGAATTAACTTGAAAACATTAACAAATCCAATAAAAATAAAAAATAATCAAAAGAATTCAATTATAATGCTTATTTTATTATTTAACTATTATTTTAAAAAAAGAGGTGGATTGAGAAGAATTCTTTTAGATTGATTCATTGATTAAAATGGCAAAATGGTGATTTTAGTTGGCTGACAGAAGAATAAGTCCCGAAGAAGCTGGAAGGATAATAGAAGAAGAGAGAGCAAGAAAAATAATGGCTGCTCGTGAAGCGCAAGAACGGGAAGAATACAATAAATCACTAAAAGGTATAATAGCCAATAAAGCAAGTCAAATTGCAGGGAATGCAAAAGATAGAGTGCAAAGTACTAGAGCCTATAATTATGCACAAGAAAAAGCCAATGTATTTGTCAAGGTTGCTGCAGAAAGCACGGTCAAAAGCAGTAAATTTTGGAGTATATTAGGAATTCTCTTTTTAATATCGCTTATTCTAGTATGGTATTATAATTTGTGGTCGTATATTTTTACATATATTTTTACCGTTATTGCTGCAATATTATTTTTCATAATAATCATATGGGGCTTCTTTTTCGATCCCAACAAATATTCAAAATGGATTGCATGGGCATTTGTTGTTTGGCTAATAGACTTGATACCTGCAGGCATACCTTTTTTCGGATGGCTTGGGGCACCTTATGCCGGATTTGAATTCAACATCTTAGGAACACTCAACACTAATTGGTTGGCTGTGGGAACATCTAGCTTATTTCTACTATTGCTTTTCCTTGATTGGATACTTAATGTAGTCGAGAAAAAATATCTGGCAGCCTTCATAAGCTTTGTATTTATTATCATGATAAACCGTTTGGCTGGTTGGCTTGGATTTAGGTACCTCACTCAGTGGTCTTATGCAAACTATGTGTTTGGCATTATTTTATTTATATTTTTATTTTTGGCGTTTAAATTTAGAAGAACATCACAAGACCCAGACTTTTTTGCATACCCAAGTTTTTTGACAATGGCTTTGGTGTTTTCGTTTTTTTTCTCTGTAAACACGGGCTGGATGTCTAATGTAAGAGCATGGATACATGTAGCATTTATCTTGTTGTTTGGATTTGTATATATAAGGAAAAATGAGAAAGACGACCCAGGATTATGGCACCTTTTAATTCCCGGGCTTCTTCTAGCAGATTTTTACTTGTACAATATAGCATGGCTAAGCAGCAACTCAATTGCAGGATTGCAATTTCTGCCTGTGCTGGTGTTTTTTGTTATTACTTACTGCCTCAAGGTTGAAGAGAATGCAACTTATGCAACAACTGCAATTATTTTTCTTGGAATAATATTCCTTATATTCTCAATACCAGCATATGCGTCTGGATCCACTAGTATAGGGTTTGAAGCCAGAAAAGGTGTGAATATCGAGGAATTATCAAGCACGTTTGCTGACAGGGTGAGGGAAATAATAGAAGGCAGGCTTGACATTGCAACAGCAGGGCTTTATAGAGCAAATGTGGAGAAAAACAGGTATGAAAGCTTAGGCGTTTATTTTGCAAATATAAGGGCAGCCGATCCTAAATTTTATCAAGATGAGCCAATAACAGTATGGGGTTCAATAAGAAGCAAAACTTACAAGGACGCTGTCATTGTGAATTTCAGCTGCTATCGATGGAAAGACAACAAAAAAATAAGAGCTGATAAAATAATACCGGATATAAAATTCCCCATTTTTACTTTAGAGGAAGTTGATACAGAATGCACGTTTTTGCCAAAAGATAGAAATTCTCCAGATGTTATAAAACCTGGTCCAAACATCATAACCTTTTCAACAGAATACAACTTTGGCACAGATGCCTACATTAAGGCATATTTTATGGATAGGGATAGATTTAGAGAATACTCAAGAGAAGATGTAGACCCCCTTGCAGAGTTTGGAATTAAGGATAAAAAGCCAGTTGCAGTTTTCACTAACGGCCCGGTTGAAATTGGACTAGACACAGGACAGCCTTTGATTACAGTTAGTGAAGGCTATGCAGTCAAGCCATCCATAGGCATTACTTTAACCAATAGGCAGGAAATACAGGATAAGAACAAAAAAATAATAACAAGATGGGAAGGAAAAATAAAGAATATAACAGAGCTTATACTTTTAACTCCGCCAGGAATTGAACTGAAGGATACTGAAAGCTGCAGGTCAGATAAACCAGAAGAAAAAATAAAATGCCCCTGCACCAAGCCATTTTATGAATATGATGTTAATAAATGCGGAAATACATGCACTTTACAAGTTTCAAACCCGTGCAAGGAGGCTTGCTTCAGCAGCTATGGTGCCGGAAACAAAAGAAATTTATGCAATAAAGAATGTGATGATGTAGCAAATAACTGCATTAAAGAATGCGATAGGTTATTCCAAGTTGATGAAGGGGAAGGCTCTACAACAGGAAAATACAAAGGATATGCTCTTGATGTAGGCAGCCTTGAATTCAGAGACTTAAACAAAGACATAGACAAGCACAGGAGCTTTTTATGCCGTTTTGATGCAGACCAGTCAGTTCTTGACAATACACCAATAACAACAAGATATTTCAGAGTGAGGGCAAGGTACAACTATCTTCTTGAGAATTCTGTAACTGTTAATGTCGAGCAAGTTCCAGTTGAAACAATAAGCACAGTGCCAGAACCTCTGGCTAAGACTGCATCAGAATTTATACAAGTTTCTGGACTTAGATTCGATGGGCTTACTTCTGAACTAGTTTCGGCAATTGCATCCATTGAAAGCTCATTTAAGCATTGCTGTGTTGAAAATAATCAAGGCAAAGGAACAAAATGCACGCCTAGTTCTGACAAATCATGCGATTTTGACAGGTTAATAACAAGCGGTTCAAGTTACGGTATAATGCAGATTAAATACAATACAAATGCGAGTAAAAAAGAAGTGAATAATCTAGCTGGAAAATATTGTGAAGGAAAGTCAATTAATGATTATGACTGCAATGTAAAAGTCGGAATAGCTATACTAAAAGCTAAATATGACGCATATAAGAGCGGTTGCAAGGAAACAAGTGAGTACAAATCAGGAGATATCAAAAAATATCCCACATTGATAAATGCCTGCAATAGCTGCACCTCAACAATTGACGGTACACTTTACTCTTCCTACAGAAATGTTGAGGCTGCCATCCGCGGCTATAACGGATGGGGTTGTGACAGTAGATTTGACAGAGGCTATGTTGAGAAGGTAAAGCGAGCATCAAATACTTTAAAGGGTGTAGAAATAATTGACTCAACCACTTTAAGAGGCATAGTTAGAGGAGGAGAAGGCATGTACGACCCAGGGTCAATTCAAAGCGAGGAAGCATTAGCTGTACAAGCAAGCCAGAAACCATTACCACCTACAAATGCAAAAGCCTTTGACACACCAAATGCACGTAATAGTATAACTATTTCTTGGACACAATCAAATACACCAAATGTCAGATATCTTGTGTATCGCTATAAAGAACAATCTAGTGAAAGTTTAACTTCTTATTATAGTGTAGAAACAAAATATGTGGATACAAATGCAGAAGATGGTGTTAATTATTATTACAGAATAACCGCATATAACGATTTTGAAGAATCAAATTATGTAGAAACACCTATTGTTAAGTCAATCGATGATACATCTATTTTCCCTCCTGTTGGTGGAACAAC
>Ga0209541_10003864_pt1 | contig 27130 bp, 30 predicted proteins | sample RifCSPlowO2_01_FD_184027 | JGI IMG/M metagenome (GOLD analysis project Ga0209541, IMG submission 184027) | Groundwater microbial communities from Rifle, Colorado - Rifle CSP2_plank lowO2_0.1 (SPAdes) (version 2) | ecosystem: Environmental > Aquatic > Deep subsurface > Groundwater | place... | reverse complement strand
CGGGAGAAGTCAGTGCTGTAGGGAAGCCGGAGAGTGTGCTACCTGGGAAGTATAGTCGCAAGGCCGAAACTTAAAGGAATAGGCGGGGGAGTACTACAACAGGTGACGCGTGCGGTTCAATTAGATTCTACACCGTGAACCTCACCAGGACCGAATCAGTATTTACTATGTAGGTAAATTTTCATAAATGATTTTGCACTTAAATGTCGTACAGATTTTTCTGTATAATGTGATGAGGCATGATATAAAGTTTATACTATAATGTGAAAAAGATTTGTTATCATGTCAGAAATGTTTATTAATATTCGCATTTCTGAGCATCCTAAAAACAGATATCTCTGTTTTTCTGATATTCAAGATAATTTTTGCAACATAAGGGAAATCCAAAACGGTTAATCTTATAGCAGTAAATTCTGATGTCCAAACAGCAGAATGAAGGTCAGTCTAAAGGGCTTACCTGACAGGCTAAGAGGAGTTGCATGGCCGACGTCAGCCTGTGTCGTGAGATGACCTGTTAAATCAGGTAACAGGCGAGACCCACGTGCATAGTTGCTACGTAAAGAGCACTCTATGCAGACCGCTCCTGCAAAGGAGAGGAAGGTGTGGGCTACGTTAGGTGAGTACGGCCCGAATGCCCTGGGCTACACGCGCGCGGCAATGCTGTATACAGTGAGATGCAACTCTGAAAAGAGAAGCTAATCCCATAAAGTACAGCCTAGTTCAGATTGTAGGTTGCAACCTACCTACATGACGCTGGAATCTGTAGTAATCGTTCATCATCAGTGAACGGTGAATATGTCCCTGCTCCTTGCACTCACCGCCCGTCAAACCAACCGAGTTATGCTTAGATGAAGCTGAAGAAGAATCTTTGTATGACAAGGTAGGTTAAGTCGTCACAAGGTATCCGTAGGGGAACCTGCGGATGGATCACCTCCTAAAATTTTATATTACTTTTATGATGTAAAATAATCATTAAATTAGAGGCTGCCTTTATAATACCAATAGAAAATATTAAAAAGCTTGGAAACCAGGATTTATCATTGGGCCCGTAGTCTAATGGTAGAATGTTTCCTTTGCAAGGAAGGGATCCGAGTTCGATTCTCGGCGGGTCCATTTCGTTCGCCGACGCGAGGAGCTTTGCAGTCCTCAGACGAGAAAGCCCGCAGCAAGAGCGAATCGAAATTAACTTTTAGTATTTTCTAACCAAATTAAAAATTCACAAATCATATTCAAATTTTACATTTGAAAAAAATGCAGCTGGTTAAGAAATTTTCCAGCGAAGCGAGACTTCATAGTCGATGACGATAACAGATGTACTTAGCGCTCAGCTATAATAATATTATTAAAGCTGTTAGACGGATAGCTTGGCTTGGGTTGCGAAGAAGGACGTGGCAAGCTGCGAAAAGTCTTGGCGAGTCGCATGCAGACCTTGAACCAAGAATGTCCCAATTCGATCCAACGATGTCGCAAGACAATTCCGAGAGGAAAGCGTACGCTGGGAACTGAAACATCTTAGTACCAGCAGGAAAAGAAAATAATAATGATACCCTTAGTAGCAGCGAGCGAAAAGGGCAGAGGGCAAAGTGAATCTGTTTCTGAAAAGAAAACAGAGATGTGCTAGACATAAACTTCTAAACAAAGAGTCGAAGTGAGCTGGAAAGCTCTGTCGCAGAGGGTGATAACCCCGTAGATAAATTTGCATGAAGTTGTCGAGAGAGTAGTGCTTCTCGGATTAGAAGCATGAACACGGCAGGATTAACTGCCAACCCTAAATATGAACCCAAGTCCGATAGAGAACTAGTACCGCGAGGGAAAGCTGAAAAGTACTCTTAACAGAGGGTTAAAAGACTTGAAATCTAACAGTTACAGAAAGTTACAGCGGTTCTTCACATTGTGAGGAGTTGTAACGTGCGTTTTGAAAAACGAGCCAGGGAGTTATTTTAATTGGCGAGGTTAATATACTTTGTATAGTAGCCAAAGCGAAAGCGAGCTTGAAAAAGCGCGAGTCAATTGAACTAGACCCGAAGCCGGATGATCTATTCTTGGGCAAGGAGAAGTTTTCCGAAAGGAGAATGGATGCCTGAACTAGTACTGTGTACATGCGTTTGGATGACCTGAGATTAGGGGTGAAAAGCCACTCGAATTCGGCCATGGCTGGTTCCTATTGAAATATACCTTAGTATAGTCTTACCTGTTTTTGTATGCAAGGTAAAGTACGGATAAAGTTTGCAGAGGCTTTTGTCTACGGAACTTTTTCCAACTCAGAATTTGCATACTGATAAGGTAGGAATCAGAGGTGGTGCGTAAGGTACCACTTCGAAACCCGAACAAGGGGGCGTACAGTTAAGGTCCCAAAATTCTTGCTAAGTGCTATTAAATCTTGTCAGAAATCTGAGACAGTAGGGATGTAGGCTTAGAAGCAGCCACCATTCAAAGAAAGCGTAACAGCTCACCTATCGAGATTTTCGGCGGAAAAAATGGACGGGGCTAAGCAAGGTACCGATACTGTACAGTTGTCCAGTTGGACAATCTGGTAAATAGGCGTTCTTATTGCGCAGAAGCTCTATCTAAAGATGGAGTGGAGCGATAAGAAGTGAGAATCCTGGTGGAAGTAAGATCAGACCTCTCTGAGAATCGAGAGGCGTCGAAAGAGCAAGGGTTCCGTAGCAATATCAATTAACTACGGGTTAGTCAGCACCTAAGTTGTGCCTTAACTGAGCACGACGATGGACATCAGGTTAATATTCCTGAACTTCTTCATTCGTTGAGACATAGAAAATACTTTGGGATAAGTAAGTTCGCGAAAGTGAACTTTGCATATAAATTTGCGGATTGTAATAAAAGGAAACAGATGAAAGTGCAAATGAGAATTACTGAATCCGAGAGTCCATGAAAAATCTATGATTGAGAAAAAAAGAAGCTGTACCAAGATTTGGCACTGATGCTCTAGCTGAGTAGGCTAAGACGTGAAAGTTCAAACTAGTTAAGGGAATTCGGCAATTTAGCCCTGTTACTTAGGTATAAGGGGTGTCTATGGTCATTCAGACTTTTGTGTGACTGTAGATTGCAATAACAAAGACTGCTCGACTGTTTACCAAAAACGTAGCTAATTGCAAAGCCGAAAGGCTGTGTACAATTAGTGAACTCTGCCCAGTGGTAATGTCTCAAACCTCTTTCCAAGGAGGCTAAGGCTTATCAAACGGCGGGCCTAATTTCTGAGGCTCAAATAAGGGTCTCGTTAAACTCGACTATATGCTGGAACTCCTGAATAACTTTATAGTTAATATAAAATTATTTAAGTTGTATTTTACTTATCAAAAACATATTGTTTTTGAGTATGCTCAGAAATTCGAAATAGGCGAGAATTTCTGACATATCGACACTGAAGTTGGTAAGTGAAAATGAATGCAACGCAAGGACAATCAGCAGGGAAGGACTTAAAATTTAGCGAGGAGATTCTTCATCATCTCGCTGGTTTTGTCGACGGAGAGGGAGCTTTTCCAATACAAATGAGAAAAACTCTTGACACGAAATTCGGATTTACAATAACTCCTGAATTTAAGATAAGCCAACATAAAGATTATGGAGAAATTCTTGATACGCTTAAGATTGCTTTAGATTGTGGAAAGATTTCAATTAAATCTGGACAACCAAATCTTTTGATATTGGTTGAAAAGAATAGAAAAAATCTTTCTGAAAAAATAATTCCTTTCTTTAAGAAATATTCACTTATTGTTAAGAAAAGACAATTTCAATTATTTTCAGAGATTGTTGAAAGGCTTAATAATAAAGAACAAAAGACAAGAGAAGGATTTGAAAATCTTGTTGAGTTAGTATTTAAAACTAAAGGAAAGGGAAAAAGAAAATATTCTAAAGAAGAAATTTTAGGTAACCCTCAGAGACTATACGTCGGGCACTCATAAAACGAGTGAAGATATAGTCCGACTCTTTCAGTAATGAAAGTCAGTTGCTTAAGGTAGCGTAATACCTTGTCGTCTGAATGGCGACTTGCATGAATGAGTCAACGTGGTAGTCACTGTCCCTAACTAGAAACTTCTGAACTCATCTGCCCGGTGAACAGACCGGGGACATCTAAGGGGAAGCTAAGACCTTGTAGATCTTTACTGCAGCTTGTTGTTGTAGCTTTATGGAAAATACATAGAATAAGTAGGAGCGTCGAAGTTAGGTTTCGGCCGAAATGAGCGATAGTGTAATACTACTTATTTTTTGTGAAGTTACTAACTTTTATAGAGGACATCGACAGGTGGGCAGTTTGGCTGGGGCGGCACCCTGCAGAAAAGATATCTGTAGGGCCCAAAGTTGAGCTCATCCAGGTCGGAAATCTGGAGAAGAGTGCAAGCGCAAAAGCTCAACTGACTGTATTCTTAATACGACGGAATGCAGAGGTGAAAGCCGGGGCTAGCGAACACACAACGGTTTTTAATGGATCGTGTGTATGACAGAAAAGATACCTCAAGGATAACAGGCTTGTCGCGCCCGATAGTTCACATTGACGGCGCGGTTTGGTACATCGCTGTCGGCTCTTCCTATCCTGGTTGTGCAGAAGCAACCAAGGGTGTCGGAGTTCACGCATTAAAAGGAATCGTTAGCTGGGTTAAATACGTCAGATTCGCGCGGCGTAGCTTATCTGTAAAGATATGAAAAATAAAATCAGCTCATATCGGTGAAGCCTTGACTAAATTTATAAAGTCAAATGTCATGGTAATACCGAGGGAAGGTGAGATTTATGGATGAGACAATTCTTGCGTACATCGCCGGTTTTTTAGATGGTGATGGCAGCATATTTTTCCAAATAATTCCAAGAAGTGATTATAAACAGAAATTCCACATAAGAAGCTCTGTAGCTTTTTATCAGAACCAAGAAAAGCAAAGCTTTTCTGGTCCAGAAAAACCATAAAGGTTTTTCTTGGAAACAGAGTTTAAAGAAATCTTGGAGTGGCTGAAAAGCATATTTGGAGCAGGCTACATCAGGCATAGAAAAACAGGAATAAGCGATTACACGATTGTTGATTCAAAAGAAGTAAAGAAAATTCTATTACTTCTACAACCATATTCCAGATTAAAGAAGAAACAAATTGAATTGGGTTTGGAGATTTTTAATAAGCTCGAAACTTTAAAATTGAAAAATTTTAATAGTGATCAGAAATCTTTGATTTCTGACAATAAGAAATCTGATAAAGATTTCCTAGAAATTTGTAAGCTTGTTGATAAATTTAAAGAACTTAATTACTCTAAGAAAAGAAAAATAACATCGGATGTGGTAAGTAAATCTTTACCCCTGTAGAGACTTCGCAGAAATGCGGGAGTTGTGCTAATCAGCACAGCTAAGACGCTGGTCTCCTATTTGCAAGAATAGGATGATGGTATAGTCCATACAAAGCAAATAAATAAACTTTGAATAATATACGCGAGACAGTATGTATGATATCTCTTAGATGCGTTGTTGAGTGAGTGGAACGAATCCTTAGTACGAGAGGAACGAGATTCGGGGGCCTCTAGTCTAGCAGTTCTCATGTGGGAGGCTGCGCAGCCACGCCCTGTATGGATAAGAGCTGAATGCATCTAAGCTCGAAGCCATCCGCAAGACGACTCAACTAAGGCCGTCGCAAAAGACGACGTTGATAGAGTTGGTGTGTAAGATTCAAGACCTCGAGAATTTCAGCATGCAACTACTAAAAGCCTTATTTTATGATGAGCGCTAAGTACATCTGTTATCTTTTTTCTTTTTTAGAATTAAATTGTCACTTTTTAGTAATACCAGAACGAAAGATTTAAATACATAGAATTTCTCCGTATTTTAGAGGCTAACAAAGAAAATGAGAACCCCAAAATTAATAACAGCACTTGGAATTTGTGTAGTTTTAGTTGGATGTGGTCCGAACCCCAACTTTAGAACTGAAGGAGAATATAAAGGATATCGCGTAACAGCTAGTATTGAGGGAGCTGGAACGGTGAGGAGAGTAGCTATAGGAAAAAAAGATGGGGGATACATTTCTGCAGAGGATATGGAAAATGATGGAAGATTTGATACAATACACTTAATGGTGCCTAAGGGAGATCCACTTGAAGCTTTAGCAAATATTGATTCATTAGAAGAAGCATATAGAACAGTTACTATAAATAGAAAGTAATTCTTATTTTTCTTTTTTAAGAAAAATTTTATGATTGTAAAAGATAGCGGTAGCTAGCAAATTAAAAAATAAAGAAAAAGTAAACAGTTATGTTTAGTATCCGTCGCCTTCTGTATCTGCTGTTTCTGTCGCTTCTTCCGCGTCTTCGTCTAAGTCTTCTGTGTCATCTGTTTCATCAACTTCAATTTGTTCGTCTTCCATTTTAAACTCCTCTTTTTTTATAGATTGATGATTTAAAAAGCTTTTGGTTTAAAAAGTTTCCCTTTTCGCTTGCAGTCATCGCCCCGACGGGCTCCTCCTTCTTCGGGCTCGCTCGGATAATATAATTATTTATCTGTTAATAACAAAAATTTCTAGCAGGGCGTATCTTAGATTTATAGTTACATATAAGGGCAGTTAAGTGAAATCAACCAGCCACATTTTTCTCAATCTCAATAATCCTTTTCAGCTTGGCTTCTCTTTCCTTGCCTTTTATTCCTGTTTTAATGTAATCAAGATGCCAGCCAACAGCCATGTCAGCAATTATTGTGTCCATTGTCTCGCCTGACCTATGAGAAATAATTGTTTTTATTCCAGAAGATTTTGCCAAATCAATAATTTTTTTCATCTGAAGCAGGGAGCCGTTTTGATTTGGCTTGACAATTAATCCAGAAATAGCATTCTTGGAAACTGCCTGTTTAACCCTGTCAAGATGTGTCGCTGTTAAATCGTCTCCCACAACTAAACAATTTACAGATTTTTTTAATCTCGCAAAATCCTCAAAAGCATCGTCATTAAACCCATCTTCAACATAAGCTAAATTATATTCAGCTATAAGCTCTTTAATAAAATCCAGCTGTTCTAAATTTGTCATCTCCCCCCTCTTGTATCTGTATTTATTTTTATTAGAAAATGTCGAAGCAGCAATGTCAACACCCATATCAAGCTTAACTTCAAATTGCTTTTCCAGCTCTTTGGAAATTTCTTTCATAATTTCCAAAACTCTCTCATTGTCAAGAGAAGTTTCCCATGCAGATTCATAATTTAACTTGCTTGAAAAGGTTTTGTCAGCAAGAAGAAGCTTCTGGCTTGCAAGCTTATGTGCCTGCGAATTTATAAAAACATTTTCAAAAAATTCATCGCTTCTTGGAATAAACAAAAACTCCTGAAAATCAGGCTTAAATGCTGTTTTTGAATGAACTCCGCCGCCAATGCAGTTTCCAACAGGAAACGGAAATTTAGCTTTTTTTCCTTCAGCTAAAAACTCCCAAAGCTCCATATTCTCTCCTTTGGCAGTTGCTTTTAATATCGCAGCTTCTAATGCGTAAAGAACATTTGCTCCCAATTTTTTATAATTTGTTGTGTCATCATAGCTTCTAATCATGTTTTCAATTTTTTCCAAATCTCCAAATTTTGAAAAAGAGATTTTCTTTAATTCATCCTGCAAAGAATTCAGAAGAAAAATGCTTGCATCAATTCCCTTATGTGAGAAAGCAGCTGACTCATATTTTCCAGTAGAAGTTCCAGAAGGAGATGAAGCAGAAAAAGTTCCGTTCATAGTTGTTACAAATATCTCAATGGTAGGAATTCCCCTAGAATCCAGAATCTTCTCGCACTTCACCTTTTTTATTTGCATCTAATATTAAATAAAAAGAGATATTTAAAGTTTTTTCAAATCCACAGCCTCGCCCTTCAGGCTCGGCTTTTTAATACTCTGCTCCATAGCCTCAGAGTTCGACTATTCCGCAGTTATATCCTTAGTAGTTAATAACAAAATTAGATTAAGTTACATGGGACTTAGCATTTATCAACAACTAAAAATCTAGAATACAAAACCTATTTATTCCTCAGCTTCTTCGCCGCCAGTTTCTTCCTGTTCAATCTCGTCTTCTGGCTTCACTAACTCCATAATCTCGCCCTCTTCCTTGATTTCTTTTTCTTCTGTTTTTTCTACTTCTTCTTTCTTCTTGTCCTCGTCTTTCTCCTCTGTTCTTCTTTCAACTTTCAATTTTTTCTTTGCCATTTCAGGAAGAACTCTTTTTACAGTTATAGGAAGAATCTCTTCATTAAACTCTTTTTCAGCTATCTTTAAAGGATCATAACCCAGTTTCTCTAATTCTTTTTCATCAATTTTAATCAATAAAGGAGCATCCATTGACAATTGCAAAGCTCTAGCCCCAAGAATTCTTGCAATTTCAAATTTTGTGTATCCTTCTTTCTCCATATTCTAACTTATTTCCTCGCCTTTATAGATTTTTCTATTAGCTTCTCTATTTTTTCAGACACTTCTTCATATTTTTTCTCAGCTTCATCTAAAATCTCAAACATCTCTTTCTGGGATATGCTCTCCTTGCCGCCTTTCTGCAGAGCATTAATCACAACCTTGCTGCCTTTTTTTGACATAGCTATTGTAGCTCTTGCCTCGCTTATTTTTTCTTCATCTGTTACAGGGTCAAGCATAATCTTCCCGCTAATTTTATGGAAAGTCATTGTAAATGGAACTTGTTTTGTCAATGGGAGTTTCTTGTCTGTAAATTCCCCATATTCAACTTTTTCTTCTTTCTCATTATATTTTGGAAAAACAGCCGTCATTAAAGCAGCCAAAGCCCCGATACAGCTTGCATCAACTAAATTTCCAGCGTCATTAATTGAATATATGTCAATAAAAATCCCCCAGACTTTTTCAGATTTCTTTATGCACAATTTCTTGAAATCAACAAAACCAGACTCTCTTATTCCCCTGTCAACTAATCTTGCAATCTCTATTGCTTCTATTGATGGTGGTCCTGGCTCAAAATCACTGCTTGACATTGGCAGCAATTCAGCAGATGTAATCAATGTTCCCTCATCTTCATGGTCTGAGTATGGTTCGGCAATTCCCAGCTTTACTCCAACCATTACCTCTGTCTCTCCTAGCTTAACTCTTGCAGAACCCTCTGCTTTATTTGAAATTCCTGTTTCTATCTCTAATTCTCTGTAATCTAAAAGTTTTCTTCCATCTAATCTTATGCCCTTAGCAATATTCTCTAAAATCTTCTGTTGGTTTATGTTTGGTGTTTCCATTTTATTCTCCTTTAATCAAAGCCTCCTTTTGTTTTTTGTAAATCTCGTCGCATGCTTTTTTCCCAAGCTTAATTGCTTCTTTCAGCTCTTCTGGCTGAATCTTTCCATCTAGCTGAAGCAAGGTTATGTCTCCTGATTTTGTAAATGCCATTGCAATATCAGTTGCCCCTTCTCCTTCTTCATGATCCTCCTCTTCCTTATCAACATCAACAACCAGCTTGTCATCTACTTTTCCAATTGAAACAGCTGTAACCATTTCTTTCATTGTTATTCCAGCTTGTGCCAGTGCCATAGACGCAGCATTCAGTCCAGCGCATCTTGTTGACGCATCAGCCTGTGTAATCATAATGTGAACATCAACAACAGTGTTTGGAAAATCAGAAATATCAACAACAGGTGCCAATGCCCACTCGCTTACCTTGCTGATTTCCTGACTTCTTCTTGAAGGCCCCGGCCTCTTTCTTTCTGTAACAGAGAAGCTCATCATGTCATAAGTGCATCTTAAAACCCCCTTTTCAGGATTTTCTTTGTGTTTAGGATGCATTGTCTTTGGCCCATAAACAGCTGCAATTGCTTTTGTGTCTCCAAACTGGAAAAAAGCACTTCCCAATGCCCTCGGTATAATCCCTATTTTTGCCTTCATCTCTCTAGGCTCATCAAATTTTCTTCCATCATATCTTTTTGTATATCCCATTATGCTTTTTCCTCTGTCTTTTGTCTTTTTTCTAAAAACTCTTTGACAGCTTCTGTCAATCCAAAAATTGTAGCTTTTTCTGTTATAAACATTATTGCTTCTTTGGCAACCATCTCTTCTTCTAAATTTTTTCCATGAATCCAAATAATCCCGTTCTGCCCGACTATAATGTCGCATCCCGTATACTCTTTTATTAAATTTATCATGCTTCCTTCTTTTCCAATAACTCTTGGAACCTTGTTTGAATTTATGAATATTGCCATCCCATCTTCAAGTTTTCCAAGATTCTTTGACTTCAAGCTCAAGTCTATCCCTCTTCCTCTTGTATTTTCAACTTTAGCTACAACTAAATCCCTAAAACCAAAATATTCTGAAAGCTCGTTCTTATTTATGAATCTTGGAGCTTCCATTGCAGACAAAAATGCATTATACGGAGCATTAATATCAAGAATCCAGCCATTGAAAACAATATCTATAACCTGCCCTATAACAATATTTCCTCTTCTTGGAACATAAACCCCTGAAACAGGTATTATTCTCACTAATCTTCCCTGCTTTTCAACAATTCCGTATCTTGATGCAATTATGTCTTTGCCTTCTCTTCTTGTCCAGTCTCCTGGCAAAAAATCATCCCCGCTTACTATCTTCTCTCCAGGAACAGCAATTTCTCTGATTTTTCCTTCTTGTTTCTCTTCTTCTAATCCTTCAGTTTTTATTTCCTTTGCTTCCATTTTTATTCTGTTAAAACAGCTCCTTTAAATATACTCTTAACTAAACCTTTATTTTCTGTTAATAAATCTTTGCATTCCGGAAGCCCATGTAATATTATGAACATTGCCCTGATACAAAAATAATTTCCTCCATGCATCTGACTTAGTTCCCTCATCTGCTCCTCTGTCATTACTCTTGCCTTGTCCCTGCCCCCAGAGCCATAACTCATTTTATCTCCTCCACGATGCTCTGCCCATGGGTTATAGCATTTAGTTTATCATAAAAATCCATTTCCAATCCAACAGGAATATTAATCACACATTCCAATGAACCGTCTCCAAGCCACTCTTCTTTTTCAGCATATTCTTTCAACAAGCCAAAAGCTTTTCCAGTATGCATAGCACTGATTTTGACTTTTAATTTCTTAGAAACAATTTTTATCGGCAATACGAGCTTTATTTTTTCCAAAATTCTGCTTATTTGCTGTTCAATCGGCCTGTTTTCAATATTAACCCCTGACTCATCTATTGCCATTTTTATCCTATTGGCTGTGTGAGGATTTCCAGTTCTTGGGTCAAGAGCATTTCTTGATAAGAAATCAATAACCTGCTTTACTTTTTCTTCTCTCTCCTTGTTCCTCATGTCAGTAGGAATTTCCAATTCACCCTGCTTGATTATTTTTTCAGAAGCTTTTTCCAACTCGTTTGTTCCAAGAAATTCTTTAATGTCTTTTTCAGATGCCTTAAGCCCTTTTTTCAAATCATTAAAAATACATTCAGTAAGAACAACACCTGCCATGCTTCCCTGCCCTCTTTTGAAAGCAACTGCTCTGTCTAAATCAACTAAAACTTCAAAATCCTTTCCTTTAAGCCTTAATCTTGCTGTTGTGTTCATTATTTAATATGCTTCTTTAAAGCATCTCCTTCTAATCTCTCAAGCTTCTTGTCTTTTGTATTAATATAAGCTGCATCAAATCTTGAAACATCAAAATTCTTTCCTAAAACATCTTTGAAAATCTTCAATCCAAGCTTTATGCCTTCCTCTACATCCATTCCATCTTTATAGCTCTTCCTCAAGGCTTCTTTTATTTTTTCGTCATTTTCCCCAATCGCAGTTGCCTTGTATGCAAAATAATTTCCAGTTACATCTGAAACAAACAAATGATTTCCAGAATTTACTCCAGCAACCATTACAGAAACTCCAAATGGACGTGTTCCCGGATATTGTGTGAATGACTGCATTATGTTTGCAATCTCCTTCATCACGCTTTCAACTTCTATTGGAGAGTCATAAGTTACTCTGTGTTGTTGTGAAATCAACTGCGCCCTTTCTATTAGCACTCTTGCGTCGCTTAATATCCCTGCTGCAGTTGCAATAATATGGTTGTCAACTTCATAAATCTTGTTTGCAGAGTTTGTAATCAACAAGCTATCAGACACTCTTTTGTCAGTTATAATAGCAATCCCGTTTGAGCATGTAATCCCAATGCTCGCACTTCCAAGTCTTACTGTCTTCTCAGCATATTCCACCTGTAAAAGATGTCCGTCTGGAGAAAACATAGTCGCGGATCTGTCATAACCCATTACTTGATGCTGCATATCTTGTTGCATTTCCATTTTATTTTAAAGTTTAAAAATAGCTAATCGCTATGTCCACTTACCTTTCTCTCCTACAAGAAACCTAGAAATTCAATGTTTTTAAAGTTTTCGCTTGCGAAAACTTTAGGCTTGTACACGCGATTTTGTTAAAGAAACAGCTTCTGTCAATGCTCTTTTAAGAGGTTCATCAAGCCCAGAATTAACAACCCCTTCAATAAATTCAGGAACAAATAATTTCCCAAGCTCCCCAGATGGCACAGATATTACCCTGCTCCCATATTCCCCTGTTCTTGGGAATATCATGGGAGTTGTTTAGGAGAGTGGGTCCTAATTAATTTACTGCGAAATAGAAATCTGGAATTCTCTTGCCAATATAATCTGCAACTCTTTTTGCTAAAGGTTTCAAATCCTATTCTTTTACCCTCTTATAATGGGCTAACAAATTATAAAGAAACACTTTTGGGTTAAGTTCAGTTACCATTTTATTCCAAATCTCCAGCCCCGCCGCCAGCCAAATTCATCTTCAGAAACTCGTCGTTTTCAGGCAAATCAACAAAAATTTTGTCCATACTATCAATATAAGCTGCTCCGTCTTTAATCTCGCAATCTAAAACATGCCCGCCAGATTTCTTGTCATCTATGATAAAGTGGAAGTGCCAGCCAGGATTATTTATCTTCTCAGCAAAATAAGGCATATTAAACCCAACCATGTCTCCATTGACATCATAAAACTCAAATATAGACTGCAATGCAACAGCCTCACTAAGAGGAATGCCATTTTCCTGGCTCGGAACACTTCTTGCCTTAATATAATTAAACCTGCCGTTTACTCTTACAGCATAAAAAAGATTCTTGCTTTCAAGCTTCATAGAAATAAAATCTTGCAAATCAGCGCAATCCATCTTAGAATTTATTTCAACAATCTTATCGGCATTAAATTTTGTAACCATAGAAAAAGGCGTTTTCATCTTCCCAGAAACATCATAAACCTCTCCATCAACTTTAATTTGGTAAAACTTTCCATCAAGCTCTATCATCTCTCCATCCAGATTTTCAAATGTTCCAATTCCAAAATCCCCGTGTTTCCCTAATTCCCTGAAGCTGACTTCTCCATTATAATCTCCAAGCATTAAAGCATTAAGTGTAGAAACCTGATACAAAACATCTTTATCAATGCTTTTCTGATGTTCATAGCCAGCCATAAACGCAGCTACAAGAAATATTACCCCAAAATAAATCAATGCCTCTTTCATCTCTTTATATTTTTATAAAAACCCAGTATAAAAAGATTTATGTAGAAAAGTATAGCATAACTAAGCTAGATGTATTGTAAAGGGAAACCTGTATCCTGGCGCATAACCTAATTTTTTCAGAGTTTTTTCAACAGCATGCCCGCAATATGTTTCAAATACAGGAACAGCTTCTTTAGCCTTTACTAATCTTACCTGCATTCCGCCAATTTCCATGCTAGAAACTTCTGCAAAATCAAAGCTATCATCGGCTCTTATTTTCTCTGCTAATTCAAAATCTCTTATTTCTAATTCCACGCATCTTGCTAAAACTTCCCTGCTTATTGGCTTACAATTTCCAGTTATATTCATAAAGAAATCTTTTTTCCAGACTTTATAAACTTATTTCCCGATATTCCTCAGCTTTCTCATTGTTTCTTCCAGTTCAATATCTGTTTTTGTTCTTCCTTTTGGCGCAGGCCTCTGCGGCATTGCTCTTTTGAAAAATCCCAAGGGAGACGGAGAAGAAGGCGGACTTCCTGGCCTGAAACTCGGGCGTGTTGCAGAAGGAGCAGGCCCTTTCTTAAACTTGTTTTTAATCTTGAAAATCCAAACCTTGACTTTTTCTCTGTAAATTATTCCAAGAACAACTAAGACAATCAAAATTATGAAAAAGACAATCCACCACCACCCAGATTTGCTCTTTGTGCTAGTTATTGCTTCTCCACAGCAAACATCTCCGCCAGAACAATAATAATTTTTCTCTTCCTCATCTTTATAGCAGACATTTCTGCAAGCATATCCAGAATCAAGGCATTCATTTTCAGCCCCTACAATACATCCTTCTGTGCAGCAATAAGCTGTATCAGAAGCAATTGCAGTATCGGCACTGCAAGTTTTTCCAGAAGGGCATATTTCTCCTTTTAATTCGCTGCATGATTTTCTTACAACATTTTTGCAGCATATATTGCTGATGTCAGAACAATAATAGCTATTCAGCCTGTCAACAGGCGGGCATTCGCTTGATGGAACGCAATCAAAACCAGCATCTTTGCAATACTCGCTTGTATCAGCGCTTCCAGGGACATTGCTCGGAACTCTTGGCCAGCCAGCCCACATTATCAAAGCACCATCTCTCACACTTCCCTGCCAGCAACCATCTGAAGACTGAGAATTAAGCAAATATTCCTTAGCATCTTCTAAATCTTCTGAATTTAGTCCATACAAAGCTAAAACTCCCAATCCTGTATCATAAAACTTATTGTATTTAGTATCAGGAGCTTGCCAATAACCAGAACTTGTTTGCTGTTCCAATAATTTTGTCAAATAATCATCACTTGTCAGCATTATGTATAAGAAAGAATTTGACAAATACTTTTCATTGTCAGACGCCATTGCAATTAAATAAGGCAGGAATGGAGAGATATCATATCCTCTTTTGTGAAGAGCAAGAGCAGCCCATAAAGTTCCTTCGTAGACGCATTTTGAATCTTCAATAAAACACTCTGAATTTATTCTCATATCAGCACTTCCATCTGCGCTTCCTGATGAAGTCTTGCTTGAAACATAAACTGTTTCAGAATCTGTTTTCTTGTATAAAAATGCAGCTGCAAACGGCTTGTTGCATGTTACATAATACTGCTTTTCATAGCAGTTGGAAGTTACTCTGAACCAAAATCCATTCTGAGAAGATATCAAACAGCTTCCGGCGTTATTGCTGACTTTCCCGTTAACCAAATTAAAACCATAGCTGTTTCCATCGTATTTAATTGAGCATGAAGCGTCTTCATTTGTATCAATCTCTAAATACCACTCCAAGCTTGTGTCTGTTTTATTTTGCTTTAACAGCCATTTTTCCTGCTTTTCTGTATTTGCCCCAAGATTATTTAAAGCTAGAATTCCGAGAGCTGTGCTTCTAATCTTGCATGTTCCTGTAGATGTTGTTCCCCAGCATTCCCTGTCTTTATCCAATGCTTTTTTGCATTCAGCTTGTATATCTTCATCATAAGAAAGAGCAAGAAGTGAAAAAGCCTGCTCTTCAACACTCAAATCATCGCAATTTCCCTTTACTTTTCCCTCTAAACAAGAATATGCTTTTTCAACCTTACCAACACTAGCTGTGTCATTTGATGCTGCTAATGCAAAGTTTATAGAAGCAATGGAAAAAATAATTAAGATTAATCCTAATGCCAATACGCTCTTTTTCATTTTTGTTTAAAGAGAACCAAGTTTTTAAATATTGTTATTCAGCTTATTGATTAAAACATTAAAAATCAAAACACTCTTCTTTAAAAGAGCAATTCTCGCATTTCTTAAATGAAGAAGGAAGCTGCGGAGCATTTTTCAGATTTCTTATTTCATCAGCCAAATCCAAAACTCTTTTTTTATTTTCATCAGTAATATCAATAACATGCTCACCAGTTGTAAGCTGCAAAACCCCTTTGTTAATTTTAACATTAAACTTATCTTCTAAAAGGAGCGCATAAGCTGAAAGCTGGATTATATCTGTCTCATAAATCTCCTGTTTTGTCTTTATTTCATACGGAACAATCCCATCGCTGATTTTTGTTCTGTCAATTCTTCCCCGCAAGCCAAGCTCATCTGAAATCACAGACATTTCTGTTACGTATTTTGGCTTTAAATTTTTCCACAAATCAGCCCCTAAAAAGCCAAGTGCAAGCCCAGAGATTACAGAATCAACACGAATTTTTATTTCTTCCTGTAAATCCTTAAGCAAGAAAGCAAGAAGCTCTTTCTTATCAATCTTAAAACTCTCAATTAAATTTTCATTTCTATAAAACACCTCGCCAGCAATGCTTCTTATCAAGCTTTCATACATTTGTTTTATTTCTTTTACATTCAGCTTAGTTTTAATGCTTGACACAAGAAGCGACTCATTCTTGCCAAACAAGTCAAGAATATCATGCCTTATCTTGCCAATAATCATTCTCTTGTTTGGCGGCTCTCTCTTGCCACTAATTTTCTTCAAAAAAAGCTTTCTCGGGCAATATAAATACTCACTTATCGCAGTTACATTTATTATTTCTTTATTTTCCATCTTCAGACTCATAAAACCCCCTTATTACATTCATTTTCTCAGCTCTTGTTTTTGGAGTGTATATAACATGTTTTATTGTAGGGTCTTTATTTAACGCAGCTATGACTAATTCACAAACACGCGACCCTGTTTGATTTAATCTCACTGATTTCATTGCCTCCAGCTCCCCATAAGTCAGGATCCTTTTAAGCTTTAACTGCAAATATTGCTTCTCTAATCTGCAAAAATCAGAAACATCTGCCTGCAGTTTATCTCTTTCTCTCCTATCCAGGAATTCAGAAAGCCTTACTAATACCCTAGGTTCCCGCCCGTTTAATATCATTTCTCCTTCCCCCCATCTTTTTCTTTCCAGTCAATTTTTCCTTTTTTTCTTAATAGGAAACTTTTCTTCACAGCATAATTCACAGGATTCTTAACTTTTAAACATAAATTATCTTTTTCGCAGAGCTGCAGTTCAGGATAATATTTGTCGCAGTTTGGAGGCAGCATTTTCTTCTGCCTCGCCTGCCACGAAAGCTGGCTTGTGATATAGCCATCTTTCAAAGGGTGATAATTTTTCTTGTTCCACTCAAAAACCTTTTCTTTAATCTCCCCGTCTTTCATATTCAGGGATTTGAAAAAATTCATAAGAATAAACAAGGCTCTTTTTCTTCCGTCCTGCTTCATTCCCTCTAAAATCTTGTTTATGCATGGAGGATACATGGTAGGAGACAAATCTTTAATCACAACCTCATCATAATTTTTCCCATCTTTTGGTTCTCTTCTATCTGATTTCCCTGCTCTCTTATGCCAATCAAGAGCTTGTATCAGCAGCTCTCTTGCCTCTCCTTCCTCGCAATCAGGAATAAAATCTTTTATCTTAACTTTTAGAGGATTAGCATCATTAATCTGAAAATCTAAAATCTTGTCTTTATCGATTACAATAGAAGCAAGCGCTGTTTTTTCATGCAAAGAGTAAGGCATGCGGAACAAATGCCTTGAGGATACAAGAATAATATCAATTCCAAGTACATTAAAAATATCTATTGCAGCTTTTTCAATAAACTCTTCAGGATTTTCAATAGAGTTTATATCGCATTTAACACATCTGTGAAAGATTTTCTTGTCTTTCTCAGCCATCTTGAATCTGCAGTCAGGGCATTTTCTCTCATCTTTTTCTTCTGTTTTTACTTTTTTATTCATTTCCTCATACCTAGTAAAAGTTTCTTCTCGCTTGCATAAAAGGCATTTTAATGTTACTTTTTCTAGCTTCTGCGCCATGTTCTTGCATCTCTCGCATCTGATTCCTTTCTCCATCTTGAAAAGAAACTTGTCATCTTCTTTTTCCATCTCTTTTTCCAATAGTGGTCTTGAAACTTCTTTTAGATACTGGCAAACAAGTCTTGCCCAATCAGGAAACATCTTTCTTGTCTCTATATTGTACATTTCCGAAGGAAATGCCTTCCATGGGATAACTAAATGCATGCCTTTCCCCCCACTAAATTTCACACCTATATTTTTAACACCATGAAAAGCAAGAGCATCAATTAAAGCCTTGCAAGCTTTCTTGCTGTATTCAAGCCACTTGCAGTCTATATCAATTAACAAATCCCAACCAATTCTCATCTCATCTAGCTGTTGTTTGCTCATTTCTGTAGAAATTTCAAGAGGGTCCTGCCACAGCTCCAGAGAGCTGTGAAAGCTTGTTGCGCCATTTCTCACCTGCTCAAGAATATCACTCTCGTAGGCAAGCGTGTCAGGACGCTTGCCAAACCCATCGTAAAACCTAGCCACAACCTCCCGGTTTTTAGAAAACTTTACAAGATACAAGCCTACATCTTTCCTGGAATAATATAGTGGTGCAATATCATCAATCTTGCCTCTTTTCCCCATAACTTCTTTGTTTTCTTCTTCCATATTAGTTCCTCATCAACATTACTGGTTGATATATTGTGCTGTTAAGCACGATGTCTGATAAAAGATCTTTTAGATCTTTTCACTTGTTCTGCCATTTTTATATTTCTCCATACCCCTCTCGCTCGCCTTCGGCTCGCTCGAAATTAATATAGTCTGCTCCACAAGCTCGGGGCTCGCTTGTGTCAGAAATGCTCCTAAAGTCGCATTTCTGAACACCCAAAAATTTCAGAGAAATTTTTTGGTTTCGCAGTTATATACTCTTATTTGTTAATTTATTCAACCTTTTTGATAGCTTCCCAATTGTATCTTAGCTTCTCATCAACCATCTCTCGCTGCCCCTTAGTCATATGTAATTATATTAACAGATTAGGTTATCCTATATGAAATTTAAGCATTTATGTTCTCAAGCATAATAATCTTTATAAATAAGCTTGTATCAAACAAGTTATGCTATTAAAACTAAATGAGGTAAAGATTCTTGCAGATGCCGTCAGTATTATATCAGAACTTGTGACAGAAGTAAGAATGAAGCTGTCTGCAGACGGCTTGAATATAATTGCCATTGACCCCGCAAATGTCGCTTTGGTAATGTTTAGGATTCCCCCAACAGCTTTTTCAGTCTTCGAGTCAGGAGAAGAAACTTTAGGAATTAATTTAGGGGATTTTAAGCAGGTTTTGAGAAGATGCTCGCTAGGAAGTGTATTGACAATAGAGAAACAAGAAAACCAGCTAAAACTAAGCATAGAAGACAAGGTAAAAAGAACATTTAACCTGGCTTTAATAGATATAGAGTCAGAAGAAAAAACTAGGCCAAATTTAACATTTAACACAAAAGTTGAGATGTATTCAATGAGTTTTGTGGAAAGCATAGAAGACTGCGCTGTTGTTGCAGATGTTTGCGAACTAAAAGTCAAAGATAATTCTTTCACAATAAGCGCAAAAGGAGCTTTAAACTCAACAAAATCAGAATATTCATCAGATGAAGTTCAGATGGAAAGCTTAGGAGAAAACAAGGCAAAATACAGCTTAGAATATCTTCAGAAATTCATAAAAGCAGCAAAACTCACAGAACGAGTTTCAATCAAATTTTCCCAAGATTATCCACTTAGGATTGATTTTAACACCCCGAGGCTAGAACTCGGATTCATCCTTGCGCCGAGGGTCGAGACTGAAGATTAGCACGAGGCAAAATAATTATTCTAATCTAGCAAAAAAATTTCCATAAATCACTTGCCCGTCAAAATTATTCCATAATATCTGTAACATGCCCATTGTTCCAGGTTCTTTTTTCTCTTCTAAAACCAAAATCCTTTTCATATTTTCTAACATTAGTGCTTTGGATTTTTCATGTGCTTCTTGCGAATTTTTACCTTTGATTAAAGATAGCATTACTTGATTTGATGGCTCTAAGTAAAGTTTGGCGATATTATCATTCGAGGGTTTTGCACTCCATTTTTCATCAAACCAGAACGAAAATGGATATTTATAACCAATAAAGCACCCATTATTCCCCTTTACAACCCCCTTTCCTAATTTTGCTCCTGCACTGCATGCTCTTGCATAAATTAGCCTGCCTTTCAGTAAATTAATGTTATCCATAGAGAAAATAATTTCCTTATGCCCATATAAAGAGTCTTCGTTACCATGTCCATTAACAAACACGATATTAGGGTTTCTTTTTTCAATAAATTTTGTTACATCTCCTTTATTAGCCTCTTCACCTTCAAAATCGCTAACAGAAATATTTTTGTCCCTTGCCTCTTTTATGACTAATGAAGCATAATAAGAAAGATACTCTGTACCATCATCATATTTCGGTCTTGTTACAATAAGAACATTAATCATTTTTATTTAGGGTTTCTATGAATCGTCCACTAGTTAATGCCTTAATAAAATTAATCTGCATTTGCATTATTTGCTTTCCTTCTTCATCTCCTTTTTTGACATGTTCCATTAATTCCTGTTTTGTAAATGTGCCAAAATTACCTATAGAGAGCTTTAAATTTGAGGGCATAACTTCTATTCTTGCTAGTATGAGTTCTTTTAGTTCTTCCCCTTTCCTTTCTTCACTATTCATATTAAACCCAATTCATCTAACTTTTTAAGCATTTTCTTTCCAAATTCAGAATTATTTTCAACCTCAAAAAATACTGCATTCCAAGTATATGGTTTTTTATTGATAATAAGGATTATATCCTCGCTCCTGACTTTATCAGGCAGGTTTGCAAATATTTTTTTAAATTTAATCTTTACTTCTTCAAAAGAATCATTAGCCATAAATAGAATAAATCAGTTTTATATTTAAGTTTAACTATTTTAAGACCTGCGTTGCCGAAGCAACGGCAGGGAACACAATGCGGGATTCTGCAAGCAGATTAAGGCTCTCCCTGAAGCCATAAATATCATGGCTGGCTTCTTTATAAATCTTAACGCGAAACATTTAAACTGCCTAGACAGCTTAAAATATTAACAGGTAAAACCTGAAAGCCAGTGTACCCTGAGGTGCACGCTTTAGTGCTTTCAGGTACTGCTAAAATTCCACTTTCTCCCTTTCACCCCTCCGCAATTCTGTAATGTCATTTTTTAGTCAATCGCTATATCAAAAAAACAATATATTTGTTTTTAGGATGTTCAGAAATGCAAATATCAATGAGCATTTCTGACATAAATAAGATTATTCTTTAAGATATATTTTCTTATGCAGATTTTCTTATAAAGAAAAGTTAGCAACAATCTAAAGAAAAAGAGGAAAATGGAGAAAGAAACTAAGGTTAATGTTGGAGATTTAAGAGCCAAGCATTTAAACAATAAAGTCTATATTGAAGGCAAGCTGGTTTATGCCTCAGATGTAAGGCCGCAGGCTGTAAACGCAAAGTTCAGGTGCCCGAGTTGCGAAACAATAATCTCTGTTTTGCAAATAGAAAGAAAATTCAGAGAGCCAACAAGATGCCCGTGTGGAAGAAAAAGGGGTTTTATACTAATAAACAAGCAAGTAGTAGATGCCCAGAGAATAGTAGTTGAAGATTTTCCAGGAAAAAAAGACAGGTCCCAGTCCCATATCTCTGTCTTTCTTAAAGAAGGTTTAACTGACTCAGAACTGGGGATAGCAGACAGGATAGGAAGCAGGATTGAGGTTAGTGGGACACTGATGGAAGTTCCCACATACTTGGAAACAGGCGAGATGTCTGTTCGCTTTGATCTCGCAATAGACGCAGAAGAAATCAAGCTCGGCTAGGAAAAGAGAAAGTGTTAAAAATCCGAGATTTTTGAATTAAACATGGCAATATACTCACATTCAAAGATAAGCACATTTGAAAACTGTCCTTTTCAGTACAAGCTTCACTACATAGATAAAATTGTGCCAGAGATTCCTACAACAATTGAAGCTTTCATGGGGGATATAGTGCACCAGACAATGGAGTTAATGTATAAAAACAAGAAATTTAAGAAAAGAGTTGAAAAGAAAATTTTGATAAAATTCTATAGGGACTTATGGGAAAAAGAGTATTCTGATGATATTTTGATTGCCAAAGAAGATGAGGGGCTTAAAGCAGATAATTACTGGAAAATGGGAGAGAAATATATTTCAGACTATTATGACTCGCATAAGGATGATGATATGACTATAATTGGATTGGAAACCCAGGATAGGCTGACTCTTCCTGATGGAAATTCTTGGCATGTTAGAATGGATAAGTTGGGATGCAAGGGAGATGTTTATTTTGTTTGTGATTATAAAACAAACGCAAGAATGAAAAATCAGGAGGAAGCTGATTCTGACAGGCAATTAGCAATGTATTCCATATGGGTTAAGGATAAATTCAGGGATGCTAAGAAAGTTATATTAAAATGGCATATGCTTGCTTTTAACAAAGAAGTTACGAGTGAGAGAACAGAAGAGCAGCTTAAAGCACTGCAGGAAGAGATTATGGAAAATATCCGGGAAATAGAAGAAGCTACAAGAGAAAATGACTTTCCTACAAACACCACAAAATTATGTGGTTGGTGTGGCTATAAATCTCAGTGCCCAAGTTTTAAGCATCTTGCACAAATAGAAGAAAAGCCAATAGAGAAATTTAAGGAAGATCAGGGAGTGCAATTTGTTGATGAGTTCTCAGAAATTAAAGCCAAGCTTTTTGAACTCCAAAAAAAGCAAGACGAATTAAAATTCAAGTTAATTGAATTTGCAAAACAAAAACAAGTTGATGTTATTTATGGAAGCAATACAAAAGCATCTGTTAAGGAGTTTGATAAAATTGTAATGCCTGAAGGAGAAGAAGAAAAGGCAAAGTTCATTAAGCTTATGAAAGACAGGGGGATTTATGAAGAGTGCAGTATGATTTGCTATCCAAGGCTTAACAGCAAGGTTCTCAAGGGAGAAATTGAGGATGATATCAGGGCTAAAGTCAAGATAGAAAAGGATTACAGAATAAGCCTAAGCAAAAGGAATGATGTGGGGGAAGAATGAAACCTGAAGAAGAATGCGAGTGGTGCAGGCTCGTGAAGAGTGAGGATGGGACGTAGAAAGGAATAAAAATAAACTTAATTTAAGTAAAAAATGAAAATACAACCAGATTTATTGAAGTTTGAAACCCTATTGTCAGAGTTTAAAGAACAAAAAATAAGAATTCCCGAATTTCAAAGAGATTTTGTTTGGGATAAAAATAGGATTAGGAAACTGCTTAATAGTCTATATCATCAATATCCCATTGGAAGTTTTATTTTATGGGAGTCTACAGACAAAGTTAAATGTATTGGAAGAGTTGGAAATTATGAACTTGAAAATGAGCCCCCCGAAGGGTACCCTATAAAATATGTAATTGACGGGCAACAAAGAATACTATCTCTTATTGCTGCAATAAAAGGGGCAAGTATTGATGGAGATGAATATAACTTTTATTTTGATTTGGAAGAATGTACATTTTTAGAGGAAAATGAAGTTAGAGGTATACAAGAAAGATGTGTCCCGCTCCAAAAAATATTTCTTAACAACGCAGAATATAGTGATTTTATAGATACTTATGATAGTAAATATAGAAAATTGTTAAATGATTTATATCTGAGATTTAATAGCTATCCTTTTTCTGTAATATATGTAAGAAATGAGAATAGTTTAAAGAATATTTGTAATGTTTTCCATGTTATAAACACAACTGGCAAGAAACTGTCCCCAGTAGCTTTAGTTATTTCTAAATCTTGGAGTGAGGGATTTGATTTAAGAAAAAAGTTTAATGATATGCATGCAAAATTTGCTAATTTTGGAGAAATCCCCGAATATAGGATATTACAATTAGCCGCAGTAATTTTACACGATAAGAAATGTAAGAAAAGTATAATTGTAGACGAATTACAAGTTTCTAAACTTAAAGAGATATGGGAAGATCTTATTAAATCATTAGAACTCTCATTAGATTTTGTTAATAATAAACTTAGAATAAAACATCTAAGATATATCCCTTTTGATGTAATTCTTGTTCCACTAGCGTATTTTTTCTATAAGAATAAGTTAAAAGGAGAGAGCAATATACAGAAAGAACAATTAAAAAAGTGGTTTTGGTTGGTGGGGTTATCAAGGAGGTACGATTCCGCTGTTGAGGGAAGAATAGAGAAGGATTTAGATGAATTTGATAAAATTTTAAATGGGCAGAAACCTGAATTTAATTACCAGATCGGGTGGGATAATATTAAAGAGTTTATCTTAAATGAAAAATTGAGTTTTGGCAGTGCTTTTTGTAAAACAATATTATCATTATATTCGTACAAAACCCCCCTTAGTTTTAAGGATGGTGAACCAGTCCAATTTAGTAGTTACTCTTTATTGAATAGAAAGAATCTTCATCATGTTTTTCCGAGAAATTATATAAGAAAAAGTATTCCCGATTTGAGAGCATACACAAATAAAATAGTTAATTTGTGCTTTATCCCTGCCGATCAGAATATAGAAGCCAGTGATGATCCGCCACAAGATTATTTTGAAGAATTTTCAAAAACAAATAAAAAAAAGTTTATAGAGTCTCTTAATAGTCATTTTATCAGAGATTTAAAAGAATTTGGAATAAAAGACAATAATTTTAAAAGATTTTTAGATAAACGAGCAGAGGCGATAAAAGAAGAGTTTGAAAGATTAACAGAATAGAAAACAATAAATAGCGAGATTTCTAAGAGGTATTATGGGTGGTAAAACATTAAAATTTCCAAAAAGAAAGAAATATGTACCTCCAATCAAGGAAAATAGCGATACAAAAGGAGAGGGGCGTATCTCTGAAGAAGAGCATCAAAAACGAGTTCAGATACTAAAGGAAATGGGCTTGCTCAAGGAATAGTGAGCGAGTCATACTTCTGGGGTTGAGAAGTTGTGCAGGCTCATCAAGAGCCAGGAGAGTATTTCGGCTTTGCACAAAAAGTCTATAAATAGGTCTTACTTTGGTTTGTTATGCCAAAAGTCAAAAGAAGCTGGAACCCCAAATTCATTGAATATATGAACTTTATTGTTAATCATCCAAATTATAAAGGAATGCCCAGTATATACAAAAAAGATGGCTCAATTAGATGGATTGTTACCAGAAGTTCCGAAATAGGTAAGAAGAGATTAGAGTGGTGGGATAAGAAAAGACAAGAATTAAACATCCCAAAAGAAACAAAATGGATTTCTAAGGTCGCAAGAGCAATTCATCCGACAGGGGAAAAACCCTGCCAGATATGTGGAAAGGTTATGAAATTGGATTATATTTACCCAAATAAAAAGAGTACAATGAGTCCTGGAGCAATGAGCGATGCCCCCGATAGATTAGATGGTTATCATACCTATAATCTCTGTTGTAGAGGTAAACATGATACTGGAAGACATAAAGAAAATCTTCAGAGGTATGGGGAAGATAGGAGAGCATACGAATACTGGGTTGATGGGGATTGGAAAGCTGCAAGTTGGTTAATGCAAGTTTTTAGAAAAAATAAGATAAGCCCGGATCATATTGGTCCAATCTCTTTAGGATTTTCTCATAGACCTAAATTTAATCCAACTACATTAAGTTATAACACTGCGAAGAATAATAGAATATTATTAGAAGATGTTAAAATATTATTAGAAGATGAAAGAAAAGGAGAGAAAGTTGTATCATGGCATTCCAAATTTTTGTGGGATTCTCTTAAAAATAGAATAAAAAATTCTGATGACGCACTTTTGTTAAGTAAATTAATGAGAAAAAATATGCACTATGTTCTTAGAATCTTGTATTTGATACATAAATCGGGGCATAGTGAATTTTTGATAAGGAACTTTTTAAACTTAAAGTATGCGTATTATTCTATTTCATTTAAGAATTTTAATCCTAAGACAGGAACTTATTCTGAAATAATTAAGATAAAAGGAACAAAAAAGCAATACGAGAATAATGCCCAGAGATATCTTAAAAAGTCTTTGGAATCATTAGAAAAATATTCAGATAAGAAAAATAGAAGGGTTGGTGATTGGAACAGCAAAGAAATAGATAACAAAGTGAAAATATTAATTGATTTTCTAAATTATAGAAAAGAAAAGGAAGCTAAGAAAGTATTATTTAGTGTTTTAAAGAGTTTAGCAGAAAACCTTAAAAATCAATTTAATCAACACAAATAAATAGAAATTCCTTTAATCCCCTACTATCTCCAATTTTATAATGATACTCTTTTTTATGTATCTTTTGTATTTTCTTGTATTTTTTGATCATTGAAATAAATTCGTCAAAGGGCGGCAGACTCCTGTTATTATAGCTTATCACCCAGATAGGAATATGTTTAGCAGACCAAAATAATTTTTCAAAGGAATCTTTCAATAAAACCCGTTTATTAAATCCAGAAAATTGTAAGTTCTTGTAAACTTTACTTTTTCCAAAAAATTCATTTATTTGTCCATAATACCTAGCGATCAATTCAATAAAAAAATAGTCCTTTTCATAATCAAATCCAGAACCACCGTATGGGGGGTCAAAATAAACTACATCGGTTTTTATATTACCTATTAAATCAAAGATATTTTCATTATAAGCTTTATTTTCTTTATTATTATCTAAAACAGCTTCATTAAATTGTTTAACAAAATGTAAGAAAGTTTCCTTTATCTCTTTAGTAAACTTAGGTCTATAATGTTTAAAACTTGGATTACGATACTTTAAAAGCCCCCCCCTAAACTTCCCTCCCGGAATTTTTTGAATACATGTTCTAATTAGACACGAAAAAGCGAGAGCTTTTTTATACTCATCGTTTAGTTCATTTATATTAGCAATTATGTTATCAATGAATATACATTCATTTTTTGTATAAAAAAATTCTGAGAAATTATCCTCTATATAGGTTTTTTTATTTTTATTTTTAGATATTAATAAATCTATATCCCTCTCAGAGAGAACCACTTTATTATTTTCAATCAAAGCCTTAGCATAAAGAAAACTACTTTTTAAAAAATCATTACTTATTACTTGCATACCCTTTTTCTTTAGATAATAAGATACAACCCCCGAACCACTAAAAGCATCAAAAACTGAATCAACGTTAGGGAATCTATTAATTACCCACCCAATTAATTTTTGCTTTGACCCAAGATATTGGGTCGTTGGAAATTTTTTCATAAAATATCTTAGTTTTACTTATTTAATAATTCTACCTAAAGATATCTACAGACTTTAGTCTGTAGCGTAACTTATTTCTATTTGATTTACTTGAATATGAATGAGCTAGTTGTAGCTCATTGAACCAAACCAATGTAGCTAGGGCTT
>Ga0209541_10003863_pt1 | contig 27132 bp, 25 predicted proteins | sample RifCSPlowO2_01_FD_184027 | JGI IMG/M metagenome (GOLD analysis project Ga0209541, IMG submission 184027) | Groundwater microbial communities from Rifle, Colorado - Rifle CSP2_plank lowO2_0.1 (SPAdes) (version 2) | ecosystem: Environmental > Aquatic > Deep subsurface > Groundwater | place... | reverse complement strand
AATCCATACTTTTGGGGAAATTACCGGGTACGCAGTATCCCGCACATCATTAAAGAACTGAAATGGGTTTACCAATTGGGTTACCGGCAAGTGGAATGGAATGACAATAGGTTAACCGCCCATCCGAAATGGGCCCATGATCTTATGGACAAGATAATCGAGGAAAAAATCGATCTTACTTGGATGTGCAACGATCATGCTACCAGCGCGATAAGCCAAGACTTTGAATTGCTGAAAAAAATGAAAAAAGCCGGCTGCCACCAGATACATTTGGGCATGGAAAGCGCCAATCTTCAGGTATTGAAAAATGCCCGAAAAGGCGTCACTCCCGACCAAGTCCGCCAAACCGCTGCCATGATCAGAAAAGCCGGCATAGAGGTCTTAGTCCACAACATGCTGGGGTTGCCCGGAGAAACCAAGGAAACGATGCGGGAAACGATCGAATTCATAAAAACCCTTGATGTTGATTACGTAACCTTGGGCATAGCCCAGCCCCGTCCTGGAACGCCATTTTACGATTACCTGTCAATGAACGGCTACTTGAGAACAAAAGACTGGAGCCAATACGATACTATGGGCGTTCCGGTTTATGATTACCCGAATTTATCCGGCCAGGAAATATTTAAAGCCCACTGCCAAGGACTGCGGGAGTTTTATTTAAGGCCGTCTTACATTATAAAACAAATTCTAAAAATCCGATCAATTTACGATTTCCAAAAAAGCTTTGTCAGCTTTTGGGGATTTTTGACCAGATATGTCCTTCCGAACGATGAATACAAATAAAATAACTGTTTCGGCGATAATCCCCTGCTTTGAAAGAGCCGATGCTTTGCAGAAGCTTTTAACTTCCTTAAAAAAATTGGACTTCGAGGGCATTTTGGAAATCATAGCGGTGGATGACGGGAGTAAAAATTATCGGCCGATAAAAAAACTTGCCGATGAATTCAAATGTTCTCTTTTGCGTTTTCCCGACAATCTGGGGCCGTCTCAAGCAAGAAATGCCGGAGCTAAAACGGCTAAAGGCGAATTTTTATGGTTTCTTGATTCCGATACCGAAGTAACCGATCCTAATTTGCTCAAAAATCTTGTCCACTGCCTTCAAACGGATAAATCATTGGCGGGAGTAGGCGGAGAAATAATCAGAATAAGCGGAAAATTTTACGCTGTCGCATATCAATATTTTCCCAATTGGATTTTTTTCGTCAAACACATACCGCTACAAAAACCATTCAAACTGCGTCCTAAATTCATTCCCGCCAATAATCTGCTGGTTTCCAAAAAAAACTTCTGGGCGGTCGACGGATTCTCTCCCCATTTTGATACTCACGAAGATGTGGACTTTTGCTTAAGGCTGGCAAAACTCCTTCATTTTAAAAAACCGTTCCTTATTCAAAACGACACTTGCCTGCTCCACCATCGTTCCGCCCATGGACGCGAAGGAGGCAAATTCTGGTTTTTCAATACGCCATGGAATTACGTAGCAACCATGCAGGAGAGCAGATTAAAGCTACTTTTCCGCCACTTCCCCGCCAAACTGCCGACACTCCCCTTGCTTGATATAATATTTACTCCCATAGTCCTCTTTTACCAAATATTTTCCGGTCAAATGCGTTCCAGCGATGTCTTGCAAAAAAAATCAAAAAAATCTTCCCGAAACTTTCCCGTGTTCGTCTTTTTAAGTTTGATAGCTATGTTCCTGGCATGGATCAAAGCATGGAAATTGATTATCCGAAAAAAATTATGATTTCGTATTTTATAGAAAAAAAATGGAAATATCTGGCTCCGATTTTGAATATAATGCCCGATGGGCTGCTGAAAATCGCCGCCCGGGGATTCGTTGAAATTCAGAAACAAGAACTGACGGGAAAAAAATTGCCCAAAAGAGCGGTATTCTTCATAACCGACAAATGCAACTTGCGGTGCAAGCACTGTTTCTATATCCCCAATATTGCGCCCAAGCCGGAAATGTCTTTTGAGCAAATCGAAAAACTGGCCCATTCCGCCAAAAATAACTTAAAACAAATAACATTTACCGGAGGCGAACCTTTTTTAAGGGATGATTTTCAAGATATCGTTTTAACTTTTGCCGAAAACGGCTGCGAAATAATAAATATCAGCACCAACGGAACATTTCTTGAAAAAATAGAATCTTTTTTAAAAAATATTCTGGCAAAAACACGGGTTAAATTAATTTTCATTTTATCCGTTGATGGACCCGAGTCAATTCATGACGGCATCAGGGGGGTGCCGGGCTCATTTGAAAAAACGCTCAAAACTATTGCTCTCCTCTCGGGATACAAACAAAAATATCCGGATCGCTTCATCAATATTTTCGTTTCCACCTCGATTAACCGCTTAAATATGGCTTATCTGCCCGAAATAATCAACCGGGTAAAATCTCTTAAAGACATCGGGCATGAATTCAACTTCACCCGCTCGGCTATTCTTCATACCCTTGGAGTTCCCCGGGAATGTCTCAGCGGGTTTGATGTAAACTGCGACATCGTGCTGAATACGGACGAAATGAAAAAAATATTTGCCTATCTTGAGAAAGAAGCTTGGGGGACAAACAATAATACTCTGACTGCATTAATCAACCGGCAAAGAATGATAGAGATCATTAGAATTTTGTCTCCTTTCGGGAGATGTCCCGAAGGGACAGAAAAAAAACCAAGCGCCCTGGCTTGCCCGGCCGGAAAAACCGAACTGGTAATTTACCCCGAAGGAGACGTCGGAATCTGCGAAATGTTAAAACCTTTGGGTAACCTTAAAGAAACCGATCATGATTTGATAAAATTCTACGAGAAATACCGAAGGCAATTCCAGGCCAAAAAGTCATGCAGCTGCACCCATGACTGCAATATCACGGCTTCCATAAGACTGTCTCCGCAGTCCTTGGTCGAGATAGCCAAAAGGAAAAAAGCGTGGTAATCTTGTATTATAATAATTGATTAAATCTATGGCAAAATATCTCTTATTTCTATTGCTGCTCTTCCTTGGAACCGCCGGACAAATCTTGCTTAAAATGGAAGCTAACCAATTAATGCCTTTGGCCCCTAAAATCAATTCTTTTGGAAGTTTTATGTCGGTTATTTTTCTGTTTTTAAGAAGTTATAAAATATTACTGGTTTTATTTTTATACGGGATCGGTTTCTTCACTTGGATTTTTATCTTAAGCAAATTTGAATTAAGTTATGCCTTTCCGATAATGGCGATCATGTATATTGTAATTTTGTTTTCTTCGTGGATATTCCTGGGGGAGCATATAAACGTTTTGCGGATTATCGGCACGCTGGTTATTTCCATTGGCATAGCGCTTAGCCTCAAAAGTTAATTTTCTTGATATGCTAAAAAAAATTCTGCTAATCAATCCGCCGAATGAATCTCGGGCTTTCTCCATGCCGATGGGCTTGGCTTCAATTGCCGCTTATCTAAAAAGCAAAAACAAAAATATTGATATTTCGGCAATAGACGCCTGGGCGGAAAAGTTGGAACCCGCGGAGCTGGCAAACAGAATTTCTCGCACCGCCGCCGATATCATCGGAATTTATATGGTGAGCCCGCGCTACGATCAAGCCAAATCTACGATAGAAATATGCCGCAAGGCCCTGCCAAACAGCATAATCATAGCCGGCGGACCCCATCCTTCGGCTCTGCCAGCTGAAACGCTAAAAAAAATTCCCGAGCTGGATATCTGCGCCATCGGCGAAGGCGAACTTACTATGCAGGAATTAGTTAAAAGTCAGCCGATAGAGACTATCAATGGCATAGCCTACCGGGATGGAAAAGAAATCAAGCTCACTTCGCCAAGGGATTTTATAAAGAACCTGGACGACTTGCCTTTTCCGGCAAGAGATCTTTTTCCTTTGCAAAAATACAAACCATCGGCTCCCCATGGCAGAAAAATGCCTTTTTTCATCATGAATACCTCCCGAGGCTGCCCTTTTCAGTGCGCTTATTGCTCAAAAGACGTTTTTAAAAATATGTACCGAGCCGTGTCTCCTAAAAGAGTGGCTGACGAGATCGAGGAATTAATTTCCAAATACCGCGCCAAGGAAATCTTCTTTTCCGATGACGATTTTTCGATGAACATGGAAAGAGCCGAGGGAATTTGCGATGAAATCATAAAGCGGGGCATTAAAATCCGCTGGTCCACTTCAACCCGGGTTGATCAGGTCACGGAACAGCTTCTAAGCAAAATGTACAGAGCCGGCTGCCGGTTTATTTGCTACGGAGTAGAGTCGGGCAATCAAAAAGTTTTAGATACGATCAGCAAGGGATACAAAACCGAAGAAGCGATCTCGGCTTTTAAAATGACCCGGGAGGCAAAAATAGCAACCGTTTGTAATTTTATCATTGGCCTGCCCGGCGAAACAAAAAAAACCATTCAGGATACCCTTGATTTGATGAAAAAAATAAAACCTAATTTTATCAGCGGCAGTATTTTATCGATTTTCCCTGGCAGCCGTCTTTTCAAATTGATTTTAGATGGAAAATATCCGGGCAAATTGAGAACCCTGGAGTCAAGCGGCCGCGTCTTTCTGGGCAAGGGAAATTATACCGTCTTGGAAGACAACTTAACTTACGAAGAGATGAAAGAAGAATTGCAAAGAGTTAAACAGGAATTTTTCTTGCGGCCCCAGTATTTTTGGCAAGCTTTGACCGATATTCGATCTTTGGACGATCTAAAATATTATTTGCAGGCCGGCTTAGAAGTAATCCAGTCGGCCATTAAATAAAAAATATGAAAATTCTGTTGATTAATCCGCCCGGCGAATTCAAAACTCCGATCATGCCCATGGGTTTTGCCTACATCTCCGCCTATCTTAAAAGCAAAGATAAAAATATCGATATTAAAATCATAGACGGCTGGGCGGAGAGATGGAACAAAGAGTCAGACTTCAAAAAATTAAAAGATAGGGTTTTTGAAAGCAAAGCTGATATCGTCGGCATATATTTTGCCAGCCCCCGCTATAATGCAACCCAAAAAAGCATTGAAACATGCCGCAAGGCCCTGCCAAACAGCATAATCATAGCCGGCGGGCCCCATCCTTCAGCCCTGCCTATTGAAACATTAAAAGAAATTCCCGAGCTGGATATCTGCGCCGTTGGCGAAGGAGAAATTACCATGCATGAACTGATTAAATCTTTTGAAAATAACTCTCCCTTGACAGAGGTTAGCGGCCTGGCTTTCAGAAATAAAGAAAATGGTGAAATTATCATCACTAAGCCGAGAGAATTCATTAAAAACCTGGACGATTTGCCTTTTCCGCTTCGGGATATTTTTCCTTTAGATAGATACCAAGCTCCGCCATGGATTAAAAAAAGGCCGTGCTTTCCCATGATTACCTCCCGAGGTTGCCCCTACCAATGCGCTTATTGCTCAAAAGACGTTTTTAGAGATACTTTCCGCGCCAGATCTCCCGAAAAAGTTTGCGATGAGATTGAAGAATTAATTGCTAAATACGGAGTCAAGGAAATACAATTCCATGATGATGACTTTACCATGGATATGCAAAGAGCGGAAAAAATCTGCGACGAAATCTTAAGGCGCGGCATCAAAATCAGCTGGTCATGTTTAACGCGGGTCAATTTAGTTAATGAAAAACTGTTAAGAAAAATGAAGGAGGCCGGTTGCTACCTTGTTATGTATGGAATGGAATCGGGCAATCAAAAAATTTTAAACGCCATCAACAAGGGATTTACCATTGAACAAATAGTTTCGGCTTTTCAAATAACAAGAAAAATCGGACTGAAAACTACCGTTTGTGTAATGGTTGGGCTGCCGGGAGAAACCGAAGAAACCGTAAAGGATACTTTTAGTCTTCTTAAAAAAATAAAGCCCAATTTTATGGGCTGCAATGTCTTGATAGTATATCCGGGCAGCCGATTTTTTAAACTTATCCAAAGCGGCAAGTATCGCGGGAGGTTGAGGGTGTTGGGAAATAAAACCATCGGCGGCACCACCGGCATTAGGGGGAATTATACTGTCTTTGAAGATAATTTCACTTTTGAAGAATTAGAAAAAATAGCAAAAAAACTCACTAAAGAATTTTTCTTAAGGCCGCAATACCTTTGGCAATCGCTTAAAGACATACGCTCTTTCTCCGATATCCGTTACTATTTAAATGGCGCCAAGGTAATTTTAAAATCACTTTTTGTCTAAGACTATATTATTATGCAAAAGCTTGAAAATGTAACTGTTTTTGTGGCCGTGCTTAATAAGAAAGATTCAATTAAAGATTGCGTCGAATCTTTATTGAGATTGGATCCCGCCCCGGCCAAAATTATGATTATTGACGGCTATTCCAAAGACGGAACCTATGAAATTTTACGACGATACCAAGATAAAATAGATTTATTCCAATTTCCGGAAGGTCTTTCCGCCACCCTAAATTGGGGGCTAGACCGCATCGCTACGGAGTTGACCGCCATGACCGACGGGGATTGCCAGGTTGCTCCCGATTGGCTGGCCGAACTGACCAAGGGGTTTGCCGAAGAAGGAGTGATAGCCACGGCCGGCCATTGCGGCACGCAAAAAGGCCTTTCTCTTCTCCAAACCGTAATCGGTTTGGAGGTGGGCAACCGCTGGAACAGATCGCCGAAATACATCAACAGAGCGCCCGAGATGAATCTTTGCCTGAAAACCGAGATCGCAAAAAAAGTAAGATTCAACGAGAAACAAGTGGTGGCGGTTGACTCCGATTTTGGCTACCGGCTCACCAAGCTGGGCAAAATGACCTATAATCCTCAAGCCAAAGTTTTTCATTATCACCGGAGCAGTTTAAAAGGCTTCTTTAAGCAGCAGAAAGATTTTGCCAAATGGCACTTAAGAATATTATTCCTTCACGGTCCCAAAACAGTATCCGACCACATGAGCACGCTAAGCATGTCTTTGCAGGCGCCGCTTTTCTCTTTGGGATTATTATTCTTATCCATGTCTCTTTTTAATAAATCATTTTTAAATCCCGCGATTATTTTTTTCTTGATTTTATCGGCCATTTATCTTAAAAATATCATTGAGATTAAGCCGCCGCTTTCTTATTATCCGGCTCTTTTCGGATTATTCGTTTTGCGAACCATCGCTTGGATATTCGGAATAGCCGAGGGGTTATTATTTTTTCCGGTTGTTTTACGAAAATGAACAAAACTTTAATTATCAATCCACCGGCGGAAAAAGGATTCAACAGAAGCGGCCGCTGGCCGGCTAAGGTTGAAGGCGGGAGCATTGTCGAGCCACTGTTTTTGGCCTACGCCGCGGCCGTCTTGGAAAAAGAAGGCCTGGACGTTGAGCTGATAGACTGCCGCCCTTTTTATACTTCTCAAGAGGAAATTTTGAAAAAAATCGATGAAAATATAATTTTGGCTGTTTTGCAAACCTCCACCGCTTCCATTGACCTTGATCTGGAAACGGCTGAAAAAATAAAAGCCAAATCTCCCCAAACCAGAATCGCCCTGGTGGAATCGCATGTTTCCGTTTTTGATAAGGAAATACTTGAAAAAAACGAACAAGTTGATTTTGTGGCCAGAGGAGAATATGAATATACGATCAGGGACCTGGCCAAAGCCTTAATTGAAAAAACCGATCCGGCCGATATTTTGGGACTCACTTTCAGAAAGGGCAAAGAAATCATCCGCAGCCAAAACCGGCCCCATATAGAAAATCTTGACGAATTGCCATTCCCCGCCCGCCATTTCCTGCCCATGGAAGTTTATTTTGAACCGATCTTTAAATCCGGCATGACTTTCAGATTAATGGCCAGCCGGGGCTGTCCATATCAGTGCAGTTTCTGCCTTTGGCCGCAAGTAATGTACGGCAGAAAAGTCAGATTAAGAAGCCCTAAAAACATCGTTGACGAAATCGAATACTTGATCAACTCCTGCGGAGCCAAAGGCCTGTATTTTGAAGATGACACCATTACGGCAATCCCCCGGCATATCACGGGAATTTGCGATGAAATATTAAGAAGGAAAATAAAAATTCCCTGGTCTTGTTTGGGCAGAGTTGATACGGTGACCAAAGAAATGCTGAAAAAAATGAAGGAGGCCGGCTGCTATATGATCCGCTACGGCGTAGAAAGCTCGTCCCAGGAAATTATTGATAAAATAAAAAAAGGAATAACCGTCGCCCAGGTTGTTGAAGCTTTTAAAATCACCAAAGAAATCGGCATTAAAACTCACGCCTCGTATGTTTTGGGATTGCCCGGCGAGACAAAAAAAACCATGGAAGATACCGTCAAGTTCGCTATTAAGCTGGGCAGCGATTATGCCCAGTTTGCCGGCGCTACGCCGTATCCCGGCACCGAACTGTATAAAGAAGCCATGGAACGCGGCTGGCTGAAAATTAATGGCTGGTCCGATTTTGAAGTTTCGGAAAATTGCGTTTTGGAATATCCCGACTTAAAAGCGGAGGAAATTATCAAAGCGGCCAAGGCGGCCTACCGAAAATTTTATTTCCGGCCGGGTTATATATTTAAAAAAGCGCTGGGGGTTAAATCGCCCGCCGAATTATTTCAATTGATCAGAGGGGCGGCTAATTTAATCGTCCGTTCTTATTTTTAAAAAACCAATGCCGTCAGTTAAAATGAAAATTCTTTTAGTTAACCCGCCAGGTGAATTCAGGACGCCCGTCCTGCCTCTTGGGTTGGCTTCAATCGCCGCTTATCTGAAAGATAAAAATAAAAATATCGATATTTCAGTTATTGACGGCTGGGCGGAAAATTTGGAATACGCGGAGCTGGAAAAGAGAGCCCGCCAAACGCAAGCCGATATTGTCGGCGTCTACATGCTAAGCCCTATATATAGTAAGGGGAAAAGAACCGTAGAAGCCTGCCGTAGAGCTCTGCCTGATGCCCTGATCGTCGCCGGAGGGCCTCACCCTTCGGCTGTGCCCGCAGAAACCCTAAAAGATATTGCCCAGCTGGACATTTGCGCCATCGGCGAAGGAGAGAACATCATGCTTGAATTGGCCGAGAAAAAGCCATTTTCGGAAATTGACGGAATAGTTTATCGGGAGGGCCAAGAAATCAAAATCACCAAATCGAGAGATTGCATAAAAAATCTTGACGAACTGCCTTTTCCCGATCGCAGTATTTTCCCTATAAAAAAATACCGCACCCATCCTCCTTACGGAAGAAAAAATCCTTATTTTTCCATGATTAACTCGCGGGGCTGCCCCTTTCAGTGCGCCTATTGCTCAAAAGATGTCTTTAAAGACAGTTTTCGGGCCAGGTCTCCTAAAAAAGTCTGCGATGAAATTGAAGAGCTCATTGCAAAATACAACGCCAAAGAAGTCCATTTTTACGATGACGACTTTACTCTTAACATGGCCCGGGCTGAAAAAATTTGCGACGAAATGTTGCGCCGGAAGATTAAAATACTTTGGTCATGCACCACTAGAGTTGATTTGGTCAATGGAAAACTGCTGAATAAAATGAAAAAGGCCGGCTGCTGGCTTATTTCTTACGGAGTGGAATCGGGCAGCCAGCAAATTTTAAATTCAATCAATAAAGGATTTACCGTTGAACAAATAATTTCCGCCTTCAAAATCACCAAGGAAATCGGCATATCAACCATCGGTTATTTTATGGCGGGGCTCCCGGGCGAAACGAAAGAAACCATTCAGGAAACTCTTGATCTAGCCAAAAAAATAAAGCCAGATTTTGTCACTTGGGGAATTTTAATAGTCTATCCCGGCAGCCGTCTTTTCAAGCTCATCCAGCAAGGAAAATACCAAGGCAAATTGAGAATTTTAAGTAATGAAGAAAATTTGGCCGGCACTTACTTCGGCAAAGGAAGCTATACTGTTCTGGAAGATAATCTGACTTTTGAACAGCTGCGGGAGGCGATCAAAAAAGCCAACCGGGAATTTTATTTCCGGCCGCGATACATTATTCAATCCTTAATGAGCATCCGGTCTCTGGCCGATTTTAAATACTATCTCAACGGCGGCCTGGAAGTGATAAAATCCCTCCTCGAATAGCAAAGTGGGGACAGCCCCCGCTTTACTACTTTAGATATCGGATAAATTTTAAGATATCCCATAACTGGCTGAAAGACCTTATCCCCAGGAGGGTGCTGATGATAAAAGACGGACTTAAATAAAACCTCCGGTAGATATATTTTTGAATCTGAATCAATTGCTCCGATGTTAAATTTTTAGTCCGCATGGCCGGCATCTGGCCGACGCAATAAGCGTCATAGCCGGAAAAAGAATAATCTTTTTCAAGAAAACCCTGATCCTTAACCTCTTCATAAAGTTTCGTTCCGGGATAGGGAGTAACTATCACAAATTGAGCCCGATAAGGGTTTATTTTTTTAGCCAGTGCCAGGGTTTGTTTGGCGGTTTCCATTGTTTCTTCGGGCAGGCCGATCATGAAAGAAGCGGAAATTCTGATGCCGTTTTTCTTGCATTGATTAATGGTTTCCAATCCTTTGGCCAGAGTGGTTCCTTTATTGGCTTCTTCCAGCAGGCCCTCCGAGCCGCACTCAATGCCGAACATAATATTCCAACAGCCCGCCTGTTTCATAATTTTGATTATCTCTCCATCGAGAGTATCAACTCTGCCGTTGCAGGCCCAATCTATTTTTATGCCCCGGTCAATCATCAGCCGGCAAAGTTTTTTCACTCTTTGGCGGTCAACGGTGAAAGTTTCATCAAAGAAATAAAAACTCTTTACCCCTAAGCTTACCAGATATTTCACTTCTTCAAAAATCTTTTCGGCGCTTTTGAATCTCCACCTTTGGCCGTATCCCCTGTCAACGGTTGCTCCTCCGATAACGCAGAAATTACAGCGATTCGGGCAGCCCGTGCTGGTAATCAGATTAGCAAACGGCTTTTTTTTGGTAAAACTTAGGGCGGAGTATTTTTTTAAGGGCAGCAAATCGTAAGCGGGCAAGGGATGTTTTTCCAAATCAAATACTCCGGGAAAACCGAGCAATTTAGGAATATTCAATAAAGGCTCCGTCCCGACCAAATAATCTATCTCCGGAAAATCATGTTTTACCTTGTCGGGAATAACCGGCACGATGTGAGAATCCAATAAAATCGTTTTAATGTTTTCATCTATTTTTTTGGAAACTTTGGCAACCTGAATGTCCGCCAAAAAAGTAGTCGGCGAAATGGTAAAAACAACAAAATTAGGTCGGAATCGCCCGATCTCCTCTTCAACATCTTCAAAATCCTGATCAAGAGCATTGGCATCCAAAATCTTAACTTCGGCATACTGCCTTAAAAGGCCGGCCAAATAAGCCAACTCAAGCGGCGGAACAATCGAAACCGTCGCCAAGCCGGCGCAGCGCATTTCCCTGACTACCGCGTGTCTGTTGAATCTTGGAGGGTTGATAAGCAATATTTTCATATAATTTTTTTGACAACGGCCCAAGCGACCCTTCTCTCACAATAAAGCAGTTTCAAAAATTCCCAAAGCCGCCAATTTTTGAAATAGAATAAAAAATAAGCCTGCAATTGGAGTTTCTCCATTTCTTTCCGCGACAGTGTTTCCAATTCAATGCTGGAACCGATGGTTTTGTTGAAATCAGCCCAATCGGAAGAAATCATTCTGTACCCTCCTTCCCCGTTAATAGCCATTTTATATATTTCCGTGCCCGGATACGGAACCATGATGCCAAAAGCCACGTAAGCAGTATTTAATTTGGCGGCAAAATTGATGGTGTCCCAAACAGTCTGTTTCGTTTCGTAGGGGTGCCCGATAATAAAGAAACTGGTGGTTGGAAGCCCTACTTTCTTTGCGAGCATGACGCTTTCTTCCACTTTTTTTAGGGTTATGCCCTTGCTTGTTGACTTGAGAATCTTCTCGTTTCCCGATTCCACTCCGAGCCCTATTTCTATACAGCCGGCCGCTTTAAGTTTCCGAAGAAATTCTTCGTCTACCAAGTCCACCCTGGTTTGAACTATTAAATTTATTTTTTTATTGGAAGACCTTCTCTTGATCAAAGAATCCAGAAGAACATTCGCCTGTTTTTTATCCGCTCCAAAACTTTCATCGTGGATATAAAGCGTGGCCGCTCCGCATCGGTTTACATCTAATTCGAATTCTTCAAGAATTTTCTCAAGGCCGCGTTTTCTGATTTGATTGCCGGCAACACGCATGCAGAAATTGCATTGGAAAGGGCATCCTCGAGTGGTTATCAACGAATACGTTTTACTTGGAGGAAAAAGATCCCAAGCCGGCAAAGGCAACTCATCAAGATTTCTGATAAATTCTCTGGAAGGAGTGAGTTTTATTTCCTCTCCGTCTCTATAAGCTATTCCATTGATAGCCGGCAAAGAGTTGCCCTTAATGATTTCTCGCAGAGTAATTTCGCCTTCGCCTATAACCGCTATATCAAATTCGGAAAATTGCCTCAAAGTTTTTTCCGGCAAAGCGGTAGCGTGAGGACCTCCTAAGATGGTAATCACTCCGGGGAAAACTTCCTTGGCGAGCTTTGCCGCCTTGGCCGCTTGGCCCATATCGTGGGTCATGGAGGTTATCCCCACAAAGCAAGGCCGGTATTTCTTCAGCCGCAGAGCTAATTGGTCAAAATCAATTCTTTCAAACTTAGCGTCTATGGGCTGACATTTAAAACCATGCTGCCTTAAATAGGCGGCAAGATAACCTAACCCCGGATGCGGAAAGTCAACCTCGTCTTTGTGGCGCTCCCGCAGAAATCGCGATGGCGGATTTATTAACAAAACTTCCGCTTCTGTTTTTACTTCGTTTTGGTAGTGAGCCATTTTTTTATGGTTTTGCGATGTTTAAAAACCGTCCTTAAAAGATTAAAGGGATGTCTTAAGAAATAAGCGAATTTGGCTTTCTTTACATAACTATAAATCTGCTCGTAGGTCAAATTCGGCTGCTCAAAAACCGGCATGAAAATACAGGGATCCAGCGGCGGATATGACCTGTCTCTTTCGTAATACTTTGCCCAGGAAAAATCCTTTGGCAATGTTCCCATTTCCTTGGCCATCGCTTCTAATTCCGTGCCGGGATAAATTATGGATATTCCCTGCGTTGTCCCCTCAACTCCTAAATTATAATACAAATATCGGCTTAAAAAAACCGTCTTTTTAATATCTTCGTAAGTTTCGCCCGGCAGGCCGTGCATGAAAAAAGCCTTAAGGCCGATGCCCGCTTTTTTGATGATTTTTACGGCCTCAATCGCCTGCTCCACGGTTATGCTTTTTTTAATATTTTTTAAAATTTTATTACTGCCGGATTCAATGCCAAGATCAATAAATTCGCAGCCGGCTTTTTTCATAGCCATGATAATTTCCTCATCAACGGTATTGGCCCTGACCTCGCATTCCCAAACAAAGCCAAGCTTTCTTCTTATAATTTCATCGCATATCGCCAAAACTCTTTTTTTATCCATAGTTAAAACATCGTCAAAAAATCTTATCCCTTCAATAAAAGGATACTCTTTCAAAATAAGTTCAATTTCGTCAACCACATTTTTGGACGACCTGTGTCTGATCTGATGCCCCCATTGTTCTGAAGTTGAGCAATAAACGCACCAATAGGGACATCCGCGGCTGGTCATTATGTTTAACGTTCTCTTGTTCGATAGAATAGTGGTTTTATCGTACTTTTCTATGGGCAGAAGATCTCTTGCCGGCAAGGGCAAGCTATCTAAATCATGAATCGGCAATTCCAGCGGGTTATGAATAATTTTGCCGTCCTTGCCGCGGAAAGAAATTCCCTTAACGGCTGAAAAATCTTTTCCCGACTCAATGCTTTTAACCAGGTTTAAAAAAGAAATTTCTCCTTCGCCTTTGACGATAATATCAATCTCCGGAATATTTTCCAAGGTATCTTGAGGGGTCAATGTCGGATGGGGGCCGCCGGCAACGATGGGAATTTTCGGGAAATCCTTTTTAATCAGTCTCGCCAATTCAAAAGCCGAAAATCGGATTTGCGTACCGAAAGAAATTCCCACCAAATCGGGGCCTTCTTTTTTCAGCAACTCAATAATATCTTCATTGGAATAATGATTAGCCATGCTGTCTATTAAAACCACGTCTTCAAAGCCGTTTTGCCTTAAAACCGCAGCCAACCAAGCTATGCCGAGAGGCGGCATGCTTTGTTTTGTTTGATAAATATTCGGCGGGAAAATTAAAACTATCTTCATATTATTATATCGAAAATATCGCTAAGGCGCCCCTGATATATCTTTTTAAGTCTTCGAAACTTCTAATGGAAAACAATCTCGGTATGATGTATCCCCAACGAAAATAAAATTTTATGAAAGCGTATTTTTTCATCTTTTGCAGTTCATTTATGCTTTTATATCCCGAGGGCAAAAATGTCGCGAAATAACCGGTCAGTTTATCGTATGATTCGTCTAAAATTTTCCCCCACTTCCCTTCTTTAATTTCTTTATAAATAACCGTGCCGGGGTAAGGCGTCAAGATATTGAACTTAACATAATCGGGGTTTAAGGTACAGAGAATCTTAAGCGACTTCCTGACTTTTTCCGGAGTTTCTTTGGGCAAGCCCAGAATCAAATTTGCCCTGATTTCAATTCCGGCTTCTCTGGTCAATTTAAAAGCCGAAGCTATTTTTTCTAATGTTATTTTTTTATTGATGGCATCCAGTATCTCCTGATCCAAACTTTCTATTCCGAAGAAAATACACCAACAGCCGGCTTTCTTCATTTTCTTCAGCAATTCGCCGTCCACGGTATCAACCCGGCATTCGCAAGACCAAGTAATATCTATTTTTTCATTTAAAATTTGGCTGCAAAAATCGTCAATCCATGCCTTGTTGATTCCCCAAACATCGTCCCAGAAATTAATTTCTTTTATGCCGTAATCTTTAATCAAGCGCTTGATTTCGCTAATAACATTATTGACTGACCTTGACCGGTAAAGCCGCGTCCAGAGCGTTTCTACGTCGCAAAAGGTGCAATTGAACGGGCAGCCGCGACTCACCATCATCGTAGTCATGGGCAATCTTTTATACTGGTTAGGCGATGGCTTATATTGGCCGATAGGAATCAAGTGCCTGGCAGGCAAAGGCAAAGAATCAAGATTTTTTATCAATTCTCTTCCCGGATTTATTATTGCTTTTCCGTTTTTTTTAAAACCGATGCCTTTAACCGTCTCGGGATTATCTATGGACCTCAATAATTCAACGGCGCTGATTTCTCCTTCCCCCACCACCACGTAATCAACGGAGCCGTTCTCCAAAACTTCCAGGGGCCGGGTAGTCACATGAGGACCGCCGAAAACGATCGGAATATGAAAATTGGCTTTTATTTCTTTAGCCAATTCAATAGCCTTATGGTAATTAGAGGTATTGCAATAAATGCCGGCGATGTCGGAATTCCCCGCTTCTTTTATGTCCCAATCTTGAATTTGCGTGTCAAAAACCTTGACATGATATCCTTCTTTCTCTAAAGCCGCGCCGACGTATAATAAACCGAGCGGCGGCAAAGAACTGCCTATCTTTTCTATCCCCCGGCCGTACCTCTCTTTCATGGAGAATGGCGGCATGATCAGCAGGATATCTTTGATCATTTTTTCTTGCCCAAGTAATAAAAACCGAAGGCGATATTTTCGGCCGGACCGTATCGGTATATTAAATAATCTATGAACTTAAGCGGAAAGGTGAGCCACATAAAGATCATCAAAAATACTTGGTACAGCTTATTGGAACCGAAACTTAAAATCAAGGCCAGCCATCTGTCTAATATGGAAAGGAACGCCGAGGTAGGCCCCTGCCTGATGCCGCTTTTTATTTTTGAAAATCCGGCGCTTTCCATAATCGCTATCATTCCGCTGCCCGTAAAACGGTAGTAATCATCGGGCGAAGAATGATAGCCGGCCACAAAAGGCGCGGCAATATATATTAATCCTTCCGGCTTAAGCGCTCTGGCCATCTCAAATAAGGCCTTAGCTGGACTATTAAGATGTTCCAAAACCTGATCGCAGATTATAGCATCAACTTCATTGTCGGCAAACGGCAAATTATAAATATCCCCCACAATATCCACGTTATGGTAAGAATGGATATCAAGATTAATGACATCTTTTCTGATTCTCTGGGAGCCGGAACCAAGATTTACAATCTTGCCGCTGACCCCTTTAATGGCCTCCTTAGGACTCAAGCCGACTCTTGACCCTCCCAAAAACCAGCGGACACATTCGAACAAAAAAGGGCGCCCCTTGAGAAAGTTTTTTAAATTATATATGATATTATCTTGCATATATTGAAAATTCCCCGATTTCAGCGACTTTTTTTAAAAACGGGTATTGATCCAGCCGCCACAGGGGATTTGATTTTTTATCCCAAACCAAATATTTTACTTCGTATTTTTGCAGCATCTCTTTGAATAAATCCGGGGTTGCCGCAACAAAAGATTCTTGATATCTCCGGACTAAATCCAAAATGACTTCATCGGGTATGTTTTCATATTCTCCGAAAAGATCCCGGTAATATATTCCGTAAATTGCCCAGGATATATCTGCCCTGTCCTTGAAGAAAATATCTTTTGCCTGCGCCTCGCTTACGCCATCCAGTCTGTAATATAAAAAGAAAGTGTTCATCAAACGCTCAGTCGTGGCGGATAAAGAAAACTTTGCCGAGTGGTGATAGAAAACATTTAAAGACGTATGAGTGACGATAAAATTGGCAATCTTGTCGTTACTGAAAACAACTTCTTCTTTATTGGAATTTTCATCAAGCCAATCTATCACGGGACCGTATTTTTGAATTCTAATTATTTCGGACTTGCTGTCGGCATAGGAAATACTCTGAACAAAAATACCCAAAGAAATACTGACAATGATAAGAAAAATAGCTAACGTCTTTTTAGTGAATTGCCATTTTCTCAAAGAAAGAAAAGAAAAAATTATAATCAGAGAAAAAATAAGAGCCAATGGTTTATGATAATACCAATGATAATGAGAAGGGCTTAGGGCTTTTCCGGTAATTAATTGCTGATTTAAAACCACAAAAGGAGTTATAGCCAAAGCAAAAGCAAAACTATAGCGCTCTTTCCAATTTCTGGGGAAAAAGATTAAAAAAATAACGAAAAGCATCGGAGGCAAAATTCCCATGGATAACTCGCGGCCGTCCATCAGACCGGCCCTTTGCCCAACCTCTCCAAAAGTCGGGTAGACGGCTGCGCGGTAAAGATTGATGAAATAGGGGATAGCGATCAGGACCGACCCCGAAAGCACAATAGCGATCCTTTTAATGTCCTGCCATTTTTTTTGGCAAAGAAATATTAAAACAAGAACGCCGCAGAAGGCATATAAAAAAGTCCAGGTGTAAAGAAAATCGTAAAAAGAAAGTCCCAACATTAAAGCGCTTAAAATTCCCCAGCGCCATTGCTTCCTTTCCACGAAAAGCCAAAAAAACAATAAAAACCCGAAAAAGAAGATCCAGGTCATGGCCGGATTAACCGGGCGGGTGAGGAGCAAATAGTAAGGCTTGAGCGTCGCCCCCCGATTAAAAATAGAAATAGCCAAAAGAAGAACGGAGGGGATAGACAGGGAGATTAATTTTTCCTTGGTAAAGAAAAATATAAAAGCATAAATTATCAAATAGAGTAAAAATGGAAAAAATAATCGGGAGAGCAAAATTGTATCATTGATATCTAAAGAAAAAAGTTCGCCCAAATAAGCCACCATCATCGTTCCCAAGGGCTGAAAAAGATAGGGGTCGTTTTTACCGTCTTTAAAATGAAGGGAGCTAAAAGTAGGGTGGCCATCCTGAACTTCTTTGACCCGAGACATCCAGGCGCTTTCGTCATCCGAAGCCCCCATTAGCCCGATTCCCTGGTAGGAATCGCCCAAATCCCAACGCAAATAAATTTGCGGATAAGCAATGATAATTCCGGTTATTGCGGCGAGGAAGATAGCCCACTTATGATTTTTAAAAATTAATTTTATCTTTGACAACATAAGGCGATCTGCCTTGCGGCTCATGATAAATTCTAATTAAAACTTCGGCCAATAGCCCCATTAAAATAAATTGGATGCCGATGGTAATGAAAAATACCGTCAAAAGCGGCAATTGGGTCGTCCTAAGTGATATGCCGAAAATAAATTTATATATCAAGGTTCCCGTGCCGGACAAAAATCCGCAAAACAACATAAAAATGCCGATCTGACCGAAAAAATGAATTGGCTTGGTTAAATAAGTCATTAAAAATTTCACCGTCAGAAGATCGAGAACCACCTTGAAAAGCCGGGAAAAACCGTATTTAGCTTTGCCGTATTTTCTGGGCCGATGGTTTACGCTGATTTCCGCTACCTTGCCGCCGTACCAAACAATGTAAGCCGGCATAAAACGATGCATCTCGCCGTAAAAACGTATGTCTTTCATCGTCTCTCTTTTGTACGCTTTCATAGTGCAGCCGTAATCGTGCAGCTTGACCTTGGTGATAAGGGATATCAGCCAATTAGCCATTTGAGACGGCAAACGTCTTTTTAAATTATCCTTTCGGTCTCGCCTCCAGCCGGAAACCACATCAAAACCTTCATCTATTTTTTCCAAAAATTTAGGAATGTCGGCCGGATCATTCTGTAAATCAGCATCCATGGGAATCAAAATATCGCCCTGCGCGGAATCAATGCCGGCCGAGATGGCGGCCGTCTGACCATAATTTCTTCTAAAATCAACCACTTTAAATTTGGCATCGCTTCCGGCTATTTTCTTAAGAACTTCCAAGCTTTTATCCTTAGAGCCGTCGTTAACGGCGATTATTTCGTAGTCAAAAGAAGGAGATTTCAACGCCTCCTTAATGCCTCTATAAAGCTCTTCTACGCTTTCTTCTTCGTTGTAAACGGGTAAAATAATTGATAATTTCATGTTTGATTTAACTTTTAGTTGCCAGTAAAAATATGCCGAAAATAATGATGACGATTCCGGAAATTTGAAGCCAGGAAAGACTTTCTTTCAAAAAAAACCAGGATGCCAGAGAAACGATGACGATTCCCGAGCTTACGAAAATCGGATAAATAACATTAAGCTGGAATTTGGACAAAGAGAAAAGGTAGAATAAGAAACTTACCCCGAATATAACGGCGCCCGTCATCAGCAAGCCATTTTGAAGAATTTTAAAGATTAAAGAAAATAGATTGGTAAAAGAAAAATCCAGCTTGCCAAGAGTTGAAATGCCTCTCTTAAAAAGAAGCTGGGCGATGGAAGCGGTGATGATGGGTATTATTAAAATTAAGTAAGATTGGGGTGTGTTCATATATCCTATTTTTAGCAGAAATCAGGTCATTATTCAAGTATTCCATTTATTTACGGCTTGACTTCTTTGGCTGATACGTTGTAAGCTTTTTTTAGGGAACAAAATAACGAAAAGGAGGATCATTGAAAACGCCATACATTGGGATTACCGGATTTATGACTCGCAATGAAGTATTTCACGTCTTAAAAACAATCCCCATGAAAACAGGCAGATTGATAATAGTTGGCGTTCTTGCCAGCCAAAAAACCATACAGGGTATTCCGAACAAGCGGCCGAACCGTTATCCGGAAGCTCTGAAAATCTCTGATATTTTTCCTAATGACCCGCGGGTTATAAATCTGATTCATTATAACACCAAAGAGCAGGATACTCTCGGTTATCAGCTTTTAGCTATAACAGAATTAGGGGGAAAAAACCTTAATGGGCTCCAGCTCAATATGGCCTGGCCTTCGCCGGATGTTCTGGAGGCGTACAAGAAAGTACAGCCGGCAAAGCAAATCGTTTTGCAAATCGGCGGCCGTGCCTTCAAAATAGTCAATGATTCGCCGAGGCAACTTGCCGCGAAAGTAACCGAATACGAAGGAATAATCGATTATGTGCTTTTGGACCCGAGCGGCGGCTTAGGCAGGCCGCTGGATACAGAACGCATTCGCGAATATCTTTACACGCTAAAGGCGAAGAATTTGAATATCGGACTTGGAACCGCAGGCGGACTAAGCCCGACGACCCTCGGTCTCATCGGGCCGCTTGTAAAGAAATTTCCGAATTTGAGCGTTGATGCGGAAGGACTCGTCCGCACGCCGGATGATAATCTTGATCTTAATAAAGCCCGCGAATTTCCCCTCGAGGTATTATCTAAGTTCAATTAAAGCAAAACAAAATGCCCTCGTCATTTAACGAAGGCATTTTTTCTTTGCTACGCAATCTCCTTGGCAACGCGGATTCTTTCGTCGATTCAATAAATTTGTTATGATCAATAATATGGAAAAATTGTCCATCATTGTTCCAATTTATAACGAAAAGAATACTTTACTGGAAATACTCAAAAGGGTTGAGGAATCAGACACTCTTGGCCTGCAAAAGGAGGTTATTTTAGTTGATGACGGCTCTACGGACGGCACCAGGGGCCTCCTAAAAGGCCTGGAAGCCAAATACACGATTCTCTACCACCAAAAGAACCAGGGCAAGGGAGCAGCCCTTAAAACCGGCTTCCAGAGGGCAACCGGCGACATTATCTTAATTCAAGATGCTGACCTGGAAAACAATCCCAAAGAATACCCTAAACTCCTAAAACCGATCATGGAAAATAGAGCGGAGGTTGTTTACGGCTCCCGCCATCTTATAAAAAATCCCAGGCCCAGCTTAAAATACTATCTGGGGAATAAATTTACCAATATACTGCTTAATCTTGCTTACGGCTGCCATCTGACCGACCTGTGGACCGGCTACAAAGTCTTTAAAACCAATGTCATAAAAAATCTCGCCCTTGAGAGCAACCGTTTTGATATTGAGGTTGAGATAACGGTAAAACTTTTAAGGAAAAAATGCAAAATTATGGAGGTGCCCGTTGAGTATTTCCCGCGAAGCATTGAGGAGGGCAAAAAAATAAGGCCCAAAGACGGCTTTATCGCTATTTGGAAGATAATAAAGTACAGGTTTACCGCCTGAATACATACCTCCTCTTTTCCTTGCTGAATAAATAGATGAGGGAGGCTAGAATAGAACCAAAAATCGGCAAGGGATCGGCTATCTCAATAATATCGTCCTTAATCCCCCGGAACTTAAAAAAATCTTTCAAATTTTTCCAATTTTTCTTAGCGGAAAAAAACCATAAAATATCTCCGGGAAAAAGCCAGCGGCACTTTACTCCCGCCTTGTAATCCAAATGATCCTCTATATCGCCCTCTTTTGCCAGCCGATACAAAAGATGAGGGAAATCAACTCCGGCGGCAACGGATAAAGCCAGCGACCCCCAAAATCTCGGATTTATTTCCATTAATTTTGGCGCGCCGTCTCTTGCGTCAACCCTGAATTCCACCATGGCCAGTCCCCGCCAATTCATGGACTTCAACAATTTCAAAGATAAATTTTTTATATCATCGCGCCTTATTGTTTCCCTTAAAGTGCTTGGTCCTCCGCTCAAGGGATAACTTCTGATTCTCCTTTGAATGGTGAACGCTTTTAATTCAGACCGCTGATTCAATAAAGCGTAAAAACCTATCTCGTCTTTTTTGGGAATATATTCCTGGATAAGCAGGCCTTGGGGGTATTCTTTCAGAATCGTCTCAAAATTGTTTTTTAATTCTTCGTAATTATTGCAGAGAGCGAATCCCCTGCTGCCGCTGCTCATTCTTGGCTTGATAATCGCCGGATATTCTTTCACCCGCTCAAGATCTTGAAACGTTTCGGGATAATATGTTTTGGGAACGGGAATGCCGATTTCCTCGGCAATCCTGATGGTTTGGGCTTTATCCCTGGCTTTCATTATCAAGTCGTAATTAATTAATGGCAGTTTCGTATATTTTTCAAATTCTTCTCGATGCTTGGCTAAAGGAATGAGGCATCCGTCCGTTATGGGAATAATCATCTCAATTTTTTCTTTTTGGACTAAATTGAAAAGAAACTTAAGAAATTCCGCTTCTTTTTTAACCGGATCGGGGTAAACTACTCTTTTGGAGGCGTATCTTGAAAAAAAACTGGTTGAGATTCTTTCGGAATCCCCCACCATGACTTTTATGCCTTTTCTGCCCAAAGATCTTACCACGGCTAAGGTATGGCGCATTTGACCGTCGGTAACTAAAATCATAAGTATTTTTTAATCTTTTCGCAGATAAAACTTAACCCGTGAGAAATGTAATAAGGGGTGTATTTTCCCGAATAAGAGTTCCCTCTTGCCAATAATTTGGCTTTAAGATCGTCAACCGTATTTATCGGTCCTTCCAAAATCAGAAAACTTCTTCCGATTTCAAAATAAGAATGGGCATCGCTGCCGGCAGTTATTGGTTTTTGATATTTTTGAGCCAGCTCAAGAGCTTTTTTATTCCACTCTTTTTTCATTCTCGAATTGAAAACCTCAATAAGATCAATGTATTCCGGAATAAACTCTTCAGGGAAGCGGATTTTTCCTTTATTGTAAGGATGGGCCAAAACCGTCACCCCTCCCTGCTCTTTTATCTCTTTTTGAACGGCCAAAAAACTTCTTGATTTAATATTATTTTTAATAAATAACCCGATAATATCTCCGTATTCCGTTTTTATTTCACTTCCCGGGACAATAAAAGAAGGTTGGTGAATATCTGTCATAGCATCATGGTCGGCTATCGCAATACCGCTCAATCCTTTTTTTTGAGCTATTTTTTTGATTCTCTCCTTGTCCATCAGAGAGTCTTTTGAATGTTTTGAATGGATGTGCAAATCAAATTTCAACATAGTTTTCATCTGCCGAAAAGAAAATTTTCTATTGAAGTAAATTCCAGGTCTTGAGATCGCAGTAATTTCTCCAGTTTTTTAAAGCTTTTATCAACGCCCCAAAATTTTATTTTCTTTTTCCAAAAAGGGATTTTTATTTCAGAAACAAAATTATAAAGCTCGTTGGGGTGAAAATAAATAATGGCCGGCCTTTTCTTTAAAACGGACATTAAAAGTCTTTTATAAATGAAGAGGGGGATTGCGCGGAAATAAAATCCTCCGGCAATGGGAATTCTTATTCTTCCATTTTTATAAATTGCCAAAGGCAGTTCGATAATTTTACCGTTCTCATCGGCCAGAGAGATGTCTTTTTGAGAAATTTTATAAATTTCCAAAGGAATCCCGGAGCTACCGTACCAAAATATCTTAAAAGGAAAAACGCTGGAATCATAAAGAAATCCCTGCCTTTCTATGACCTCTAGCGCCCATTTCGTCTCATTGGTTAAAGAAAAACCCGGAGCCCGGAAACCTATCGGATTTCTTCCTGAAACCTGTCTTAACAAATCAACCGAAAGTCGGATTTTCCTTTCAAACTCATCCTTATCCAGATAATACAGCCTTCTGTGGGAATAGCCATGGCAGGCGATCTCATGGCCTTCTTTATGAATTTTTCGCACCAGATCGGGATATTTTTCGGCTACTTCCCCCAGAATAAAAAAGGTTGACTTAATGCTGTATCTTTTAAGCAAATCCAGAAGCGGCAAAGTCGACTCCAAGATGTTATCCGGCAAGCCTTCTTTATTCTCCGGCAGATAAGCGTTAATAAAGTCGTCGTCGTGCCAAAATTCCAAATCAAAAGTTAAAATTACCTTATTTTTCATATGCCTAAAAATTTGACCGCCGCATCAACAAAAGAAATAACGGGGTTAAACCAAGCAAAAGCATAGTTTAGAATTAAAATAACTGAAATAATCGACGCCATTAATAAGGGCTTTATTTTTTTGCAACCGTAAGATGCCAAGAGCATGCCTAGGGGAGCAAAAACGAAAACCGACCGGCCGCCGGCGCTTATCGGCCAAAGGAAAAAAGAGAGAGAGCCGGGAAGCAAAGCCAAATATATTTTCAATCTCTGCCAGTTCTTTTCTCTTAATTCCCGCCAAAGCCCGATAAAAAAGAATACCCAAAGAATGCCTAAAGTTCTGAAAAGCTGGCCGAAATACTTGAGAATAACCATGTCGGTTCCCTCTCCGTGCGAAAATCCTTTTATCTGGAAAGAATACCAATCAAGGGAAGTGAGGTGAAAACGCTGATACATGAAAACCTGCCATAATATAATGGGAATCAGAAAAAATACCGCAAAACGCAAAATTTTAAATATTTTTTCTTTAAATTTAGAGTCTTTTGACAGAAGGATGGCTAATCCGAAAAATAACGCGCCCAATCCCCCGTTTTCTTTCATCAAAACTCCGACACCGGAAAGAAATCCGGCCAGCATAATCAGCTTGGCATCCTTATTCTTCAGGTAAAGTATGGCTAAAAATAAAGATGCCAGATAAAAAAACCAGGCGCCCATATCGGTCAAATAGGCCAGCCCCACCTCAAGGACCTGCGTGGCGGTAACGAAAAATATTGAAGCCAGCAACGCCTGTTTTTTATCATCAAAGAGCAAATCGGTTATCTTAAACATCAGAAAGGCCGAAAGCAGGTAAAAAATTATATTTTGGACTATCAGGCCGGCGCCGGCTCCCAAAAACTCAAACGGCAGGGCCAATAATATGCCCAGCGGCTTTAAGACCACCCAAGGGTCAAGAACGCCGACGCTTTTGCCTTGGAACCAATGTATGGCGTCAATATAGCTTACGCTATCGCCGTATGTCCTGAATCCGAAGATAAAAATAACCGCCGCCATATTCAGAACGGCAAAAATCAAAGCGAAAATAAGGTATTTATTATTTTTTGCCATATTTATTTTAATTTTCTTCAAGAATTTTAAACGTTTCTATTACCGATAGATTGTCTGTGGGCAAATATTTTATTCTATTTCCGTACATATTTTTGAGTGCGGTAAAAAATTCATCTGCCCAAGACGGCGAGAGAGAAATAACACCGGCGAAATCAATTTCCACCGCATCGGCATTCGGGTCAAGAGTCGGACGAATTGCCGCAAAAGCCTCCTTTCCGGTAGGACGCGAGGTGAGCACTTTCCCAAATTTTTGAAGCTCTATCCGCATAGTTAGTAAATTATTTTTGCTAAAGTGCCGCGCATATTTCTTTCGGCAAGTTTCACTTTTAACCGACCATTGTCTTTAGTGATCTCTGCTATGGCTGTGCCCGATTGCAAGAAGACGCCTATAGGATACTTAATCGCTGTATCGTGCACAAACTTAAGCCCGTTTCCTCTCTGCTCCGGAGCGCGGCCGGAAACGCGCTCCCTAAATGCTACGGTAAGCGCTTCTATATCATCTTTTATCTTGGGACGCACCCTTAAGAGGGTGGCGCGAATTCCCAAACCTCTATCGGCTAAAACAATGATTCGTTTATCCGTATCATAATGAAAGAAAATGCCGGGTACATCGGGCCAATTACCGAAATTGTGGTCAAACGAATTGTTGCCGATTTCGCCCGTTACGGCGATAATTAATGGCGCTATATTTTTTATATTGGGATCCCGATCAAGAATAATGGACATTGTATCAAGCCGGGCTCTGAATATATCGTGCGTCTGGCAATATTGGTCGGGTGAAAGTTCCGGCGCCGTCAGGCTCTCTGTCCAAATTCGCGCGATTGATTCGATATTTAACACAAAACGTTCCAATTGCTCCCTGGAATAATAACGGTGTCCGCCGGAACTTCGCAAGGCTTTCAGCTTTCCCGATGAATCCCATATACGAAGCGTACTTATTGAAACGTCGAGAAATTCAGCTGCCTTGCTGATGCTTAATAAATTACTGTCCTGCTTCATGTAATTATTGTATCAAATCTACCAAAACTTGTCAATATCTACCAATACTTTACTAAAATCTACCTAGAATCACAACATCATTGCAAGTTGAAAAATCTGAAGATTTTTCTTCTGCGCTTCCGCCATGTGTAATTTTCCGCAACGTCCATGTATGCTTTTTTTGAGATTTTATCGGAAAGCTTGGAATTTTTTAAAATTTCTTCAATGGCTTTAGCCAGAGCTATTGGATTATCGGGCTCAACCAGAACGGCATTTTCTTCGTTGAGGACTTCCCGGATAGAAGGCAAGTCGGAAGCGACGATCGGCTTGGCGGCAGCCATGTACTCAAACATTTTAAGCGGCGAAGTCCAATGCCTGGAAATTTCTTCCTTGCCGGAATTAGGCAAAACCAAAACATCGGCGGCTTTTAACCAAAGAGGGATTTCCGAATACGGCCTATGGCCCACTACGTTAATTTTTAATTTATAATTTTTAATTTTTAATTTTTCTATATCTTCTTTTGTCCCGCCGACTAAATAAACTTCGGCGTTTTCCGGCAAATACCGCGAGGCCTCGGTTAAAACATCTACTCCTTTCCAAGAATATAAATGGCCGGTGTAAAGCATTATTTTCTTATCCTGCGGCAAGCCTAACTTTTCTCGCGCTTCCTGCATTGAAACGCGAATGTCGAACATTTCAATATCCACGCCGTCGGGAGCCGTTAAAATCTTATCTTCCGCTATCCTCTTTTCAATAAAAGCTTCTTTAAGTTTTTGTGTAATGACGATGATGCCCTTCAGCCGTTTAAAAAATGACGAATACAGAAAATAATTTTTTGGGAATGTGTGCGTCTCAAAGATAAAATTTTTCCGGAACGGAGATATGAAAAGCAGGGATTTGTCCCGAGTGTAAATAATGTCCGATTTTTTGAAAAGCAAATAGAAAAAAACGGACATGGTGAAGCTAAGACTCTCCAGCCACAAGGCCGAATAGCCCAAGTATCTATCCAGAGGGATCAGATCAAAGCAAAAAAGTTTTTTTATCTTAAAATTTGGATTAATCCCGTAATATTTAAAAGGACTTTCTTTAATCTTATTAAATCTCATGGGTATAATCAGCTCAACTTCGGCTGCTTGAGCGAAAACCTCGCACATTTTCACAATGTGAATGCCGTGAGCTTTTTCGGTCGGTATTCTGGCGTTGGATATGTATAGAAGTTTCATTGAATATAACCGTATTTTTTAAGCATTTCTCTTTGGATGTCCTCAATTTGGCGTATTTTGTCCGCATTGGCTTCCTGCAGCCATTGCGAGTTCTTTGATGTCAAAACGCCGGGAAACTTATTTACCGAAAATTTTGCCTCATCCAAGCCGACGAAATTCAAAATCTTTTTTAAATGCCCCTTAATATCATCGCAAAAATCCTCATATCTCAACTCAAAAAAATCCAGGTTTTCCCTTTCTTGATTTATCTCTTCAACCGCCTTTTTCCATTCTTTGGCTTTCTGCAGATATTTTACGCGGCTCAAAGCCATAGCCCGGCCGTCCCTGACAATGTGAATAAATTTCGCCTGC
>Ga0209541_10003862_pt1 | contig 27133 bp, 14 predicted proteins | sample RifCSPlowO2_01_FD_184027 | JGI IMG/M metagenome (GOLD analysis project Ga0209541, IMG submission 184027) | Groundwater microbial communities from Rifle, Colorado - Rifle CSP2_plank lowO2_0.1 (SPAdes) (version 2) | ecosystem: Environmental > Aquatic > Deep subsurface > Groundwater | place... | reverse complement strand
TTGATCTTGGTACCTCTTCCTCTCAATTTGCTGATCTTTACCTTGATGGGGGTAATATTAATTTAGATAATGCTACTGATATTGATATTGATGACAATACTGCCAGTGCTTTAACAATTTCGGAAGGATCTAATAACTATATCGCAATAACAACTACTAACTCATCAGAAAATGTTACTCTCTCAACCGCCCGAGCTACTGGCGGGGATGCTATTTCGCTGCTTGGTGACTCGATTACTAGTGGCAATACAGTTGGTATTTCGGCCGATGCTCTAACTTCCGGTACCGGTTTGGCCATTGATTCCGCGGCTACTTCCTTTAACGGCGAGTTGTTAACTCTTTCCAAAACCGGCGCTTCTGGTTCAACTGCCTTTACCTCTGATATTGCCAATGTCACTTATTCTCAAACTTTCAACGCCACCGTTGCTTCTGATTCGACCGGTAATGTTTTGGATATTTCCAGAGCAATCACGGTTGATGATAGTACTGCCGGCGCGATTTCAGCCACTATTTCCGGCGCGGTTCTAGCCATTTCTGATAATTGTACCCAGGGAACCGCCGATACTTGTACTAACAGTGCGAATATTTTATCGCTAACCCAAAGTTACTCGGGAGCTTCTGGTGCGGTTTTAAAAATAAGTAACGCCGGTACTGGAGTTGATATTGCTCTTGATAATGACGAGACAATTACCAACACAACTGACGGTACGATTGCTTTTGGGGTGGGTGGATCAGCTGAAGTTAATATTACGGCAACAGCAACTGCTCCAGCTACCGCTGAAGGTAATTCTCTAGGAACAACTTCCGCCGAATGGGAAGAGTTGTTCTTAGGTGATGACGCTGGCGTCAAATTTGGTCTTGATCAGGATTTCTCTCTTCTTTACGATGAGGCAACAGATGATCGACTCGAGTTAACTCCGGCTACCGGAACTGGTGTCTTTTTCATCGACGGTGGCAGTACCGACCGCACCGCCGACCTAGTTTCTTTGGATCTCGATATAAATTCTGCCGCCGTTGATGGAATCTTTATCGATCTTGACGTTGGCACGGCTCTTTCTGCCGGCGAGATTGCTACCGGAGCGCAGATTGATGTTGCCGGTTTGGCTGGCGATGATGCAACCGCTGCTATCCAAGGCTTAAGATTAGTCGGAAACACTACTTCGGGGGCGGTAGTTACCGCTATTGACATTGAAACTACTTTTGATATGGACATTGATCTGCAAAACGATGAGACAATCAGTAACGCCACCGATGGCACAATCGCCTTTGGGGTAGGTGGATCAGCTGAACTTAATCTAACCGCCACGGCACTTGCACCGGCTACTGATTCCGGTCTTGATCTTGGTACCTCTTCCTCTCAATTTGCTGATCTTTACCTTGATGGGGGTAATATTAATTTAGATAATGCTACTGATATTGATATTGATGACAATACTGCCAGTGCTTTAACAATTTCGGAAGGGGCCAATAATTATTTTCTTATCACCACCACTAATGATAACGAGGCAGTTACTTTAGATCTACCTGCGGGCGGGGCTACATCTTTAACTGGTAATCTCTTTACTTCTAATATTGCGAAAACCATTAATATCGGTACTGGAACAGCCGCAGATACGATAAATATCGGTACTGGCGCCACTAATGCGGACGTAATCACTCTTGGTAATACTGAGGTTGCGACTACTCTGACCTTAAATTCTGGGTCTACAACTAGTAATGTTTTTAGCCTTAACGCCGACTCCCTAACAAATGGTACCGCTATAGCTGTGTCTGTTGATGGTCTAGTTTCGGGCGGAGGTATTAAAGTAAGTTCTACCGCGTTTGACACCTTTACGGGCGGAAGTCTTTTAAATGTTTCTTTTAATCCTACTCCAACATTTACTACTGGGACTAAAACATATTCAGGGAATATTGTCGATTTTTCTGAGGGTTTTGATACTAATGATACCTTAACCCGCTCTGGAAATGTTCTCAGGGTTTTTAGAACTGAATATAATACCGCCGGTACAACGACCGTGACTGGTGACATTGTTTCTATAGGTAATTCTGCGGCGGTGGCTGGAACGTTGAACGATTCTTCAAACATTCTCTCCCTTGCCCAAAACTACAACTCTACAAGTGCTACCGGAGATGTACTTGAAATTACCAATAAAGGAGCTGGTTCTTCAATTTATATTGACGAAACAACTGTTCCTAGCCGCAGTACCACCGGAGTAATTGATCTTGATGTTACTTCAGCAACGCTTAGTAACCGAGGCATTGACCTCTCTTATATATACACTAACACCGGTAGTTTGACGGCCGGCTATGGTTTGTTAATCAATGCAACTCATAATAATGCTTCGGGAGCAAACTTTCTCTATGGTGAATCCATGACAGTAACCGATGATACTGCAATCGGAAATATAAATATTGGAATTATGATTGATACAAACTTTACGGGCAACGCGGCCAAAACTGGTTACGGAGGTTATTTTGATATCTCTTCAAGTTCCACCACTGCCGACACTCTTTATGCTGGTTACTTTACAACTTCTGTTACCGGAAATGCTGCCCGCACCAACAATCGCGGAATTTACTCAACGGCTGTTTCCTCTTCCACCACGGCAGATACCCTCTACGCGGCTGATTTTCTCGCCGATCATAACGGCGCAATTTCCACTGGTACTAAGAATGTTTATGGTTTAAGATCTTTAGCCACAACGGATACACCAACTGATAGTGGCGGAACGATTAATACCTACGCTGGCTATTTTGATGCAACCGGAGCAACAGGAGGAACTTCTAATGTTTTTGGGGTTTATATTGCCGATGTTTCGGGAGGAGATGATAATATTGCTCTTTGTTTTGACTGTGACGGGACGTATAGTGCCACTACGGTTGCTTCGGGTATTCAATTCGGACTTGATTCAACTAACACCCAAAATCTTCGGATATTTAGAAGTAGCGGCGCGGCGGCCGCCCAAATTACAATTGAAGACGAAGCCGGAACCGATCTATTCAATGCCGACACCACTACGCTCCAACTCAATCTTTCGGGCGCTGATCAACCAGAGCGTCTTTGTCATGGTGGTGCTGATGCTTCAAGAGCCTTAGTAAGTATTGGTGATTGCGCCGTGTCTGGAGCAGATTTTGCCGAGTACTTTGGAAGCGATGGAACTTTAGAACCAGGCGAGGTAGTAGCCCTTGATGGCGAAGCCACCGGTATCGAAAATCTGGAGTATGGATTACTTACAAAAACCTTTGTGAAAAAATCAACTAGCTCTTACGATCAGACTTTAGTGGGGGTTGTCTCGACCAACCCGTTTAGTGAGGTTTTGGGTGATCGTACCTTCACACCAGATGAGCATCGGGTTCCTGTAGCTTTGTCAGGACAGGCTCCAGTAAAAGTTTCTACTGAAAACGGACCGGTATTGCCAGGAGATCCATTAACATCTTCCTCAACGCCCGGGGTTGGAATGCGCGCAACCGAGCCTGGAAGAGTAATCGGTATGGCGCTAAGTAGCTATGAAAATCCTGATCCGACTGTCGTTGGTACAATTATTGTTTTTGTTAACCCTTCCTTCTACTTTGGTGACCTCACATCAGAAGGATCGTTGGCAGATAGCCAACAGATAACAGACAACAATCAACTCACAATCAACAACGAGCAAATAGCCGGCATTAATACCCAAGAACCGGGAGTTAGCGCTGGTTTGGACCAACCTCTAACCAGAGCCGAAACTGAAAACTTAGTCCGAACCCTTATCAACGAACACGAAGCGACCGCCTCTACCGGTCAACAAACAACCGCAACTAGCAGTGCTTCGCCAACAATTGATGAATTCTTAATAAAAGTTCCGGAGTACCTAACTTCTGTTCAAAAAGTAGTGTTGCAAACCCTGGAAGCGACTTTAGTAAATGTTAACAAATTAGTGGCTGGGGTTATTGAATCTTTGCCGGGAAAGAACCTAACCGTAAAATTAGCCGCTGATTCGGCAACCGGACAAACCGGAAGTTTACAAGTAACTGATCAAAACGAAACAGCGGTTGTCAATATTGATGCAGGCGGGAATTTAGAAGCTAGCGGTTCAGCGATAGTTAATAAGTTGAATTTACGAAAAGAAACTACTTCGGTTGGGACCGGCACTATTTTATCTGGTGCTAGTTCGATCGTTATAAATTCAACTTCAGTAACGACGGACTCTTTGATTTTTGTTACCGCTACCACTACTACTGATAAGACTTTGGCGGTTACGAATAAAGTTGCCGGCAATAGTTTCACGGTTGAAATAAAAACACCGGCAGAAGCCGATATTAACTTCAATTGGTGGATCGTAAATTAATATGTTATGTCCTAAACAAAAATACTATATTGCATTAATATTTTTTACGTTTTATAATGGACGGAGGTACAACGATGAGACAGCAGATTGTTAACTTAAGTAACGCAGTTATCTCTTATGGGGTGATTGTTTTAGCGTTTGTCACCCCCCTTTTCTTTCTTCCCTTCACCAGCGAGTTTTACGAGTTTAATAAGCAAGTGCTTTTTGTGGGCGCCGCGGCCTTTTTACTTTTAATCTGGGGGATTAAAATGGTGGCGCAAAGAAAGTTTTTAGTAACCCGAACACCGCTTGATCTACCTTTGCTAATTTTTGCAACTATCTACGTCTTGGCAACAATTTTCTCGATTGATCGATTCGTTTCTTTAGCTGGGTTTTACCCAAGGTTTTGGGGAAGCACATTAAGCGTTCTTTCCTTAATAATCCTCTACTTTATCAGCGTTTCAAATTTAAGAAGCCGGACAGGGGTTACTAACGCCTTATTGGCTTTGATTATCGGGACAGTGGTTGCCGCTCTTTTAAATATTCTCCACTTTTTTGGGCTTTACGTATTCTCCGAAGGTTGGGCGCAGAACCGCTCTTGGACGCCCCTCGCGTCTGTCAATAACCTGGCATTTCTGATTTCTCTTATTATACCCTTAACTGCCGGTTTGTTAATATATTTTAAAGAAACTGCGATCCGAGCCTTCCTTACTGCCTGTTTAATTATTCTTTTTGTAAGCTTTGTGGCGATCAACCTTCTCGGTGCCTGGATCGCCCTTTTCTTTGGAGCATTAGCAAGCTTACTTTTTTGGAACAAAATCAAACTGGATCCCGAAGCGAGAACTTCGCTGATCGTTGCGGGGGTTTTCTGGATTTTCGCTGTTTTTATCTTTATGACTTCTTGGGGTCAAAGTACTTTAAAAGGCTATATCAACCGACCCGAAGTTAAAGAAGGTAAAGAAAAAATTGAACTTAATAAAGAAATTAATTTACCCTCTGGTACGGGGTGGAGTATTGCTACCTCTGCCTTAGGAGAACGACCAATACTTGGCAGTGGTCCAGCCACTTACTTTTATAACTTTACTGCTTATAAACCTTTCAGCTTAAACAATACCGCTTTTTGGGATCTTCGCTTTGATCGGAGTTCCTCGGAAATATTTACCCTCGCAAGTACTATTGGCGTAATTGGCACCTTAAGTTTTCTTTTAATATTCTTTGTTACTTTAAGAGCTTTTTATCGCTATTTAGCTGCTGCTGCCGAAAGCGGCTTTGAAGTTTTTATCTTCGCAAGCGCAGTTACTTTTATGGCGGGCAGTTTCTTCCTAAACTCTTCGCACAGTGTTAGCTTCGCTTATCTTTTAATTTTGGCAGCGGCTTTTTCACAACTGCGAGGAAGACTAGAGGGTGTAGACGATGTTGATATCCAAGTTCTGGCTTTAGAACTAGGGGCGATTAGGGCAGTACCCGCCCCGTCTTCCACTGTCCCCAATGTTGCGAGTGTAAAATCCGGTTCTAACCTGCTTCCGTTAGGATTTTTGTTAGCAACGGTTCTTGTCGCTTTAGCTAGCGGTTTTTACTTAAGTAGGAGCTATTTGGCGGAAATTCATTACCAAAAATCGCTTCTGGCAACGGTCGCCAATCGGGCTAAAGAGGTTAGAGACGAACAAGTAGCCGCGATTCTCGCCAACCCTTACCGCGATACTTACCACCGCTCTTTGGCCCTAACCGATATTAATATTGCTACTTCGTTGAGTCAAAGAGAAAACCTCTCTGACGAAGATAAAAACACCCTCCAAGGTTTGGTGACTGAAAGCTTAAATCAAGGAAAAATAGCGAGCGGTTATCAAAACCCGGTTCTTGCCGGAACTTCGACAAGGAATGTCCAAAATTGGGAAGTTTTAGCCAGAATTTACGAGATACTAGCCACTAGTGTCCAAAATGCGCAGGTTCACGCTGCGGCCGCTTATTTAAAAGCAACGCAACTAGACAGAGGCAATACCCGGTTGTATGAGGCTTTGGGTAGAATCAATTTAATCAACGGTAATTTAGACGCTGCCTTACGCGCTTTTGAGGATGCGATTATTGTTAAAGGCGATAACGTCAGCGCTCACTTTAATTTGGCAAGGGCCTTAAAACAAAAGGGTGGGTCGGAAGAAAGGGTTGTGCGGGAACTGCAGATCACTCTTAATCTTTTGCCTTCTGATTCTAAAGATCGGGAAACAGTTGAAAGTGAATTAGAAACCGCCAAAGCGGAATTTGAAAAAACAAAACCAACCGAGAGCACTCCAAGTGCGTCGCCTAGATAGGATTCTTCGTAACTAAATTCATTCGCCAGCTGGCGAAAGTAATTTAGGTACTCTCTAATCCTGCGCTTCGTTAAACATCCTTCGTACCAAGATTACTCTTTCTTCTCTCGCTGTTCCTTAAAACAGTCGGAACAATAAACTGGTTTGTCGCCTTTTGGTTCAAACGGAACTTGGGCGGGTTTTCCACAATTGGAACAAGTGATATCGAACATCTGCCGTTCTGACATTCTTGCGTTCTTATGAGCCGCTCGATCTTCCGGGCACCTTGAAGGTGGATTATCGAACCCTTTAGAAGCGTAAAATTCTTGCTCTGAAGCGGTCCAAACAAATTCCTTACTACAGTCTCGACAGGTAAGGGTTTTATCTTCGTAGGCCATTTATTTAAAAATATTCACCTCCTTAAAAGTGATTCCAACACTATCCGCCTTCGCCAGCTGGCTAATGGCGGAGTAAACCAGATATCGACACTTCCGTTGGAAAACCTCCAGGAGGCGATTCATGGGGTTGGCCGCGTCAAACGCGGTTGTCTAGCCAAACTATTATACCACAACACTACAAAATAATTCAATTATGGTGGAGATGGTGGGATTTGAACCCACGACCTTTCGGATGCGAACCGAACGCTCTGGCCGCTGAGCTACATCCCCGAAATAAAATTCAACCCATTCGACCAGCTCAGGGTTGATCCTGAACAGAGTCGAAGGATCAAAGTTCAAAATTTGGCTTGCCACGCGAAGCTCCGAAGGAGCGAAGGATGGTGGACCCAGCCGGATTCGAACCGGCGACCTCCTCCATGCCATGGAGGCGCTCTACCAACTAAGCCATGGGCCCAAAATCACCTTATTATATTATAATAAATCACTCCTGTCATCTACAGCTAAGGAATTTTGCGTTGCAATCATGGGAGAGGGGTGGCGCAACTGTGACCTATTTGAGGTAAAACAGCTAAGACATCGCTCATTGATATAACTCCATCAGGTGCACCAGAACGCCAGGGTTGATTAGGATCGGTACTTGCGGTTCGATCATACTCTCTACCATCAGCTATTCCATTATTATTTAAATCATTGTCATAATCTACCCCATTAGCATTGGGTGGTCCATTAGCCGAAGTACCAACGTATAATTGAACTGCCAAGAGATCGCCAATTGTCACCGCTCTATCACGAATTCCGGTTGTTTGGCCACCTTTGATTGCTGGTACTGGAACGTCATAGAAATCCCAAGGATTTAAGTAATCACGCCGTCCACCATAAGTTTGGTTACTAAGAATTTCTCGCTTATCAGCGCAACCATCTCCATCGCTATCAAGACTAATATAACTACTAGCCCCTTTCCTTGAATCGTGCCGAAGAAGAGGCCAAGAATTATCATTATTATTTCCAGAAGTATTAAAAACAAAAACTAGGTTTGTATAAAAGGAATCCAGGCCAGTAGCTAATATTTCATTAGTACCATTATTGTCTAAATCGGCTATAGTAAACGATGATATCGAAAAGTTCGGATCCGCTTCCCAGGAAGAAACTTGTGTATTATGTTCATCAAGCGCAACTACCTTATTCCCTTGCGCAATTAAAAGTTCTGGTTTTTGATCACCAGTTACATCACCAGTTTTGAGTTCACAATGACCGCAGGTAATCCAAGAGCTTATTCGGGGCCAACCGGAAAGCCGACTTCCATCGCCACGAAACACATTTATTTCTTCAGAATAATTTCGATAAGAATAATGATAAAGCGCAATTTCCGGTTTTTTATCTTGATCGAAATCAGCAGTGGAAATACTCATAATTGACCAATTTGAGGGATTGATTAAGTTAAAAAGAAATCTGCCTTCAGGGGAATAAGCAGCATTACCAAAAATAACTTCGTTAACTCCTTCTCCGCCAAGATCGGTTATCAAAGGACTTCCACCGTTAAGACCAGCTAATCCTCCACCTTTTTTAGGCCAACCAGGTAAAAAGTTCCCCCTACTATCTAAAATAAAGTAATTGGAAGAAGAAGTTCCGTCTCCTCCAAGTACGGTTATCGCAATCTCTGGTTTAGAATCCCCTACCAGATTACCAGCCGCCAAGCTACAGGTTGGTTGATAGACAAAATCAGCTCCCAAAACTTTCGGCCAACCAGGCAAAGAATTTCCGTCACCTTTAAATACATAGGTGCTGATTTCAAATTTGATGGAGGATTCGATGGGGATTTTTTTCAACCCAACCACAATTATTTCTTGTTTTCCATCTAAATCTACGTCAGCTAAGGTAGGTAAGGCGTGAGCAGTTCCGTATATATTTTGGCAAAAATTAAAAAAAGTATCGGACGAGACTGTTGGCCATCCGGGTAAAGTGTCTCCTAGATTATTAAAAGCCGTAACGGAGTAATTCTGCGTAGAAACTATTTCAGGCAAGTTACTGCCGGCAATATCACCAATCGAGGCTGAATAAGGTGCACCGATAAGATCTCTTGGCCAACCGGGGAGGAGTACCCCATCTTTGTCCCAAACATAAATCTTATCTATAGTTAATCCTACAATCTCTAATTGTCCATCCCCGTCAAGATCAGCGGTATTTAAATCTTCAAATCGATTTGTAGCTGGTACAAATTTTGGCCATCCGGTTGCCCGAAACACCGTGAAATTTGTTCTATCAATCCCCACCTTCCCATTAATATCTTCTACTAATAACCGCAATGTAAATGTATAGGACTGAGATCCTGCCGGTATAAAACTTTCTGGATCGATTGTGGTGATTACATTATTATTAATCGGGTTATTTCCTGAAGCAACTAGCTGATAACTTTCAATATCATCACCTGCACCTAAAAAGACTTCCCACTTAGAAATTCCAATTCGGCTCTCTACGATTCCTGAAACAGAAATGTCCGTATCGGAAGTAAGGTTTTCTCTCTGTTTTGGAGAGATGACTCTCGCAACGGGTGGCGGATTATTAACGGAAAGAGAGTTGCTAGCATTTATCCTACCGTAACCGAAATTTTCATCGAACTCTTTTCCGGTAATTTTATCAGCCGCCTGACGAATAACTTGTCTAATTTCTTCGTTCGTAAAATCCGGATGAGAGGCTTTTATAATGGCGGCGAGACCAGAGACGTGAGCAGCGGACATTGAAGTACCCGTTATTCGGCAAAAACTACCACCAACGCTTCTATCGTCAGTACATATTGGACTAACTGTTCCTTTCAAGGATAAAATATCTACACCAGGAGCAGAAACATCGATTTTTGAACCAAAGTTAGAAAAGATTGCTCTTTGATCGTCGCTGTCTGTCGCCGCTACTGCAATCACTTCTTGATAGTTCGCCGGACTTTTAAGCATTACGTCAGTATTATTATTACCAGCGGAAGCTACTAAGACCGCGTCTTGCAAATAAGCAAAGTCCATTACATCAGACAGAGCAGTGGTTGGTGCTCCACCCCAACTGTTATTAACTACCTTAGCACCATTTTGGACACCATAACTAATAGAGAGCATTGCGCCGAATAAAGACCCATAACCAGCATTACCTAAGAACTTTACCGGCATTATTTTAACTTGCCAATTAACGCCGACTACTCCAAGGTTGTTATTACCGATTGCTCCAATAGTTCCGGCTACATGAGTACCGTGACCATTATCATCCATTGGATCGTTATCGTTATTGTAGAAATCCCATCCCTTTGTATCATCAACAAACCCGTTAAGATCATCATCTATATTATTTGCTGGTATCTCGTCAGGATTAGTCCAGATATTAGAGGAAATATCAGGATGATTGTAGTCTACACCAGTATCGATTACTGCTACCGTAACTTGGGCACTACCAGTGGCAACATCCCAGGCTCTTTCCATTTGGATCTTTTTTAATCCCCAGAGGTCTGGGTAAGTCTGTCCCCAAGAACCAGTAGAGGAGTAGTAGGGATCGTTTGGTACAGCAGTGGTATGAGCAATATAATTAAATTCAGTTGCTTCAATATTAGGATCTTTTTTATATTGGGAGACTATTTCTTTTAACTTTTGTTTCTCTTTAGCTTGAGGTGATGTATCTGCTAGAGAACTTGGAGGTGTATTCAAAGATTTACTAGGATCAAAAGTATCCGGAGGAAGGGGTGGCGTAAGAGACTCTGTATCCTTTAAGATCTCCGCCTTACCAGGTAAGGTTACCTTATACCATCTAAAGACTTCGTGGTCTTTTTTTGATTTACTAGTCTCTTTTACTACTTTCTCTAATTTGATTACTTGATTATCTTTATTGAGTTTATCTAGACTGGCTATTCCGCTAGAATAGGTAGAATTTCCTTCCACGGGAACAGCACTCACTTTATTTTTAATTGTTGAATGAGCCCCACTTTTTAATTTAATTAATATCTCATTAGATAAATATTCTATTTGGGGTTCTTTTTTGTTTGGGGAAGTTACCTCCGCTAAAGAGCTATCGACGGGTTTGATAAACCTAATTAAATCTTTGAAATTACTCGTCAGATAGTAAGAACCTATAAACAATGGAATAATGGTAAGAGTAATCGTGAGTTTTTTATGGTTTGGTATGTTGTTTAAACGCCTTCTAAGTTCGATAAATAGTTCAGACATAGGGCAGGCTTATATAAATAATAATTGTATTATCTAAAGACCCTCGGTGTCAATATTAATATCTTTTAAGGAAGAAGGCTCATGGGGTTTACGGCCGCGCCGTTGCGGCGGGTTTCGAAGTGAAGGTGTGGTCCAGTGGAACGACCAGTAATTCCCAACGCTCCAATTGCTTCTCCTTTAGAAACGTTTTGACCCACACTAACATAAATAGCCGACAGGTGGGCATAAAGAGTGGTTATACCGTTGCCGTGATCAATAACAATATGCCAACCATATCCATAACCAAGTTTTTGGGCGAGAATTACCCTACCACTGTCAGCTGCTAATATTGGCGTGCCAATCGAGTTGTTGATATCAATTGCCCCTGGGTGCCACCAAGATGAATATTGCGAGATACCCCCACGAATGGGCCAGCTAAGAATTCCCGAAGAAACAAATGTTTGTTTTGCGACTGGTGAGGTAGCAAAGAAGGTTTGCGAAGGCAGCGTTTCAGTTTTACTGCCTCCAGGAACAACTAAGATTTGACCAATACGAAGTTGGAGTGAATCATCAATATAATTGAAGGGGAAATCAACAATTGTTTGGGCGTCAGCGCTGTATTTCTTGGCGACAGAATCAATGGTATCACCACTAACGACTTTATGGATTACTCCGGTGACAGGAGGGATTTTTATAACGTCGCCAGGAATAATATCATCTACATCGCCCAGATTATTCGCCCACTTCACTGTTTCAACACTAACGTTGTAACTTTGGGCAATACCAGAAATTGTATCCCCACCATTTACTTGATAATCAATGATTTCGGCGCGGGGTCTATCCTCCGGCACAATTGTTTCCGCGGTAGTTTCCGCCTGCAGTACACCAGAGCTTAAATCGCTAGCGGCAATTTTACCTTGAGTAAAAATGCTCCCCGAAAGAACCGCCATTATCGATAAAATAATTACAAACGCGTGGGTTGCGGGACGGAAAAGAATTCCTCTTCTCCAAAGAAGTGCTTTTGTGGACACGCTTTTACCTTTTACTAATATTGTTAAGATCTGGAATAATTTTTTTCTTATAAATTGGTGGATTTGTAAAAAGAAAAGACAAAAATCGAAAAAGAGTTTAAGGGTTTCTAAACCTATTTTTTTGCTAAAGCTGCCAAAATAAAAGAATATCTGTTTGGCTTTTCGTCCTAATTTATCGGAAAAACCGCTTTTATAACTATTTAAATGAGGTTCCATTAGTAAAACTTAATCTTGGAGGCCCTCTAGAAAACGCTCTTTATTATATCCTAAGTAAGCAAGCTTGTCAAAACCTTGATTATTAGCTTCTTTTTAGATGGCGAAGCAGTTGGGCTTGGCGCGATTTAACGATAGTTTAAGCGCCAGACCGACTGCGAGCCATCTTTAAACCTAACCCACCTTAACCTACTTCTTTATGTAAAGTGTCTAAAAATTCTTTGTTGACTTCTGTTTTACTTAGTCTTTCAAGTAATAATTCAGTGCGTTCCGAATCATTTAGAACTTCTAACATCCGCCGGAGCCGCCAAACTTGTTGTAAGCTTTTCGCATCAAATAAAATTTCCTCGTTTCTCGTTCCAGAACGGGAAACATCAATACTGGGAAAAATTCTCCGTTCCGCCAAAGAGCGTTCTAAATGAAGTTCCATATTACCAGTCCCTTTAAATTCTTCATAAATTAGATCGTCCATTCGGCTACCAGTATCGATTAGGGCGGTGGCAATAATTGTCAGTGAACCACCCTCTTCAAAATTACGGGCGGCGCCAAAAAACTTCTTGGGTGGATAAAGGGCTACAGGATCAAAACCACCAGAGAGAGTTCTTCCAGAAGGTGGTAGGCTTAAATTATAAGCCCGGGCTAATCTGGTAACACTATCCAAAAGAATAACCACGTCCTTACCGGTCTCCACTAATCTTTTAGCCCTCTCAAGAGCAATTTCGGCAACTCTAGTCTGCTTTTCAGCCGGTTCGTCAAAGTTCGAAGATAAAACTTCACCCTTAACACCTCTGGAAATATCAGTGACTTCCTCGGGACGCTCGCCAATAAGAACTGCCATTAAGTGAACGTCTTTAAAGTTAGTCGAAACACCATTGGCGATATCTTTAAGAATAGTTGTTTTTCCCGCTTTTGGCGGAGAAACAATCATCCCCCGCTGACCTAAACCAATCGGTGCAATAATATCAATAACGCGTGTTGAGAGTGGGGTTTTACCGGTTTCTAACCGCAGTTGTTTGTTAGGATAGACTGCAGTTAAGCTTTCAAAACGAGGACGGCTGCGGGCTTTTTCTGGATCCATACCATTGACTTCCAAAACTTTAAGCATACCGTAATAGCGTTCCGTATCCTTGGGTGGACGAACAAGACCAACCACTTCGTCGGCAGCTCTGATATCAAAGCGGCGAATTTGGGATTGGGAGATATAAATATCTCCTGGTCCAGAAGTTAAGCCATTAGCGCGTAAAAACCCGTAGCCATCTGGCATTATTTCTAAAACCCCACCCGCTTTAGTAGAATCTTCTGTCTCCGCAGTTTTTACTTCGGCTGTTTCTACTTGGGTTACTAAATCTTTTGTTTCAATTGTTTTAGATTCTTCTTTTTTAGGCATGAATTTAATGTTTGGGATTTTTACGAAGGATTCTTAAAGAAACTAGGATATTTTTATTTAAACACAGCTTAAATAATTTGTCAATCTCTTTAGAACTTGAACCGTCTAAATATGTAACCCAAAGGTAAAAGGCTCAAAAATCCACCAAGGGCAAAAGGATTAAACCCGGCTTTGGGAAGCTCCACAATTTTAACGACTTCTTTTGGTACTTCAATTATTTTAATTTCAGTTGGAACCTTTGCTTCATATTCGATAAAACGAGCGAATTCAAAAGTTCCCCAAAGGTCTCCAGACTCAAGTTTCCAACCTGAACCAAAAAAAGCTGTTTCTTCCGCTTGATCTAAGGTTTTAACTATTCCTCCAGCAATATCCTTAACAACAACACTACCGGGAACAACATTAATCGGTTGATTGCCGCTTAAGTTAATAGTAACCAGAGACGAAGCACTACCAGCATCAGCCGTTGTGACTGTCGCGGTTTTATTTTGAGATGAAGCTGTTCCACCTGGAGCTTCATCTTTTATAATCACGTTAGTAGCTTTAGATTGGGCAATAGTGTTTCGGACGAAAAGTCGGATTCTGGTTGTTTCACCAGTATCAACGCTAACGTTGGTTCTTTTTTCATCAAGACTTTGCCCCTTGCTAACATTTGCGACCACTTTATCAAGGGCAATTTGGGGCTTAATAACTGGATTTCCTGAAGTTGCGGGAACTGCCTTAACTTTAAAATACATCCAAATCCAGGTATTAGGGCCGCCTAAAACATTACTAAAACTTAATCCAGGATCAAAAGCGAGTTGGCTAATATTATTTATATCTGGAACGACTGTTCTAGTCCGAAATTCGACGCGATCATCAGTATCGTAGATTGTTGTACCAGGAACATATTGCAAAATATGATTTTCCGGAACGCTAAAACCCACAGCATCATTATGAGTAGGTAAACTATCCGCTTTTATTTCCGCATTAAAAACAGTTGGATTCACTTGGTTACTAAAGAAAGCTTTAAAGTAAAGCCGATCAATATTATTTCCAACCGGACTATTTAATACTGTCATTCGCAGTTGCGCTTCCTGACCGGAAAGTAGAGTGGCTGTTTTGGCAGTTCCTTCAAAAGTACCACCGCTAGAAACGTTTCTTACTTGCAAGATATAGCCTGGTTGGTCGGTTGCAGTTGCGGAAACGTTTTTTTGGGTCGGAATGTTAATACTTGCTAAAAGCAAAGTAATGATAAATAAACCGACCGAAGCGGTTTTTTGAAAACTATATATTTTTTTCTTAGAAATATTCATATTTATCATTTTTTTAAAATCCTTTTTGTCCAGCGAAATTCGCTAAGCAAAAAAGACACACCTTCTCGTAAAGTTGGTGGGAGCGGGTCTAACCTAGTATTAGGACAAACCCGCTCCCTTCGTCTCCTCTCTTTAGGGCGGTATGGGCGTGCTAATCGGCGTTGGCCAAGGCGTTGCCAACGGATTTGGAGTCCAAGTCGGCAGCGGCGTTCGGCTGGCTCCCGGTGTGGGGGCGGGTGCACAAACTGGAGTCCACTCCGTTCGGGAGTTACTGCCGTTTACGTTAATCGCCGTAATTGTCACCGAGTCTGAGCGCCCCACAGAGGATTGGACATCAACTGTTAGGACCCTAAGGCTCTGGTTCACAATCGTCCCGCCAATTACCGACCAGAAAACATCCTGGCTGGCCGTGAACACCCCTCGCCATTCACACAACTCGTCGCCGTGCTGTACAAACCCACTAAAGGTTACCAGCGGTGGGCTTGGCCGAGAGGTTGGTGTTATTGTAATAGTCGGTGCCGGAGTTGGTGTCTTGATCGCAGTGGCGCTTGGCGTTACTGGTGTTGGTGTCTTGATCGCAGTGGCGCTTGGCGTTACTGGTGTTGGTGTCTTGATCGCAGTGGCGCTTGGCGTTACTGGTGTTGGTGTCCGGGTTCTAGTGTTAGTCGGTGGTATCGTTGTTTTGGTCGGTGTCCGCGTTACGCCAGGCGGTAATGTTGTCGTCGGTCTTGGTGTTCGTGTCACTGTCTTTGTCACTATCGGTAACACCGTAGCCTGCGGTTTTGGTGTTCCGATGACTACGATCGGTATCGAAGTAACAATAGGCTCCTCCACTACCGACGTTGGTGTCTCCACTGCCTGTGTCGGCGCAGGTTGCAGTTCCGGTGGTGCTGGCGGAAGTTTACCTTTCGGCACCTCCGGGTTCCCGCACGGAGGATTGATATAACATCTGTCCCCTTGCGCGGAAATTGCAACCCAAATCGGTTGTCCAATCGCAATCACATGACGCGACTGGACGAAATTACTACCGGTCCAGGCCACCTGAAACCTTTGACGATCATTAGGTTCGAGACGAACCTTGGCCACGTCTTCGACGGCGAATCCGCAGAAATCTGCGAACGCCTTTACGAACGTGTGGTCGACCTCGAAATCTACGGTCTGTGGCTGATCAGGGCTTGGCGGCGCTCCCATCTCGCTGGGAGTGTTCATCATCCCGGTAACATTACCACTGGGAAACCGGTAGATAGCAAGAAGCGAGAACTCCCGCTCCTGCTCACCGACTTTCAGCTTGTACGGTTCGAATCGCCAGTCCTGACCATCCAACGTCAACTCGAGCAGAAAGACTACGTGACCTTTAGAGTCTAACTCCTGGGGCCACTTCGCTCCCGCCTCGTTGACGATGGTCACCTTTCCGTTAGAGAGATCGCCTTCATCGGTCTTGAACCAGAGTTGCAAACTAGCTAACCCTGGCTCCAAGACGAGATCTTCAACCTGGCCTCGGAACTTTCCCGGAGGAACGATGTGCGTCTCCCCGGATTGGGCTATCTCCACCCGATCCAATTGAAATGAACCGGATGGATCATCTGACTTCTTCGCTTGGGTTTCGCGTGAGTCCATAAAGAACTCGTTGATGGCCCACCAACCGGCAAAGCCGACGAGGACTAGGACCAATGCACCCAACAAGGGGTTCAACAGTCTCTTCCGATTCAGAAGCTCCCTCCACCTCCTGGGTGGAGTTGGGCTCGGACTTGGACTACGTTTACCTCTCGGCAATTCTCTCCTCCTTTCTTTGGGATGGCGTCAGAGCTCATTCCTTACGAGACTGGCCGGACGCACGTTCCCTCCAAGAGGAGGGTTTTTTACGAGAAGGTGTTGTTAATGTACAAAAAACTGCCGGACAGGAAAAGTCGGCAGTTTTTGGTTAATTTTGAAAACTTGGGCAAGTTTAACACAAACATTATTATCTGTCAATACCTATGGGATAAAATGTCCGTTTGGAAGAGGGGTAAAAATGATTGTCAGTTCTTGGCGCCCAGTCCAAGTGTTACCCCAAACCAGACGCCAGGAATTGCTAACCATAAAAATTATAAATCATTTCTATAAATTAATCAACAGCGTTTATATTTTTTGTTATAGTGCTTGGGTGCCTTTTTAATGAAACCTCATTTGGGATTGACTTTTTCTAAAAAAGGCATCCATAATAGACAATAGAGTACACCTGCTGTCCAGATGTACTAATTTCGGAAGCACTGCCATTGGTGTCTTTAAATATTCCCCTGACCATGGTGGTGCTTCTTTATTTATATTTTAATTTAATAATTCCAGACGTTAGCGCTGCCCACACTAACGTCTTCTAGAGAACCTACCTACTTTTAAGGTATAAGAGAATTTTGGCACATAAATTTCATTTTGTCAAGTTTTTATAACCCTATAGAAAATTTTAGTTGGGAAAACTCCTAGTCTTATAGTATAATTAGCTTCGTTTTTAGCTATTTTTACGGTTGTGGATACTTTGTAGATGGCGAGCAGTTTTATCTTTTTACAGTTTTAGTGGCTTGGGCGAAAATCATCCTTCCCGCCGCAGTTTGTAAAACTCTAGTAACCTCTGTTTGCGCTTTTTTACCAACCATTTTATTCCCGTTTTCGACCACTATCATCGTCCCATCACTTAAGTACCCCACCCCCTGATTATTCTCTTTACCATCGTGAATTATCTGAACGTCAAGTAATTCTCCGGGTAAAACGGTTGTTTTAATAGCATTTACTAACTCGTTAATATTCAAAACCTTAATCCCGGCTAAAGTAGCGACTTTATTTAAATTAAAATCAGTGGTAATAATTTTTGCTTTTAGATTTTTCGCCAATTTCAGGAGACTGTCATCAATAGTTTTGTCAAAAGAACCTTCGATAATTTCTGTTTTTATAAGTTTTACTTTTTTCAAATCTTCCAAAATCTCAAAACCCCTTCTTCCTTTGGCGCGCTTTAGATCTTCACTGCTATCGGCAATCCTTTGTAATTCTGCAAGAATGAATCTTGGTACAATTAACGTTCCGTAAAGAAACCCAAGTTTCACTACATCAACAATCCGTCCATCAATTATGGCGCTGGTATCTAGTAGCATCGGGTTACTAAATTCCTTTTGCTTACGAGTCAATTTGGGGGCTCTAACGCGAGGTAATCGCAGTTGCGAGATCACTTCAGAAGCGATTTTTTTAGTAAAGTCCGTCGATACTTTTCGTAGCCACAAAGTTATAAAGGGAACGGTAAAGTAGCCAAAAAAGGCTGAAACTACCGCTACCAAACTTTCAATAAAATTAGCGGGTTTAAGAAAAGCCGCTGGTATAAAATTTTTTGCTAATAAAAAACCAGCGATCGCGAAAATAATTCCTAAGATAGCCCTAATAAGTCCAAGATTCATTGAATAAATCCTCTCTTAAATGAAACCGTTAATTGAAACTTGATATATTAACTTAGGGAAAGGGCGATTGCGCTAGTTATGGTCCTAGCGTTTTTCGGCGTAATAAACTTTTTAAAACCGCCTCTTTTTGCTTCTTCGAGCCTTTGATCCTCTTTGGCCACTCCCCTAACTTCACCTAATAAACCAACCTCACCAAAAGCAACCACTTGTTCGCTAATCGGTTTATTTTTTAGGCTTGAAGCGATTGCCAACGCTACCCCTAAATCAGCGGCCGGTTCTTCTACTTTAATACCCCCTACAACATTAACAAAAATATCCATTTGTTGCAAATTAAGAGCGGCTCTTCGAGAGAGCGTCGCTACTAACATTTGTAATTTGTAGGGATCAAAACCAACCGCAACTCTCTTACCAAAATTTAAACTACTAAGGTTAGTTAGGGCTTGGACTTCGGTAAGAATAATTCTACTACCCTCTAAAACCGGTACAACCACACTGCCGGGAGCACTTATCCTCTCCTGCAAAAATACTTTTGAAGGATCTTTAACCTCTACTAATCCGTCCTCTTCCATTTCAAAAACACCAATTTCTTGAATTTTTCCGAAACGATTTTTATTAGAGCGCAAGATCCTAAAAGTGTGGAATTTCTCTCCTTCTAGATAAAGTACACAATCCACCAGGTGCTCCAAAACCTTTGGCCCGGCAATCGCTCCTTCTTTAGTAACGTGACCAACAAGAAAAACGCTAATCCCTTTTTCTTTAGCGATTTTGGTAAGACGATACGCGCATTCCCTTACTTGGGAAATACTGCCCGCCGGAGATTCCAAATCTTGAGTGGTTAGCGTTTGAATCGAGTCAACGAAAACCATTTGAAAATCTTCTTTTATAAAAGTGATTAAATAATCAACGTCGGTCTCGGGAGTTACCCAAAAATCGTTTCTTTTTTTACCAATACGATCAAACCTTATTTTTAGTTGATCTGGGCTTTCCTCACCGGCAACATAAAGAGATTTGAAGTTTGCGGCTAGCTGCATCAGCAGGGTTGATTTACCTATCCCTGGCTCTCCCGCCAAAAGGATTACACTACCAGGAACTACACCGCCGCCTAAAACTCGATCCATTTCTTCGATGCCGGTTTTCAATCGTTTCGTTGCCGCGACCGCTGTTTCGGAAAGTTTCTTTGGTTTTGTGGCTAATTTGGAAGTTGTAATTGAAAATTTTTCGGCTCTTGGCGAAATAACTGTCTCCACCAGACTATTCCAACTACCGCAATTAGGGCATCTACCTAGAAAGGAAGGCGAGCGGTAATCACACTGTTGGCAGATATACTCGGTTAGATTCTTTACCATAATTTTTCATTCACAAATTCTATTTTTCAGCTGCTTTTAAACCAATTCCCTTTTTTTCCGCAAAAACTTTGACAACCTCGCCTTTTTTAAATTTACCCTTAAGGATCCCTTCGGAAATAGGGTTTTCTAGGTATTCAACTACCACTCTTCGTATTTCTCTAGCGCCAGACTCAGAGGAAAAACCCTTGTCCGCTAAAAATTCCAAAGCTTTATTGTCAATTTTTAATTTGATTTTCTTAGTGGCGAGTCGTTCCCCCAATTCTTTTATCTGCAGACGGGCAATTTTCGTAGCGTCTTTTTTATCCAAAGGTTTGAAAACAGCAATTGAATCAACTCTATTTAAAAATTCAGGTCTGAAGTGCCCTTTTAATTCTTCAAGTAATTTTGCACTTATATCTTTATATAGGGCAAGCGTATCTCTTTTTTTATTGAAACCTAGGGTACCAGTTTTTCTTATTAAGTCAGAACCGATATTACTGGTCATAATTATTACGCAATTGCGAAAATCCACTAGCCTTCCCCGACCATCAACCAGTTCTCCTTCTTCTAGTACCGAAAGAAGGGTATTGAAAATTTCACTGTGGGCTTTTTCAATTTCATCAAATAAAATTACTTGGTAAGGTTTTCGGCGTAAGCTTTCCGTAAGTTCTCCGCCTTCTTCGAAACCAACGTACCCTGGGGGTGCGCCGATAAGTCTTGAAACAGTATGACGCTCCGAAAATTCCGCCATATCCAACCTAATTAGGGATTGGTCATCGGAAAAAAGAATCTTGGCGAGTTCTTTTGCAACTAAAGTTTTGCCGACTCCACTAGTCCCCAGAAAAATAAAGGATCCTAGCGGTCGGTTAGGGTTGGAAAGACCAACTCTAGAACGTCTTATGACACTAGAAACTTGTCTCAAAGTCTGGTCTTGGCCGACAACAGATTGCTTGAGAATTTTTTCCAGATTTAAATATTTTTCTGCCTCATCAAATCCTATTTCCTCTACTGGTATACCAGTCATTTCAGAAACAACACTAGCAATATCTTCTTCTTTCAGGATTCTATTAGAGCCGACTTTAACTTTAGCAATTATCTTTTCTAGTTTGCTAGAGAGTTCCCTTTCTTTTTCTCTAACGAATAGTGCTTCTTCGTATTCTTCCGCGGTTACCAATTCGTCTTTTTGGGTTTTAATTTTGTTTAAAGAATTCTCAATATTAGCAAGGGCTGGTGAGTTAACGGTTACTCCGGTTGCTAATTTAGAAGCGGCTTCATCTAAAATATCGATAGCGCTATCGGGAAGATGACGAGCCGTTAAGTAGCGTTTGGCCATTTTTACGGACGCAACTAAGGCACCTTTGTGTATTTTTACTCCGTGAAAATCCTCGTATCGATTTTTCAGCTCGTTGAGTATTTGGATAGCGGTTTCTTCATCGGGTTCATCAACTAGAATTGGCTGAAATCTTCTTTCTAAGGCGCTATCCCCTTCAACGTATTTTGAGTAATCTTCAATTGTAGTGGCGCCGATTATCCGCAAATCCCCTTTAGCTAAAGCTGGTTTGAGAATGTTAGCGGCATCCAGTGCCCCACCGGCTCCACCAGCTCCAACTAAATTTTGAATTTCATCAATAAAAACAATAATATTACCAGCTTCTTTTATTTCTTCCATTACCCCCAGTAACCTTTCTTCAAAATCTCCCCTGAATCTTGTACCGGCTACTAGTGCGTTTAAATCAAGACCGACTATTAGGCTGTCCCAAAACTTTTGGGGGACTTGTTTTTGGGCAATTTTTTGGGCTAAACCTTCCACAATTGCGGTTTTCCCAACCCCGGATTCTCCCAAAAGCACAGGGTTATTTTTAGTCCGGCGCGACAAAATTTGCAAAAGTCGGCTTATTTCAACTTCACGACCAATAACTGGATCTAACGAATTTGACCCGGCTAAAGAAGTTAAGTCTTGACTATAAGTATTAAGTAGAGGGGTGGATTTTTGTTTTTGTTTAGGATCTAGTGCCTTTGCTAAAAATAGGCTTTCAGTTTTGGCTTTTAGTGAATCGTAAGTTATTCCAAAACTTCTTAAAATATGGCAAGCTAAACCACTAGTTATCCTACTCAAGCCACACAAAATATGCTCGGTACCAACATAATTTGAACCCCAAAGATAGGCGGCTAGGGCAGCGCTGGCTAGTGCTTCTTGAGAACTTTCGGTAAAACCTTCCTGTAAACTATTTTGACCCTTTTCAACGCTAGCATAAATAGTTTCCCGAATGCGGTTGAAATCAACTCCAAATTCGCTCAAAATCTTAGAAGCACTATTTTCATTATCATCTAAGATAGCTAAAAGGATGTGCTCAGTGTCAACCGAGTCGTTACCGAGTTCGGAAGCAAACTTGATACTTGAGTTTAAGACTTTTTTGGCTCTTGCCGTAAATTTTTCAGTAATCCTACTTTTTGCCATAAATTTTACTCAAGTTAGCTACTCTTTAGAAACAGGCCTTAAAGCCACCCTTCTTTGATCAGTCGAAATTAGATCAATACTAGCTTCCACCTCATCACCAATTTTATATTCCTTTCCATAAGGGATCTTTGACGAATGAATCAAACCTTCAAAGCCCTTCTCAATTGTCACAAAAACACCGTAGGAACTTAGCCGACCAATTTTACCAGTAATTTTTTGGTTAACGCTATATTTCACAGCTACCTTTAACCAAGGGTCTTTCTCTAATTGCTTAATGCTAAAATTAACCTTATTTTTCAGAGGGTCGATACTTAATAACTTTACTTTAATTTTAGTACCGAGATCGTATTTTTCTTTCCAAGAAAAGGATTTATCCCAAGAAATTTCACTAAGGTGAACAAAGCCTTCTAAATTATCGGCTCTAACTAAAAGTCCGTATGGTAATATTTTTTTAACTTCTGCTTCGAAGCTGGTACCCACTTTGGTAATTTCCTCTTTCGCCAAAGCTAGTTTTTCGCTGAATACTAATCTGTTAGTTTTTTTATCTACCTCGATAACGCAAGCATCAATTTTTTTTCCGATTGCTTCTTCTAAATTAGTAAGAAGGTGGGAGCTGGGAATAAAGCCGCGCAGGTCTTGGTACTCAACAATTAAACCTCCTTTGTTAAATTCAATTCCTTTAACTTGAATTTTCTCCTGAGAATTAACCTGTTCGGAAAGCCGCCGCCAAAGTTGCTCCCCACCGGCTTTTTTCAAAGACAGGATTGCTTGTCCATTCTCGCCTTCGGGACTAATAACAAAAACTAAAATCTTATCGCCTACTTTTAGAGAACCAATTGAAGTTTTTTCATCGGCTAATTCACGGCTGGTAATTATTCCTTCTGCTTTGGCACCAATGTTAACTAATACCTGGTCGCCAAGTTTTGAGACGATGGTACCTTCCACAACATCTCCCTTCGAAAGTACCTTAGGCTTATATTCTTCTTTCTCTAAAAGACTTTTGAAAGTTTCCATTGCCTCCCATTATACCAGGAAAAAAATTTTAAACAACCAAAAAACCGCCCAAGAAAAAGTGATATTTAACATAAACTAATGTATATTAATATAACTTTGTATAAAAGTTTCTGGCAAAAAGGAAAAACCCAAAGCTTTAAAACTCTGGGTTTTTCGAAAATTACGGCCGTGACCAGCTTTCCCACCCCGTTGCCGGGGAAGTATCATCGGCGCTGCCAGTTTTTACGACTCTGTTCGGTATGGGAAGAGGTAGAGCCCTGGCGCTCCAACGGCCTTGAAGAAAAATTCAAAGTTCAAAATTCAAAAGTCAAAATTGAATTCTTACTCAAAGCCATCATCAGTTAATAATTTCATGTGCTAATACTATTCACATTTCTTGTTCTTTTATTTAATTTTTAATTTTGCATTTTTAAGGACGCGAAGCGTTTGAATCTTTTCGCGATTTAACGATAGTTTAAGCGAAAGAGATAAACGCAAGCGGCCTATCCTAATAACTCATCTAAAACCGTTACTATTTGCGCTCTTAGGAGAGTACTTGACGCAGAGTGCGAGAGTACCCAAATTACTTCCCGATTTAATCGGGATGAATTTTGTTACGTAGCACTCTAAAAACCGAATAGAAGGAATACTTTAAATCGATTATTAGTACGGATCAGCTAAAATCCTTACGGGTCTTACACCTTCCGCCTATCAAGGTCGTATTCTTCGACCAATCTAATATGGATTCCTAATCTTGGGGTGAGTTTCGCACTTAGATGCTTTCAGCGCTTATCTACACCAAACGTGGCTACCCAGCACTGCAGGAGGCTCCCACAACTGGAACACCAGAGGTTTGTTCATTGCGGTCCTCTCGTACTAGCAACAAATCCCCTCAAGAATCTAAACGGCTACAGCGGATAGAGACCGAACTGTCTTACGACGTTCTGAACCCAGCTCACGTACCTTTTTAATGGGCGAACAGCCCAACCCTTCCCGGCTACTTCGCCGGGAGGATAAGATGAGCCGACATCGAGGTGCCAAACAGTGCCGTCGATATGGACTCTTGGGCACTATTAGCCTGTTATCCCCGGGGTAGCTTTTATCCGTTAAGCTCCGCCCCTCCCACGAGGAAACGGAGGATCACTAAACCCTGCTTTCGCACCTGCTTGACTTGTAGGTCTCGCAGTCAAGCGCTCTTTTGCTTTTGCACTTACAGCACGATTTCCATCCGTGCTAAGAGCACCTTTGGACGCCTGCGTTACTCTTTTGCAGGCGACCGCCCCAGTCAAACTACCCACCAGGCCTTTTCCCTCACCCAGATTCATGGGATTAAGGTTAGCGTCAAATTTCAAATAGGGAGGTGTTTCATTGTCCCCCGCCAAATGGCGGGGTACCTCCTACTCTACACAATCTAAAACCTAACGCAGGACCAAGTTGTAGTAAAGCTCCACGGGGTCTTTTTGTCCTGCTGCAGCTAGGCCGCATCTTCACAGCCATTTCAATTTCGCCGGGTCACGTTTCAAGACAGTTCTCAATTCGTTATGCCTTTCGTGCGGGTCGGAACTTACCCGACAAGGAACTTCGCTACCTTAGCACAGTTCTTTGTGTTAACTCATACTCGCGTATGAGATCGGACTATATCATCCCCTTCGATAATACTCAGGGCTTGGCGTATAGTCTCTGAGGATTCCAGATAGTGCGCGGAAGAGGGTAAACGAGTTGTCTTCTTGATTATAGAAGAGTTGTCATTCATTCCTCCTTCATTTACCTCCCGCTTAGTTGTAATCAAGAGAGTCTGTTTAATCTTGGCAGAATTGTCTTGAATCAACTAACAGGAGTCGCACTAAATCAAAATTTGGGTCATAAAGACCACCTCCTTTTAATTTAGCAATCTGGTCTTTCCTGCGGATTTTCTCCACCGATCAGATTTTTACCTTTCGGTACTGCCGGATACTGAGATTTTCCCGCATATAGCCAAGTTTTGCCCCGAAGTTTCCTCGGGGGTAGGATTGGTTACCTACGTAACTACAACCGCTTCGTTTGAAGGTAGCATAGTTTAGATAACGCAGCCACTATTTAAACAATCGATTTAAATAGTGAGCGTAGTTATCGCAGGATGCGAGAGTATCTAAATTACTTTCGCGATAAGCGAATGAATTTAGTTACGAAGCATACTATAGTTACTGCGGACGTTTACCGTGGCTTCCCCCGATGTTAATCGAGGTTAACCTTACGGCACTGGTCAGGCATCAGCCCCTATACTTCCCCTTACGGGTTTGCAGAGGCCTGTGTTTTTGATAAACAGTCGATTGAGATTCTTTTGTTGCACCCTCCGTAGCCTTACGGCGAAGGAGGGACGACATCTTGCTAACTTACGTCGAGCTTTTTTGCCGAGTTCCTTGAAACGCGTTCTCCCGATCACCTTAGTCTACTCGACCAGCCTACCTGTGTCGGTTTGCGGTACGGTTAATCTTGTATCTTGTGACGAATATTTTCTTGAAGATGGAATCTTACTCAATTCTCCGTAGCTCGCGCTTTGGAGAACCCATCGTAGCTTAGATAAACGCACCAGTGGATTTACCAGCTGACACTTCCTTACTACTTAGCTCGCTATAGCGTTGGCGAGTGAGCTAATCCCTTCTTGTCAATCCTTCACTTCAAACGATACAAGTTTAGTAGCCGAATATAAACGGCTTCTCCATCGCCTACGCCAGCTGAGCTGGCCTTGGCTTAGGACCGACTAACCCTACCTCGATTAACGTTGGGTAGGAAACCTTAGGCTTACGGCGCTCCGATTTTTCATCGGAGTTTCGCTACTTATACCGGCATTCTCACTTCCCAGCGCTCCAACCAACCTTACGATTGATCTTCACTGCTGCTGGGAACGCTCCCCTACCACCCTCGCGCGCAGCGCGAGTAATTCAAAGTGCAAAATGCAAAGTTCAAAATGATTTTTTTGATAAGCTCCCTTCAACTTTTCACTTTGAACTTTTAACTTTAAACTACTTGTGCTACGCACAAGGATCCGTAGCTTCGGTACCAAGTTTGAGCCCCGTTCATTGTCGGCGCGATTGACCAATCCGGCAACTGCCGGATCGAATAGTGAGTTGTTACACACTCTTTAAAGGATTGCTACCTCTAAGCTAACCTCCTACCTGTCTACGGTCAATCACTTCCTTTAACACTTAACTTGGGTTTAGGGACCTTAGCTGACGATCTGGGCTGTTTCCCTTTAGACTAAAGCCCTTAGCGGCACTAGTCTGACTACCCACCAAAATTTTGATGTATTCGGAGTTTGGTTGGGATCTAGTCCTTGCGGACCAGAATTCCATCCAGTATCTCTACCCCACCAAAAATAAAGTGAGCGCTATACCTAAATATATTTCGGGGAGAACCAGCTATCTCCGGGTTCGATTGGCATATCACCTCTAACCACACCTCATCCCATCCCTTTGCAACGGAAACGGGTTCGGGCCTCCCCCCGCATTTCTGCGGGGCTCACCCTGGACATGGTTAGCTCACCCGGTTTCGGGTCTGTCCGTGAAGACTAAAACGCTCGCTTAGAGCTCGCTTTCACTGCGGCTACCCCCGATTTAATCGGGGTTAACCTAACGCCTTCTCCGAACAACTCGCCGGTTCATTCTTCAATAGGCACACGGTCATCCGGCAAAGCCGGACTCCCGCTGCTTGTACGCACACAATTTCAGGTTCTATTTCACTCCCCTTCCGGGGTTCTTTTCACCTTTCCCTCACGGTACTTGTTCACTATCGGTACCCTTTGGTATTTAGCCTTACGCCGTGGTCGGCGTAGATTCCCACTGGATTTCACGTGTCCCGTGGTACTTAGGAACCA
>Ga0209541_10003860_pt1 | contig 27137 bp, 30 predicted proteins | sample RifCSPlowO2_01_FD_184027 | JGI IMG/M metagenome (GOLD analysis project Ga0209541, IMG submission 184027) | Groundwater microbial communities from Rifle, Colorado - Rifle CSP2_plank lowO2_0.1 (SPAdes) (version 2) | ecosystem: Environmental > Aquatic > Deep subsurface > Groundwater | place... | reverse complement strand
ATGTACATCCGTCAGCGAAAGACGCGATTGATGAATAAGATGTGAAATTTCTTATTAAAGTGTAGATTATTTTATTTGAAGCAGATCCTGCACTAAAATTTAATAGAGATACTGCCGTTTTGACACTAACAGTATTATTTGATTGCACAAAATTCGCAGGAATATTAATTGAATATGGATCTCCTAATGCAATATAATTTGTACCATAGTTACTCAGTTGATAAGTATTATTCCCATTTATTGATACACTGTCTGTCCACCTTGGCCCTGAATATGATGCAACTCGCACATCTTGCACGAAAGATTTATCGGGTATGCTGAAATTTCCCGAATCAGCGTCAGAAAATAATTTTTCGGTAGTTACTGTTAAGCCATATGGAAGAGGAGTACTATTATATTTAAATTCAATATATGAATCAGGGAATAATTCAGTATATATTCCTGAACCAAAGCTTATTGATTGTTCGGAATAGGATACATTAATAATATCTCGAGCAATATTTCGATAGATATCTGATAATTCGTCGACATCGCTGTAATAATAGGTTCCGTTTCCACATTGAGCTATTCTTCTTAATGTTGTCTCATCGCAATCATTTCCGAAGCAAACTGAATATACTTTTATTCCCTCATTTCTATACGCATCACATGCAGATTGTATAGCGTCTTGTTTTGGGTTCTTTGTATTTTGCTGATTGCATTCAACATTTGCTTCTCCATCACTCATAACTACCATAAACTTATTTCTTGATGTAGAATTGTCAAGCATTAATACTGCCCTATTGATACCACAACAGATACATGTTCCCCACCAAGTGTCAGTTTCGTCGATGAATTCATACAATTGAGATTTGTTTAAAGTGAAGTCAAGAGTTCGTGGAATGTGGGCATTTGGTGAGAACAAATCAAAGGTTGTTCCGGAGCATCCACTTGGTAATCCGAACATATTCATCAAAACCGGATTGTATTTTGGCTTTGATAATACAGGGAATATAGATGAACCAATAACATCTTCTACTGTTATTACTCGTGATTTTGTGTTGGACTCTGCATATTCAGTTACCTGGTTTTCATAGTCAATTGCTATTAAAACAGTTGTATCTTTACTTAAACTTGTTGACCATTTAGTACTTATGTTTTTTATTTCATTTGCTGTTAATGTTACATCTTCTGTGTGGAACAGATTTCCCTGCGAAACATTATCTTTATAAAATCCTACTTTGAATGAAACAGGACCACATTGTATATTTCTAATTCTAATGCTAACATCAATATCATTTGTTGTGTCCTTGATAACTTTTGAAGGACTCATAGATATTGACCAATCATAAAAATTAATATCCGGTCCGACGGAAAATGATCTTGTTAAAGCATTGTTTGTTTCACTGCTTTCGGATAATTTATTGTTAAAATCTACATACCCATAAAAATTTTTGGCAGTTCCAATTGCGGGTGTAATAAAATTTTGCACAAAATAATTGTATATACTTCCAGTACCAGTACCTGCAGGGATTATTTTTTGATTGGAATAATCATTTGTTGTTTGGGATAAAGCGGCTTCAGTTTCATTTGCAGTATTACAATTATAATTTATAACTCGGAACGTTGCGTTAACATTTACCTGAGAATTTGGATTACATAACGTTTGATTAAGTAAAATATCATACGCTCGTAAATCGGATAAACTTTTTGTTATAGTATTTCCCGCGTCATTATTATTTTCACTTCCTTCAGATATAACATTTTGATAATCTGCGTATGCGTAGATATTCGTATTTTCTGTCAATGACGCGAACCAATTTAATGAAGCAACTTTTGATTCATCTGATTTTAAACCATCAATTTGTACTCTACCAACCTCATTAGCTGGAGATATTGAGTCTTTATAGAAAGTTACATTAAATTTATTGGGTATGTCTAGACCACCAATATTTTTGACTGCAGCACTTAAAGTAAATGTTTGGGGAGTCCAAGAACAAATTGTCGTTGGAGAATAGGTAAAGCTGGTTATATCTAAATCATTTCCAATGAAATTGTACACAAAAATATCCAAGAAAACTCTATTATCTCCCTCATTACCCTCAACTATTATTTTTTCATTATCTACATCAACATATACTTTAGTATTTGTAGATAATGTAGAAGTCCAATTTGCACTAACTGCTTTAAGACTATATCCTTCCATAGAATCTACGAGAACGCTGCCTATTTCATTGCCACTAGATACTGAATCTCGATAAAACGTTACATTGAATGGAATTGTTATTTCCTGACCGGTATTTTTTAGTGTAGCTAATAAATGGAATGTTGTTGGCGTGTTTTTTCGAGCCATAACCACTTTGGGATCTTTTGAAGTTCCACACTGATACATGGTTTTCTTTTTCCATTTATTCTCTAAATTTGCGGATGAATAGTGGGAAAGAATTTCGATATCCGTTAAAACTTTATTGTATATTGCTACCTCATCCATCTTACCTTGGAAGCCAGAAGCATATCCATCGCCAATTATAACTGGATTGTTCGTTGTTCTGGGTAAGATTACAGTAGTAGTTGTTTTATTTAATATACCATTTATGTAGCTCTTTAATGTTACAGAATTTGATGCTACTGAACGTGTAATAACTATATGTTGCCATTCCTGATTTTTAATAGTGTCTCGATCAAATGCAATCCATGCAAACCCGTAATGATAATAAGTTAATCGCCCTTTATCGCTGCTATATTCTAAGGTTAATGCAAACTCTCCATTCCAATTTTTATCTAATGGATTCTCTCTTCGATCTCCAATAAGACGAGGATTAATCCAAAATTCTAGAGTCAAATTCCTATGCAGATTAGGAATGTTTCCCGCATCAATGTAACTATCATCGCCTCTCAATTCAACGGAGTTGTCGGATGTCCAGCCTACACCCTCACCAACGATGTTTCCCTCATTTCCATTTCCTGATTCATCGACAATTGGGTTAAAATAATCAGAGAAGGAATAATATAAGATTCTGTTAGGATGTGTACCATAGGGTTCTGCGATTGAATACCCCGGTAGCAAATAACCTCGATCCGTAAAAATATCAACATAAAAACGATGATTATAAGAAGCATCCTTCACTTGACATGCAATGAGGTTTTCGCCTTCATTTAATACTGTTTTTGGAACATCATGATAGCGCCATTCTGCACGATCTCCATCTGCTATTTCTTTTCCGTTTATATAACAGGTATGTCCGTCGTCAGAATAAACACTTAAGCGAACATATTTCATTTGTGAAATGTTAAAAGCATCAAACTTTCTTCTAAAAAATGTTTTACAATTGTCGCAATAATCTTGATTAAAAATATTATAATCTGACTGAGTTGTTGACCATGATGAATCATCATATTCAACAGTATACCAATCAGATTCATAGCAATCTGGATTTGCGCCTATAGATAATTTTGTCGACAAATCTGTATATGCTTTTTTTATTTTTTTATTTTCAGAATATTCCACAATTCCAATTCTTGGACCGCGATTAGACAAAAGAGAGGAAACAAAAGCTCGCTCTGCTTTTTTTGCAGAATCTATTTTACGAGGATAACAATAATATTTTGCATCATCATCAAGATGCCTTCTATTACCGCACAAAATTTCATTTCCTCGATTCCAAACTGCGTTTGATTCTTCAGTTTCCAAAATATCATCGCACCATTCCATACTTCCTGAAACATCTGTGACGAGCACTGAGTCAATATTTACATCAGCTCCTGTATAAGAAATATTTTCTAACCCTAGCCTTAATGGAATTGTTTTGCCTACTAGATTGTTATAACTTAGATTGTTCCTTGCTAGAACTGTCTCAATTTCAGAGCTATTGATCATTATTTTTTCCTCACCTCGTGTTTTATTTTTATACAATGTGAGATTTCCAATTGTTAAAAAAACAACTGCATCTGAGTTCATATGGAGATTAACCTTCATGCTTGACAAATTATTAGATATGTAGAACCCGTCATACAAATTGATTAATCCTTGAATTCCGGGGAATTTGTATTTTTTTCCGTTAACGAATGTTACGTTTTCGGATTTATAATTTATTTTAATATAACCACCTGCAACGTAAAGATTTCTTCCTACGATCTTGACAATATTTTCTCCTGATCTGAAATTATTCGTGTATGCACTTATATCATATTGGGCCGGTGTAAAATCAGAAATTGAATCTTGATAGTGTCCAGAAAAAATATTATTTATGTAAACATCGAATTCTTTATTGGCAGTTATTTCAAGATTTACATTTTCAAGTTGTCCTGCGTAAGTTAAATTGATAGAGATATTGCCGTCGCCGATATAACCGCCGAAATAAAATAATTCTGATTTGTAGCTATTTTGTAAATAAGATCGTGAAGAAAATCCAGTAACGCTCTCACCTTCCTTAATTCCGCTTATTGTTTGACGCGTTACTTCAATATGATCTGCATCTTCAAAACTAGATTTGTTTTTTGATGCAATTAGCTTATTGCCATACCAAATGCCAACATTATCGTCGGCGTCTAGCTCTTCAATAACTGCATTGCCCATTCCTTTCGCAAGAGTTATATTAGTAACATAAAATTCTCCAATCTGCTCTAGAATTGTTTTATTTAGATCCTTGATTTTTCCTTGGGCTATCAAATCTTTGATGTAGGCATTTTCAATCTCTCCAACTTTAAGATTAGAAAAAGTGTTTATAACGTCTGAAGGAAGAGAAGTTTCATAAAAATTATACCTCATTAATGGAAACACTACAATCAACGTCAATAAAATTATAATTATTGCTATTAGCGCATCGGTACTGAAAAATACTCCTTTTTTGTTCACCATCTTTTATTCCCAGACATACAAATATATTGTCGCTGGCGTGTTATTATAAATACTGAATCGGGTAATCTTTATTAAATTATTGGAATCAATATTATTTAAAGATATATTCGGATGTCCAATTCCCTCGACTTGATTTCCATGTAAAGTTATATTTTCTTTAAATGTTAAATAATAATCATATTTAATGTTAAAAACAATTTTAGTTTTATCATAATCAGAAAGCGTGAAATTATAAAATTGTTCGAGTTTAGTTTGATTAATCTTATTATCTGATATTACGCCAATTACCTTAACGTTGGACTCGTCCCATCCTTTTGGAGAACCTTCGGATAAAACACTTTTCATTATTATTTCTCCGTCGTAACTTAGTTTTTCAAATGTTTCGGTAGCTTCACCAGAATAATTTATTGAATAAATTAAGAAAACAAAAACTCCTATGACAAAAATAAATACCGCCATAATCAAGTCTAATCCCCACGTTTGTCCTTTTCTTGATATCATGGATTAATAAAAACCGTATTATTTTCTTTTTTTATGAGATTGGTTCCTTTTACAATCTGTCCGGTGACATTTGTTATCGGTAGCGCAATAGCATGTTTACCGTCAAAAGTTTTAACATAGATTACATTTTCGGTTAGTTCGGCTTCATAATCTAATCCTAATATTTTCTCGGGAATTTCGAATCTTCTCATATACCCATTGCTGGATTTTAGTGCAATATTAAGCTCATCTTGAATTGAGAAAGCTACGTTTTGAACATAAATTCGTTTTTCGTCATTAAATCTTTCTGCATTTCCTTCTTGAATTGCTAAAAAAAATAAAGTTAAAAATAGAACTATAACTCCTGTAAGAATTAAAAATTCTATAGACCCTTGAGCTATTTTTTTTTCCATGTTATACCATCGTGCTTAATAGAACTCGATCATCTTGCGCAATGATTTCGACATTTTGTATTCCCGGGCTATTACTTAAGTTTCCCTGCAATTGTATATTTGTAGAATATAGGCTTCTTGAAATTCCTGAATTTAGCTGTGTTTCAATAATTAGGCCTTCGGTATGAAATTCTATATTTTGAATTCCCTCTGGAAGATATACTCGAATAGTCGCCTTTGACGGATTCCCATAATAAAAGACAGTTTCAGAGGTTGCAATAATTTTATTTGCGTAATTATTAACCTGGGCCGTTTTGAGTCTGTCTTTAATTCCTGAGCTGTAAAAAAAGGCAATGGACATTATTGTAATTAATATAAACGTCAAAAATCCGAAAATTATGATGTACTCTATGCCTACCTGTGCTTTCGTTCTCATCTCTTTTCCTTATCAAATAATCTTTGTTAATAAATATTCCTTCGATGATCCTTAAGTGTAGTGTCCGGAAATTATTTCGTTTTGAGTTAGGGCTTAATCCAGACTATCTTTCTGAGCTTGGGATGACCAAGCTTACTAATACCAAGATCAAGTGGATTATCAGAAAAAAGAGAAAACTAATGCTTATAAAAGATATTGCAGAAGCTATGAAAGTAACTGAAAGAAGAATTCAACAAATAATAAAACGCTACTGGCTTTCTAAGATTATGCCAGAATTAACGAAATCAAGAAGGCCAAAAACGGAAATTACCGACGGACAAAAGCAGGCGATTGAGCTTGCTTTTCATGAAACAAAATTAAGCCCGCGTTTGCTATATTACGAATTAAAGAGAAGAGGAATGCACGCTGCCAAAAATAAAATTTATTTTTATTTGAAAGAAAAAGGATTTGTAAAGCCAAATCCTGCATTGCAAAAGCAAAGAAAAAGATGCCGCTACGAGCGGCATCATTCGGGAAGTTTAATCCACGGAGACAGCCATAGATCCTCTATTAATCATCCCTATTGTCTGCTATGGATTGATGACGCCTCAAGAAATATCCTTTCTGGAATAGAATCTATACAGCCAATGAATAATGCAATTTCAATTGCAAGTTTTAAACAAGCAATGAAAATTGCCGGGAAAAGAAATGCAATGATTTTCCAAGTTAATACTGATCGTGGAGCAGAGTTCTTTTCCAATAAAAAAGAAAGGAATTCTAATTCAAAATCAGCATTTGAATTATTTTTATGTCCGAAATGAAAACCATATCATTTATGATATGGTCGTAACATTAAGTTTTCATTTCGGAGCATCCAAAAAACCCGAACAAACCACACCCTTTAGGGTGTGGTAAAACACCAGGTTTTTTTTATTTTCACAAAAAATACAGCATATACCGTCGAGAATCAATAATCCCCAAACAAATGGAAAGCTTGAAAGATTATGGCTGGAATATGACAAGCATCGCTGGAGATTTAAAACATTAAAAGAATGGATTTATTGGTATAACAATCGTTTGCACGGCGCATTAACGCTTGAATGGGGAGAAACTCCCCACGAAGCGTTTATAAGAAAAAGAAGACCCGAATCTATTGTCGGAGAATTTTTGAGGTTAATTGAACATGAATGAACAAGATACATGGCATGAAATAAAAAAGCGAAATAATATTAGGACTCCACATCGATGATCCTTAAGCAATAAATTTATAATATACATTTCGATATTATAGTATGGAAAAAGAGGGCAGCTACTTATTTTTGAAAACGCTGGGATTTGTGGCAATTGTTTTGCTTGCAAATACGCTGTTTTTTGTTTACAAATCTAATGGCTTTACAGGATTTTCTGTTAAAAGCTTTAAAGATATCGAAGAAAATTTCTCATATTTACAGAATATGAATTCTAAAACACAAATCTTTCTTATTGGTCAATGGGCTTTGTTAATTATGCTCCTTCTCTACACTGCAGTGAGAGACATGACACTTTTGCGCGGACAACGTCCTAATTTAGTTATTAATTATTCTACTCCTGTAAATTTCAAGACTGATATGGACACTTTGTATGAAATTCTTAAAAAACACAAAAAGGTTAGCGTGACCGATATTGCAAAATCGTTTAATGTCGAGAAAGATTTGGTAATAGAGTGGTTTAAGATTTTGGAATCAGGGGATTTGGCCGAAATTTATTATCCAGGGTTTGGAGATCCGATTTTAAAATTAAAAGAAGATGAATTAGAGGAAGATAAAAAAACTGAATCTATCATTTCTGAAAAAGAGGAAAAAAATGAGGTAGAAAAAAAGTTTAAAGCAGATGAAAAGAAATCATTTGACATTTCTGCTTTGTTTGTTAAAAAAAAGGATGAGAAAGTGAATTCGTTGAATATCAAACGAAATAACAAAATTCCATTAAAATCTCGAAAGAAATAATATGAAAAGCTTAAAAGAAAAATTTTTTAGAAAGGAAGAAAAAAACGAATACAAGAAAAACGTTATTATTCCAAGAGGAGTTTTGGAAACGTATAAAATAGTAATAGACAAAGCTGAACTAAAAGTTGAGATTAAAAAAGATGAGAACGGGATAATTTATTATTTGTATAGTCCAGAAATTTCTTTGCCGACTGCAGTTTTACTTGATGATATAAGGAATGAATTAATTTCTGTTACTTCTGTCGGACTCAAGGAGATAACTAATCCTGCTGCTTTTGCTGAGATAAAAAGGAAATTTATGAAAGATGCAGAACAGTTATTAATGACCAAATTACCTAAGCTGGATACTCATGTCAAAGAATTTTTGATTGGAAAATTAATGCAAGATATGATGGGTTTAGGAGAATTGGAGTTTCTTGTTAATGATCAATCACTCGAGGAAATTGTCATAACATCATCTAAAGAACCAATTCGAGTTTTTCATAAAAAATACGGATGGATTAAAACAAATTTGACTATAAAAAGAGAAGATGAGATTACAAACTACTCAAATATAATTGCTCGTCGTGTTGGAAGACAGATTACAGTACTAACGCCATTGCTCGACGCTCATTTAGTTTCAGGAGACAGAGTTAATTCCATATTATATCCGATTAGCTCGAAAGGGAATACTATTACGATCAGAAAATTTGCTCGTGATCCCTACAGTATTGTAGATTTGATCACGACTAATACGTGCGATTTAGAAACCGCAGCACTTATTTGGCTTGCGATTGAATATGAAATGAACATTTTGATTTCAGGTGGAACTGCATCGGGGAAAACTTCATTTTTGAATGCATGCATGCCTTTCATTCCTCCCAATCATCGTATAATCAGTGTTGAAGATACTCGCGAATTAATGCTGCCTGAATTTTTATATTGGTGTCCTCTTGTAACGAGAACTGCAAACCCTGAAGGAAAAGGAGAAGTTTCGATGTTAGATCTTCTGATTAATAGTTTACGTATGAGACCAGATAGAATTGTGTTGGGAGAAATGCGACGAAAAGAAGAAGCGATGGTTTTGTTTGAAGCAATGCATACCGGACATAGTGTATATGCTACGCTTCATGCTGATTCTGCTTCTGAAACCATTTCACGTTTAACCAATCCTCCTATCAGTGTACCGCCTAATCTTTTGAAAGCAGTAAACTTGAATATAGTTATGTTTCGTGACCGACGAAAAGGTATTCGTAGAGTTTTTCAAATTGCAGAGTTCGACACTGAAGATGACAGCGCTACTGCAACAATATTATATCGACGATCCGCAGAAGAAGACAAATTAGTTAAGCATAGTGAAAATTCACGATTTTTTGAAAACATTTCAAGAAACACCGGAATGTCTCAGCAAGATCTTGATAAAAACATCGAATATAAAAAAGAAATAATTAGTTGGCTCATTAAAAATAATATTCGTACTATTAATCAAATCGGAAAAGTCATGAATATTTATTACAATGATAAAGAAGAATTGCAAAAAATTGTAGCGAATAATGAGGCAAACAAAATTAAAACAGAATCTGACGTTACTTTTGTTTAGTCTCATGGTTAAGTTCAAAATTCCGTTTACATTTCCTGATTTGAAAAAGCAGAAAATACGTTCCGAGTTTTTTATACAAAAAATTAGTTATCGGAAAAAATCTACTTTGGGCGAAGAGTTGAAAAATTGTGATGTTCCTCTAACCAGAGAGGAATATTTAGGAATATGTCTTAGATGTTTTGTTATGAATTTTATTATTTTATTTGTCATTTCAACAACTATTTTAGCGATGGTTAATGCGGATTTTTTTGTGGTTTATGGATTCGGAATTGCTGTTATTTTTTCTGGCTTTGTATTTTTTTCACAACGAGTTTATCCTTACATTTATGTTTCTAGAAAGCAAATGGAAATTGAAAAAAATTTAGTACTGGCATTGGAAGATATTTTGATTCAATTAAACTCGGGTATACCGCTATTTGAAATAATGACTAATATTTCTGAATCTGATTACGGTATGTTGAGTTTTGAATTTAAAAAAGCGGTAAAAATGATAAGTTCAGGCCAACCAGAATCAGATGTTTTAGATTATTTGGGGAAAAAGAATCCTTCTGTGTTTTTTCGACGAGTTTTATGGCAGATTAGCAATGGAATGAGGTCCGGAAGCGATATGAGTATTGTCATTAAAGAAAGCGTTAAAACTTTGAATGAAGAACAATTGATCCAAATACAAAATTATGGGAATCGATTAAATCCTTTAATTGTTTTTTACATGCTTATTGCAGTTATTATTCCTGCTTTATCAATAACTTTCTTAACGATAATATCTTCAATGGTAAATTTACCTCAAAATATGATTGTTCTTCTCTTTATCGGCTTGTTTGTCTTTGACGTGTTGATACAAGTTATGTTTTTAGGGCTAATTAAATCTAGGAGGCCGAGCTTATTCTAATGAAAAAAGATTTAATCAAAAAAATAATAATTGGATTAATTTTTTCCCTCGTTATTAGTTCAATCACTCTTTTATTTTATCGGAAAATTTGGCCGTCATTATTTGCGTTTGGATTATCACTTTCGGTATTTTTTGTCTATGAGTACTTGAAAGAATATTTTAAGACTAGTGCGCGAATTAAGAAAATAGAAGATGTATTTCCTGATTTTTTGCAGTTAATGTCTAGTAATTTACGCGCGGGAATGACAATTGATCGAGCTATGCTTTTGAGTTCGCGTCCTGAATTTGCTCCGCTCGACGAGGAAATACTTAAGACTGGAAGAGATATAACTATTGGAAAAAATATTGATCGTGCTTTACTTGGATTAGCTAAAAGAATTGGATCATCAAAAATAGATAAAATTATTTTTTTAATAATCTCGGGAATACGATCTGGCGGAGATTTGGCAATTTTGCTCGAACAGACTTCCAGAGGTTTGCGTGATCGCTCCATTTTGGAAAAAAAGGCTGCTTCAAGTATTTTAATGTACGTTATTTTTATTTTTTTAGCTGTTTCAATTTTTGCGCCGGCGCTTTTTTCTTTATCTAATGTTTTGGTAACTGTGCTGACAAATATTTTTTCTGGGCTGCCGGATATTCAAAACACAAATATCAATCTGCCTTTTTCATTGTCTAAAATAAATATTTCCACAACTTTTGTTTTTTACTTCTCTATATTTTTTATGATTACTATCGATATACTTGCAGCAATGGTTTTGGGTTTGGTAAATAAAGGTGAAGAGAGACAAGGGCTGAAGTTTCTTCCAATACTTATTGTCCTGAGCCTTACTGTTTTTTTTCTAACTAGGATTATTGTAGGAAATTTTGTTGGAAGCCTGTTTTAGTTATTAGTAAACAATACATTTTTAAAATAATTTAGATTCAATAGGATATGAAAAAAAGAGCTGCACAGAAAAAAGGGAAAGTTTCTACGGGAAATGAATTTCTTGATCGATTAACGAATGGGGGTTTTGAAAAGAATTCTTCAAATCTTGTCGTTGGTAATTCTGGTTCTGGTAAAACTATTTTTGGCGTCCAATTTTTGATTGAAGGTTTGAAAAAAAATGAAGCTTGTATGTATTTGACTTTTGAAGAGAAAAAAGAGAATTTCTATGATAACATGCTTGATTTAGGATGGAACTTGGCTGAGTTAGAAAAAAAAGGGAAGTTTCATTTTTTGCAATACAGCCCTAAAAAGGTTAAGACTATGCTTGAAGAAGGGGGAGGAATCATAGAGACAATTATTGTAAGGGAAAAGATAACTCGGTTGGTTATTGATAGTATTACATCATTTGTAGTCCTTTTTGATCGAGAGATTCGGAAACGAGAAGCAGTGTTATCACTATTTAATATTCTAAGGAACTGGAATTGTACAACTTTATTAATTTACGAAGGAAATCCCTTACAGAAAAAATCTATCGATAATCAAATTCTTGAATTCGAATGTGATTCGTTGATTTATTTATATTACCTTCGCGAAAAAGATACGCGTAATAGATTTTTAGAGGTTATAAAAATGCGCGGAAGCGAACATGAAAAGAAGATTTACCCATTCACGATAGATCAAGGTATTACTTTGATAAATAAGCCTTATATCGGAAAGTTGAAGGAATGAAAATAACAATTCTAATTCTCTAAAAATATAAAATTATAAAATAAAAAAAATGAAAATTTATGCTGTTACTTTTTCAGTTATTGTTCCAGTTGCAGTTAAACTAACTGAGCTGCCTGATTTTCTATATGTAATTGTTATATCTCCTTTGAAATTATCTCCGGTTGTCAAAGCGCACGAAACTGTTTTCGTCGTTTTTGAACTTGCTGTAACATTTACTTTTGTTGTATCAATACCGCAATTTGTGATGTCGACACTTTCAATTTGGAACGTTTCTCCGCCATTATTTTGAAGTTCTAATGTAACTCCTGCAGGTTTCGCGTTCCAAGCATTAGCATAGAAAGGAGCTGTTACAATTGCGGTTCCAGATGTATATTTTCCTGGAGTAAAAACTCCGAAATACGCAAGAACACCGATTGCAATAACTGCCGCTAAAATAGCCCAACCATAGGTCATAAGAAACTCCATAGCTGCTTGACCCTTTTTATTAAACATGATTCTCCCTCCTTTCATCCCCTTTAGAATGTCTATAAAAACTAAATCCAGTATATAAATGTTTCTTGTAGACGGTAATTTACATTTTGTACAATGTAAATGTTACAACCGCCATGAATAATAAAGAAACAGCTATGAGTATTTTAGACTGAATAGATGTTAACAGAATAATACCAGAAAGAATGAATGAAATAACAGAAATAATAAAAAACCTAAATTTCCACGCATTAATTTCCTCTTTGCACATTTTTCCTAAAACTAGTGCCGCAGGAATTCCTAGTAAGATTAATAAAACGTAAAAAACCTCTGTTATCATAATTATGAAAATCAAAACAACTTTAAAAGCATTTCCTCGAGATGAAATGATTCAGAGGATTTTTAATAATGAAATTTTTATTTATCCAACAGATACAATTTATGGAATTGGCTGCAATGCTCTGGATGAGTTGGCAGTACAAAAAATTAGATTGATTAAAGGAAGAGATGATAAACCATTTTCTGTAATTGCGCCTTCCTTTGATTGGATTTATGAAAATTGTGATGTTGATGTTGACTTAAAAAAATATTTGCCATGGCCTTACACGATAATACTTAAGAAAAAAAATCCTAAATTCTTATCTTGGGTTTCTGGAACTGACTCTCTGGGAATTAGAATTCCACAGCATGAGTTTACCACTATTATTCAAAAAGCTAGGGTACCATTTATCACGACTTCGGTTAATTTGTCAGGTGAAAAACCAATTACAGATATATCAGAATTACCTCAAAAAATTGATAAAGAAGCAGATGTAATTATTGATGATGGAGTGTTGTCCGGAAAGCCTTCGACACTTATTGTTGAAGGGAAGGAGATTTCTAGGAAATAATTTAAATGAAGGAGAAGAAGTATTTACATGAGATATGCGATAATTTATTGTAAGGATAATATTGCCGGTAAAAATGTTGCCGATCGATTTAGAGAAATGGGTTTTAATCCCCATGTGCCTATTATTGAGCTAAGAAAAGAGACGCTTTACTCTGAAATTACTATAGAAAAATATCCTGAACTGAGAAATATTGATTTTATTTTTTTTGCATCCACGCATCGCTCTGAAAAAGGAGTTCCTTCCTTATGTTTGCACACTCCGGGAAATTGGCGGTCTGCGGATTTAGGCGGAAAAGAAGGAAAAATTTGTCCGACGTATGCTTTTGTTATGAAATACCTGTTTATTATGCTGCATAAATTCGCAATTGAAGAAAAAGTGACGACAAAATATTCAATTAGCATGGAAGCGACACATCATGGCCCGTTAATAGATATTCCTTGTTGTTTTATTGAGCTTGGAAGTGCAGAAAATGAGTGGAAAGATGCAACAGCTGCGGGTGTTTTGGCTAAAACGGTTTTATCTATTCAAGAATATAAGCCTGAAAAAAATTGGATAGCTTCCCTTGCTATAGGAGGTCCGCATTATGCCCCTAATTTTAATCATTTACAGTTAAAATCTTCATATGCTGTCTCCCATATCGTTGCGCAATATTCATTGCCTTTAACAGAAAATATGCTCAAGGAGGCTGAAGCAAAAACTAAAGAACAGATTTCTAAAGTGTTGATTGACTGGAAAGGGTGTGGAAAAGCTGAGGAACGAGAACGAATGATTACTCTTATTGATAAAATGGGTTTTTCCTACCTAAAGACGAGTGATGTATAATCTTATATCTTAGTCTACCATAAACTTAAAAAACGTTTTTTGATTTCCTGAATAAGAGGTGACCATGACTGAAGAAATAATTATCAATGAATCATTTGATATAGAAATGTCAAATTTGGAAGTGGATGACTTTAATTCTCGAGAACTTATGGAATTAAAAATAAAGGTCAGCGAGTTAGTTACTGATAATGTTATTAACAAACTTATATCTTACCCGAAAATTAAAAATAATTTGACGTATGATTTACCGTATCAACGAGACGGAGCTTTAAGAATTTTACGAGATTTTAATTGTAATGCCTTACTTGCAGATGAAGTAGGATTAGGAAAAACAATTACTACAGGAATGGTTATAAAAGAACTCATTGAAAGGGGTTTTGCAAAGAAAATTTTAATATTAACGCCTCCTTCTCTAGTGGATCAATGGGTAGCAGAGCTCGATGATAAATTTGATATTTCTTTTAACATTATTGAGAACGAAGATGATTGGGATGTGAGCGATTTTGCCATAGCATCTATTGATCGAGTAAAAGGCTATGATCTCGAATCAAGACAATTTAGACATAAAAAAGTTCACGATATTTCTTGGGATCTGTTAATCGTTGATGAAGCACATAAGTTAAAAGATCGACTAAGCATGAGAACAAAATTTGTTGATAAAATTCAGAAAAAAAGATTTTTAATTTTAACGGCAACGCCATTTCAAAACGATTTAGTTGAATTGTATAACTTATTGAATTTGTTAAAGAAAGGGCATTTGGGAACTTTACAGGCATTTAGGAAAAATTTTCTGGAACGAGGAAATAAAAGAAAGCCATTGAACCATGAGGTACTTAAAAGAAAACTGAGGGAAGTTATGGTGCGAAGAAAAAGAAGTGAGACGACTGTTGAATATATGCAGAGAGTTCCGAAAACTATTTCAGTAGATTTAACGGATGAAGAAAAAATTATTTACGAGGAGATTCAAAACATGATTAAATCTAATTACTTTTTAGCATCGGGCATGCAAATAAATGGTAAGCTCGCGATCTATGCAATTCTTCCCAAAATTACGAGTTCTTCAAAGTCTGCAATGGAATCTTTGCAACGGATAATTGATAATCAAGATAAATATCACGAAAGAACAATTACTCATGCACAAAAGATTTTAGACGCATATGCTGTCTTAAAAACAGATTCAAAAATAGAAACACTCATCAAACTTATTCGGGATATTTTTCGTCAGGACCGAAATCAAAAAATTCTTATTTACACAAAGCATCCTACGACTCTCTTTTATATTATTGAAAAACTTAAACCAACTGGATTAAGTATTGTTCCTTTTACCGGCGCCAGTACGCGTGAAGAGAAGACTGCGATTATTGATGAATTTAAGAATCGTGCCGATATCATGATCTCAACTGAAACTGGTTGTGAAGGATTAAATTTTCAATTTTGCAATAATCTTATTAATTATGATCTGCCATGGAATCCTATGTCCGTTGAACAAAGAATTGGAAGAATAGATAGGATTGGGCAAAAAAGAAATATGAATATTTACAGCTTAGCTACGAAAGGCACAATGGAAGAATATGTTGTTGATCTTATTATAAATAAAATGTGCTGCGTCGGTTTAATTATTGGAGAACTGCCAATTATTCTTTTTAATCTTGGCCTTGATGGAAATGGTAATAATGGTGTAAATAAAATTGAGGAAATGATAATGAATCATTTTATCGATTCAAAAAATAACCTAGAAATATTTTCTAAAGGAATTAAGGAAATTGAAACTATTATTCAACAAGGAATACAATCATATTCAGAATATAAAATAAATACTTCAGAATTAATAGACCATGAGTGATCTTAAAAATATTGTAAAAGAATTTTTTGTTAAACTTAATTGTACAGTTATTGGAGATGATATTTTGTTAATTGAAAATGTTCCAAAAGATTTTGAAAAAATTTACGGAAAAAATGGACCTTACCGTTTTGCATTTGAAGAAAATGCCGATGGAGAATTATTAACTAGCTCGAGCCATTTATTTAATGTTATATCGGAATATTTGAGAAATAAAGCAAAAGTTACACTGCTCAAATTAGAATTAGAGGAAATTTCGCCGGATGAACTGCAGAAACATATTCATTTTAATGGGTACAATATTTACAAAATCAATAAGAAAAGCAATAATGATTACATTTACAAACTCACTTTTGAAACAACTATTCATTACTTAAATGAAACTGAGAAAGTGATTAATCACTTGTATATTCATGATAACACACTTATTGAAAATTTCAATCTTGAAGATTATCAAACAATTCCCGCGACTCGACGGGAAATTAAAAATGAAGGTGAATTAGATATGAAATTGCCACAAGAAAAAATTAAGCAGCTGCTTCATGATCGTCTGCTTGAAATTAAGGAAAAATTAAAAGTTTCATTAGATAGAGAAATACTACGTATTAATGAGCATTACAATAATTTGTCTCACGAAGCCAATAAGGAAATTGAATCTACAAGAGTAAAACTTGCGGAATTGAAAAATTCTCATGAAGATCTGCAAACGAAAAAGGTTAAAGAACAAAAGTTACAGGAGGCTATTATTCGGTTAGAAGAAAAAATTCATCCTCAAGAATTAGAAAAAGAAAAAAAATTTCATTTAATTGAAGAAAAAAACAAGCATTCAATTAATATCTCATCTAAGCTATTAAATCAGACGGTAATTTGCTTTCCTATTTTTTCTTTACAGATGGTATTTATGAATAATAAAAAATTTAAAACAGTTGATGCAGAATTTAATGCATTGACTAAACAAATCCATAAAATCGTTTGTGAATGCTGTTCTTTAGAAATAAAAGAAATTATCATTTGTTCGTCTAATCATTTACTATGCCGACAATGTGGTGATCGATGCTCGTGTAATGCCATTCAATGTATCAAATGTCGGAAAAGCAATTGCTATCTTTGCAGCAAACAAATTTGCGATAGCTGCACTTCATTATGCAGCATGTGTAGAAAAAATATATGCCAATCAGATGCAAAAACAGACTTTATAACAAAAAAAATTATATGTCGTCAGTGTAGCACAACTTGTCCGTCTTGCAAACGACTTGGAAGTAAGCAGTTATTTAAAAAAATTGAGAACAAATTTTATTGTCCGTCATGTTATGGAAAAATTAAAATTCAGGAAGTTTTTTGAATGTTAAAAATTTCAAGCATATCTTCTATCCATGTCATTTGTAATCTCAAATTGCCCTTGGGAAATAAAATATTTAAATGATCTTCTAATCCTTCTTTATCAGAAGATTTGTCTCTAATCAAAGAAACTTGATCAATTTCGCTATTTGTCTCGTCTTTTAAAGAAATTAATGTTGCAGTTTTATAGCCGTCTGTATTTGCCAGGTAATTTTTTACAAGTTGTTCACCAAAATGATATGCATGTTTCAATGCTTCAATGTCAGATTCTGCTGAAATCAATTTAGATTTTGTAATTATATCATTATATACCACTCCAAATCCCTTAGATACTCCGTGTTCAATTTCAAAAACTGCAGTGTAATTTGTCATCTTTAAAGATGCTATATCTCTTATTTAAACTTTTATATTTTTTATTTCATCCAGTAATTCTTTTTTTCTTTTTCGCGAGGTATATTTTTTTCCAAATTTAACTAATATGGAGTTTAGTTCTTTCCAATAACTTTCTGGGAATAATTTTTTCAAATCGTTTTCCACATCTTCTGAACCCTTTCCATTGCTCCAATCTAAATAATGAGCTATAAAGTAGACATGGGTATCGACGCCAATAGTGTTATAGCCATTTTCAGACAGGAAGACATTTGCAGTCTTATTCCCAACGCCAGGCAGTTCAATAAGTCGATCATATTTTAATGGGACATTGCCATCATATTTTTCTGATAGGATTTTAGCACAGCCTATTATATTTTTTGACTTGGTGATGTAAAAGTTGACAGGTTTGATTATGCTTTGTATTTCTACTAATGATGCTTCGGATAATTTTTTTGCGTCGGGAAATTTTTCAAATAAAGTGCTGCAGACTTTTATTGTAGTTTCATCTAATGTCCTGGCTGACAATAATGTTGATATCAATGTCTTAAATTTTGAATCCCAGGATTCTGCAGCTAAGCGCATATCTCCCTTTATTTCATTGATTTTTTTTAATTGAGCTATTGCCTTTTTTGAATCCATTTTTTGATAATTGGTATATAGAGGAAATAGAAAAAACTTATAAACTTATTTTACATGGGTAGAATATATATTTTGAATAATATTGAAAGGAGGTATACTATAATGGCTAAAAATAATAACGGAAATGTTCTGGGAAGTTGGGCGTTTCTAATAGGAGTGATTTTAGCAGTTGTTTTAGGTCTTGGTTTTACCGGCGGGTTAGCAGATACATTAACGTGGGTCTTGGTTCTTGTTGGTATTATTGTCGGATTGTTAAACGTTGCTGATAGAGAAGCTACTCCATTTTTAATGTCTGGTGCAGTACTTGTTATCGTTTCTGCATTAGGAGGACAAGTTCTTTCTGATGTAATGTATGTTAGCGGAATTTTACAAGCTTTGCTTATTTTGTTTGTTCCTGCTACAATAATTGTTGCAATAAGAAACGTTTTCAGCATTGCTAAACATTAATTTTATTTTTTTTTATTTTTTATAATTTTATTATTTTTTAATGAGTTATGTAATAATACCTCTAGTTGTTGAAGTAATTGTTAATATAGAAATCTTTTTTCTTGTTAAAGATCAATGAAATTTATTTTCGATATACATCGTCATACCAATTGCAATACATAAAACAATAAGGTAAACACTCACGAATTGTATAACTGTATAACTAAAGTTCTTCGTCAGCGCCAAAATAGTTACTGCATACCAAGTAATTAGTGATAAAATTCCTGCAAATGCGGCGCGATATTTTACCTTTTCAGAACATAATTCTGGATTTATAGTACAAATCATTATTTGTGGTGCTATTTTTTTTTGTAAATATAATCCATTTAAAATAAGAATAACAACTAACGATAACTTAAGCTGAAATAAGGGTTTGGATAAAAATTCGGGTTTTTGATATACTAACAGAGTTCCGGATATAATCACAAGGATCAATGCTGTGCTAATTAATTTAGATAATAGTGGGTAAACATCTAGTAATTCTTGAGCTAATTTTTTTTGGCGATGTCCAGCTATATGCAAATAATCTGTTACTGTAACTGCGCCAACTGCAACAACAACAGAAAGTAGATGTATAACTAAAATTATTCCATACACCTCTATCATGAAAAAATTAAGAATAAAGAGATTATAAATATTCACACATTTCTCTGTCACAATATTTAAAAGTTAATGCGCACAATTGATAGTATGTCTCTTAAATATGAGTGGGATTTTTCGTCTTTTAAAGAAAAAGACTTTTTTAAAAATAAGTAAATGTATCAAATTAATTAACAATAACTTTATAATTGGTATATTTCTATTCATTTTAAGCCGCCATCGCTCAGTGGTAGAGCAACGGATTGCTAATCCGTGCCGTTTCGGTTCCTGGGTTCGATTCCCAGTGGCGGCGTGTTTTTTTGATAGCAGAAACATTTAATAAATTTGGTATATGAAAAAATATAAAGCGATTTCGTGAGATTCTATTAGAGTTCGTAAGAACTGAAGAATCAGAAAATTTATTTTCTGATCCTGAACAATTTCATTTTGACAAAGTAAAAAAAAATGTTAAAAGATGGGGGATATATAAACTCAGATATAGAGGTAGTTAATGGAGTGGTTAGAGAAATAGATAGAGATAGTAAAAGAGTAATTTATGATATTCAATCCCCTATTTCTGAAAACATTATAAAGATATTAAGACAAAATATAAAAAGTGATTAATTTGATGAAAAATAAGATAAAAAGCAACGATATAGATAATATCGTTATTTTCCTCTCATTCTCGAGCGCAGTAGTTTAACCTAGATTTCATATTAATTACCCAATATAGCCAAATAACTTAATTCTAATCAAATGAATATTTTATGAAACTGAGGATCTCCTAAATCAATTTTTCGTGCTTCCAAATTTTTTCCGACATATCCTTTCACTGATCTTCCTCCTCGATAAAATCGCCGCGGCCATTCTCTATTTTTTTTCTTTTTAGCTATTTTTTTCTTCACTTCATGATGCTCTTTAATCACTGGTTCAACAGTTCCCCGTGATTCAAATACATCAATTGTTTTAGGAATATGATGCCTGATTTCAGCATTCGTCGTAGCTATAAAATAACCTTGCTTACCCATATGGATTAGCCAGTCAGAAATTTTCATTTTTCCCATGCTAATATGCTTAATACTATTCGCCTGAATCATTTGCAAAGCAGCGCGAATCATTGCTCTTTCATTGTGCGAATTTGATAGTTCATTAATCAAATCTTTCAATTCCTGCACTATCTCTTTAGGTATTCTAATTACAAATCCTTGCTTCTCCAATTGTTCAAGAAAATCGATTCGTTTATGCATTGCATGCAAAATAAAGCCAGAATCTAAAATTACTTGCATATAATATATGATGCACACTAAGATATAATGTTTTGTGTTTTCAATAATAATCCCAAAATCTTATAAACTATTTCTTGTTATGAGTAGTATGAAATTATTGTCAGTGCACTGCGATTACATAAACTTTAAACCATTAAAAAAAGCGTTAAAAAATCCGGAAGAGCTTTCTGAAGAAAGAAAAAAAGAAATAACGATTAAAGATCCTCTTGTTATTTTTACGGCCGTTGAAAAATCTGATGAATCAAATCCCGACGTACTTAATAGATACATTGCTGAAATAATGAGCTTAGCAGAGCAAGTCGGATCGAAAAACATTGTCTTATATCCGTATGCACATTTATCTTCTTCTCTTTCAAACCCAGATTTTGCTTTGAAAACATTGGAGGGAGCAGAAAAAGAATTAACGAAGAAAAAATATGTTGTTTCTAGGGCACCTTTTGGATATTATAAAGAGTTCTCATTAAAATGCAAAGGTCATCCTCTTTCTGAATTGTCAAGAGAAATTGGTGAGGTGAAGAATGAGAAAGGGAAAGTTATAACAGCGGTTGAAGAGAAATACGATCCAAAACAATTGTTGCGTGAATTAACTAAATCTAAATTAGATACTTCAAAATTAAATGGTAATGATCATCGCATTATCGGTCATGCAATGGATTTGTTTAGTTTTTCGGATATCGCTCCGGGCATGGTATTTTGGCATAATAACGGCTGGACGATTTTTAATGAATTGGTTAATTTTTGGCGCGAGGAACATCGCAAAGCTGGCTATCAAGAAATCAGAACACCACAAATTCTTGATAAAAAATTATGGCAAATATCAGGGCATTGGGAAAAATATAAAGAAAATATTTTTTTATCTGATTATGAGAAAAGAACGTTTGCAGTTAAACCTATGAACTGTCCTGGCGGTATGATTGTATATAGAAACTCGCCTAAAACATACAAGGATTTGCCTTTGCGTTTAGCCGAGCTTGGAATAGTACACCGGCAAGAATTGTCCGGAGTTTTATCAGGATTATTTAGAGTTATACAATTTACACAGGATGATGCACATATATTCTGCACTGAAAAACAATTAGAAGAAGAAATTATCAAAATTATTGAACTTGTTGATAGATTTTATACTTTATTTGGGTTTAGTTATCACGTTGAGCTTTCTACTCGTCCGGAAAAAAGAATTGGTGATGACAAATTATGGGATAAAGCTGAAGAAATATTAGAAGATGTTTTGAAAAAAAAGAAAATGAAATTTAAAATTAATAAAGGGGACGGAGCTTTCTATGGACCGAAAATTGATTTTCATATTAAAGATTCATTGAATAGGACATGGCAACTTGCTACTATTCAATTGGATTTTGCTATGCCTGATCGCTTTGATCTAAGCTATGTTGATAAAGACAATAAAGAAAAACGTCCGATAATTTTACATCGAGTAATTTATGGATCTTTGGAGAGATTTATTGGAATCCTATTGGAACATACGAATGGCCACTTACCTTTATGGCTAGCTCCAATTCAAGTGAGAATTGTAAACTTTACTGACCGTAATAATGCTATATGTGAATCGTTGTTTGAAGAATTACTCAAACATAATGTTCGCGTGGATACTGATTTGAAAAGCGAACCGCTGCAGGGAAAAATTAAGGAGGCAGAATTACAAAAAATTCCGTACATTATTGTTATTGGCGATAAAGAAGAAAAATCAGGAAATCTGGCAGTTCGCACGAAAGGAAGAATTGAACAGATTAACCGGGATGAGTTTATTGAGAAAGTTATAAAGGAAATTGCAGAAAAAATTTAATTCTTCTGAGTCGTAACTCCAAGTTCTCCTAATCGTTTCAAATGTGCTTGCATTATTGCTTCAACGTTTGCGATTATCTTAATTAATTCATTTCGCTCTGCCAATAATGTATTCAATGCTCCTTTATGAAATCCAATTTCTTCTTCCTTTGAAATTGGAGGTTGTTCTGTTTCCACTGTTTTTTGCAATGCCTTTTCTAAATTTTCTTTATCGATGTTAATAGCCATATTAAAAAAGAGAAAAAAGGATTAATAAAGTTATGTTTTATAATACATTGTAAAGTTAGCGGTTGGTGGAAAAGGTTAAAAGGTTGGATTTTCTTTACTTTCATATGGGTAAAATAACAGATATGAATGTAACAAATTTACCTACGGGTAAAATTGCGGCTAATCTGGGGGATGCACATGAGCATCTTGTTTCAGGAATATTGATGCGATTGGGTTTTATTGTTGGCTTTGTTGATATTCGTGGTTCGCCTTATGACTTATTTATTATAGCTTTTGAAAACCCGAATGGAAAAGAAATCGTATTAAGAGCCCAAGTTAAGACAATTGATACAAGCATTTCTTTTATTGGTGGTAGTCGTGGCGGGATTGATAGAGAATATAAATCAGGAGTTAAAACTTACAAATATAATACAAGTCATAGTGATATTATTTTAGGAATAGACAGAAAAACTCTTGATGTTTATTTAATACCCACGAGATTTATACAAAAATGGGGAACATCACGAGCAACGAGCAAAATACAATTATTAAAAAATAATTGGGATATTCTGCTTAATTGGAATAATGTATTTTTAAGCAATCTTGATAAACAAATTCCTTAATTATTTATTTTTTTCAGAATAACCAAATTTTCAACATTTGTTCTCTTGTCTTTTCTCTCTGATGCTGGATTTACTTTATATGAAAATAACCTTCTACTTACAATAGTGTCTATTAAGGTAATCTCATGTTCCCATCCAAAGTTTTCCAAATGTTCAATAATAATTCTGTCTAAAGGTATGCTAATTCCTTCCGCACTTGTGTTACCAACAAAAATAAACATTCGTGAATTAATATCTTTCTGTAATTGCGTGAAAAGTCCTAAGATACTCCAAAAATATTTATCATACACTTCTTGTATATGCTTACCCTTTATCTTGTTACGATATTCAAAAAATGTTTTAGAGTGTATTTCTATTGGTTCTATATGTCTATAAGGCAATTCTAATTTACTTAATTTCTTTATATCTTCTTCCGTATAACCCAGCCAAAATAAATCTAATTTTGCTTGCCTCATGTATTCTTGTGATTGTATATAGGGCGGGGAAGTTATGAGAATGTCTCTTTTTTTATTTAAGGTTTCTCCCAGAGAATCAACGCCCCCCCTAATAACTGCTTTTACATTTTTGGGAGACATTTCAGAGTATTCTTTAATACCTATGATAACTTTATTTATCTCTTTTTTGAGCATCTCAAAAAATATGTTTTGCCAATCTGATTTTAATAACTCTTTTATCTTATCTTGCGACCTTGTAGATTTAGAAAGTTTTTGGCGTTGGCTATCATCATAAGAGAAATATCTTGAAATTTTAAGTAATGGCACAACCAAAATATTTTTTTCTTCACTATCTTTAAAAGAGTGATAGTATCCCCAGACCTTATAGAGAAAAGGTAAAAATTCTTGCGGATACCAATAACTTAAACGAGACCAATTAGGAATAAACTCCTTTTTGCTATCTCTCATTTCTTTTATTATTTCTTCAGAATTAATATTGACAGGTTTCATAATCGCTACTTGGTGAAGTATTTTTATAATCGGGTTCAAATCCCACAATTCATAATCATGTCCATAAATCCTTGAAACTATACCTGTCGTTCCGCAGCCGCCAAATGGGTCAAATATAGACATACCTTCTTTTGCATAATTTTCCATAACATAAGCTACAACATGCGGAATAAACTTAGCAGGGTATCTATACAATCCAAATGTAGCATGCGTAGTAGAAGGTATATTTACTAACTTTCTAAAACTTACATTTTCAGATTTATTTTCCATTCTTTTTTTCCTTAATCTTTTATGTTTTTTCATTTTTATAAACTTGCCTCTTTTGTAAGATAGATTAAACCGAGCCATCTGTTTTTGGTGTTTTTTAGTGTTTCTGCTAATTCAGGGATAGCCAACTCATAAGGACAGCATTTTATCTGTTGATGTTTAGTTATGAAGTTATAATAAATCTCGTAACCCTTCATAATAGCGTTTGCAGAGTTTATACTTCCATGAAAACCTCTCATTACTTTTGTTCTTGCCCTTACGTTATTATGCAATCTTTCAATAGGATAATTAAAAGTCTCATCTTTCTCTGAAACAATAACCCTGTTATGAAAAACATTGTAACGCCCTAATTTGTTATTGTAGCCCCAGATTTTCTTAATGACTTTTCCATAAGCATTCCATCCGTCAGTTGTAGCCATCTGAATTTGATTATCCGTTTTTTCTTTTATTCTCTTTACTACTGTTTTAATGTTCTGGCTTCCTCTTGTCTTAGAATATTCAGAAGAAATTAAGAATTTGGTCTCTGGGTCTATGCTATCAATAAAAAAGTTTTTCTCTGTTCCTTTCATTCCTTTTTCATGGTGTTGTCTTCTATGAAATTCTATCTCATCAATTTGTGCCTCTGTTCCGACATTGATTTTTAATTTATTGGTAAATTTACTTATCACTTTTGCATATTTCACAACCCAATTATAAACGCTCATATGTGAGGCGTTGTGCGGATGAAATATGGCTAAATGCTCTTGCACTTTTCTTGTGCTTACTCCTCTATAAAATAAGTCTATTGATTGAGTTATCTTCTGTAGTGTGTTTCTCATTCTGAAAAAACCATTGTCAAGAGTAAAATAGGAGTTACAAGATTTACATTTATATCTCTGTATTTCTCCTCTGTTCTCAGTTTTTCTCTTTCCCCATTTAATCGTATTTGCAGAGCTACAATTAAAACACGTTATATTTTTATACTTGATTTTTTTGTTATTTGTGTTATTCATTTTAGCGAGTGGATAACCCGCCTCTTCGGAGGCGGTTTAATGTTTACTTAATATTATTACATTAGTAAATAACTAATGTATTTAAACCTTTCGGTTTTGAGAATATAAGAAAAACATAGATAATAGTATTTGCTGTTTTAAAATTATTTCAGATTGTTTTTTCAATTTTCTATCTAAAAAACTATTTAATCTTTTATTATAATTTTCAATATCATTTCCATTTTTCTTATTAAATTCTTCTTTAAGTAAAATTATCTTTTCTCTTGTATTCATTACTATTAAATCATGTTTATTCCAAAAATTCATTTTTTTGTTTTCTTGGCTTTATTTAACGCTATTTCAAGAATGTCATTTAATTTCAAATTTAATTTTTCAATTGTTTCCGTCGGTATAGTGATAATTAAGGAATTTCCATTCTTCCTTAATTTGGCATCAAAATAACTCTCATAATCCATAGTAGGTATTAAATTGTATTTAATAATATTTAATACCTACACATCCTTAAAAATCTATCGTTTTAATTAAAATTTTACAAAAGATTTTTAAATAGCTATTTGCTTAGGTTAGCACATGGCAAAGCCAATACCAAAATGGGTTCAGGAAAGAGTTTCACGAATTTGGAAAAAATATAATTCAAAGGAGCTAACTTTTGATATGATAGAAAAAGTGTTAAGCCCCATGGATGATAGGAACACTATTAGTGTTTTTTTGAATGAATTAAAAAAAGCAGAATGGATAGAAATTAAACCAAGTAAAGAGGATATGAGGAAAAAAATTTATACTCTTAAAGAACCAAATATAATTATGAAGGAATTAGTGCACAATGGAAATTAAAGAGGTAAAAGTTGAATTAGTAGACAAAGAATCGAGATTTGTGATAAAAAGAATTATCACAGACAATGGAGAATTTTTTAATAGGATATTATCTGTTTCAAATGGTATTTATTCTTGTGAAAAAAAAAGATTGAATCACGGAAAATCTGTTTTAAGTTCTCCTTTTCAAACATTTCATATAAATTGGGATAGTAAAGAGGAAGAATGGGAATTTAAGGGATTAAAAAAAGCAAAAGAACATTCTGAAAAATACAATAGAATTTTTATCCCATATAAACAGAGAAATGAAGGATTATGGAATAAATTAAATTGGAATGAGACAAAAAAAGATTTTCAGGAATTAAAATCAAAATCTAAATTAGTTCCTTATTGTATTCCTTTAAATGCTTCTTTTGATGAATGGAAAATCAAAAGAGAAGAGGCAATTAAATCTCTTGAAAAAAATCAAAAATTAATTCCCATATTTTCATCTAAGCATCTTAATATTGATGAATTTGCAAGATTAGTAAAATAAAAATA
>Ga0209541_10003858_pt1 | contig 27142 bp, 32 predicted proteins | sample RifCSPlowO2_01_FD_184027 | JGI IMG/M metagenome (GOLD analysis project Ga0209541, IMG submission 184027) | Groundwater microbial communities from Rifle, Colorado - Rifle CSP2_plank lowO2_0.1 (SPAdes) (version 2) | ecosystem: Environmental > Aquatic > Deep subsurface > Groundwater | place... | reverse complement strand
AGGAATATTAGATTTATCATTTCCGCCTAAAAATATTGCTTCCATATGAAGATAAGTTGGTTGTTTAGGTTCTTAATGCTTTTTAGAGGATTGCAATTCATTAAACTGAGGATATTTTGTAAGGAGAGTTTGAGAGCCATCTTATTTCTTCTTAATCTTTATTTCTCCTTTTTTTGATTCCGTAATCAATTCGTCGTTTTCATCAAATTCCGCATTTTCTACTTTATCTTTAGGTATTATTAATTCCCACTTAAAATATTTAGTTCCTTTTTTCGTAGAGTGCTTTTGTAATTTCATTAATAAAACCAGTAGAAGGACAAAATGAAAATATGGGTGGAGGAACGGTTGGTTGGTTATGTGCTATACAGGGATGCAGTTATAGTGGTGGCTTCAAATACTGTGCAGAAACCTACGCAGAATATCCAGATGTGCCTATTGAAGAATTACCAGAAGATACACTATTTGATTGTGGAGAGCCAGTAACAGAGGATAAGTTAGAAAATAATAAATGTGTTTTTATTTTAAATGATGGAACAAAGTTTCTTCAAATACCTTTTGTATATTATAATGGTTTTTATGTAAAAGAAGGAGTTATCTATCAAAAGGTAATGAATCCTATTCCTAATGCTTCTTCAACAATAGAATCATTAGATACATATAATATTGAGATAAACAAAGTCACTTGCGGAAAAGTTGGAGAAATAAGATATGTTAGTTATTGCAATTGTGACAGAAATTCACAGTTCTAATTAACTCCCTCAATAGAAAATATTATATGTACCTTATATAGAGTTTTGTGAGTAGGGGTGTTGAACAATTCTGCTTGGCGAATGGGATGGGCGTATAGAACTTTTGTCTAGTTTGATGTGGTTTTTCATTTCAGTAAGTTAATAAAATCAATAAAACCCTATCTGTATGGTCAAAATCGCATTAATCTCATGCGTGAGTAAAAAGTTACCTCATAAAGCAAAAGCTAAGTTTCTGTATATAAGTCCGCTTTTTAAGATGAATCTTAAATTCGCAGAGTCATTTAGTCCTAAAAATATTTTCATATTATCTGCAAAATATGGATTAATTGATTTAGAAGATGAAATAGAACCTTATGATAAAACATTGAATAAAATGAGTTCTAATGATAAAAAAGACTGGGCTAAGAATGTTTTAGATAGTTTAAGAAAGAGAACAGATTTAGAAAACGATGAGTTTATTTTTCTTGCAGGTGAGAATTATAGAAAATATCTTATTGAGCACATTAAACACTATAAAATCCCCATGTATGGGTTAAGTATAGGAAAGCAACTCCAATATCTGAAGGGACATATACAATGACTGAAGAATGTAATCTTACTCATAATTTTTTTAATGGTCTGAAAAGATTTAGATTTCCATTTAATGAAAGAGATATTCCCCTAAATGGAATTTACGTTCTTTTTGAAAAAGGAGAAAAAGCTCATGATTGTGAGAGGATTGTTAGAATTGGAACCCATACAGGCAATAATCAATTAAGATCTAGATTGTATCAACATTTTCTTAATGAAAATAAAGACAGAAGCATATTTAGGAAAAATATAGGAAGAGCTTTGCTTAATAAGTGGAAAGACCCATTTCTTATTCAATGGGAAACAGATTTAACAACAAAAAAGGCTAAAGAAACAAATAGGGATAAAATTGATTTTGTTAAACAAAAAGAAATAGAAAAGAAAGTTACTAAATATATGCAAGAAAACTTTAGTTTTGGAGTATTTGAAGTAGCAGATAAGAAAAAAAGACTTGAAATAGAATCCAAGATAATTTCTACAGTTTCTTTATGCAATGAATGTAACTGTTCAAAAGATTGGCTTGGTTTATATTCTCCAAAAGAAAAGATAAGAGGTAGTGGTTTATGGTTGGTAAATGAGTTATACAAAAAACCTTTTAGCAAAGAAGAAATAACTAAATTAAGTTTATTATTAAGTTAAAATGAAAGAAAATAAATTAATAATAGTAATTAATAGATCAATAAAAGAAGTATTTGATTTTATAATTAACCATAAAAATACTCCTATGTGGATAGAGTATATTAAAGAAGAAATTGCAAAACCTTATCCACCTAAAATTGGAACAATATACAAAAATACAGCAGATACTAAAAAATGGGATAGTTATGAAGTAACTGAGTTTGAACCTAATAAAGTTTTTACATTGAGAGCTTCAGATGGCAACTACCATGTCAGATATACTTACAAAATGCTAGATTATGCAAAAACTGAAATGGTTTATTTTGAATGGGTTGAAAACGGAGAATTAGAAAATCCATTTAGACAAGAAGTACTCAATAAATTAAAGGATGTAATGGAAAGATGGTGTTGATAAGTGGGTTAACTAAGATAAGATTTGGTATTTGAGACCTCATGAAATTCTAGCAAGATTAACTGAAGAAACAGGAGAATAAAATGAAGACATCAATTCTTTTTATACTCATCAAAATAGATAGCCATTTGTTGTTGGATGCAATCTCTGTATAATCCCATTTTGAAATAAAATAAACTCTTTTTTGGATAACCATAATTTTCATTGTAAGCAGTTATTCCAGAATATTTTACTATTTCTTTATCATTTAACCAAACATGTACATGACTATCTCTTCTACTAAACTTAATATTAAACTTTAAGTCTAGCCACTTTCCTCTTACTTCATCTTTTGTTGAGAATATTTTTTTTCTTTCTTCTGATGTCTGTAATGTAATAAATAGCTCACCATTAACATATCTAAGAGCTAAAATTGGATTATCTATTTTGGCTATCTCCAACTCGTCCAATTGCTTCCATTGAGCTAGCACAAGTCTTGTTTGTACTATTGGAAACTCTTTTGGAATAAATAGGCTGAATGCATAAGAGTATTCTTTATCTTCAACACTTCTAAGCTCTTTTTGCTCAACTAATTCATTTCTTTCACTTGCTTTGCCACCTTCATTTAATTGTAAGTTGTCTTTTGGTCTAATTATAATCTTTAGGGCTTGCTTTCCAGAACGCACAATATTCGATTGGAATTCAAAAGAATTAGGTGCAAGCAATTTTCGGCTCCAAATTGGATTTAATTCATCTTCTTCAAAACCATCATAGGCATCCATTACAAAAGTTAAAATAAGATGTTTATCTACTTTTTGTATGATCATTAGAAATGCAACACAAAAAGACCTCGCTCCTTTAGCCTTAGTAGAAATGTCCTCTGGATACCACCAAGAGAGATTTGATTTTAAGCCAACCTTAAGGAAATTGTTCAAAGAAGATGTGAGTATTATTTGTGCAGAAGATGATTTGATTGTTGGTTATATTACTCTTGGGGAAGATGGGGAAATTGCTTTTCTATCTGTATCTAAAGACTATCAACGTAAGGGGATAGCAAGGATGCTAATTGAAAACATTATGGATCTTGCTAAAACTAAAGATATCAAGAAACTATATCTTGATGTAAGAAAGGAGAATGATATAGCCATAAAACTCTACCTAAAATGCGGATTTAAAATAGGATCAATAACTAAAAAGAAAATCCATGAGTCAGTTATAGAAAAAATAAGAATGGAGTTTGTAATAAAATGAATAATAAGGAAAAAATATTACATTTTATGAAAAAAGAGGAATTAATGGTAATTTCGACATTAAATAAGGAAGGAAAGCCACAGAGTGCAGTTGTAGCATATACTGAAACTCGTGATTTAGAGATTATATTTGGAACTTTTAATAATACAAGAAAATATGCAAATTTAAAGAATAATGCTAGTGTTTCTTTAGTGATTGGCTGGAATATTGATGAAAAGATAACTATTCAGTTAGAAGGAGATGCACAAGAGTTATTTGGACAAGAATTAGAAAAGTGCAGGAAATTACATATTGCTAAAAATCCAAAAAGAGAGAAATGGTGTTATGAGGTGCAAGAGAGATTTTTCAAAATTAAACCTGTGTGGATAAGGTATTCTGATTTGTCTAAAGAACCTGAAGAGATATTTGAAATTACTAAATGAGAGATAAAAGAAGGAGTAAAGAACTATTGTGTTTGGCAAACTAGATGTAAGAAACTTTTGTTTAGTTTTGGGCTTTTGATTTTTATAGAAGATTTATAATTATAACCTACTAAGCTAATATATGAAATACCCAATATTATCTCATAAAGAGGCAGTAAAGATAGATTATGATTTGCATTACATTTATGAACTTACTAAAGGCAAGAAAAGACTTATTGTATTAGGTGCAGAACATATTGCAGATCCCATTCACATTCAATATAAGAAATTCAGAGATTTATTTAATAAATTAAAGCCAGATGCTGTCTTTGTTGAATCTTGGTCTAATGAAAAAGATTGGACAGATTTTAAGTTAGAGAATGATGTAATAAAGATATGTGGGGAAAGCACATGGCTTGTCTATTGTGCACAAAAAAATAAAATTCCTGCATTTTCATGGGATTTATCTTATAATAAAGAGATAAAACTTCTTTTGAAGAGGTATTCAAACAAGTTAATGCCTGATGGCAACTCTGTTAGGCTAAATCTTACATCTCTAACCAACTAACCAGCTTATTTTTATCTGGGGGAACATCTTTCCTTGAATAAAACACAAATTCCATTCGTTCATAGCATTTTGGACAATAACAAACTCTTCCATCTGATAATTTTATAGAAATTAATTTTGTTATACCTGACTTTAGACATTTCTTTTTTCTTCTCGAATACGCCCCATAATATCTCGCAAGTTTCTGATTCTTCTCTGGAATATGTTGAATAATTGCAGAAATGAAATCATATGCTAACATTATCCTATAATGAATTTTGTCTTGATGATCTCTGTAATAAAACCTTACAGCCTCCCCATTATAAGCAATTATTCTGGAATTTGCTATCGCTGGATGCCTCACATATCTTCCTAAATATTTTGCTAATCCTTTACGAGAAGATATCCTATCTTCTCGAACATAAACACAAAAACCATTTGGATATTTTCGGTAAGCCTCTTCAACAATAGTTTTAGGAATATATTTTTTCAGCTTTTTAAGAATATTATATTCCCAATTTTTATGTAATGCATTATATGGAATATAATTTCCTAATTGAATAAATGTCCCATTATCATCAAATCCACCTTCAGTAACGATACAATGAACATGAGGTTGATTCTTTAAATCCTTTCCAAATGGATGAAACACTTCAATAACCCCAGGAATTAATTTCTTACGTTTCATATTGGAGAATACTTCTCGAATTGTTTTGTAAGCAACATCCATTAAAATCTTAAACAACTTTCTATCTTCATGAAAATATCTCCAGAGCATATCTGGAATTCCAAAGACAAGATGTCTGTGAAATATATTTTTCTCCAATCTTTCAGCAAGCACAGATGCCCATTGGTCTGTATACCTCTTGCCACAGCAAGAACATAACCTTGAATTACATCCAAATGGGATAAATAGATATTCATTGCAGTTCTTACAATAATACCAAAAACCTCCTCGATTTTCATCTTTGCAAGAAATCATTTTCTCTACTTCTTTTATTTCTATTCCTCTTGGGTTATGGGTCTTAAGATATTCTTTCCAATTATCTTGGAAAATTTGTTTCACTGAGAAAAGGTTTTTATTACCAGATTTCATCCTAATAGTATGAATATCAAATCTTATGAAGATATCCCAATTGTGGCAGGAAAAATAATAGACAACATTTGGAAACAAAATAAAAATATATTTGAATATATGGATAGAAAAGAAATGGTTGATCAAATATTCAATTTCATGATAGAAGAACTAACAGATAAAATAGAAGATTGGAAAGAACCATAAAGGGGTTTTGAAAAAACCCCTATACTTTATATACAAAGAATTAATCTGAGCAAGAGGTTTTTTCTTTGGAGAGTAATGATTTGAGTAAGGATCTGACTATTTCCAATTAAATGCGGGTGCACTATTTTTTGCGCGTGCCCTGCGGGGCAAAATGTACCCGACCATCCGCATTGTCGTTAGTCAGATTCCCGTACCCGGCGCTCAAGTCCAAGTCCCAGTTGCGAATGAGCACTCTCAAACCTATATTTTCAGTTTCATCTGGCATATACAAAGTTCTATCTCCTTCCTTATCCCATTGTTTCAAGTTAGGTAATCCCCCATTAAGACCGTAGCCTTCGAATGTTTTATCTTCTCCAGCCTTCGATAAAATCTCATGGGCATAAACTTGAGAAATTCCAGGAAAAATAATAGGAACTACCCCATGAGGAGCAGAGCTATCTATTTTCATTCCAGCGTTAACAACAACTAATCTTTTTTCTAAATCTCCTTTACCAAGACCAAGATCTTTTGCGTGCTCGCGAATACTTTTAGCAAGAGCTTTTGATTCATGAGGATTTTCTCCACCATCGCTAGAATCATACAAAACTAAGGCTAACTCTTCCCAGTTATCCTCTGGTGTAATTAATTTTCCAGCTTTCAAATATGCTTCAGATTGAGCAGGTGTAATAGGCCAATAACCGCGACTTTGAAGAGTCCTGTCTTGTGATAATGTAGTAACTAAAGCTAAACGTCTTAAACCATACATATTAGTAACCTCTCCAGAAGTTCCTGTAGGAATTTCAGCTGCAGTTCCCCTATAAATTTGGTTTGACTTAGCAATCAATTCATTGCCAAAAGCGTCATACTGTAAGATAAATGGATCTCCAGTTACCTTACCATTAAACTCCGGTGCACTTCCTTTTAGTTCTCTCTTCTTACGAACAGCTTTCGGAATTGAGTCATTTCTTAAACGCTCTGCTAATTCTAAAAATCTTTTATTAACCATTTTAACGCACCGACTTAGAAAGTTCCCCCATTGTGACTTTTGAGATATCCTCATATGCAATAAGAGGCATTATAGCAACGTTAGGTTGTTTACCGAAGCTATCTCTTAAACTTGCGACATAAGGACTAAGTGAAGAATCTCTACTTGTATACAACAAATGAACTCTATGTGTTTGAGGTAATTGAAGTAAAGATTTAACAAATGAATCTAAATTACTTATTCCCATATCAGAGACTACTGTAATATCGCAAGCTCCTTCGCTTTGTTTGACTAGTGTTTCTAAGAGACCAGCATTGAAAGTTGTGCCTCCCCTTGCAGAAAATCTACGTAATTCAGCGTGAACTTTCTCCCTATCTTTAGAGAATCCAGTTAAATGATCATTGCTACCAAAACTGTAAACAGCTACTTGCGATCCATTAGCTAAATAAGCATTGCTAACTGCCGTTGCACCAACAATATGTGGATAAACTCTATCCGTAGGCGAAATAAATTTATCTCCGCTAGGCATAAACATACTTGGAGAGTTATCAACAATTAATAGGTTAGAAGGAACTCCTTCTTGTTCTCCAAAAGATTGTCCTTCAACCCTTACCCATTTTTTTGTTATGCCTGGCAATATTCCAGGTGAACTAAATGGATCTACATCTGTCATCTGATCTTCAAAAGTAAATGGGGCATGCGAATGTGGATAGACGCTACCTGTGCTTACCATAGGTTTCTTTCTTATCGGAATTGCATAATTTGCAGCAAGAGCAGAATAGAAATTGCGAGCCATAAGAGTAATATCTCTTCCTGTTCCTGGAAGTAACCCCATAGTTTGAGTTTTGCCTTCTTTTCCTTCACCTAATATTTGTTCAGCTACTTTTTCAAATTCTGCTGGACTCCCGCATTCACGAGCAAATGCTCTAAGACCTTCACGAATTTGATTTTCGTCAAATATATCCATACCGGCTCTAGGAGTAGGCATTCCCCCATTTGCTCCACCGCTTTGTGATCCACCATCTTGTGGTTGCTTTCTTTGAGTTCTATAATCTTTCATTACTTCTGCAAATCTGCGAACGTTAGCCAATTCATCTTTTTTATTCAAAAAGTCTATTCCTTGTAATTTTTTGACTGCTGCAGCTTCTTCTCTACTTAATTTAACACCAAAATCTTGCCCTGAAGCAGTTTGATAAATCCCATAAATAATTCTTGCACTTGTATCTTTTTGGTCTGGCTGGTATACTTTTCTCATCGGAGCAGTTGCAGGATGTTTTCGTTCAGTCAACATGTAAAGATTTGTTTGGACTTCAGTAAAGTCAGTTCTTAATTGGCTCGCATGTTCTCCTTCTGCTACAACTCCTTGTGTTGCTTTTTGCAATCTAAGAACATTTAGAGGAGAACCAGGATACCTCATAAAGTGAGTTAGTTCATGAGTCAAAACTTCATTAAATGCTTCAGCTTGATCAATTCCGTGTTTTGGAAAACCTGTAATAAAAGGTTCACTAACTGTAATTTTTAAAGTTTCTAAATTCACAGAACCGTTTGAATTATCATTTACTAATCTTGGTTTAGGCAATTGAGGAAAGTGAAATCTCTTTCTTGCTTCATGCCATTCTCCATCCATAATCTGTTGTAAATTTTTAGTTGTCATTAGTTTGCTCCTATTTTTTTTGGCACCTCGCCCTGATGGGCGACGTTTACCCGACCATCCGCATCGTCGCCCGCCAGATCCCCGTACCCGGCGCCCAAGTCCCAGCCCCCGTCGCGAAAGAGCACTCTTAACCCAATATCAGAGGTTTCGTTAGGCATGTAAAGTGTCCTTGTTCCTCTTCCTAAACTAGATGCTTGGGGTAATCCTCTAGCTGTTCCATATTCAAAAACAGAATTTGTGCCTGTTTTTTGTAATATTTCGTGAGGATAAACAAAAGTAGTGCCTGGTAAAATTATTGGCTTTACTCCGTGAGGCATATCAACATCTTTAGCTAGCCCAGCATTAACTACAACTAATCTTGAATTTGCTTCAGTAGGACTTAATCTCAATTCAGCGCGATTTTGTTGGATACTTTCAGCTAAAGCTCTAGCTTCTTTATTATTAGTTGAACCTGTAGTATCATATAAAATTAAACCAAGATCTTCCCAGTAACGGTTTGGAGAAGGCAATTTATTATCCTTTAATAAAAGCTCTGATTGTCCTGGAGTTATTGGCCATGTGTTTCCATTTCTTAAAGATGGATTATAATGTAAAGCAGTAACTAAAGCTAGTCTTCTTAAAATATACATATTAGGAACTTCACCAGCACTTCTACCAATCCCTAATCCAAATCCTTCTTTAAGAGGGACTTCTGCTTTAGTCCCTGCAAAATATTCATTAACTTTTCTAATAAGAGGGATTCCAAAATTATCATATTGAAGAATAGATGAGCCCTCTACAGATTCTGGAAAAGATGTTTTGCCAATGTCAGCAGGAGGTTTTCCTTTTTCATCTTCTCCTCTAGGATCTCCTTCTGGCTTTCCAAGAGGTGCAGCATCATTTCTTAATCTTTCCGCTAATCTAAGAAAGCGTGGATTAGGCATTATCCCTCCAAATCCTTCATTGTATCAAGGAATATAGGATGTCCTTTTCCGTCTTGGGCATATGTTCTAGCTTCTGTTAAAGCTTCTCCAACTTTGCCGTGACCAGCAAGATCAAGAACTCTTTGATAATTTTCTCTGCTTTCTAAATATCTTTTCTTTACTCCAGGTGATTCGCTAGTTCCTTCATTCAATAAACTCTTAGCGATGTATAAACCAAGAGGGTCTGTTCTCTTCATATCTCTAAACTTACTTTGAACCTCATCTGTCCAAGTAACTCTGTGCCATAAAACATATGGGGCTACTTGTAATACATGTTCAAGGTCAACTTCATCTTTTCCTTGCAACCAAGCTAAAGATTCTGCGTAACGCACTAGAGATTTCTCTTTTCTTCTACTACCGCTTCCAGTCATAAATGCTCCTAAATATAATCCGTCAGCTGTATCTATTGGGTCTGTTGATCTTTTTTCTCCAAATTTAGAAGTAACATTCATTTCAGCAGTTAAAAATGCGAAATATTGTTCTGCATCTCTATTAAATGGAATTCTTTTTATTTCAGATTCAGCCTCTTCCCTTTCTTCTGCTGTCCATATTGGAAATCCTCTATCTTTTAATCCTTTTTGATGTTGAGATACAATTCCTTCAAGTTCCTTGCTTACTTCAGCATAAGATCTGCCTGAACCTAAAACTGTAAGTGCTTGAGTTGTAAGGGCAGGATTAGTCAAAATCTCATCTCTTTCGTTTCCAAAGTCTTGAGCAATATGTAAAGCACTTGCAACTCCAGGGAACTTTGCTTCTACACCAACGTCAAATCTATCTAAAATAGGGGGAATTAATTGATTATTACCTCTATCTGCATAATTACATGTAGCAAAAAATGGTTGTTTCCCAGTAGAAATGAATCCATTCAAGTAGTCCCATTGTCCTCTGTCTAAACCATCTAAAACTACTGCTTGATTTGCTTCTGGAACTCTGTTAAATTCGTCAAATATTTTTGGACCAACAAGTACAAAGTTTTGCCATACAACTTCTTCCTCACCTTGATGCATCTTACCATAGTGAGGCCTACCTACCATTTTTTCATGAGTAAGTTGTGGATGACCTCTAAGTTGAACTCTCTTTACCAAGTCTAAAGGTAATCCGTTAAAAGTAGCATTAAGGTATTCTGCAGAAGTAGTCTTACCTCCACCATACTCTCCGAATAGTAATTGTCTTCCTCTATTTAATTGAGTAAGTGTACCAAAAAGTAAAGCGGAGTTAAATTGCTCTCCACCAGATTCAAAATCGTCTCTACAAAGATAAAAGTCGCTTCTAAGTTTACCATATACTGCTTTTACTTTATCTTGTAATGTTTCCTTAGCCATGTTATTGTTTTTGATTAACCTCCGTTAGGAATTTATTAAGTCCATAATCTACTAAATGAGACTTATTCCTAAAAGTATTGCTCTTTAGAGCTTTCTCTATCATTTTAAGTGTTTCTTCCTCAATTGTTACGCTGAGTTTCTGCTTCATATGATAAAGTGGAATATTATACCCTATTTAAATATTTGTATTGTTGTAACTATATAGTAACATTAGAAATAGTAGTGTGGGGTATAACAAACCATAAGAACGAACTTTTTCTTTTTGCGATGCCCTAGCTATAACGCTTTGAGATCTATTCCCAAAATAGATTGGTGACGAGTAGTATAACGGGCTACACACTTATCTGTAATTTACAACGAAAGTTGTGTAAAATACAGCCATAATAATTAGTAGCTATAAAAGGAGCTTGGGAAACCCTTTTGCGAATATTAAAGTTGCAGTGAGAAAAGGGTTATGGATAAGCTCGCTGGAGTGCTCATTCGCAACAGGGACTTGAACTTGAACGCCAGGAACAGGAATCTGACTAACGACAATGCGAATGGTCGAATAGCTTGGGCTAGGGCTTAATATGAAAACTTACAAAAATTTGTATCCAAAGTTGTGTTCTTACAAGAATATAAGAAAAGCCTTTATGAAGGCAAGAAAGAACAAAACCTCTAAATTTTATGTAAAGTTATTTCAGGAAAACCTAGAAGAAAACCTGCAAGAGATTAAAAGAGAATTAGAATCTCAAACTTATCAACCATTTCCACTAAAAAAATTTGTTATTCGAGATCCTAAAACAAGAGTTATAAGAAAATCTATCTTTAAGGACAGAGTGGTTCATCACGCTATTGTTATTATTTTAGAACCCCTTTATGAGAAAGTATTCATTTTTGACAGCTATGCTAATAGATTGGGAAAAGGTACACTTGCTGCATTAGATAGATTTTCATCATTTAAAAGAAAAGTTACTAAAAACGGAAGATTAGTAAAAAATGCTTTTGACAATAATAGCGTTGTAGGTTATGTTCTTAAAGCTGACATTAAGCATTTTTTCGATTCAGTTGACCACAACATGATAATGCATCTTTTAGAAAAGAAAGTAAAAGATGCTAAATTAATGAAGTTGATTTATAAAATCATAAAAAATTATGATGATCCAGATAGAGGAATGCCTCTAGGAAATATGACTTCTCAATTTTTTGCTAATGTCTACCTTAATTGTCTGGATTATTTTGTAAAACATAAATTGAAAATGAAATACTATCTAAGGTATGTGGACGATTTCATTATTTTACATGAAAGCAAGGAAAAGTTGGAAGAATGCAAAGATAAAATATCTAAATATCTTAGACATTTGAGATTAAAGTTGCATCCAGACAAATCTAAAATTTTCTCTTTATACAAAGGAGTTACTTTGCTTGGATTTAAAGAATTCTACCATTATAGACTGGTAAGAAAAAGAAACATTAGATATTTCAAAAAAAGATTCATTAAACTAAAAATTCGTTATAAAGAAGGAGAAATTGGATCAACAGATTTCCTAAATAGTTTAGAAGGGTGGTTTGGATATGTAATGTGGGGAAATACTTACAAATTAAGAAAGAAAGTTGCACGTCAAATAGCTCGTTTTGCATCTAATAACAAAATGGAGATTAAGAGATCGCTTTATCATGTTGCTAAACTTGATATCCGAACGCGTGAGGGGGGGGGGCGAACGGAGAAAAAATAAATTATTATGAATATATCTTTTGTATCTTAATAATATAATAAAAGAGTCTTATTTTTCTAGGGTTTCCCAATAACCACTTTTTGCAGAACCAATTCTCTTAAGCAATTTTACTTTTTTAAGAGAAACAAGGTGTTTTTGTATTGCAGAAGGATTAATCTTTAGCTTTTGTGATAATTCTATCCTAGTTATACGCGGATTATTTTTAATGATTGCAAGAATCTCATTCTGTCTTTCGGTAAGTATGTGACCACCTATCTGACCACTTTCCAGACCACCTATCTGACCACTACTCATCTTACCTTCTCCGCCAGTTATATCAAATAATGTCGTGAAAAATGAGAAGCTATATTTGAACTCTGGAGAGGGTAATCCTGCTTCTTTCATAGCATTTTTAATACGATTGATTCCAGAGCCTAGTTTTTCAACATATATTGTCTTTGATAAAAGTTCAGCTATAATCTGATTACGTGGTCTTGAGATAGTGCCAAATTCTTCTGGTTTCATCCATTTTACAAGACCGCCTGGATTAGAGATCATAATCTTATTCTTGAAGATATCAATCATGACGTCCCCCGAAGTTTCAAAGTAATCGCGGTGCATTACAGCATTAACAATAGCTTCACGGTATGCTTCTTCTGGATACTGGGGAATTTCTTTCCTTTTAGCAGTCTTTATTTCATACCTTACATCAACATGCTTCTTAGTGTAAGATATTGCATCCTGAATGTTGTTAATAATTCCATTATCAAAAACTTTCTTATCTAAAATGTGGACTTTCTCATTAGTTTGATAATTTACACACACCACTTTTGAACTCATGAAAAACTTACTTGGGTCTTTTGCAAAAAAGAGAATACCTGCATTAGTAAATTTCAGTTCATTTTTAATAATTCTTGCCACTTTTAGAGTAATTAAAATATCTTTAACAGGAATGTTTGGAGTTAATTCGGCAAGCTTAAGTACACTACCTCTTAAATAATCCCTATTAATCATTAGGGTGTAAAATATATATTGTAACAACGATAAGTTAATATATATGTGCACCCTAATTAAATTATGTCTTACTTAGAGATAAAAACAATAAAAGGAAGGAAATACCGTTATGAACGAACCAGTTATAGGGATGGAAATATTGTGAAACACAAAAGCAAGTATTTGGGAGCCGTTAAACCATTAAATGTTGTTTCAAATTCTGGAAGAAAGCCTATATTAAAATCAAGAGTTTTAACAGAAAATGAACTCAATTTTATTGCTGTTGCAATAAAAAACAGTAGAAGTTTTATCAAAGATAGGGCAAGAATAATAAAACTTTCTTCTGAAGGCAATTTTGTAAAACAAATATGTCAAAGATTAAAATTTGATAATAAAAAGGTTGGAAAAATAATAAATACGTTCAACAAAGATGGTTTGAAAATATTTGTGAGAAAAAAGAGCAGTGGAAAGCCAAGAAGCATAACAAAAGAACAAAGGGCAAAAATAATTGAATGGTTGAACACGCATCCTAAAAAGTTGAAATTGTATTTCAACAATTGGAGTCAGAATAAACTATCTAAATTTGCGAAGAAGAATAACATTGAAGTTAGCCCTTCGCAAATTGCAAGAATAATAAAACAAGACGAGATAAGATATAAAACAAAGAGAAGCAAAATGTACAGCAACGATAAAAATTTTTTGAGAGATATATAGTTTTAAGAGGATTATACGAAGATAAAGATCCAAACAAAATTATTATTAGCTTTGATGAGAAAGTAAAAATAGCAATTAAAGAATATTTTGGAAGTGTTTATACAAAGGAAAGGTTTGCAACTTATCCTGCAAAACAAAAAGTAAAGGGATTGCTGGAAATGCCTGCTGGAATAAATATCAAAACTGGAAAAGTACATTACTGGTTTTATGATTGGAAAAACTCTTTTGTAGTTATAGAATGTCTTGAAAAATTATTAGAGGAATATTCTGGCAAAGAGATTTATGTGATAATGGATAATTGGTCTGCACATAAATCTTACGATATAAAAGTATGGAATACTCTGCATCCAAGAATGCATTTAGTTTATCTGCCAAGTGGTGCAAGTTTCTTAAATAAAATAGAAAGGGTTTTTTCTTTTTTATCAAGAGATGTTTTACAGAATAGCAACTTTCAAACCGTAAGAGAAGCAATGGAAAATATATCAAACTACTTTGATAATGGGGGAAGCATTATGGTTTAGCGTAGTTAAGGTTAGGCTGTTGTGCTAAAACCATTGATGATAGAAGCAGCAACAAAAGCAAGCTCGCCATAAATTTAGTTGTTTTTATGCTCATGAAAACTTTCTGAAAATCCAACTTTATATAACCCTTAAGAAGTTTTTGTGCACTTTATTTTGCTCAATTTTTTACCATTTTTTGTGCCCTTTTTCCTACCCTTTATTTTGTACAAAATTGTGCCCTTTTTTGTGCCCAAAATTCTTTCCTGAGGCATTTATATATCTCAATAATAAATTGTTTTTATGGAAAAACAAGTCTTATTAAATGATATAAATTATATAGATTTAGATTTTAATAAGAATAGATTCATAATACTAGGAAAAGAAGAACAAGCAGAATACATGAAAAGAAAATTAGCATTTATTGTGAAGCAATGTGAAGAGATAGTGGAGCAACTCAAAGATGAAAGTCTACTCGTAAAAAAGAAAAGTTAAAATCGACTGTAACATTTATAAACTCTCCAAAACACAAAAATCTATGAATACACAAACTCCGAGGTTTGTTCATCAGCTCAACTGAACGAGCATTTTCCAGTTTTAACTTCAAAGCCAAAAACGCAACATACTCAAAGTCTTTATATACTAAATATGAGGAAAATTTAAATGCTCTCTTTATCTGTGAAAGAGATATGAAAACTAAATATAAAAACGGATTGTTCGAAACCCGAAGAACTCGCACCTTCCGCTTTTTCATGCTCCGCAGTGAGTCTACGAGCTTGTTGAGGAGTGTCGAGCAAGAGAGCATGAAAATAAGTAAAGGAAATACAACAAAAATCAAAGGAGTAAAAATAAAATGATATACGAACCAGAAACAGTAAAAGGCTTTGAGGATTATCTGCCTCCAGAATCCCAGAAACGTGAAAAGATTAGAGAAATAGCTAAAAAATATTTCAAACTTTATGGTTTTCTCCCAGTTGAAACACCTTCTGTTGAATTTGATGAATTGATGCGTTCGGACACAATAGGAGAAGAAGATGAAGCAGTCCGAGACCGTTTCAGACTTAGAGACAGAGCAAACAGAAACCTAGGCTTAAGATATGAATTCACTTTTCAATTAGCAAGAATTTTCAAACAAAACCCAAACATAAAACTGCCATTCAAAAAATACCAAATAGGCGAAAACTTCAGAGACGAACCAATACGCACAGGAAGAACAAGACAGTTTACCCAGTGCGATGTAGATATAATCGGAGACTCTTCAGTAAACGCAGACGTCGAATGCATTTCAGTAGTATTTGACATATTAAAAGAGTTAAACATAACAAATATCGAGCTACAAGTAAACAATCGCAAACTAATTGATGAAATAATAAAATCAGTTCAAATTACAGAAAAACAATCAGTCTTGAGAGAAATAGATAAAATAGAAAAAATAGGAGAAGACGAAGTAAAAGCAAATCTAAAAAAATACGCAGATTCAAATCAAATATTAAGTTTATTAAAACTAATGGAAAAAGATGTGCCTTTCTTCAAAGAAAATATGTTTTCAGGAGCAGATGAACTAACAGACTTAATTAAAAAATGTAAAGAGTACAGCATAAAAGCAAAATTCAATCCAAGATTAATGCGCGGTTTTAACTATTACACAGGAAACATATTTGAAGTTTCAATAGGAAAAACAGCAATTTTAGGCGGAGGCAGATACGATAAATTAGTTGGAAAATATCTCAACAAAGAAATTCCAGCAGTCGGACTATCTTTCAGTATAGAAGGTCTTATGGGACTATGTGAAAAAGAAATAAATGAGTTAAAAATAGAAACTACAAAAGCAATTCTAATTTCAATAGACGAAGACAAAGAAACAATAAAACTTTCCAAGTTACTTAGAAAAAACAATATAAGTTGCATAGCAAGTTTTGACAAAGCAGGTAAGGCATTAGAATATGCAAACTCTTATCAAATTCCATTTGCAATATTTATAGGCAAAGACGAAATAACAAAAAAGAAGTTCAAATTAAGAAACATGCAATCCGGAGAAGAAACCCTATTAACTGAAAAATCTTTAATCAGTAAGTTAAAGAAAGCATAAATCTACTCTTTCCCAGCCTCAGAAAACCCGCTAACAGACTCAACAACTGATTCAGCTTCCCTCTCCGCCTCCAAACTGTCAACTTCATCTTTCAGTTTTTCAAGCAAATCTTTATTCTTAGATTCATACATTTCTTTAAGTAAAATCCATATCTCCTCTAAATGGCCATCCTGTTCAACCCAAACTTTTTGTTGACTATCTAAATGAAGTAAAGATACAAAAGTCAATAACCTCTCTTCAGGGTCTAAAGAAGAAATTTCAGAAAAAGAAATTCGCTCATCTCTTTTAACAAATGAATGTTTCAATTTTAAGTAAAGCCCTTTAATCTTGTCTTGCAAGTTAAACAAGCGCTTTGGAATAGGAAGATAAGCATTAAGCTCATGCTGCTTAAGAATAAGGGCTTTTTTATCTCGCCTATCCTCAGTTGAAATAGCCTTACCAAGCGCAATAATAAGCTCCTGTAATGAAACTTTCTTATATCTAGGCAAAGGAGTCCTAGGAATTAATTCAGGAATCTCTTCATCAAGTTGTATCCTTTCCTGAATATATGTCTTCTCTTCCTTCTTACCATATAAAATATCATCAAGAGGCTGTAAATCTCTACTTAAAAGAAGCTCAGATTTAAGTCTCAAAAGTAAAGAAGCGGCAAGAAGAACCTTAGAGGATATGAAAAAATTAGCTTCTTCAAGTTCACGCACACGCTCAAGATACTTCTTTGACAAAACAGACAAATCTATATCCCAAGGGTCTAGTTGTTCAGAATTAATAAGGTCATAAATAATTGCTTGCCAACTCAAACGATTATCAAATAATAAATCATGTATTTGTTCTTGTCCAACTCGAGGAGTAGTTTTAGTCGAGTTGGACATTGACTGAATATCAAATTCAGGCTTATGCCCAACCTTCTCTTTAGGAGCCTTTAAACCCTCTTTTTCTAAAGACATAAAATTAAAATCTCCATATAAACCTCTCACAAACCTATTTTAAATATCTTCTTAAATTTAGTAAGGAGCAGGAAAAGCAGTAGCAGTTATTGTATCTGTAAGAACTCCAGTAAGTGAATCAGAAGGAATAGTTAAATTAAAGTCAATGCGAATTGTATCTTGACTATCATTAAACTGAAAGAATCTACAATATTCTGCAGTAGAAGTATTAACTGCATAGAAAACATTGAGATTTAGGAAAGAAACCCCACCAGTAGCATTACGACAACTATCAGTCTCAACATTAGAAATATTCCATAAATAACTCGGACCAGTTCCCCCGATAAGTTGTGCAGCAGTCTTTGTCCCGCTCAAATTAAGACTTACATTCAAATTCCCAAGATTCTGAATTCTTAAACCTCCACCTTGCTGCAAAGTCCAATTACCATTAGTCACATTATTTATAGCAAATGTATTGAGTCCTGCAGAAGAAGAACCAGCGTTAACTCTTCCAGAACCCCAACTTATAGTATTAGTAGTAAAATTTATTGTAGCTGAGGTTTCAACTGAAAGATTTGCTTCTCCAGTACTTGTAGCATGGCCTGAAATAACACCAAATAAACTCCTAGCTGAAAGATAAACAAGACCTAGAGAAAATAAAGAAGTAATAAGTACTACAACTAGCAAAACGCCAAGAAACTTATTATCCACCAGAATCTCCATTCTCAATTGTATTTCCTTCAACAATCAAACCTATATTTCCGGCGTTTGTTGAATATTGCTTCAAAATATTACTATTCTCAGAGCTCATCTTAAAAATAATAACATTAAGAACAATTGAAAGAACAGAAAGGGCTATAGTAAAAACAAGTAAAACAACAACAAATTTCTGTAAGTTAGCCATATTCTAATATCAGCTCAATAATAAGATATCTATTTAAATATTCTCCTATATAAATATTAAAAATCTTTTAATGTTTAGATTTAATTCTCCTTCTTAATACTAAAAACCAAACTAAGTTAAGCAAAACAAGAACAACAATAGCTATTACTAAAACAGTAACTAAAGTATTATTCCCAAATCCAGAAGATGATTTAATTACATAACCTGTTCCTATAACAACAATATCATTCTCTGAAACATCTAAAGATAACTGTGCTTCAATTGGCTCTTGATCTGAATTAATAGAAACCTTCGCATCATATAGTCCCACACGAACATCTTTTGTATCCCAGAACGCAATAAGAGACTTACTTCCAAAAGAATCTATATCATAAGTAGCAGATTTAAATTCGGAAAAGGCATTGCCCTTATCATCAAATACCTGCATTTTTACATATGCTTCATCAACCGGAAGATTTAGTTTATTTTCCACTAAAAACTCAAATTTTACTATCCCTCCTAACTTGAAATTCTTAGTATCCACTTTTATATTTTTAATTGCCAGACCCCCTCCCCCAACAAAGAATTCTTTTTCAAATATTAATTCAGATTTATCATAGAAAACAGTTGCAATAGCCTTGTAACTCCCCGGGTCAATAGCAGAAGTATCTAATGAAGCAGTTAATTCACGGCGTGCTAAACTTGGAACTGGCAATTCATTAGTTGAAAGGGAAATAACTTTTTTACCTAGAGGGCTAAATATTTCTATCTCTGCATTAGCTTTGATAATATCTAAGTCTCCCTTACTCACTAATGGAAGAGTGAATACAATTTTTCCATTTTTTTCACTATTTATATTTAAAGAAGATTCTAGGTATTTCCCAGGATAAGGAACATCAATCACCACCTTAGTAATTATCCCTATAACAGAACCTATAAATGTATTTTCAGAATCTGAATTAGAAGCATCAGAATCTTCTATAACTAGAATATCTGCCGTATGCCTCCCTGGGTCAAGCCCTAATGGAACTCTAACTGAATAGTCTATCTTAACACTAGGCACGTCTGGAGTAAATGAAACAGAATAAGTAGACATTATAACACTTTTATTTAATTCTCCTTGGGGAACAATTTTCAAATTGAAAGTCTTACCCTCAGAGTTAATTATTTCAAAAGAAAATTTCTGCTCAGTTCCAGGCTCATAACCAAAAACACGTTGCGCAGGAGTAACTCCAAAGCTAGAAACAAATGGCAAAACCAAGACTAGTAATAAAAACAAAACTATCTTTCTCATTTTCCACCTCCCTCTTCAAAAGAAGAACTACCTGTATAAACTAAAGAAGAATTAACAATAGTTCCAATCTTATAAGTCTCAACTACTAAATTAGATTTTCCAATATTAAATACACCTACAGAACCATCTGAAAGTCTACGTATCTCTAAGGAGATGCTAAGTTCTGTATTAATTTCCCTAATCTCCCCAGATAGCCCAGAAATCACTTTTATGTAATATCTTCCAGGTTCTAAATTCAAAGGCACATCATCTACAAATATAGTTTGAGGAGAATCAAATTTAATATTATTATCTAAAAGTAAATAATCAATTGAAGGCAAACTAAATATCAAGGAGTTTTCAGTAGAACCATCAGAAAAAGGAGCAATCACTAATGGCTGAGTATAACCGACAAGGAAAAATAGAGTTAATAAACTCCCAATTACGACTACAGAATCAATTATCAATAACTTTTTTTGATTTCTATCCATATGTATCTCCACTTCCTAAAGATATTGTAAATGTAATTGTGGATGTCCTAACTCCAGGGCCTTCAGTAGAAGGCACTGTAACATTGATATCAATTTCAGCACTATCTCGCGCATCTGTATAATTCAAATCAATGACTCCTATAGTTGTAACTAAAGGAACATTAGTATAGGTTATAGCAGACCCGCTCCAGATAAATGAACCATTTTCAGATATTCCATTTGTTGTAACATTATCAAACTTAAATCTATAATTTGTTGAAGGGTTAGAAACACTATTCCAAAGATTTGTTGCAGAAACATTAACATTAACCAGTGTATTACCATCATTAACAATTATAAGAGGCTTAGGAGAATTATCAGTGGTGTCATTGTTTTTCAAATAACCCAAATTCCCAAATTCTACAACACTTATATTCATAGAAGTACTCAAAAGGGATTGTACACTCAAGTTAAATGGAGAAGTATAAGATCCATAACTAGAACCATCGGTAGCAGCAACACTCCACTTATAATAATCATTATTATCGCTCAAACAATTAAATGTTAATGTAGACTCAGATATATTGAAAGTCTCTATAGCTATAGGAGTGTATATATCTGTACCATCAAAGCTTGTATCGATGCAACTAGATGCAGGAATAAGAGTTATATTGATCTTGCTTTGTGTGACTGCATCCCCATCATCATCACTCGTAGCCCAAGTAAATACTTGGCTAGTTCTATTGAATGTTATTGAACCGTTCACTGGAGCAATTAAAGTTACATTAGGTGGAGTGTTTAATACTGTCAAATTAGTAGAATTAACATTAAAGCTAACTTTCCCATCAAAAAGAGTTAGCCCAACAGTCCAATTTTGCCCCTTAGTTGTATTTCCACTTCCAAGAGTCGCTATAAAACTAGTCCCATTAGCATAACTGCTATTATACTCAAACACTTTATGCAAAATAGAATTATTATACCAGCGAACAGTCACATTCATAGAATTATTATTTAAATCAAGTAGGGTCGTCTGTACATTCAAATCTTCTAAAGTTCTATTTAGTCCAAGACTTGAATTAATAACAAGAACAGTTCCATTATAAGGCGCAAGATTTGTATTAACAGTTACAGTTCTAATCTCGGTAAAGTTCATATTCCCAGCAGTATCAATTACATGAGCTCTGTAAGTATAGTTCCCATCAGATAACTCTGTGAAATTATGATACAATTTGTATAATCCTGAATTATAACTTGCGTTTATTTCTTCACCCGATAGCACCCGATTATAAATTTGAACTTCATCAATCGAACCATTGAAATATCTAGTAAAATTATTAGGATCCCCCCATGTTCCAATTGTTGTGAAATTATTATCTGTATAAGGAACAAATCCATTTAAAACAGTGGGGGTCTTCCAAACCCCATTTTTATATAATCCAATACTAGACCTATTAAACCACCCACATAAATGTGTCCAAGTATTTAATTCTTCAGTTACTTCTAAAGAAGCCATATTCGCAGTCCCATTACCTATACAAAAAGATACATTGCCATTGTTATTAAAATCTCCAAGAGCATAATTACTATAATTGCAATCTTTCAATGAATGCCCCTTCGCAATTATTCCTTTATATCCAGAGGTATTAGCATTATAGTAAACCCAAGAGCAAACAGTTCCTTCGGTTGTTAAATCAGTACTATTATCTTTATCCACTATAGATACAATATTTCCAAAACCATCAAAAGAATATGCTTTCCCATATTTTCCCGCATATGTAATTGAATCTTGAGGTATTAATGAAATATCATCAAACTGAAGAGTATAACTATTATTTTGTTGATAATTGAAAAGCATTAACATTTTAACATATTTTGTTCCAGGCCACCATTTTCCAGTTGGAGTGCCATAAACATTTTCTCCTTGCATAGATCTAGTATATAAAGTCCAATCTGAAGGAACAATAGCATTAGAAGCAGCATCATACATATAAGTGCTTCCGCTTCTATGTTCTCTTACTTTTGTTCCAGCAGGATAATTTACCCCAACAGTTGTAAGAAATTCAACTTCCCAATGGTCTCCCATATCTTCAACTCTAACAATATTTTGATTGCTGACATTAAAATTAGGTAAATCATTATAATTTCCAGAATCATCTACATCGAAAGCCATACGCTCATGAGTAATTGTATCAATCCAATTTGTTCCATCGGTAATATTAACTATTTTATCTCCAGAACTGACATCATTGAAAAGAGTAGTTTCTGTATTGAGGTCTGGATTAATATTATGGTTATTAATTTGAACTCTTCTAGAATCATATGGGACAAATCCAAAATAGAGCCTACTCCCCTCAATCACACCAGAAGATTTAAACCAACCACTAATATAATAGATTTTACCAGTATCTATTGGTATGAGCCCAGCAGAAGTGCCTGTAGCTGCGCCTAATCTATAAAAACTGGAACTTCCAGTATGACTATCTGTAGAATTTACGGCAGTAATACTATTCCAATTGAAAAGACTCCCTAATTCGGCACCCCCATTCTCAACCAATTCTAACGTCCCATTATTTCCATGGCTTGAATTATCAAATATAATTCCACTTGATGAATTTAACAAATAAGAATCAAAACTCAAATAGCTAATTAAACTTGCATTCCAATCAAAAAATGCACTCGTATTTGATACATCAGATATAGTGGTATTTAGATAAACCCAATTCTTTCCAGTTATATTTTCATCATCAGGTGTTGGATAAGTCAAATTTATGAAAGGAGTAATTGTATCAACATATAAGAAATAAGTAAAACTTGTACCTATATTTCCATGGCTATCATTACAACTTATAACAAAATTATGATTTCCTTGATTCATTGATGAATTAGTATAATTTGCGCCAGTTAATGAAGAATTCAAATTCATAGTTATATTTGCAAAATTGTTTAAACTAAATCCACACCAAGATAAATTTTCATTTGCAGAAATACTAAAGTCAATACTAATATTATTAAAATTAGAATTATTTACAGGAAATAAAATAGTTATTGTAGGGAAAATAGTATCAACATTTACAATCCTAGCCTGGGTAAAGTTCACGTTCCCTGCAACATCCTGGGCATATGCCTTAATAGTATGTTCGCCATCATCAAAATTAGTAAAGTTATTCAAATAATATCTAGATGATTGATTAGCATAAAGTGCTACAATTTCTCCAGATGATAAAGTCCTATTAAATATTAGGACATCATCTAAACTACCATTCAATGCCTGACTTGAAGAGAATCCTCCACCTACAGAATCTTGCTCTTGCCCCAATACAAAACCATTAGTATCAATATTAAGAGCTGTAGCCGAAACAACACTAATTCCTTTTGATACTCCATCTTGATAAATTATTCCTTGAGTTCCATTTCTGGTAAAAACAATATTATGCCAATTTCCATCTCCCAAAGTTACAATCCACGAATCAGATGCACCCTGTAAATAAACACTAAATGATGTTTGAGAAGTAAAGAGAAGATATTCATTATCGGTGCCTGAATTTGCACCAGACAAAACAGCTTCTGACCCTGCAGAGTCCTTCCTTATCCATAAGCTCGTACTAAAATTACCCAGCCCATCAATAGCACCCTCATTAATACTAACATAAGAAGTTACATCATCGCCAGGAAAATCAAAAGCCTTCCCTAACTTTCCAGCATCAGTTTGAACAGCATCTCCAAAAACACTTCCATTATGTCTCCCAGTATAATCTACAACATCCCCACTAGAATTCAAATCATCCATTCTCCACCATGAAATCAAAGAACCATCAAGATCAATGAATGAACTAACATTATTTAAATCACTCACAGAAACATTAACAATCAGAGAATTTACTGATAGACTACTCCCATTAGTAGGGGTAGGAGATGTGAAATTAACTGTGGGAAAAATAGTATCTATGGTAACGCCTCTCAATTCAGTACTATTCACATTTCCAGATGTATCTTGAGCATATGCTTTGAATGTATGATCTCCATCACCTAAAGCAGTAAAGTTATTAAGATAATACTTAGATGACATGTTAGCATAAAGCCCCGCCACCTCCCCCGCAGTTAAACTCCTATTAAACACCATAACGTCGTCGATTGAGCCGTTGAAATAAGTATAAACCCCTCCCAAGTAAAATATCTGAAAAGTTAAAGAATCATTGATAAACCCGGAAGTCTGGCTTCCCAAATAAACCCCATCTCTATATATTGAAACATTATTTCCTTGAAAAACAGTTACCACATTAGCCCACCGATCTGTTAAATTTGATGTCGTAAATGAATATTGCTGAATATCTTCTCCAGTATTTCTTTTAACAAATCTTAAAGAAGTTTCACTAGCTACTCTTAACCCATAGTTTACAAAACTAAAAGAAGTATCTCCACGATAGATTATCGACGAACAAGTACCATATGCGCAATATTGCCCTCCAGATGTAGCAGACCAATTATTATATTGTGTGTAAATCCAAGAACTAAGAGTAAAACTTGAACCGTTAGCGAAATTCAAAACGTTATTATTTCCCACCACGATATAATCTCCGCTCCCATCAAAATCAAAAGCCTTTCCCAGTTTTCCCGCATCTGTCTGCGTAGCATTTCCAACAGCAGTTCCATTATTTCTTCCTGTGTAATCTACTACACCACCAGAAGAATTCAAATCATCCATTCTCCACCAGCTCACAAGAGAATTATCTAAATCAATAAATGAACTTATATAATTAACATCATCACTCGCGCTAACATTAATAACCATAGAACTTGCTGATAGAATACTCCCATTAATAGGGGTTGTAGAAGTAAAGTTAATTACAGGAGAGATAATATCTACTACTGTTGCCTGGAAAAAACCAACAAAATTCTTAAAAGAATTTGAAAAAATATCTCCTGAAATTATTCCTCCAACAATTTTAGATATAAAATTTGTAGAACTAGAGTTCCCCCCAGCATTAGCAGTAATTGAAGATTTAGATTTATAATTGGCACTAGATGAATCTTGGGCAGAAACAAAAAAGACCATCAAAAAAATAAATAAAATGGTAACAATAAAATAAACCTTAAAACGCGAGTCACCCATCAAAGTAGTGGGAGAAAATTGTTTATAAAAGTTATCAAGCTGGCAAGTTACTTCTCTTCTACTATTTCTTTAGTTTGGGACAAAACATCTATTGCCAATTTATGCATTTTTTCATATCAAAGTGTCTCTTGAAAGAACACTTTGAACACTTTTGCAAAGTTCTCTTTACTTTTTGTTAATTAATTTTTTTGTTAATTTATCAAAATCAGATTCATACAACTTATCTTGTTCAGGCACATATTTTTCATATTCTTCTATTACTAACCTATTTGCGACTTCTTGAGAAATTTTACCTTTACCTTCTAATATTTCTTTCTCATTAAACTGTAAGAAAGCATTTAATTTTAAAACCCAATCTTCCATATACATTATTTCTCTATTTGTAGCTTGTAATTCGGCATAATCTAAATACATAGATACAATTCTATTCAAAAGATCCAATTCAGTTTTATTAAGATCAAAAAATCGATGCACCACCACGCCTCATTTAACATTGAAAAGATTAACAAAAATATAAAAAACAAATCTAAAAAACTACTGTCCGCTAGGCTGACCAGGTTGTTGCAAACACTCAACAGCAATCAAGTTAAGAGTAGCATTTTCAAAAGTCAAAGGTACTTGTTGACATGTACCAGCGACCTGGAAAATCTGACCAACAGCCGTAGTAAATCCTTCCTGTGCACCTTGGATAAATAGATTCTGATCTCTTTGAGCCTTAAAATTCAAATAAGTACTATATCCAATATAACTAACCGCAATTATAAGCAAAACCGCAAGCACCCAAACAACTGTAAATATTTTTTTCATCTCTTTTTTCACCTTATCAACATTAAGTTTTTATCCTTTAAAAACCTTTCTAAAGAAATTTAGAAAATCCAAGATTAATAATTCAAACTTCCCTCAGAAAGATAAAATACTCCAGCAGTTCCATTCAAATAAAATTACTTAATCTTTTCAACTTCCTTTTTTAAAGGAAATAGTTTGTTTTTTATTATATCCCAAACAATCTCTTCATCAATCCCAAAATAAGCATGTGTAACAATATCTCTAAATCCAGCAATCTTGTTCCATTCTATATTTGGATATTTTTCTCTAACATTTGATGGAATATTCTTAACAGCTTCGCCAATAATTTCAAGATTTCTAAGCACAGCATCAATCAGAATTTCCTTGCTAACAAAACTCTTGTAGTCTAAACCCTTAACATATCTATCAATTTTATCTATGGATTCAATAATATCATCCAAATATAATTTATAATCTCGCATATTTAGCCTCTTTTACAACGTATTTTAATCTTGGTTTCAATCCTCTTTCAATTATCAGATCTATTTTCTTATTAAACAACTTTTTAAGCAAAAACTGTAAATCCATATAATTATCAAAACTTGTCTCATTAAAACTAACAATTATATCAATGTCGCTATCTTCTCTCTGCTCATTTTTTGAAAAAGAGCCAAAAAGCCCTATTTTATTCACATTATACTTCTTAATATCTTCAGCATTCTCCTCAATTTTCTTTATTATCTTCTTTGATGTTAATTTGGTTACCATGATAAATCTAGTAAACAATTATATTTAAAACTTAACCTCTTGAATAATCTAAAAAACATTGATTGTTAGTTGTTTTGAAGAGACTCAAAGTATTCAGCAGACACACATCAACATCCACCGCTAAACCCATCAGCAGTTCCATTCACAGATAAACTATAAAAAGATTTATATACTTATTAGATTTCACCCAATAAGGTGAATTAAGCTATGAGTAAAATAGACACAATCCTA
>Ga0209541_10003857_pt1 | contig 27145 bp, 25 predicted proteins | sample RifCSPlowO2_01_FD_184027 | JGI IMG/M metagenome (GOLD analysis project Ga0209541, IMG submission 184027) | Groundwater microbial communities from Rifle, Colorado - Rifle CSP2_plank lowO2_0.1 (SPAdes) (version 2) | ecosystem: Environmental > Aquatic > Deep subsurface > Groundwater | place... | reverse complement strand
CGAGAGCCCGCCGCAGAAATAATTACTAGACTAAGAACGTGACAATAAGCAGGGCGACAATATTCAACACTTTAATCATCGGGTTAATGGCTGGGCCGGCGGTGTCTTTGTATGGGTCTCCCACGGTATCTCCTGTAACCGCTGCCTGGTGCGTGAAACTGCCCTTCCCGCCGTGGTTGCCTTCTTCAATGTACTTTTTAGCATTATCCCAAGCAGCTCCTCCCGTGGTCATAGAAATGCCTACAAACAGGCCCGTAACCGTGGCTCCAATTAATAGCCCCCCGAGCGCTTCAACCCCCAAAAAGAGGCCCACTAAAATGGGTGCGGCCACGGGAATTAACGCCGGAACCATCATTTCTTTAATGGCGGCCTTGGTTACAATATCAACGCATTTTCCGTATTCTGGTTTTGCGGTGCCCTCCATTAAACCGGTAATCGTTTTAAATTGTCGGCGCACTTCTTCCACTACTTTGCCAGCCGTTTTTCCTACCGCGCCCATTAAAAAGCTGGCAAATAAATAGGGGAGCAGTCCTCCGATCAACAACCCCGCAACTACTTTAGGATCAGATAAAATAAAGGTTGCGACGCTACCTGATATATTGGTAACTTCTTGAGTATAAGCAGAAAATAATACCAATGCCGCCAATCCCGCCGAAGCAATGGCATACCCTTTCGTTACGGCTTTAGTGGTATTACCAACCGCATCCAATGCATCGGTAATTTTTCTGACCTCTTCTGGCATACCGGACATTTCGGCAATTCCACCGGCATTATCGGTAATGGGCCCGTAGGCGTCAACTCCTACAACAATACCCGAAATTGACAACATGGATACAACAGCAAGCGCTACGCCATAAATTCCTGCCAGCCAAAAACTGATAATCGTGCCAAAAGCAATTAATAAAATAGGAAAGGCCGTGGATTGCATGCCAAGTCCAATGCCGCGGATAATATTAGTGGCGTGCCCCGTTTCAGAGGCCTTGGCAATTGACCGCACCGGCATATACTTTTTTGAGGTGTAGTATTCGGTAATTACAAACATTCCGGCGGCAATAACCAGCCCCACCAAGCATGATAAGTATAAATTCAAGGCCGAAACAATTTGACCTGCCATCATTTTTGAAATAACCGGGTAAAAGCCAACTGCAGATAATATGATTGAAACCGCCACTCCTTTGTACATCGCCCCCATAATACTTTTATTTTTTCCTAAACGTACAAAAAAGCTCCCTATAATGGAAGTTAAAATGGAAACGCTGCCTAAAAATAAAGGAAGCAACACAAATTGTATGGAATTTGGATACAATAATCCACCTAAAATCATGGTGGCCACCATGGAAACAGAATATGTTTCAAAAATATCAGCAGCCATGCCGGCGCAATCGCCTACATTGTCACCCACCTGATCAGCAATGACAGCTGGATTCCTTGGATCATCTTCAGGAATTCCCTTTTCCACTTTTCCCACCAAATCAGCTCCTACGTCAGCGGCTTTGGTGTAAATGCCTCCGCCAACCCTGGCAAATACGGAAATTAAACTGGCTCCAAATCCCAAAGCAATTAAGCCAGAAATTCCGGTAGCGTAGTAATATCCCGACACCGCTAAAAGTCCCAATGAAACCACTAAAAGTCCTGTTACCAGCCCCCCTTTAAATGATAAATCCAACCCTTGAGCCAAGCCCTTTTTTGACGCCTCGGCTACCCGCGTATTGGTTTTGGTTGAAACCAACATGCCCACAAATCCCGAAAGCCCGGATAATATGGCCCCCAGCAAAAACCCCACGGCAATTTTCCAACCCATTAAAATAAGTAAAATGAAAAATAGCACCAGGGCAACCATACTCACCGTTTTGTATTGGCGCTTTAAGTAAGAAATAGCGCCTTCCTGAATGGCCGCGGTGATGGCTATTGCTTTATCTTTTGCCACCGGGGCTTTGTTGATTTTTGTAATTAAGAAAAATACAAACGCAATCGCAAATAACGAAACAATGATGGGGAAATATAATATGAGAGCCATAATGATGAATATAGAATCTGGTATCTGGAAGCTAGAATAGAATACGGAATAATGAATCTGGAATTCTAAATTCAATATTCAATTCAAGCTACAAGATACGAGATTCAAGATTCTAGGTTTAATTTATTCTTCTTTTTTAGTTTTTTTAACTCTTTTCTTTTTTGGCTTTTCCTCCTTGCCCGCCGTAACATTAGCGGAGGCGGGTTCAGTTTCCTCTTTTTTTTCTTCGCTTCCGCGTAATTCCGCGCCTTGCCCCGCCGAAGCATTTGGCGAAGGAGGGTTAATTCTCGCGTCATTCTGCGATTCTTTTTGGTCTGGCTTAATGTCAATCTTCCAACCCGTCAAATTAGCCGCCAGACGCACATTCCTGCCGTCCTTTCCAATGGCCAATGACAACTGGTCTTCCCCCACGAATACCGTAGCGCTATTTTTTGTGCTCCCGGGCGCCTCTACTTTTATCCCTGAAATTTTGGCAGGGGACAGTGCATTGGTAATGAATTTGGCCGGGTCTTCCTGCCATTCAATCACGTCAATTTTTTCACCACCCAATTCGTTGATGACCGCCATGATGCGGGTTCCCCGCTGCCCGACACATGAACCTATTGGGTCAATTCCCTGCTCAGTTGAAGCTACCGCTATTTTAGTCCGGTACCCGGGCTCACGCGCAATAGATTTTATCACCACCACGCCGGCCGAAATTTCCGGCACCTCCAATTCAAACAGCCGCGATACCAACTTTGGATAGGCACGCGAAAGCACCACCACTGAACCCTTGGGACCGTCTTCCACTTTTAAAATGTAAAACTTCAGGCGCTGGGCGGACCGATAAAACTCCCCGGGAATTTGCTCTTCCCGGTTTAAAACACCTAGAGTTTTTCCAATATCAACCAGCACGGTGCTCCCCTCCATGCGCTGAATCACACCGGAAATAATTTCCCCTTCTTTTGAACGGTATTCCGCCGCAATAACATCTTTTTCCGCTTCCCTGATTTTTTGTAAAATCACCTGCTTGGCGGTTTGGGCGGCAATTCGGCCGTAGTCCTGTTTTGAAACCAGGGGAATTTCAAGCTCTTCGCCCAGCTGTATTTTTGGGTTCTTTTTTTGCGCCTCCTCCAGCATGACGTGTTTTTCCGGATTAAACACCACTTTTTTTGGCGGTTCCTCGCCCTCCTGCACCCGGTCAAAGTCCTCGGCCGGTATAATCTTTTTTTCTTTTAAGGCCTCAATTTCTTCTTCGGTGTAGAGCATTGATTCGTCCACCGCCAGTTTTAGTTGCCAAAACTGCGCATCTCCGGAAACGGGATTGAATTTGGCTTTTATCTTTTGCCCCTTTTTGCCGTAGTCCTTTTTGTAGGCAGTAGCAATAGCTGCTTCCAACGTTCCAATAATGACTTCCGGAGAAATACCCCGGGTTTCGGCAATTTGCGACAATGCGCGTTGAAATGATTTAATATCCACAATTGTGAATTTTCAATTATCAATTTCCAATTTTCAATGAATTATCAATTAAACGAATTTTCAATGACGAAAGATCGGTTTTGATAATTTATTAATTTAGTCCGCCCGCGGGCGGATTTATTGATAATTGATACTTGATAATTGATAATTTATTTAAAAAGAAATGCCCGTTTTCAGACGGACATATTTTCAATCTATTAATTGGTTTAAATATAGCAAAACAAAGGATTGATGTCAAATTTTTAATACCTATCCTCCACCACGTTTCCAAAATAGTGCAGTTTGGCGTTGCGACTGGATTCATCGACGACAATTCCGATAATGTCAATTTGATAAGGCGCGTTATACGAGAATTTGTTTTTTTGGAGCCAGATTTGGGCCAATTGGCGTAATTTTCGCTGTTTTTTGTAATTGACATGGTCTTCGGGAAAAAATCCCTCGCTACCAATAATTGTTTTCACCTCCACGAAATGAATTGGGCGTTCCGGGCGCGAAAAAAGTGGCCAGAATTGCCACTTTTTTCGCGCGATAATATCAATTTCTCCAAACTTTATCCTATCGTTTTTCCCCAGGATATTAAACCCTTTCTTCACAAGATACTCACAGGCCAGTTTCTCTCCCAAATTTCCCAATTCTCTGGTTGTCATTTATCTTTTCCCTTAAACAATTTACTAAAATAATTTTTAATTTCTTGTATCACATCCGCCAAAAACTCTTTTATAATACTTTTAAGAAGTCCCCTTTTTAACTCTTTATCTGCATTCTCATCACGTTTCCTTGTCGCTTCTTCAAATTTTTCACGCTCTATTTTATGTTTCTCAATTTCTTTTAAAGCAGACCTTTTTTCTTCCGCCTTCATTTGCAGTTTCAATTGCAAATCCAATGCCTCTTGAGCTTTCCGCAAAGCTTCGGCTTCTTGGGCCTCTCTAATTGATTCCAGCCACGGCTTACGGCCAGAATTTGGTTCTGCATTTTCGGAAATATTTTTAGCACTTTTGCGCACTTCGGGTTGATATTTTTCAAAAACGGTTGTAGTACTCCCCCCATGACCCTCAATAATATCCGTACGGGAAAACTGAAATTCTTGCAAATCACTTCGCGTTGATTTTCTAAATCCTTCCCGCCGATAAGGGGGTTGTTGGTTGTTCCTGTCTCCACTAGAATCATATCCGAAAGTTTCCCAGGGCTTACCGCAACTACCGAAATCGTCTTCCCCTATAAGAATGTATTCCTTAACATTGTTGTTTTTCCGAAAGTCCTCCGTCCAATCTTCACCCCTCGGAAGCCATGAACATAATACTATCGTAGGATTATATTTTTCAAGAGCATCCTTGTAATCCATTTTCTCTACCGGGGTCTCTTTGGGAAATGCCGGATTAATTTCTAACTTTCCGGAATCGGTAGCAATAATTTTTACTTTTCCTTTGAATTTTTCCTCTATCTTTTTTTGTAAAAAATGCGTTAATTTACCAGCACCAGCCCCCACCTCTAAAATGGTTAACAGATTGCCTTCTGCATACCCATATTTTTTAACATCAGAACAAAGGGCATCTGCCAGTTTTTCAATATACTCCTGAGTGTAAATTTCAAAAAGAGGTTGTTTTTTATCCCTCACCGTTTTTATCCAAACATCGTACTCGGGAGTATATTTTTCGATTTGCAAGAAATAATTTTCCAATTCTTCATGGGTTGGCAAATAACTAGGATCACTCAGTTTTTTCATCATTATTGATTGTTCGGTATCCTTTGGCTCTCTTGATTCTTTAACAAAAGGTTCTGGGTTGTATTCAACAACCGGATAATTTTTTTCAGTGCTCGGTTGTTCTGGATTTTCCATGGGTTTTTAAACTAAAATTATTTCCCTTTATTTAACGGTGGATACAATTGCGGATCAATTTTGCGATCAAAACATACGCGGCCCGCGCCATGGTCCCAATTTTGGGAAATTCCATCGTAGTATGGCGCCGGAACCGGCATTGGTTTTCCATTTCTATTCATGACAGCAGGACTTGGCAAGTTAAATGTTGCGCACAACTCAAACGACAATCCCGCAACATTCTTTACGGCATATCCATAGCCCTGTTTCGTTTCTGGGTCTTGCGGCACTACATATCCAGCAATAGAATCATTTAAATCGGTTAATGAATTCGGCAATTCGCCCTTCCTTTGCCAATAATTAACCACTTGCCCCTGGATATTTTGCAAATCATTAACTCGCTGCTGGTCAAATTGCAAAAGCCGGGCCTGCATGGGGCTGCCAATGATAAAAAATGCGCCTACCACCGAAATTAATATTACCAAACTCGTCGCTCCAGCCACATATTTTGCCAATGCTGATGGCATGGCTTTTCGAACATCGTCTAAGTAGTACCAAAAAATAACTCCGGCAACGAGCAACACTGAAAGCGCTTTCAGGATAAACCTGGCCTTTATTTCACCTCCCAAAAATGTATTAATAACAAAGACCAAATCCCCAATCATCACCAGAGCCGTAACAAACAGGGTAAGGTAAATAAGCCATTTCCTTATTTTCGAATCACGCACCTGGCTTTCTTTGCTATAAATTCTATTCAGAATCCATGAAGTCAAAATAAATAGCGGAAAAACAATAAATAAAGAAGCCACGGCAAAGCGAATAGATCCATTGGCCCCGTAATTGTAATTTAGCGCATCCGGAAAAAAATAATTAATATATTGCCAACAGAGGGTAATAAAACTAATGGCCACCCAATACAGGGTTACCATGGCAAACAAATGCAAAAACACATCACGAGGCAAATTACGTTTTACTATTGGCGCTTGAAAATTGTTTTCCATCATTTTACTTCGTAAAATTCGCAGATAATCGCGGATTTCGCCTGCGGGCGGAACGCGGATTCTCGCGGATACGAATCATTTTTACTTCGTAAAAATACACTGATCCACGCGGATGATACGCGGATTCACGCGGAAACGTATCCGCGATAATCTGCGCTATATCTGCGTTAATCTGCGAATTTTAAACGAAGTTTAAAATTGAGTTACTTTTGAATTTATTCTACCACATATTAAAAACAATCCAAGACATAAAAAAGTAACCCCTCACGCCCTACCGTCATTGCGAGGGCCAGCAAGCCCGAAGCAATCTAGTTTGAGAAACGAGATTGCCGCGTCGCTTTGCAAGCAAAGCTCCTCGCAATGACGGTGGCGATGACGGTGAAATGTGAGGGGTTACATAAAAAACGGGTTGCCTTTGATAGCAACCCTTAATGTCGGCATCCTAAACAGGGAATTATGTTTCTTCTTCAACATCGTCGCCGTGGTCGGCTTTGAACGATTCGTGCTCAGTGGAATGCTCGACGCGCTTGGCCCAGGACAATACCACCAAACCGGCGACCACGATGGGCACGGGAAACGCCAACCACCAAGACATCTGGCCGCCGCCCACACTGAGAATGACCAGAAACATTACCACTCCGACAGCCAGCAGTATGACCGATATTCTTTTAAGACCTTCCGCAGTCATTCGCTTTTCTTTCATGATCAAACCCCTTTGCCTTAAAAAGTGTTGGGCTTTCCTTGCTTCTTTATTACTAAAGAAGCAAGGGTATGTCAATGATGTCCACTGTAACCCATCACACCTTCGTCATTGCGAGGGCCAGCAAGCCCGAAGTCCGATGTGATCGAGGATCCTCGATTGCATTACAATCGGAACAATCTAACGGTGCGCGGAGATTGCTTCGGCCATTTAATAGACCTGTCCCTAAATAATTATTCTACTGCAAATTGAACCTTTCGGCCGGAAATTCCCAAAATCTTCGCGGCTTGCACCCTGTGCAAACCTTGTCGATTTTTGAAATTTCCAGCTCGAAATCTTCAATTTTCGTCGCGAATATTATTTAGGGACAGGTCTAATACTTTTGCAGAAAAATGCACGATCGTGCATTTTTCTGCAAAAGTATTAAATGGCCTCGCAATGACGAAAGAAAAACTGTTATTTGCCGGGCTCTTTTCTTTTTTTGGATTATAAAAAATGGGTTACCTTGTTAGATAACCCTAGGCGCTTGCGTTTCGAATACTGCCATTACGGCAGTCGGAAGAAGGGGTTGAACCTTCTTTTCTGCTTTTTTTCTTCTTGTTTGGCACAGTTTTCTTTAAACTGTTTCATCGCCCTTTGGGCAAGTTTCACCCGCCCCATAAAGACGATCCCAACCAGAACGAATGCCCCAGGAAGCATCAGCCACCAGGACAAACCCGAACGAAGGACGACGACAAAGAAAACCAAGGCGAATGTCAGGATGACCCCCGCCACTCTTTCCATGTCCTCTAAATAACTCATACGCAAACCCCTTAAGACATGGTTTAACCCCACCCTTCGCACCGCGCAAAAAGTAGTTTAAACCTGTTTAATTATACTCTTTTTATTTAAATTTGTCAAACCTCGGAGGTGCTGTTCGGAAACGCCCTCTTTCGTCATTGCGAGGAGCCAGCAGGCGACGTGGCAATCTATGGTATGAGTGTATCCACCCTGGATTACCAACCACCTACAATTCGCTCATGGCTAAAGGCCAAGGTATTTTATTTATTTTAGGCTCGCAATGACGACGAAAAAGAATGTTTCAAAACAGCGCCAAAAATTTGAGTGGTGGACCTGGGCGGAATCGGACCGCCGCTTTACCCATGCGAAGGGTACGTAATGCCACTTTACTACAGGCCCAAACCCCGCGCGCTGCGGCGCGCGGGGAATTTTTAATTTATAATTTTTAATTTCTAAATAATTTCCGAATTTTCTAATTTTCAACTTGTCAGGCCGGAGCGAATCGAACGCTCGCTATACCCTCCCCGAGGGTACGGACTACCACTATCCGACGGCCTGTTAAACATTCGGGGATATGGGGGTCGAACCCATCGTCTCACCGTCCCGAACGGTGCGTGTTGCCGCTACACTAATCCCCGCTAATTTTTCCGCGTTTTTTCCGCGTAAAATTCCGCGTATTTCCGCGGCGCTATTTTACCCAATATTTATCCTTTATCTTTTTATCCTCTTCTGCTTGCACCTCAAACTTATCTTCTTTTGCCCCTTCGGCCATCATTTTTAATTTCTTATCCTCCAGTGCTCCTAATTTTTTAATTTCAGTCGACAAAAATTCCCTAGTATTTTTTTTGGGGTCATCTAGGACATGTCCTAGCAACACATCCAGGATTTGTCCTACCCTGGGTCCAGGATCAATGCCCAAAATCTCCATCACATCTTTGCCGTCAACTTTTAACATGCCAACGGAAATGGGGTCTTTGGAGACCTTGTCAATAATATACTTTAAGTGGCGCAGTTTGTAGGGCTCGGCCTTGGGAACGCCACTGCCGATTCTATCAGCTTCCCGTACCTGTAATAATTCTGCCATATTTTCAGGGCCGACATTTCTTACCAGGCGCCGCACCGATGATTCGGTTACTTCGTCAACATTATAGTAAAACATGTGCCATTTTACCAGTTTGGTAATTTTTTCTACGTCTTTACTGGAAAATGCCAAGCGGCGCAGAATTTGAAAAGCCATTTTGGCACCCACCACTTCGTGATTATAAAACGTGGAATTAATACCATTGCCTACTTTTACTTTTGGCTTTCCAATATCATGCAACAGGGCGGCAATTCTTACATGCACATTAAACTTCTTTTTTGCGGTGTATTCCAGCGCTTTTAGGGCATGATGGTAGCAATCATAAATGTGGTGCTTGTTTTGCCCTACTCCGTAATTTTCTTCCAATTCAGGGAGAATGTATTTTAATAAATGCAATTGGCGCAGCAGTTCAATGCCTTCGGCCGCACGGTCGGCCATGATAATTTTTACTAATTCATCGCGAATCCGTTCTTTTGAAACCGCTTCCAGCCACACACTATTTTTTTTAATCGCCTCTGCGGTTTTTTCTTCTATGGTAAAATCTAATGTCGCGGCAAACCGCACCGCCCGCAGCATTCTTAGAGCATCTTCTCCGAACCGCTCATCGGGATTCCCCACGGTTTTAATAATTTTTTTCTTTAAATCATCCTGTCCGCCAAATAAGTCAATGATTTTTTTCTTGTCATTCATAGCAATCGCATTTACGGTAAAGTCACGACGAGACAAATCTTCTTCTAGCGTTTTAGCATATCTTACATCATCCGGATGTCTTTTGTCGGAGTATTTTGCCTCTAATCGATAGGTGGTTACTTCTATTTCGGGAATTTTTTTACTTTCTATTCGCACCGTCACCGTCAAAAAATTATTTTCATAAAAACTATCGGGAAACACCCTTTGAATTTCTTCCGGCTTGGCATTGGTGGTAACATCCCAATCCCTTGGCCCGCCGTAGCCTTGCGCGAAGGCGGCTTCATTTTGCGAGGCAAGCAAAAAATCGCGCACGCATCCGCCGACAATGTAGGCCTCGTATCCTTTCTGCTTCAACTGGCTAATAATAGTTTTGACTTCTTTGGGAATAACCATGCGTAAATTTTCAATTTTCAATTATCAATTTTCAATTACGACGGTGTCGGTTGATAATTGATACTTGATAATTGATAATTCAGTTTATCTTAAAGTTTGCCTTTTTTCAATTTTTAGTGTAAAATGTAGTTAAGTTCACCTTGAATAATTCTAAAAAATTATAAAGGGCTCTCGTGGTGAAATGGATATCACGACAGGCTTCGAACCTGTTGTTGGGGGTTCGAATCCCTCCGAGAGCACACGAAATTTTTTTTCGTCATTGCGAGAAGCCCTCAGGCGACGAAGCAATCTCGTCAAAATAATAGATTGCCACGGCGGCGTGCCCGCGGGCACGCCGCCTCGCAATGACGAGAAAGAAATCTTATCACTATGAAAAAAATAATCTGGGTATTTTTTTTATCGTTTGCTTGTTTGTTTTTCATTTCCGGCATAGTAAAAGCGAATGGTGATGGCGTTGTAGGATTTGGGCCACCGGAGGCCCCGCCCCTGTGCATAGACCCTTCACTGGGTGGAAATATGCCAGCAGTAAAGGAGGATGTACCTAATTTTATTAGTAGCGGTGCCAATAAGGGCCTGGTACCTTGCGGGCAAACATGTATTATACAAGTAAAAAATAAAGAAGGAGTACCCCGGCAAATAGGCGTTACATGCGGGAAGTGCCTCAAGACAACACTGGGTCCTAATGGAACGTTTGAATATGGGGAAAAGAACTGCGCCTTAAATGACACCCCCGCCAGCATCCTTGCCTGCCCGTGCCAATTAGGCCACTTTTTTGTCATGGGGGTGCGGATTTACACGTTTATTATTAAATACGTTGCCTTTCCGCTGGTCGGATTATTTGTGGTGCTGGGCGGGGTGTTGATACTCTTGTCCGGAATGAACCAGGGCTGGTACAATACCGGTAAAAACATGCTCATTGGGACCGCCATTGCCCTTGGAATTATCCTTGGCTCTTGGCTTATCGTTGATATTGTGCTAAGAGCAATAGGGTACCCGCTGTCGTGGTGGATATTCTAGGAAACCTTGTAGTTCGGCTCTTTTGTGTGCTATACTGGAGGTATGAAAAACTATAACGATCTTAAATTAGAGGCCATAAAACTTAGAAAAAGTGGGAGAAGTTATGGAGAAATAAAAAAGAAACTAAATGTCTCAAAAAGCACATTAAGCTATTGGTTAAGAGATGTACCCTTAAAAGAAGAGTATAAAAAGAAATTTTATACAAACAGAGTTTTAAATTTGGCAAGGGGTGCTCAAAGCCAAAAAGAAAGAAGGTTACGTGAGATTGCAAAAATAATCAAAGGAGCGAAAAAAGAGGTGAAAAAGTCCATTTCATTAGAAAGCTACCGTTTGTTTGGAGCAGCACTTTATTGGGCCGAAGGGAATAAAAAAAGTGGTTTAGGAATTACTAATTCCGATCCTTACCTCATTTTATTTATGGTAAAATGGTTTGAAAAAATCTTTGATGTAACGCCGAGCAGTTTAAAAATTCGTCTCAACATTTATCCCCAGCAAAATGAATCTGAAATTAGGCGATTTTGGTCCCAATTAACTGGTATACCCATAGAAAGGTTTGGTAAAACTTTTGTTAAACCCTTAAGCAATAACTACAAAAAGAATAACCTTTACTATGGAACAATACAAATCAGGGTTCCTCGAGGGACCGACATGCGCCATAGACTTTTTGGTTGGGTTAAGGCAGTATTACAAGACATATCCGCAAAAACAGAATTAACGCAACAAGAATGGAAGAAACTTACCGAAGTATCCAGAGCAGTAAATCTTCCCAAGTAACATTGCCCCGCTAGCTTAATTGGCGAAGCAGACCCCTCTTAAGGGTAAGATTACTGGTTCGAGTCCAGTGCGGGGCACTAATTATAGACAAAAAATTAAAAATAGAGTATAAATAGGTCATCGTATTAATCTAACAGCCGGAAGCTGTTTTTAAATAGAAATGTTAAAAAAAGAAACCAAGTCAAAGTTAATCAAAGAACACGGCATCCACGAAAAAGATACCGGCTCTTCGGATGTGCAAATTGCCCTGCTTTCAGAAGAAATTGACGCATTGGTGTTGCACTTAAAAGAACACCCCAAAGACCTGCACTCAAAACGAGGCCTTATTCGCATGGTGGTAAAACGCAAAAAATTGCTCGGCTATCTGAAAACGGAGGACGAAAAGCGGTACAATGCGGTTATTAAGAAGATAGGGTTAAAGAAATAATTAATGCGATGCCAATATGCGAATGCATACTAATTATACTAATACGGAACGTTCACGCGTCACCATTAGTATGATTAGTATGAATTAGTATATTAGAATCGCATTCAGCGAAGCGTGCAAAAGCCCAAAGAACAACGAGTGGAAGTATTAATCGACGTGCAGAATCTGTATTATTCGGCCAGGAATTTGTACGGCAAAAAAGTCAATTTCGGAGAAGTGTTAAAAGAAGGGGTGGCAGGCAGAAAGTTCATCCGCTCCTTTGCCTACGTGGTACGCACCAAAACTGGCGAAGAAAAGCCATTTTTTGATGCATTGACCAAATTAGGCATTGAAACCCGGGTACGCGATTTGCAGGAATTTTACGGCGGCGCCAAGAAAGCCGATTGGGATGTGGGCATTGTCATTGACGCCATAAGAACCGCGGCAAGCTTAGACGTAATTGTGCTGGCATCGGGCGATGGCGACTTTATTCCCCTGGTGGAATATTTAAAAAACCAGGGCAAACGAGTTGAAATCCTGTCATTTGGCAAAACCACTTCTTTAAAATTAAAAGAAATCGCCGACGAATTTATTGACTTGGACCTAGATGAGAAATTTTTGTTAAAAAAGTAATAAGCGATCCTAATGTACGAATCAGCATCCGAATGTTCCGAATAGTATCCGAATGGCGCGCTACGAATGCGCACATCCGAATATTCGGATTATTCGGATGAATATTCGGATCATTCGGATCGCTAAAATAAACAATGATTAAAGAAAAATTCGAGCTTCCGATAGGCAATAAAACACTTAAAATTGAAATCACCGATTGGGCATTGCAGGCATCTGGGTCTTGCCTGGTAAGCTATGGAGATACCGTAGTAATGGCCAATGCTACGATGTCCCAAAAAAATGTGGATGGGTTTGATTTCTTTCCTTTAACGATTGACTATGAAGAAAAGTTTTACGCCGCAGGCAAGATTTTGGGTTCTCGCTTTTTAAAACGGGAGTCGCGACCATCCGACGAAGCCATTTTGACCAGCCGCATGATTGACCGCGCGGTTCGCCCTTTGTTTCCCCGGGACTTCAAAAAAGAAGTGCAGATTATTACTACCTGCCTTTCATTTGACGGGGAAAACGATCCGGATATTATCAGTATGATCGCTTCTTCTTTTGCGCTGGCAATATCCGATATTCCCTGGAACGGACCGCTGGGCGCCATTAAAGTGGGAAAGGTAAACGGAGAATTTGCCTTAAATCCAACCTATAAACAAAAAGAAGAAAGCCAATTTGAATTAACCCTATCGGCTATAAACCACGACGGCCAGATGTTAATCAACATGATAGAAATGGGCGCCAAAGAAGTGACCGAAGACCAGGTCATGGAGGCCACTAAATTTGCAGAAAAAACTCTTCTTGATATTATTGATTTCCAAAAAAATATCGTCAAAAAAATTGGCGCTAAAAAAGCCGAGTTTAATCCGGCGGTTGAATTGGATATTTACAAAGATATAAAAGAATTTTTACAAGATAGATTAGACGATGCTATTACCAATGCCGCCCCCAACGAAAAAAATCTTGGAGCCACGGAGTTAATCAAAGAAGAGCTTACTAAGTTCATTATACAAAAATACCCTGATGAAGATAAAGAAAAGCAAGTGCTTCCGTTTTTTGAAAAAGAAATGGAACGGATTATTATTCGCAATATCCTGGAAAAAAATCAGCGGCCGGATGGGCGTCGATCAGACGAAATTAGGCCCCTGGGCTGTGAAATTGCGGTATTGCCAAGAACCCATGGCAGCGGAGTATTTCACCGAGGGATGACCAAGGTGTTGGCCATACTTACTTTAGGGGGACCGGGCGACCAGCAATTGCTCGATGGCATGGAAATCATCGGTAAAAAACGCTTCATGCACCACTATAATTTTCCTCCGTTTTCCACGGGAGAGACAGCGCCCATGCGCGGCCCGAAGCGCCGGGAAATCGGCCACGGACACTTAGCCGAAAAAGCGCTATTACCCTTAATTCCCAATCCCGAAGAATTTCCTTACACTATTAGAATCGTTTCGGAGGCCCTATCAAGCAACGGATCCACATCTATGGCATCGGTGTGCGCGGCAACATTGGCATTAATGGACGCGGGCGTGCCCATTAAAAGTCCGGCTGCTGGAATTTCCATTGGACTGGCCAAAAATGAAGAGACGGGCCAATACAAGGTACTTACCGACATCCAGGGTCCGGAAGACCATTTTGGTGATATGGACTTTAAGGTAGCCGGAACCAAAAACGGAATTACCGCCATCCAGATGGATATTAAAATCAACGGCATTGATACAACCATTATGGAAGAGGCCTTGGCAAAAGCAAAAGATGCGCGATTGAAAATTCTTGATATAATAAGTAAAGAGATTGCCGAGCCCCGTAAGAACCTATCCCAGTACGCGCCAAAAATTATTTCGTTTATGATCAACCCCGCCAAAATCGGCGAGGTAGTAGGGCCTAAAGGAAGCGTGATTAATAAATTAATCGAAGAATTTGCGGTGACTATTGATATTGAGGACTCGGGCCTGGTGTTTATCACCGGACAAGACCAGGTACTAGCCGATGCCTGCGCAGAGCGAATTAAAGGCATGGTAAAAGAAGTTGAAGTTGGCGAAACCTACCAGGGCACCGTGAGAAAAATCATGGAATTTGGGGCCTTTGTGGATATCTTGCCGGGCCAATCGGGCTTGGTGCATATTTCAAAGTTTGTGCCCGAAAAAATTGCCAGCGTCAAAGACGTGGTAAAAGAAGGAGAAATTATTCCGGTAAAAGTAGTTGGCATTGACGATCTTGGCAGAATTAACCTTTCGGCAATTGACGCAGGGTTTAAAGTCAAGAAATAATGCCGCGGAAAAACGCGGAAATTAACGCGGAATAATGCGGAACCGTTTCCGCGTAAGATTCTGCGTAATTCCGCGAAGTAACATGGCTATCAGCAACCAAGAACCACAACTAAAGGAATTCCTGCAGCACGTCGATATTCGGACTATGAAAAAAGACCTGGCGCGCCTACGTGAACTTGATGCCCTGCAAGAGCGGAAAAAAATAGGGGAAATTAAGACCTCGGCAAATCAACCATCCAAGCAAGATGCGCCGTTTCCTGCGCCAAAACCACCGGCAGAAAACGGTAAACCGGTGGCTACCATAATGCCAAGCACCGCCATAGCTGGCAAGCTCCCCGATGGACCCACACCCCCAAAGGAAAACACGCAAATCCCGCGCCCAATCGTACGCGAAAAAGAATTACCCAAAAAAGACCTACCATCCAATGGGCCAAGCCAAGAAAAAGAATTACTCGGGAAAGAATACCGCCCCATGGCCTGGCGCCAGGAACTTGCCAGCGAAGAAGAAAAGCAGCAAATATTTTTATACAAATCCCAGCGTTCGGATTTAGCAAAACAATGGGAGAATATTAATAAAGAAGAAAAACCCCCTTTGGCTTCAGAGAAAAACGGGCTATTGAACCAAAAAAGGGGATGGCAAAAAAAACTTGATGTGCTCCAAAAAGAAGGTGCTGCTCATCAAGATAGCAAACCAGGAAACAGGGAGGATGAGGAAAAAAGAACATGGTCTTATGAACAGGAAATACAACAATTGGATGAAAAAATAAAAGCTATTGACCAGGAGTATGCCGCGGTCCTATCCCGGGAAAGTATCATCCAAACAGAAATTAAAAAAATTGATGAGATACTAGAAAGAATGTACATGGGCATTAGCGCAAGGGAGGCAAGCGGACAGGGGCTGAAAATAAAACTGCCATCGCCGCCTCCCGCGCAAAAAGCCCCTATTAACTTTCGACGACTTCCGACGCCGCCAACAAAAATAACCGTACAAGACAACTCAGAAGAAACGGGATACCTAAAAGATGTCTCGCCGACCGCAAGGGAAAAGTTGGCTTCGTTGGGCCAAGAAGAACATAAAAAACGGCTGAAATTCATGGAAGAGGTGGAAAAATGGGCAGCGGCTGAAAAAAAATAATAGATAGAACGAAATCCTAAATACTAAACTCTAAATCCTAAACCGTTTTAGAATTTAGAGATTAGAGTTTAGAGTTTCTTTTGCGAAGCAAAAAGATATGGAAAAAAAGGTATTATCACAATTAGAAGAAAAGTTACGGCAAGAAAAGTCAACTCTGGAACAGGAGTTGGAAAGTTTTGCTACCAAAGACAAAAACGTTAAAGATAACTGGGATGTAAAGCACGCCAGCGCCGAAGATACCGATATGGAGGAAAAGGCCGACGAAATGGAAGAATATGATAATTTACTATCCCTAGAGCATAGCTTGGAATTAAAACTTAAAGAGGTTAACGAAGCCCTGGAAAAAATAAAACATGGCGGGTATGGAACCTGCGAAAAATGCGGCAAAGAAATTGAACTGGAACGCCTCGAGGCCTACCCGGAAGCGAAGCTGTGCATTGGGTGCAATGAAAATAAATAAAAGAATCATCAATCAATCCTTAAATTATAAAATTATCAATTTACGTTGACGTCGTCGTTATTGAAAATTCGTTCAATTGATAATTAGACCTGTTGCGTATTAAGGATTGTTGCGAAAATTGAAGATTTTGAGTCGGAAATTATCAAAATCGACAAGGATTGCCTAGAGGGCAAGCCGCAAAGATTCTAGCGAATTTCTGCCGCAAAATCTTCAATTTTCGTACGAATCCTTATTTAGGGACAGGTCTAATTTTGGGAAAAGAGGACTATACATATCTTCTTGAATGTCTATATGCAACTCATTTTTGTTAGTTTTATTACAAAATTCTATGGGAGCATTTTCAATAATAGCCAAGGGTTGTTGCTCATTTCCCTCGCCCATTACCAACACCGCTCCTGTAGCAAGACAATCGGCCACATCGGTGCGAGAAAATTTAAACTTTCTTCCAAAAATGTCAGGCGTTCCAATATAATCTCTAATCCCGCGAAAACCTGCATATCCTAATGCTACACCAATTACTCCAGAGCGAAGAGGCATCGTATGACTGTCCGTAATCAAAACACCCAGTTTTTTAATGTTAAATTTTTTCTGTAATTTTTTACGCAGAAGATGAGCTGCTTTAAAACTATCTTTTGGTAGGAGTATAAGTTTGCCATTTGCATTTGATTCATCAATACCGGCAAAAGCCATCATTATCCCATCTTTAATGGTAAGCCAAACGTATTTTGTAAGCATTGCCAACTCGCTTTCTTTACGTATTAGCAATTCTTTAGTTTTATTATCCTTAATAATAGCAGTTCTTTTTTCTGACAAAGCGACTATTTTTGAAGTAACGACCACCACCGATTTTTCTGGCAGTTTTTTAAAATATTCAACAACGAAAGAAAAGAGATTTTCTCCCTCTTCAAAAACGCGGGTTTTAACTGGTTTTATTATCATTTTATTGTACAGCCATTTTACACAGGATACATAATTTTTACAACTTTTAGTCTTAGGCCCCTTTCATAAATAACTTCCTTACCTTACGCCCGCCGCATCTTGGGATAGCGCCACTCGTCAATCACAAATCTCTCGCGCTACTAAAGTAGCGCTCAAGATTTGTTTAATCCTCGCGGCACTCTCCCAAGCGCATCGGACCTAATTTTAAGGAAGTTATTTATGAAAGGGGCCTTATCTTTTGCAAAAAAAAGAGCCCAATGGTTTCCCGTGGGGCTTTTGTTATTCATTACCGAGTAATTGAGTTTCGCACTAGCCATTCAATATCATCAGAGGTCTCTATTTCTTCTTCTGCGGGTAGTAAAAGAGTGATGGTTTCCAGATTGTCAGGAATTATCCTACGAATCATGCAAATCAGACGCTGCTTCACTAAAGAATCAAATGAAATTTCTTCAACACCTGCGTGGTTAGTTGCATGAATCATGGTATTTTTTCCGGTGGCTAAACCGACATGACCCACTCCAATATAATTTACATCAGTAGTGAAAATAATGTCGCCTTCAGTAGACTTATCAAAGTCAACTGTGTCGCCAAAATTAACTCTTTCGCCTAAATCCTGCCAAAGAAAAAGATTTCTTGGCAACCAGATTCCACAAATACCATAAAGCCATTTAATAAAACTTGAACAGTCAACCATTAAAGGTGCTTCACTCATGCGCGCACCTTTTCTGTATCTTGAATTACCAATTAGCTGACGGGCACTTTTTATGATATCTGTATTTTTGATTTCAAATCCTTTTTTAATGAGTACTTTAAGTATGTTGTTTCTAGAAACATCCAGATTAGCTATCGCAAGCGTGAAAGCGCAACGATTATCAACCTTTTGATAAATCATCGGATAACCCCTTCCTTTTTTAAAGAACAAATAGACTTGTCCCTAAATAACTTTACTAGCGAAAATTTCAGATTTCAAGTCAGAAATTTGATAACATGGTGAGACTTGCCTAGAGGGCCCGTCGAAACAGGTTAGCGAATTTCTGGCCGAAATGTGGAATTTGCAGCAGAAAAGTTATTTAGGGACAGGTCTAATGATGAAAAGCCGTCAATTACATACTACATAAAGTTTTAAAATTATCAAACAAATTAGATGATTAGACCTGTTGCGTATTAAGCTTCTACTACAATTTTGTAATTTTTGCTGCAAATTTGCTATAATTTTTCGGCGGGCCTATGGGCAAGCCGAAAAATTCTATCAAATTTTCGCTAAAAATTACTTCATTTCGCTACAAAGCTTAATACGCAACAGGTCTATTTAATTCGAGAATGGACTCGGCAACCCCTCGCACTCCATCGTCATTGCGAGGCAGCAGCCGAAGCAATCTCCATGCAAAATGACGAGATTGCCGCGTCGCCCTTCGCTGTCCAGACGCGAGGCGCAATTTGTCGCAACAAATTCGCCCCGTCTCTGGCTCAGGACTCCTGAGTCGGGATTTTCCCGCCTTTCGGGCGGGAGAAATCTCGCGACTTTACGCAATAACGGTGGTGAATAGGGAAGGCGTGAGGGGTTACCGAGAATGAACTTGTGGAAAAATAAAAATTAATGTATTGTATTGGTAGTCAAAGATATGTTCTTTGACAATCAAACATATGGAACAAACATGTTTGTTCCATAAGGAGATCGTCATGAAGAAGAAAACAGTAAAACCTCTACTTGGGCAAGTCCTGCAGAAAATTGCTTCCAAAATCGGGGCAACCGTAATTATTGAACCCACATGGAAGATTGTCGGCCAGATTATCTATAGAAGCGGACAGAAACGATATTTTAGATATTCAGGCCTCGATTTAAATCCTCTGGGTGCCTCGGAAGTCGCTAAAGACAAGGACTATGCCAACTTCTTTATGAAGAAGATGGGATATCCAATTATACCTGGAAGTAAAACATTTTACTCAAATGAGTGGGCAAAAGCAATTGGAGCACCTGGTCGCAATATTGATTCTGCGTATCGCTGGGCAAAAAAGCTAGGGTTTCCGGTAATTATCAAGCCAAATAGTGGTAGTCAGGGTGCTGGCGTGGCCTTAGTCAATACAAAGTATGAGTTTTATCGAGCTATGCGATCCGCATTTAAACGAGATCGAGTTGTACTCGTCCAGCAACAAGTAAGGGGGAAAGATTACCGATTAGTAGTCCTTGATGATAGGGTAATATCAGCCTACGAGCGCATACCGCTTAATGTAGTTGGAAACAACATCCTAACCGTTAAGCAGCTCTTGAAAGAAAAACAACGCCATTTTATCGCTTCGAGTCGCGACACAACCATAAAATTAGATGATCCGAGAATTGCAAGAAAACTCAAGCGCCAAGGATTAAATCTACAATCGATTCCAGCTTGGGGCGAGCGTGTGTATCTTTTGGATAATGCTAACCTGTCCACAGGAGGAGATGCTGTGGACGTTACAAGCACGGCCCATCCGGAGTTTAAAAAAATTTCCGTTCAGTTAACTAAAGATATGGGATTACGCCTTTGTGGCGTTGATCTGATGATTTCTGGCGATATTACCCAAAAACCAGACACGTATTGGATATTAGAAATTAATTCTGCTCCAGGATTGGATCATTATGCCCAAACAGGACGAATCCAAGAAAAAATTGTTGAGGATTTGTACCTCAAAGTTCTTAAAAGTATGGAAAAGTAACTATGGACATCACATCCAGAAACCGCACTTAAGTTGCCGACGGTTTGGCAATATTGGGCGGCTTGGAGCAAAAAATATGCGAGGTGTAGCCGAAGCTACGGCGAACATATTTTTTGTGAAAACTGCCCAAGATTGGCAAATCCGGCAAGAGTTGGAGTGCGGTTTCTGGATGTGATGTCCATAACATAACGCCAAGATATTTTTATTTTGGCGTTTTTTATATCATTTAGCCGAGTGAATGACACTCATTTTCTTTTATGGTAACATGAGGCAACTCATAAAATCATGCCAAGCAAAGTATTTTCGGCCGCCATTGTGGGGCTAGACGCGCAATTAGTGGAAGTGGAAATAGATGTATCGCACGGCCTGCGGTCTTTTACGATTGTTGGGTTGGGGGATCGGGCAATAGAAGAATCAAAGGAACGGATTGAATCGGCCATTGCCAGTTCAAAACTCCTGTCGCCACGCCAACGGACCTTTAGGATTTTAGTGAATTTAGCCCCGGCCGATGTAAAAAAAGAGGGCTCGCTGTATGATCTGCCAATTGCCTTGGCTTTTTTAATTGCATCAAAACAGACGAGCTTCAACCCTGACCACAAATTATTTTTGGGAGAATTATCCTTAGATGGAAAACTGCGACCTATTAAAGGGGCGCTATCGTTTGCTCTTTTAGCCCATAAAATTGGTGTTAAAGAATTGATCTTACCCAAACAAAATGCAAATGAGGCGGCATTAATAAAAGAGGTAAAAGTTATCGGGGTTGAATCATTGGCCGAAGCCTTAGGATACCTAGAAAACAGAATAAAAATTGAACCACAGGATAGCGTTCTGCCAACTACTCGCTACCCACTACCAACTAGCGTAGATATCAGCTGGGTAAAAGGACAAGAATATGCCAAACGGGCCCTGGAAATTACAGCCGCCGGAGCACATAACTTATTTTTTTCAGGGCCTCCGGGCGGAGGCAAAAGCTTGCTGGCCAAGGCCCTGCCTTCTATTTTGCCAACGCTGGATTTTCAAGAAGCATTAGAGGTTACTAAAATTTACAGTGTTGCGGGCTTATTAAAAGAACATGAGACCATGGTGGCTTCCCGCCCGTTTCGGGCACCCCACCACATTGCTTCCGAGGCATCGCTCATGGGCGGAGGAACACCGCTAAGGCCCGGGGAAATTACCCTGGCTCACCGAGGCGTACTGTTTCTAGATGAATTTCCCGAATTTCACCGCGATGTATTAGAATCCTTGCGCCAACCTATTGAAGAAGGAAGCATTACCATCAGCCGCGCAAAACATACTGTCACCTTCCCTAGCCGCTTCATGTTAGTGGGAGCTTCAAACCCCTGTCCATGCGGATTTTACGGCAGCCCTGAAAAAACGTGCATTTGCTCGTCATCGCAAATTTCTATGTACAAAAGAAAGCTGTCGGGGCCTTTAATGGACCGTATTGATATTTTTATTGAGGTACCGGCCGTAAAATATGAAAAATTAGCCGATACTTCCACCCAAAACCAAAGCCAGGTGATAAAAGAAAAAATAGAAAAAGCCAGGGTCATTCAAAAAGAACGCTTTGCACAAGATAACATTCTGGTAAATTCTGAAATGCAGCTTCCCCACATTAAAAAATATTGCCAGCACGATGCCGCTTCCCAGCAATTGTTAAAAAAATATGTGGACTCTGGAAAATTATCGGCGCGGGGGTATCATAGAATTTTAAAAGTGGCCCGCACCATTGCCGATTTGGCCGGCGCGGCTAACATCCACCACGACCACATTGCGGAAGCACTTATGTACCGTTTAAAGGACTAATTCAAAAGTCAAAATTCAAAATGCAAAACTACAATTCAAAATTTAAAATTAACCTGAAAGATAGATGCTATCAATTTAGCTTGGACACTATTAATTTTATCAACACTCTTCCCAATAAACGTGCTGCTTGGATTATTGCAGATCAATTACTCCGCTCCGCTATGTCAATTGGAGCAAATTTAATAGAAGGAAGTGCGGCTAGTTCTATGGACATCACATCCAGAAACCGCACTAAACTCGCCGACGGTTTGGCAATATTGGGCGGCTTGGAGCAAAAAATTTGTAAGGCCTAGCCGTAGCTACGCCGAACAAATTTTTTGTGAAAACTGCCCAAGATTGGCAAATCCGGCAAGAGTTGGAGTGCGGTTTCTGGATGTGATGTCCATAGATTAGAATTTAAAAAATTTCACGAAATTGCTTTAAAATCTTCGAATGAAACAAAATATTGGCTAGCATTATTGAGGGATTCAAATCTTGCGGATTCAACAAAGGTCAATGAACTATTAAAAGAAGTAATACAGATTGCCAATATGTTGGCAGCAGGAGTGATTAAATTAAAAGCCAAAAAATTTTGAATTTTTACTTGTATTTTTGACTTTTTAATTTTAAATTTTTAATTCACTAAAAAACAGCATATACTTGCCGTTTTTTTCTACTCACTACTCACTACCAACTACTCACTAATAATCACTTATACTGAATCTTTGCCCCCACCAGGTACCTTGCCAATGGGTTTTGGGCTCCTCGCACCTCAAAGTGAATGTGGCACCCGGTTGCCTTTCCGGTTCTTCCCATAAGCCCTATCCTGTCTCCTACCCCCACTTTATCTCCGGATTTTACAGAAAGGGTCTGTAAATGGCCGTAATAGGTAACCGTGCCATTAGAATGTAAAATGGTAGCGTAGTTTCCCATGCCAAAATTCCAAGCCCCATTGAAAACTGCTCGCTGCACCGTTCCGGCGGCTGCCGCGTAAATGGGTGTTCCGCATTTATTGGCCAAATCCACCCCATTGGAATAGTGAAGACGTTGGGAAATATACCCCTCGGAAGGGAAAATAAAGAAATTATCGGCCAGAGGAACGCTTATAGAACGGACTTCTTTAGGAGGCATAACGGCATCGCGCAACATTAAACGGTCTCCAATAAAAATATCTCCCTCGTTGACCAAATTATTATCAACAATAATATTATTGATAAAAACCGTTGTCTCTTGTGATTTTGACTTATACACCTTGGAAATTTGGCTTAAGGTGTCTCCGTTTTTTACGGTGTATATCAGGCCGGAAAAAGGCAGAATGGCAAGGGTTTGACCTACCTTCAGAGTGGCAGCCGCAGAAATATCATTGGCCCAGGCCACCGTGTTGGTTGAAATGCCAAACTGCCTTGCAACACCTTCTATGGTATCGCCAATTTGCACCGTATAATCCACAACCTCTTTTCTTTGCCCTTCCGCGCCGCCAAAAATGCTCCCCAGGGTTTGAGTAGTAAGGGTACTGGGGGTTGCCATGGCATAAATAGAATTATCTTGGATGATTTTTAAATCTGGTGTTTCAACCAGCGCGGCGCTGTGTGGGCTAAAAAAAACATCGTCCGATTGGACGTCACTGGCATTAATTAAAGAAGGGTCAAATATCGTAATATCGCCCGATGATTGGTAATTGAGTTCGGCCAAACTGTCTGAAGAAAAAAATAGCAACCCAAAAAGCACCACCGACATCAATCCAAAGTAAAAAAAGGGATTTTTGGAAATCCCCCTCGAGTTGTTTTTCTTGGTTTTCTTGACAGAAAATGTATACAAGGTTATGGGTTAAAGATAGCATTTTTGGGGAATCAAGTCAAGTAGTTATCCACAGGCACTTTATTGTGTTATTATAAACACAATAAAATAAATTCTAAATCCTAAACTCTAAATTCTAAATAAATTAGAATGAATAAAATACTAAACTCCAAACACTACGATCTCGAAGAAAGAACTTTTGAATTTGCAAAACAGTGCAGAAAACTTATAAAAGAAGTGCCGAAAACAGTGGGTAATTTTGAAGACGGGAAGCAATTAATCAGATCATCCGGCTCTATTCACGCTAATTATATTGAAGCCAATGAATCTTTGAGTCAAAAAGATTATTATTATCGAGTAAAAGTTTGTCGAAAAGAAACCAAAGAAAGCCGATCGTGGTTAAAATTAATTGATATTGAAAATAATCCCACTCTTTCCAATGAAAGAGCTAATTTAATTAAAGAAACAAATGAATTAATGAAAATTTTTGGCGCGATCATAGAAAAAGAGAAAAATCGATAGTTTTTTTAGAATTTAGAGTTTAGGATTTAGAGTTTAGAGTTTAGAGTTTAGAATTTAGAATTTAGGATTTAGAATTTAGAGTTTAGAATTTAGGATTTAGAATTTAAATTTTAGCAATATGAATTTGTTTAATCAAAAAACGATTAAAGAATTACTATCAAAACATAATACTAAGCCCAATAAAGTCATGGGGCAGAATTTTTTGGTAAATGCATCGGTTCTTAATAAAATTACTGAAGCTGCTCTGGTAAATTCACAAGATATTATTGTGGAAATAGGGCCGGGTATTGGAACTCTGACCCGGGCACTGGCCGCAAAAGCTAAAAAAGTTATTGCGATTGAAAAAGACCCCCTAATGATAAAAATATTACAAGAAACTCTGCGCGATTTTGATAATGTTGAAATGATCCAAGGCGATGCTCTCGATTTTCCCGTCATTGCGAGTCCTGAGCCGCCGCGAAGGGCGACGAAGCAATCTATTGGGGCGCTTTCTGAGATTGCTTCGCCGCGGCCCCGCGGGGCCGCGGCTCGCAATGACGGACCATACAAAGTGGTTGCAAATCTACCCTACTATATTACCTCGCCCACCATAAGAATGTTTTTAGAATCTCAAAACCCACCAGAAACTATGGTACTCATGGTCCAAAAAGAAGTTGCCGAGCGCATATGCGCTAAACCACCTCGCATGAGCATTTTAGCAGTATCGGTACAATTTTATGCCATGGCCCATATTATTTCTTTGGTTCCCAAGGGTAATTTCTGGCCCGTCCCTGGTGTTGATTCAGCAATTATTAAAATAATACCGCGGAATTACGCGGAAATTAACCCTTCGGCTCCGCTCAGGGCGAGCGCAAAACAACGCGGAAACAAAAATAACAGGGATTTATTTTTCAAAATAGTAAAAGCAGGGTTTTTACACCCCCGCAAACAACTCCAAAACAACCTTTCTGAAGGTCTAAAAAGAAGTAAACCAGAAATCAGCGTCTGGCTCACAAAAAACAGCATCGACCCGCTTAGGCGCGCCGAAACCCTATCCATGGAAGAGTGGGCTGATTTAGTTAACAGTTTGCAGTAAATCTAAAAATTGAGCTTGGTAAATAGTGCCACATATCGTCATTGCGAGGAACGCGCACGCGACGTGGCAATCTCCACCACTAAAACGACGACGGAGATTGCCGCGGCTGGCCAGACGCGAGGCGTAATTTGTCGCAACAAATTCGCCCCGTCTCCGGCCTCGCAATGACGAACGGAGGTTAGGATTACGTTGCATACCCAGTGAATAGTTACACCACTTGCTATTGCCTTATTTTATGAATATCGTTATAATAAGAGCCAAAGGTGAGGATTAATCTAACCTTTAGCGCTTACATCATGGAAAAAGGATTCATTAGTGATATTTTGCGATCAACCAAAACGGTCTTTTCTTTCAAAGACCTGATATTGTTTTGGGGAAATATTGAAGCCGAAACTGCAAGAGCTCGTTTAAGTTATTATACAAGAAATGGCGGCTTATATCCTATTCGGAGAGGTCTTTATGCAAAAGATAAAAACTACGACAAACTTGAACTTGCTACAAAAATCTTTACGCCCTCGTATGTGAGCTTTGAAACGGTTTTATCAGAAGCCGGTGTTGTTTTTCAACACTATTCGCAAATTTTTGTAGCTTCATACCAAACCAAAGATATTACCTGCGATAGTCAAATATATTCATTTAAAAGATTGAAAGAAAATATCCTTACCAATAATGCTGGTATCGAAAACAGGGGAAACTATTCTGCGGCTTCCAAAGAACGGGCGTTTTTGGATATATTGTATTTAAACAAAGAGTACCACTTCGATAATTTATCCCCTTTGGATTGGGATAAGGTATTTGCAATGATTCCTATTTACGATAACAAACGGATGATCAGAGAAGTAAATAAATATTTTAAAGAATTTAAAAAGGACAACATATAATATGACTATCGACACCGCAACCCATAAAAATATTCTCGTCAGGATTCTTAAAGATATTTATAGTAACGCCAATATAGGCCCTTATTTGGGATTCAAGGGCGGTACTGCCGCATACCTCTTTTATGATCTTGGCCGTTTTTCTGTGGATCTGGACTTTGACTTACTCGACAAAACCAAGGAAAACACTATTTTCGAAGAGTTGCAAAATATTTTGAAAGAATATGGCGCCATTAAAGAGGCCAGGAAAAAACGCTTTAATCTTTTTTTCCTGCTTTCTTATAAAGATAAAATCGCAGGTGCTCAAAATGTAAAAATTGATGTTAGTCGGAGAAGATTTCTAGCAACGTACAAAATAGAACCCTACCTTGGTATTCCCATGAAAATTATGACGCAAGAGGATATGGCCGCATATAAACTGGTTGCTATGTATGAGCGCATTGGAAGGGCAAATAGAGACATTTTTGATGTCTGGTTTTTCTTAAATAATAACTGGCCCATCAATGAAGAAATTGTGGAAAAGAGAATGAACATGCCGCTTAGAGAATTCTTGGAAAAATGCATTGCAATGCTCGAGAAAGTAAGTGATCGCGGAATACTTGCCGGTATGGGCGAACTCCTTGATGCCAAGGAAAAAGCGTGGGTTAAGACCCATTTAAGGGAAGAGACGATTTTTTTACTTAAAAACTATATGTCAGTATTAAAATAATCGTAACCCCTCACACCGCCCGTCATTGCGAGGGCCCGCAGGCGACGAAGCAATCTCCAACCACCCCGTCATTGCGAGGGCATCGCAAGGCCCGAAGCAATCTCCAACCACCCCGTCATTGCGAGGGCATCGCAAG
>Ga0209541_10003856_pt1 | contig 27146 bp, 25 predicted proteins | sample RifCSPlowO2_01_FD_184027 | JGI IMG/M metagenome (GOLD analysis project Ga0209541, IMG submission 184027) | Groundwater microbial communities from Rifle, Colorado - Rifle CSP2_plank lowO2_0.1 (SPAdes) (version 2) | ecosystem: Environmental > Aquatic > Deep subsurface > Groundwater | place... | reverse complement strand
AAGAAAAAACTGAAATTTTACCCAGGACTCGCCAAAAGCGAGGGTATTTTGCGCATGGGTTTAAAAGTGGGATTTGTTGAGTTTCGTAATTCAAAGATCGAGAGGAACAACGCCCAGAGGCCCCGACACAAAAAGTACATAACGCCACAGGCAAGAGCAATTGCGCCGAGGACAGACAACACCACCTGAAAACCGAGCGTTACCCGGCCGAAACCGCGCGCGAACGTTCCAGTCCAGTTCAGGTCCCCCGTTTTTCTGTCGTCAAAGGTCTGTACACCTTCACAGCTCAACCCCTGACCTCTTAGAAGCTCGTCATCGTTGTAATCATAATCCGACGAGTAATACACCTGCCCTGGTGTCATGCAACCTCCGTAGTAAAAGAAATTGCCGACGGCACCCAGCACCATGAAAACCACCGGAATGAAAAGTGCTGTTGCGAACCCCTTCCACAATCGTCCAAGACGGAATTCAACTACGCCCCCCTCTCTGCGAACTGTTCCGCTGAAAAGATCGGGCGCAATGAGAAGTCCCGCGACGAGAAAAACGAGGCAGTACCAAAACAGGATATCAGCCGCTAGCCCGTATTCATGGGCGTGAAGCCACTCTCCCCACCAAGTACGAGCGAATTTGTAATCACCACTGATGTACCAGAGTGCAGACATTGCCCAAAGAGCGAGCGTCACTAGAACTGCGAAAACACCGAGAAGAATTCTCTTCATCACGTGTACCTCCTTATGGCTAAGCCAATTTCTCTTTGGCCTTTATATCATAGACCAATGTATAAGTCAATAGTCCACGGTCGGACTACTTCCTTTTCCCCTTCAACACTGCCTCAATGCCGGGGAGTGTTCCTTTGGCTAAAAAGTCTAACATGGCTCCGCCACCGGTTGAGACCCAAGTAAATTTCTTGAACAAATTCAACTTATCAATGGCGGCCACGGTATCTCCCCCGCCGACAATTGTCTCGGCGTTATTTTTCTTTCCGGCTTGGGCAATTATGGTCGCGAGACGTTCAGTCGCTTGAGTAAATCCTTCTTCATATTTACCAAGTGGACCATTCCAAAGAATCATTTTGGCTTTTTGTATTTTTGATTCGATATCTGTCATTGAGAACGGACCGGAATCGAGAATTGTTTCGTCTGGCATTATGTTAATCGGTGATACGGTACGTGTTCCACGCGGGCCACGTACCACCACATCGCGCGGAAGAATAATTTTTTTGTTTTTTAAAAATTCACCAACGGAAGATGTGTCGTGGTCCACGAGCGACTGCCCCACTTCGTAGCCGAGGAATTTGAAAAAAGTGTTGGCCAGAGCCCCATTGATAAAAATGGTGTCGGCCATGCGCAAAAACTTTTTCAAGAGCGGCACTTTAGTTGAAAATTTCGCTCCGCCAAGCACAAAAACGAAGGGGTGCCGTGGCGTGAACGCCAACGATAAGTGTTCCACTTCTTTGGCAAAGTTAAAACCAACATACGAAGGCAGTAGTTTCGGCAGACCCACCACGCTTGCGTGCGCTCGATGCGCGGAGGGGAAATCTTCGTTCACGAAAATGTCTCCAAGCTCTGCCAGTTCTTTGACTAAGGCGGGCAAATTACGTTCTTCGCCCACGTAACGACGAATGTTTTCAACTACCGCAAGCGTCCCGGGCTTTAAGGCACCGACACGCGCCAGAGTCTCACGATGATTTTCGTCGGGTAGGAATGTTACGGAAAAGAATTGCGAAAGGTACTCGGCCACGGGCACAAGCGTGGCTGACCCATCGCTTCCGAGGTGACTGACGGCAATCATTTTTGCTCCAGCCTTGCGCAAGAAACGCAGAGTGGGAAGAGTTTGGGTGATGCGATACGTATCACTAACTATGTTATTTTTAATTGGTACATTAAGCGCCAACCTGATAAGCACGCGCTTGTTTTTAAAACGTGAGGGATTTTTAAGGGTCGGCAACACCCTTCTTGTACTCTTTTTTTTTCGCATAACCAAAATTCTTATGTCGCGCGCGCAACCCTATCAGCAATGACAATCATCACACCAAACACTTCCGGGTTAAGACTGGCTCGCCCCGGTAAAAGCCCGTCGACTTGTCCGGTACGCAATATTTCTTCGGCATTTTTCTGGTCGCTTGAACCGCCATAAAGCACAAGCATGCTGCGAGCAATTTCCTGACCGATCAAATCGGCCAAAATCTTGTGAATATAAATTTGCATTTCAAGCACATCTTGGGGTGTGGCGGCGCGCAGGGCCTTGTCACCGATAGCCCAGACCGGTTCGTAAACAATAATTACTTTATGATATTCAGCCCGATCAATACCGCGAAGAGCGCTTTCAACCTGCTCTTTAACCGCGGTCAAGTAGCGACCATGACTGTCGCGTTCGGTTTCACCCACGCACAGAATAACAAAGAGGCCAGCACGAAGAGCGCTTTTCAATTTCGCACGCACCACAATGTTATCGTCTCCTGCTATCCGTCGCTCCGAATGTCCAACAATGGTATACCGTGCGCCAACCTTACTAAGCAGTTCGGCGGACACAGCGCCGGTGTACGCGCCAATACCTTCAACCACGGAAATATCCTGTCCGCCAATATGAATACGTTTATCGGCGGCTTTTTTAGCCAAGAGCCCTATATATATGTATGGCACGCAAAGCACCACGGTAACACCCGGAAATTTTAGAGCCTTGGTCCGCGTCCGGCGATAGAGGCTAACGGCCTCCTCCGGGCTACTCGGATTCATTTTCCAATTACCAATGAGCAATAATCTGCGCGAATTTTTTTTTGCCATGTGTGTATTCTAGCATAAGAATTATTGTCGTTCACGCCAATCGTAAATGTTCCAAGTACCGCCCGGACCGGTGTCGAAAATAGGGTCGGCCACTCCTGTTTGGTAAACAACTTGGGCGCTGTTGGCTAGTTCTATCTTATAACCGGTAACTTCTTTTAGATTACTTGATTGACCGATAGAAACGAGGCCATGATTGGTGTACAAAAGCACGTCGCCCGTGGCGGATTGCCCAAGGTCAATAGCCTTCACAGAGCCACCATCCTCCGCGCTCCTGTTTCGAGAGATAAGTCCAACGTACGAGCCGTTCGTGCCAGAGTTCTGGAACGTGGTTGTTTGTCCGATAATAATTTTGCTTGATGTCGTCCTGTCGCTCGGTAAGTCGGCAATCATCACTTCGCTCTTTCTTCCCGACGTAGTGGCCACCCTGATTATCGAACCGGTATCGAAATAAATGTTACCGGTCGCCCAGACCGGACCGGCCAGAGTAACAGTCGAGCCCTTGATCGTCAAATTACAAGTATACTTCGTTGGCCCGATGGTAACTTCCGTGTTTCTTATCTCCCTTGTTCCTGAACAGTTGACGATAGTACCGGACTCCGCGGCTATTTCCCACCCATCGATAATATCATCGCTAATGGCAAAACTTTTCGGCGGTGGGTCAGCGCTGTCTGAATAACTTTCACCACCTACGGTCGTATTGGAAATACACGAGTCGCATCCGTAATACGCATCTTTATCAACAACTGAATTTTGGATGCTGTGCGCTTTGACCGTACCCGTGGCATGAATATTATTGATAAGACCCGACTCGCCCGCGGACACTACCGTACCATAGATGTAATTGCCGTCACCGCTCACGCTACCGTTAGAATAAACGTTGCCGACAATTGACGAACTATTGGCCAGGGTAAGGCCGCCGCTACCCGACTGCACGCCGTAATTAAAGGTAACGTCATCGCCGCGCACTAGGTCAAGTTTTTTCTTGCGATAACTCGTAAGAAGAAGGCCGGCCGTACCGGTGGCCCGCACTTCGCGTAAGCCGGTATCAAGATTGTCCGCGATGCTAGTGGTGGCGATATGCGAATCGAGCGTAATTACTATGGGTGATTGATGTGGGAGGGCTTTCTTGATGCGATAGAAAGCGTCCTCTTCACCCGATTCTGCCATGGCAAGCGCTTGCTTACTGCTGAACAATTCTCGAGCTGTTTGTGCGTCACGAAGAGCCGGAATACCGGCGCCGATAACAATTACCATGCCTACAAAAAGTGCGGTCAGTACGGCAATGAGTACTACTTGCCCACGTTCATTATTTCGACTGTGGTAAAATGTTTTTCGTTGCATATCCGCCTAAGCCTATGATAAACCTTAACTTAAGTGAATAATGAGAAATGCCGAGAAAATTCTAATCTTGCAACTAAATTCCAGCAATGTGAGAAGGTAGAAGGTTTTAGCTATTGCCTTTCGTGCCAGTCGTAAAAATTCCAACTGCCGCCCGGGCCGGTTTCAAAAAAAGCATTGGCTAAACCGGTTTTATAAATGACCACGGCAGAATTTTTCACGATAATTTTATATCCCGTCAGTTCCCGCACTGAACTGTTGTTACCAATTTCAATACTGCCATGATTCGTATAAAATATGATTTCACCGCTAGCCGACTGCGTAAGGTCGATAGCAACTGCCAATCCCCCATCTTCTGCACTGCGATTGCGAGCAATCATCATCACATAGCCGGTGTTGGGACCACCATACGGAAAATTGGTGGAGTTGCGAACGAAGATTTGGCTTGAGTTAGTGCGGTCGATGAATGGGGTTTTTTTATCAGCAATCATATAGGTACTCTTGGAGCCAAGAGATAAGTCGGTTTGAATAGTTGAGTTCTGGAGAATTTCAATACTACCATTAACCCACACCGGCCCAGCGAGTTTTATGTTGGCATCATGAATTTGAAGATCGCAATTTATTTTAGTTGGCCCCAGGGTTGTATTGGTACTAATGACATACTTGGGGGGAAGACCGACGCAGGGTATGACACCGCCCGCTTCCGCGAGCCCCTCCCATGTATCAATTGTTGCGTCACTGATAGGAAAGTCTTGGGGTAGTGGATCCGGGCTACCTGGGTGGCAAAAACTATTTGGGCAACTTGAACCACCCACCGTGCTATTAAAAATAGTCTGATAGTATGCTTCCCCATCAATTTTAGAGTTGATAATATTGTGGGAAGTTACACTAGATGTGGCATATACACCACTAACACTACCGCTTGCTCCAGCAGAGACAATACTTCCCTGTATCAAATTCCCCCCCGGCAACATACCGGCACCCGTACCAGTGACAACCCCATTCGAAAAAATATTACCTTGAACCGATCCGCTATTGTAGAGAAAAAAACCGCCATTCCCCGCCTGAACGCCATAGTTAAAGGTGACGTTACTGCCATGTATCATGTCAAGACTTTTTTTGCGATAAATGTTACTGAGAATACCGGCGGTACCCGTAGCTCGTATTTGTGTTAATTCTACAGCAGTCATATTAACGCCAACACTTGTGGTAGCAACGAATGAACCGATAGTAAGAACTGTTTGAGGAGAGTAAAGCATCCCCCTTCTCGCGCGGTAAGCAATATCCTCTTCACCTGACTCGGCAATAGCGAAAGCCTGCTTACTACTAAAAAGTTCGCGCACTGTTTGCACGTCACGTAAAACCGGTGGCCCCGAACCAATAACAACGGCCAGTCCCACAAGGAGCGACAGCACGACTACAACAAGCATTGTTTGCCCTCGCTCAGTATTTCTTTTTGCGCAACATACTTTTTGCAACATGAAAATAAGCGGTCAATAGCTCCCACGTAGAACAGTGGTTGAATAATAATTTTTGTGCCGTATATTTTTTCCATTCTTCGACTGAACAGTCATTTCAATCTTAACCGCCTGAATAGTACTAGTAGCAATTCTTCGAAAAACAAGATTTGTAACATCAACATCTCTGCCTGTAAGCATTTGAGCACTAGCCGTGGTACTACCAATCATAAGTGTAGTACCGGAAAGGAAAAACCTAAGACTCGAGGTGGCGCCACTGGTGCTCGTGGCGATAAGGATGAGCGTACCGGGATTTGTATCTAAGATACTGTTAGTTGGATCAACGGTGTCCATCTCGCGAATTTCACGTATCATACGTTCAAGAGCATTGGTAGCATTTGTTGAAATACTTCTGGCCGATTTTATTGAGGCTACGGCTGTACCCATGGTTAGGATACTGGAAACAACAGATAGAAGCAGGATGGAGAGCAAGCCGATATAAACTATTGTCTCGACAATACTAAGCCCTCGGGTACTGTTTTTACTCTTCTGGAATATTGGCATACTCTAGTTATTAAATAGATTAGTGATATATCCGCTGATACTACGCGTGGTGGTTCCAGTACTTGCGCTCGGAAACGATATCGTAACAGTATATTTTCGTGTATTTGGATCAAGCAAACCGCCAGTGGGAGAAATATCACTAGTGGTTATGTTTCTATCGACACTGGCCAAAACAAATGTGCGAGTAAAAAGTTTGTCAGTAGTGGTAGCTGTAGTAGTAGCCGTCCACATTCCATCCACAAAGGCAAAATAGTAGTTGGTGCCCAGAGTAAGCGTAGCAATATTATTCGCCCAACCTCGATCACGAATACTGCGTAGGGCCTCCACGCCTTCTTCAGTCAGGTAACTGGCAATGACTGTGCGTTCGGTCTGGCGCGAACTACGTACCATACCCTGAGTCGCACCGAGCAAGCCAAACATAGCCGCAGTAATAATGGAAGCACCGATTAAAATCTCTATAACTCCAAAGCCTCGTGAATAATTTTTAATTTTCAATTTTACAATTTTCATTGATTAACTTTCTTTAAATATTTAAATCTTTAGATATTGAGCCTAGGGTCGTTCAATGGTGCCCATGGAGCCAACATAGATAACACGCTTCTGGTTGGGATCTTTTATTAAAGAAATGGTGGTGGTTCCGGTATTATCAGTAGCGCCGGTGAGACGAATAAAGACAAAATTTCCGCTAGGAATGGTACTTGTAGCTGTTACCGTTGAACTCAAGGTAATCACTTTATTGGTGACCGCACCAAAAGTATAAGTGCTCCCCTTAAAAAGAGTGGCGCTAGTACTTGCAATGTTGACACCGTAAACGCTATCGTCGCGCGAGGCAAGGGTAGCATTGTGCGCATCTTCAAAAAGTGAGGCTAAGTCGTCGGCCGTGGCATTTAATACTCCAGCATCACGAAAACGAAAAAAGGAGCTAATAATAATACTAAAAAGGATGGCAAAGATACCGATCACGATTACCATTTCAACAAGAGAGAACCCACCAAAACTTTTGGTTCGATTGCGAGTTCTATTTATTTTTAAAGTGCTGTTGTGAAGCATGAGAACGTTAATTTGTGATATCAAGTAAAAAGTTTGGGCGGGCAAGTTCTCTATAGTTTATCACCAATGCTGTAAATCGGCTGGATAAGCGAAAGAGCGAAGAAGGCCACACCAGCGCCAACCACCAACATAATGAGAGGTTCGATTACGGTAGCCATGTCTTTGGTCACGGTATCAACCTCATTTTCATAAAAAACAGCAAGTTTTAAAAGCATGTCGGCCATCTTGCCCGTTTCCTCGCCTACTTCAATAATTTCCGACACAAACACGGGGTAAAGTTTCGGATATGCGCCAAAAATCGCGGAAAGGTTTTTGCCTTTTGGCACATCTTCTCCCGCCACGCGCAAAACTTCCTGATAGTAGCTGTTCTGCAAAACTTTTTCGGTAATGCGCAAGGCCTCAACAATATCAACACCGGAAGAAATAAGGGAACTCATGGTGCGTGCGGTTATGGCGGAATTCATTTCCTGCACAATTCCTTTGAAAAGTGGTAGGTGTAGAAGAATCCAGGCCCAGATGCGTTGGCATCGTGGCGTACGCCATACCCACAGGACAAGAGCGATAAACGGAATAAGCGCAATAAGTAAGATTAAACCATTCTGGATAAGAAAATCACTGGTACCGATAAGTAGCCGAGTTGAAAACGGCAAATCCGCGCCTATATCGCTGAAGGTTTTAGAAAGTGTCGGCACGACATAAATCATCATAAGCACCGCGATACCACCCATGGCAGTAACGACAATGGCAGGATAGATGAGGGCGCCACGGACTTTTTTACGTAGGGAATAACTTTTTTGCATCTGGTCGGAAACAATCTTAAGCGAATCTGGCAAACGTCCAGAACGCTCGCCGGCCTGCACCATGGCGATAAAAATTGGTGAAAAAACTTTAGGGAAACGACCGAGAGCCAGAGAGAGGCTACTGCCGCTATTCACGTCAGCTTCAATAGCCATCATAATTTTCTTGAAGGTCTGATTGGTACTCTGTCGCTCGAGCACGGAAAGAGCCCGAGTAAGCGAAAGGCCGGCGCTAATCATTTCGCTCAAATTGTTGGCAAAGAAAATACGCTCTTTCAGCGAGACGCGAGCAAAAAGTCCGGCCACAAGAGCATGGAGAGAAAATTTTTTTCCTTCAAGCGCTTGGGCGGAGAGAAGCAATGTACCTTCGAGCTTCATCGAATGCGCCAAGGCGAATTTATCTGTGGCCTCGGCCGCGCCTTCGAAGATTTCCCCGGTTGCGATACGTTGTGCTTTGAAAGAAAAATTCATCCCGATAGTGGTAGGCAATGCCTACGCGCATTGCCGTTGTTAGTTATGTAAAATTCTATCATTGTTTATGTTTATTATCTGCTACAGAGTGTGACGTGCGGATGCGCTACCACTAACGGGATTCATCGAAGGCTCAATAGTAAGTTTAAAATAGTAAAAAGTAAAAATTTAGGTTCTTTTATATTCTATCATTACTACATCGTCTCGTATCTTAACTTATACACTGGTGAAATCTTCTTGGTCGTCCCCGAGCCTACTATTTCCTTTTTACTATTTACAATTTGATATTCTTCCCCTTAGCTATTCGCCACTCGAAACACCTCTTCCAAGCTCGTGATACCGATAGCCGCTTTGTAAATACCGTCTTCGATCATGGTTAGCATACCTTCTTTGCGCGCTTCGGCTTCGATGTCAGCCGAGGTGGCACCCCTCAAGACCATATCGCCAATTGTCTTGGACATAGGCATTACTTCGCGAATGCCCGCACGCCCGATATATCCATCGGGGCTTTCATCCGAAGCTTTTGGTCGGCAAAAAGAAATATCCTTCCACTCGTCGGTTGCCTTGACAAGTTTTTCCTCCTTCAGAACAGCAAGCACGCGTGCCATATCCGCGTACTCTTCGAGGCGAGAAAATTCGGCTTTGGACAAAACATATTTTTCACGAATTTTAGCCAAGCGACGCACCAAGCGCTGACTGACAACAATATCAAGCGTGGAAACAATGAGAAACGGCTCGGCTCCCATATCTATCAGGCGCGGAATCGTACCGGCCGCTGAATTAGTGTGTACAGTAGAGAGCACTAGGTGGCCGGTAAGAGCCGCGTTAATGGCTAGTTGCACGGTCTCGCTGTCGCGAATTTCTCCAACCATTAAAATGTCCGGATCCTGACGTACGAGAGTGCGCAAGCCGGTGCCAAATGTCAGGCCAATATCCGGTTTTACTTGAGTCTGATTGATGCGACCAATTTGATATTCGATTGGATCCTCGATTGTACTGATGTTTACTTCGGGTTTGTTCAATATCTCGAGAATAGTATAAAGAGTGGTTGTTTTGCCGGATCCGGTCGGTCCCGTAGCAAGCAAAAGACCGACAGTCTTTCTGATGGCTTTTTGTAAATGCTCGAGTTGCGCGCCGTGAAAACCGAGATTTTCAAGAGTAAAACCCTTGGACTCTTCGGGAAGCAAACGCATAGCAGTCTTCTCGCCAAAGAAAGTGGGCAAGGTTGAGACGCGTAAAGATATGCGTTGACCGCCGGTTTCTATTTTAAAACGACCATCTTGTGGCAGACGTTTTTCGTCCAGACGAAGATTCGCAAGCACCTTGATGCGCGCGGTAATGCCGGCGTGAGCGGATTTGGGCAGGACCATGGCATCGTGCAAAATACCGTCAATGCGATAACGCACCATCAATTCGTTTTCCTCCGGTTCGATGTGAATATCCGAAGCATTTTGCAAAACCGCATGATTAAGCAGTGTATCTACTATGCGTACCACGGGCAGATCTTCGGCTAACTTGGCCAAATCCTCATCCGAAGTTATTTCACCGGCCTCCTCCGCAATGGCCTTCAGAGAAATGGCTTCTTTTTGAATGAGGTCGCCGAATTCAGCCTTAAGACTTTTTTGGTACTGGAGTAGGGCTTGTTTAATGGAATCGCTGTCGGTCAGGCGGGGCAAAATTCTCAGTTCGGATTTCTTTTTAATAAAGTCAATGGCCTCGAGATCTTCGGGGTCAAGCATGGCCACCTCAAGATCAGTAGCCGTTTTTTTGTAGGCCACAATGTTGTGACTGCGAGCCAGTGGCTCGGGAATAATGGAAAGAATATTAAAATCAAGTTTTTGCCCTTTTAGGTCAACAAAGGGAATGCCGAGTACATATGCCTGCATGCGCCGATAGTCGCCCTCGGAAAGCTTGCCTTCGCGCACTAAAATATCACCAAATGTTGTCCCCTTTTCCTCCGCTGTTTCTTCCGCCGCTTCTATGTCTTTCCTGGTCACAAGCGCCGAGTCGAGCATGAACTTTTTTAGATTGGCTTGGTCGAGTAGCATGGAGTAAGTATACCCCGACACCAGAGTTTTTACACGAAAGTTATTTACAATTTAAACTTTCTTCAACAAAATATGAATACTGTTTCCCTTTAAAACGCGCTGAACTTGGTGTGGGGGTATAACAAACGCGACGCACTATTATGCGTGAATGGTTATGGAGAATGTGGATTGAGTTACCACTCCTTAACTCCGCTCCCTAGCAACCGTGGGGGCCTAGTAACCGAGTCACTACGTCGTGGTGACTCGGTTACTAAATCCGGTTGCCAAGTCTTTCTCGCGCTCTCGGACTGCAACTCGCCCTGCGGTCCTTTTTATAATCCGTTTTAGTCAACAAATTATTACGCTCGTCAGGATTTGTTGATTAAGCTTTAGGCACGCTACTTGTCCACTGGTTTGCTTGACAAAAAAACCCCTTCACATATACTACCCGTGTTCGTTGCTTCTGAAAGTCCGCCCGAGGGGTGGGCATTTTTATTAAATATAAGGAGTGAAGCGACTATATATTTAATAACCCAGCCATAGTTTTGAGTTATTGAAACTTCAAGAATACAAAACTACGGCTGGGTACGCAATTTTATAATTATTCACTAACGTTCATAAATAAAATTGGTATGTTTGACCTGAAAGTATTGAATTCCGCTCTCGAACAACTCGAGGAGGAACGCGGTATTCCACGTGAAAAAGTAATCGAGGCCATTGAGCTCGCCCTTGCGGCCGCGTATAAAAAAGATTACGGCAAGAAAGGTCAATTTACCCGCGCCACTTTCGACCTCGCTTCCGGCCTAACCACGTTTAGTCAAGTAAAGGTGGTGGTGGACGAATCTATGCTGAAAGATGACGACGAAACCGATGATAATGACGGAGAGATCTCGGCCACCACAGATAGCACCGTACCGAAAAAGGTGCGCTTCAATGAAGAACATCATATTATGCTGACCGACGCCAAGCGCATCAAGAAAGACGTTGGGGTCGGCGACGAATTGGTTTTTCCGCTTGAAACACGCGACGACTTCGGGCGCATTGCCGCCCAGACGGCCAAGCAAGTGATTATTCAAAAAATTCGCGAGGCCGAGAAAATTTCGGTGGTAGCGGAATACGGTAAGCATGTGGGCAATATTGTTTCCGGAAATGTCCAACGCGTGGAACGTGGCAATGTCTATGTGGACCTCGGCCGAGCCACCGGTATTTTGCATTTTACTGAACAAATCCCGGGCGAGCATTATCGCCAAGGTGAACGCATTAAGGCTTATCTCATGGCGGTGGATGAAACACCGCGCGGTATCAGCCTGAAGCTTTCGCGAGCACATCCGGCGCTCGTGACCAAACTATTCGCTCAAGAGGCGCCGGAAATCGCCAGCGGTGTAGTGGAGATAAAAGTGATTGCGCGCGAGCCGGGTAGTCGTACCAAAATGGCTATCGTCTCGCACGATCCGAACATTGATCCTGTTGGGGCCTGCGTCGGTCAACATGGCGTGCGCGTCTCCACGGTTATTTCCGAACTGGGTGGTGAAAAAATTGACGTTATTCCTTGGTCAGACACCCCCGAACAATTTATCGCCAATGCTCTTCAGCCCGGGCGCGTACTTTCCATCGAGCTTGACGAGGAACTGCGCGAGGCTAAAATCACCGTAACCGATGACCAGCTTAGTCTCGTCATCGGCAAAGGCGGACAGAATGTGCGCTTGGCCGCTAAACTTTCCGGTTATCGCCTAGACATCACCACGCCTACACGCGAGAAACAGGAATCGCTGGCCGATGAAGACGACGGCATCGACCGCGGTACGGATGACGATATCGAGGAAGTTGCGCCCGAGCCTCCCGCAGATAAAAAAGAATAAATTTTTTCCCGCCCCCCCCTACTTACTATTTACTACTAACTACTTACTCCCCCATGAATTCAATCGTATTGTATTCCTTGGTAGCCGCAGTGCTTTCCATCGCGACAAGTATTTTTTTGGCTACAAATATTCTGAAGAAATCCGCTGGCAATAAGCGCATGCAAGAAGTCGCCCAAGCAATACAACAAGGGGCACGAGCTTTTCTGTTCCGTCAGTATCGTACTATCACTCTTATCGCCGTGCCACTCTTTATTGTTCTTGGATTTCTTCTTGACTGGCCGACGGCTATCGCTTTTGGCGTGGGCGCGATCCTCTCGGCCATAGCCGGTATCGCGGGCATGCAAATCAGCGTTCGAGCCAACGTGCGCACAGCCGAGGCGGCACGCGCGGGCTTACCAAACGCTTTCGCCGTAGCGGTCCACGGTGGCGCAGTGACCGGTTTGCTTGTGGTTGGTTTGGGACTTTTCGGTGTGGCTGGACTGTACGCCATCAGTCCCGTTTTCTTTTCGCCTCAAGTATTGGTCGGACTTTCTTTCGGTGGTAGTTTAATTTCCATTTTCGCCCGGCTTGGTGGCGGTATTTTCACAAAAGCGGCTGATGTGGGCGCAGATTTGGTGGGTAAGGTGGAGGCCGGAATCCCCGAAGACGACCCGAGAAACCCCGCTGTCATCGCCGATAATGTGGGCGACAATGTAGGCGATTGCGCTGGTATGGCGGCCGATCTTTTTGAAACATACGTGGTCACCTCTGTTGCGGCCATGCTTCTAGCGTCACTACTTTTTCCGGAGAACACCGCCGTCCTGCTCTACCCCCTTGCTATCGGCGCGGTCAGCATCCTCGCTTCTATCATCGGACTTTTGTTCGTACGCCTGCGTGCGGGTGATACGCGCATCATGGGCGCGCTCTACCGTGGTCTTGCGGTAACCGGCGTACTTGGTGCTATCGCCCTTTATCCCGTGACTATAAAAATCATGACGGGTGTTGCAGGCATTAACGCACTTAACATTTACCTCTCCGCTCTCGTAGGTTTCGGCGTAACCGCGCTTATGGTTCTTATCACTGAATACTACACCAGCACGAAATACGCTCCGGTGCGTGGCGTGGCGGAGGCGAGCGCTTCCGGCCACGGTACGAACGTCATCGCCGGCTTGGCCCTCTCTATGCGTTCCACAGCCCTTCCGGTGCTCGCCATTTGTGCCGGCATCCTGGCAAGTTATGCTCTTGGCGGAATATATGGAGTGGCCATCGCAGCCATGGGCATGCTTTCTCTTGCCGGAACTATTGTTACTATCGATGCTTATGGCCCGATTACCGACAATGCCGGTGGTATTGCCGAAATGAGCGGTATGGATGAAAAAGTGCGCGATGAAGTAACTGACCCGCTCGACGCCGTGGGCAATACCACCAAGGCCGTAACAAAAGGTTACGCCATCGCTTCGGCCGGGCTTGCCGCACTCGTTTTGTTCAATGCCTTTACGCACGAACTGACGTCAGCCGGAACAAATATTATCTTTAATCTAGAAAATCACATGGTCATTGTCGGTCTCTTTATCGGCGGACTTTTGCCTTTTGCTTTCTCGGCCTTGGCTATGGAAGCCGTGGGAAAAGCGGCCGGCTCGGTGGTGACTGAAGTGCGTCGACAGTTTCGCGAGCACCCCGGCATTATGAAAGGCACGGAAAAACCGGATTACTCACAAGCCGTAGATATTGTCACGCGCGGAGCATTACGCGAAATGATTGCGCCGGCCTTGATTCCGGTACTTACTCCCATCGCGCTTGCCTTTCTGGCATATTTTGCATTCGCTCTCGGCTGGGCTGGAAGTTGGCATGACAACACTGCGCTACTTCTGGGTGGCACGCTCATCGGCAGTATCGTTACCGGACTTTTCCTCGCTATCGCCATGACCAGCGGTGGTGGTGCCTGGGATAACGCCAAAAAACACATCGAGCAGGGACATCACGGCGGTAAGGATAGCGATGCGCACAGGGCAGCCGTAACCGGCGACACTGTAGGCGACCCATATAAAGACACCGCCGGCCCCGCCATCAACCCGATGATAAAAATTCTGAATATTGTAGCCTTACTACTTGTGTATGTCCTCTTCCACTAGCGCGGAGTTAGTATCAATGCTAGTATACGAATTGTACTAATAATGCTAATGAGTTCGGCTCCCATTTGTATAATTAGTATGCATTAGCATATTAGCATCGCATTTATAATTTTAATTATAAAACTATGAACGAAAACGAAGCAATGTCCCAGATGCCCTTAAATACCCCTGGGGGCACTCCGGAAAAAAGCGGTAAGGGTGCGCTCGTCGGCGCGGCGATAATCGTAACTATTTTGATTGCTGGTGGAATTTATTTTTTTTCCAATCGTATGGTGGCACCAACTGCGCCGGAAGACAGCGCGACAACGGCACAAAATGATGCCACATCAATCGAAGCGGATCTCAATACTATCGACATCAGTGGCGTGGATCAGGACATAGAAGCTATGGATAAAGAGAGCGCGGGTTTGTAGTAGAAATCTACGAGAACATACCTAAGCAAAGCCCCGCCCAGCGTAGGGCTTTGCTTTTTAAAAATATTTTGATCGAGCGTTCCACTTTTGTCCGGCCGGACAAAAGTGGAACGCTCACTTTCTTTTTTATTTGTTTGACCCGCCAAAATTTTTTACTATATTTTCTTTTCTTTCAAAAAAAGAATCTCTCTGACGCTGAGCAACATATTAATGGTGTATATTCGTTATAAAATTCAGGCGGGTTGACGCTACTATGTTTTTTCGCTAGACTGCGCGGACATATGAATTACACTGTAACTACAAAAGTGCTGGCGGATTCGGAAGTGGAAATCTCCGGAGAAATCACGGCTATTTTTTTCGAGTCTATGCGCTCCGAGGCAATGGAGAGATTGAGCAAACAAGTTAAACTCGACGGCTTCCGTCCCGGGCATATTCCGGAAAAAGTTCTCGTGGAAAAGATCGGCGAGATGACCGTACTCGAGGAAATGGCTGAGCGGGCTATCGGCGCAGTCTATCCTTCTATCATTACGGAGCTTGCTCTTGAAGCCGTCGGCCGACCAAAGATTTCCATAACCAAAATTGCCGCGGGAAACCCCCTGGGTTTCAGCGCTCGCCAAGCAGTAGTGCCGAAAATAGATTTACCTGATTATAAAAAGATTGCCACGAGCATAAATAAAGAGAAGGGCGTAGTACCGGCCGTGACTGACGCGGAAGTGGAGGCGATTATAATGGAAGTACGTAAGTCACGAGCGAGGGAGGGTGAGGCTCCGCCGGAACTAACGGACGAACTTGTGAAAACTTTCGGTGATTTCGCGAACGTCGTAGAATTTACCGACCGTATTCGCAAAAATCTGACGTTAGAAAAAGAATATAAGGAGAAAGATAAACAGCGCATGAAAATTATGGGCGCACTTTTGGAAAAAACAAAAATTAATTTGCCAGAGGTTATCATCGAGCGCGAACTTGACGCAATATTGGCCGACATGAAGGCAAGTATCGCGGGAGTGGGTTTAAAATTTGAAGACTATCTCACCCGAGTAAAGAAAACGGAAGAGGGGTTACGCAAAGATTCGCGTGACGCCGCCGAGAAGCGTGCCAAGACCGGTCTTGTCCTTCACGCCATCGGGGTAGCTGAAGCGGTTGTGCCGGACGAAGTGGCGCTCGAAGCGGAATCGGGGAAAATCATGACCACATACAAAGATGCCGACCCCTCCGCCGTGCGCCACTACGTGGAAAGCATGTTAAAAAATGAGATGGTGTTTAAGCTCTTGGAGGAGCAGGTGTAAATTTTGCCAGACCTCGCGGGTGGTGCTATACTCTTCCCTACCCCAGTAGCAGAGCAAAGTTCGCTACGCTCATCACAGGGCGAGATGTGGTAATGGTACGATTACCAAGCACACGTTATATCTAGAAATAAAATTATGTTAATACCAACTGTAATTGAAAAGTCTCCCTTCGGTGAACGCGCATATGATATCTACTCGCGTCTGTTAAACGACCGTATCGTTTTTCTTGGCGGTGCTATCGACGACCATGTGGCCAACCTTATTATTGCCCAGCTCCTGTTTCTAGAATCTTCCGACCCAACAAAAGACATATACTTGTATATTAACTCGCCCGGTGGTTCGGTTACTTCAGCAATGGCTATCTACGACACCATGAACCACATCAAGCCCGACGTGCAAACTATCTGCGTGGGCGTGGCGGCTAGCGCCGCGGCTGTGCTCCTTTCTTCCGGCCAAGTGGGCAAGCGATTTATTCTACCAAACGCCGAAGTGATGATTCATCAGGTCATGGGCGGAGTTGAGGGCCAAGCGAGTGATATTGAAATCAGTGCCCGACATATTTTGAAAATTAAAGAGAACTTAAACAAGATTCTGGCTAAAAATACCGGCAAATCGGTGGCGGAAATTGAAAAGGATTCCGACCGCGACCACTATCTCTCCGCCGACGAAGCCAAAAAGTATGGTCTGGTGGATGAGATTTATAGGCCAAAGAAGGTGGAATCTAAAAAAGAAGGAAAATAAGCTTGGTGGCACCCCCCCCATAATTAGTGGCAAAAATAATCAGCTTCTGGTATAATGGGGAGGTACCATTAATATTGTAGTTTAATTCCCGCTAGCTCGTTTTCCCATGCACCCTTCCTTGAAACTTTTTCGACCCGACCGAAATCTATTATTCACGACTCTCTTCGGTTTTCTCTCACAAGCTCTATCAATCCAGAGAGATTTTTAGGTATTTCAGGTGGACAGTGACCACATGCGGAAGCGAAGGCGGTAAAACCGTTTATGCTTTCTCTTACCAAATTAATTTTGCTACTCTCGGTCACGGGAGTGAGCGGAATCGTTGTGGGATATTTCCTGCGTTTCTTGATGCTAATGGCCAAGAAAGGTTCTATGGAGCTGACCATCAAACAGCAACTGCTCGATGCTCGAGCCAAAGCCGACGTCATTATCAGAGAGGCCGAGGGCAAATCAGAAGTTATCTTAGAAGAGGCTAAAAAAATAGAGCGCGAAAAGGACGCTCAGCTAAAACGCCTCGAAGAACGTCTATTGAAAAAAGACGAACTACTCGATAAACGCCAAGGCGATATCGACTCCGAGGTGGAGCAAATCAAAACACGCGTTCTGGAAATAAAAGAGGTTAAAGATAAAATTGAGGCCACCAAACTTGAAACCGAAAAGAAGCTGGAGGATGTGGCGCGCCTCTCCGAAACACAAGCAAAGGAACAGCTACTCTCCGTCATTGAGAAAAAATACGAAGAGGATATGCTCGTGCGTATGCAAAAAATGGAAACGGAAGGCGAGGAGCGCCTTGAACGTAAGGCGCGCGACATTCTAACCACTTCCATTCAGCGCTTGGCCAGCTCCACCGCCACCGAAACACTGGCCACCACCGTGCAAATTCCTTCGGACGATTTGAAGGGTAAAATTATCGGCAAGGAAGGTCGCAACATTCGCACCTTCGAGCGCGCGGCTGGCGTGGAAGTGATTATTGATGACACGCCCGGTTCAATTGTTATTTCATCTTTTGACCCCGTGCGTCGGCACGTAGCGCGTATGGCCCTTGAAAATTTAATCAAAGATGGGCGTATTCAACCGGCTAAAATCGAAGAAATGGTGGAGAAGGCGCGCGTGGATGCGGATAAGATTATGAAAGAAAAAGGCGACGAGGCCATCATGGACACCGGAGTGTTCAACCTTGACCCGCGTCTCGTGCTTATTCTCGGTCGTCTCTATTTCCGCACAAGCTTCGGCCAAAACGTGCTTCAGCATTCCACCGAAATGGCCCACATTGCTGGTATGCTGGCAGAAGAGCTCGGGGCCGACGTGGCCATCGCCAAAGCGGCCGCACTCTTCCACGACATCGGCAAAGCAGTAGACCATGAGGTGCAGGGCACGCACGTGGAAATCGGCCGGCGCATCTTACAGAAGTTCAACGCCGACCCGCGCATCGTGCAGGCCATGCAAAGCCACCACGAGGAATACCCCTACGAAACGCTGGAGTCTATTATCGTGCAAACGGCCGATGCTATTTCCGGTGGTCGGCCCGGGGCCAGACGCGATAGTGTGGAGAATTACCTTAAGCGTTTGAAAGAACTTGAAGACCTGACTGCGTCATTCCCGGGCGTGGAGAAAAGTTATGCTATTGCTGCTGGTCGCGAAATCCGCGTCTTTGTACGACCGGAAATCATTTCCGACCTCGAGGCAAAAAAGATGGCCCAGGAAATGGCCCGCAAGATTGAAGCCGAGCTAAAATACCCGGGCGAAATAAAAGTTTGTATCATCCGCGAGAATAGAGTTATCGAATATGCTCGCTAGGGCGAGCATCGCAGATTTACGCAGAATTGACGCAGATAAACGCGGAAAGGAACGCTTTGAGTCCGCCGGTCGTTCCCTGCCTGCCGGCAGGCAGGCGCCCTCTTTTCTTGGCGGTGCGACCGCTAAAGGGTCTAAGGTCGGACCTTGGGCTTGCTCTAAAGTTAAACCAAAAATTGTACTAAAGAAAAAAGGCCGGATGGAGACTTGGAGGTTGTCCAAGAATTCATCCGGCCGTTTTGGGGGTGGTGTGGCGATGGCTACTCCCGTGGAACTTTCGGGACGAACTCCTTCAGCCACCACTCGAACGACTGCTTCCCCCTCTTTTCTACATCTTCACGATTCAAGTACTCACGAACTGCCTCGATGAAACCATCTGCTTCCTCGTAAAGCCAACGTAGGAAGTTAGTCCGCTTGAGTGCAGGCTTGACTGGAAAAAGACCTTCGGCGCAATCTGTCTGGGTGTGCAGATAGAAACTGAGTTCTGCCTCTTGGCCAACCCCAGAAGAACTGATGCCAATAGAGCCTAGCATTTCTTTGCCGAACGGCCTACTTGCTCCGAAAGAGAAGCGTGGCTGCTCCGAAGGATACGATGACGCTATGGGCCTGTAATTCTTCAGGAAACCCATGAGCGCCTGGATGAACCACTCGAGCTCCTTACGCTTGCGGTCGATCTCGGCTTGTCCGGCCACCATCTGCCTGAACATTAGGTTTCCCATCACCGGGTCCCTTTCTCCCGATCACTCGGGCCTCTCACGAGGTGTCTGTACGAGCGTCATGCTGGCACAATTTTTCTAGTAGAGTAGTGTTCTAGCATACGTACCTATCACTTGTCAACCCCCACCTCGTCCACAGGCACTACCCTTGCGTTTCTTGCCTATTTTTCCAAAACTCCAGTATACTAGAGGGTAATAAGGAGAGGTCGTGGCCTTACCTAATTTCATTATTAAAGTAACAAGAAAGAACAATGAACAAGCAAGATCTTGTGGATGCGGTACACCAAAGCATAGGTGGCACCAAAGCGGGAGCGGAACATGCCATTGATATCGTCATTGAATCTATCGCTGGTGCCTTAAAAAGGCGCGAGGAAGTTTCGATCGCCGGTCTGGGCATCTTTTCCGCCAAAGAGCGCAAGGCTCGCGTCGCACGTAACCCTCGCACGGGCGAGAAGGTGAATGTGGTTGCGATGTACGTGCCGAAATTCCGCGCAGGCAAGGCACTGAAAGATACTGTTCGATAGCGCATAGTGCCGAAACTTGCCCGGCAGGCAGGGGTACGGTACGACAGGGCTCAAGGGCGATAGGTCACGACGGCACTCAATCCCGGTAGTGAGTCGCCATTGGCGGTCTACTACGGGACTCGAAACTAGAAATTTTTTCTTAAGAAAAAACTAAAAGCGCCTACTCACGGGCGTTTTTAGTTTGAAAAGATAGTAAACCCCGTTAGAAGCTCACGCAGGGCATTAAACCCCGCGTTCGCAAGGAGTCGACCAGCATTCATCCCCGTGGCAAGCCACGAGGCGTTCTGCTTCTAATGGGGTAAATAGGAAATTGTAAATATAAAAAATAAGAAATATAAAATAGTTACTCCCTCCGATCAATTTACTTTTTACTATTTTCAATTTACTATTGAGTGTAATGTATCCCGTAGTAGAATTTTGGCTTGATAGCGATGCCAAAAAACGCGAAGGGTGTCTTAAAACCACACAAGGTGGTAGGTTGCTGAAAAGAAGATTGAAAGATTATTTTTACAAAAGTCGAAGCATTAAACGAGCTGAAATTTCACTACAGGATGTACACCCTCCTCCTTGCCACCGTCACCATCACCGCCCTCTTGTTTTTCTGGCGCAACATAGTGCTTAAACGCGGGCTGTATCGCCTCTTGAAAGAAAATGATACTGCTGGTTTTATTTTAAATCATCTTAGCGATGGCGTAATTGTGCTTGATTTGCAAAATAAAATTACCCACATAAATCGCGCGGCCGAATTGCTCTTCGGACTAAGGGCGGATGATATTGTGGGTTTTAAAGTAATAGCCGAGGCTAAAGCCGAACCTCAACTTGCAACATTGCTTGAAATCTTCTTTCCCGGGAAGGGCGGGGCACTTGCGCACACAATCCCAAAACATGGCGACCATAATGATGATAGTCAAGAAATTATCATCAAGAAATTTCCGGAACAAAAATTGAGGGTCTTCACCGTGCCAAGAATTGACACTGTCAGTAAACAACAAACTGGGTTAATTAAAATCGTACGCGATATTACTCAAGACGAGATCATCAATCGCAACAAGAGCGATTTGGTGACAATTGTTTCGCATCAGTTACGCACACCGCTAGCCGGTATTAAATGGATTTTCGGATCATTACTTGACGGAGACTATGGCACGCTAAGTAAGGAACAGGCCGAGATAGTCTCGCGCGGCACAGAGGCCACAGATGACCTTGTTGTACTGATTGATGACATGCTCGACGTCGCCAAGATTGAACAGTCTCAATTTACCTATGCCTTTGCGAATACTGAACTGGTAGAGCTTGTAAAATTACTGGTCGCTTCAAAACAGGAAGTGGCTAAAACGAAAAGTATTACCATACGCGAACGCTACGAAGAACTTTCGCTTGTGATACCCATAGATGCAAAACGTTTGCGTATTGCTTTTTCTAACATTATCGATAACGCCATTAATTATTCGCCGGCCAACACTACCGTCACAATTACCTTGAAAAAAGATGGGGGCAACGTACTTGTCTCCGTGGCGGATCAGGGCATAGGCATTCCTGAAGCAAGTCGTGATAAGCTTTTCACTAAATTTTTCCGCGCGGAAAATGCCCAGCGCCTACGCGAGGGAACTGGCTTGGGACTCTTTTTGGCACGAGCTATTGTGACCGGCCACGGTGGCGCGGTATCGTTCTCGTCGGAAGAGGGCAGGGGTAGTACTTTCACCGTAAGCGTTCCCTTGACCCGCCAGTAGTATCTTGATACTTCCGCCCGCGCTGTACCCCCGCAGAAAGCCCTGCTCTTCTACCCTCTTCTATTGGGATTAATCTGCGGAAAGGGTTTTCCCCCGCCATGTCAGATTTTCATTAGACATACCAATCGATTAATAGGTATACTAGGAGAGAAGTTATGAGTCCCGATAGTGGTAACGCATCTTAATATCACACTATATTTCATGGTGATACGTAGTAGAAATCGAGGTTGCAATAATATTAACAACGGTAATGCCTACCTGTCCTTATCCAGTAGGCAGGCGCGTAGGCATTGCCTACCACTATCGGGATGAGTAAGAGAATTATTGTTATCGAAGATGATGGTATTTTGCGCGATGTCCTCGTGCGCAAGTTGGCGGACAGTGGCTATAGCGTTATCGGTGCCCCGGACGGTGAAGTGGGCATGGCCCTAATCGAAAGCGAAGCACCGGATTTGATACTTCTCGACATGCTCCTGCCGAAGAAAAGCGGTCTTGATATTTTGGCTGAACTACGCACAAATGCCGAGCTGGCTCCCATTCCGGTTATCGCTATCTCAAACTCCGGCGAACCGGCCGAGATTGAGAAAGCCCGCGCTCTCGGTGCGAAAGATTTTCTTATCAAAGCGGTGTTCGATGCAAATGAAATTATTAACAGGGTGAATCAGGCATTCGGCCTTTCACCAAACATAACGCAAGAGGTGCCGGAAAATGCTCCTCTGCCACAAACACAAAACAACATGCCACCACAAGAACCGCCCCAATCGCCTATGATGCCCCTACCGGAACCACCCCAGCCACCCATGACACCGACACCAAAACCGATTACTCCAGCTTCTGCACCACAAGCCACAATGATACGAGAAATAGCCGATACAACTCCAATGCCACCCATGGCGCCACCAGCAACCCCGGCACAACCGACTCCTACACCTGCCAGCACGCACACTCCCGCTTCGGGCGCTAACGCGCGTAGCGTTCTTATCGTCGAGGACGACAAGTTTTTACGAGAGCTTGCTATGCAGAAGTTGCACGCCGAAGGTTTTACCGTACAAGGCGTTTTCAGCGGACAAGAAGCGCTGACGGCTTTGGAGAATTTTAAGCCAAACGTTATCATCCTCGATCTTATTTTGCCTGGCATGGACGGATATGAAGTGCTGACCAGACTGAAATCCAATCCCGCTACATCTTCTATTCCCGTGATTGTACTTTCCAATCTCGGCCAGGTTGAGGATATCGAACACGCCAAGAAACTAGGTGCCGTGGAATTTATGGTCAAAGCCCACTTCTCTTTCGGTGAAATCGTGAAAAAAATCAACACAGTCTTGCAAACCGTTGGCTGATAAGAGCTGACCCGCAAACGTTTCAAGGGTATTTAAAATAATTTAAGATATTTGAGCGTTGTACTCCAATGGCAAGCGGTCGCTTCTTATTGGAGTACACGTAAAGTGTTTTATACAATTAGCGACCCCCCACCGATTATCCACGGCCGTTGTTTCTGTGACGAGTTTTTATAATTCAAAATACTGTACATTTTTACAAAACTTTTCTTGGCGGGTAGAGAATAACCTTCGTAAATAGATTAGACCAAAAACAAAAAAGGCGACTATTTCTAGTCGCCCTACCCGGCATCGTGCCAGAATTTGATTGCCCCGAGAGTGTAACGCCCCCACTTGCTTGTCTCAAGGTCTTTTTGGAGAACCTCGTCGAATCCGAGAAGCATCCCGTCGTACCGAACCCGAAGAAACGGCTCGCTACGATTGAAGGTTGTCAGTTTAACTTGTGAGCTCTCAACGGAAACCTCGTACCGCCAAGAGCCACTTTGTTCTCCAGCGTGAACCTTTACGCAAAGTGCATCAAAGTCTTCCCGCGAAAGATCGAGCACGATGGGGAGCTCGCCTTGGCCAAATGTCCGCACAAGATGCGCCACGAGCATCGCGAGATCATCCACCGAAACAGTCGCCTTGATCGCGTCTCGCTCAATCGCGAGAAATGACCCGATCCCCCACTGATCTACCTTCTCCCGAGCGAGAATCTTGCCAATCTCCGACAACGCCTCAAGATTTCCGCCCGTAAACACAGTGTTCACTGCAACAAGTTCAACACCTCCTGCCTTATGAAGTAAGAGTGCGTTTTCAAGCCCGCGACTTGCAATCCGCCCCGTCCGAAGTCCTGTCGATTGAGCATCGTCCACCGAAACAAGTACCCACGAAAGTGGTGTTTGGACCAACTCGCAAGTAAGGCAAGGAATGCCAAGCCCGCTCGTGATCATCCCGATCGATCCCGGCCGACACTCTTTCGAAAGTCCGTGCCATCGCTTGAGAATCGCCAGAAGCTCTTCGGGTGACTCCGTCGGCTCCTTGCCAACAATTGCAAAGTGCCTAAGTGCAGGGTCGAGCGCAAACGCCTCATTAACAACTGCGAGCAACTGTTCCCGCTCTATTTCTTTGGCGTCGGTCACACCACGCATGGCTAGGACACACGCATCGCCACAAACTGGCGTAAGCGCGCATCGATTGTTGACTTCGAGATTGAAAAACCCCCGCCGAAGCAGGGGCGCGGTCGATGGTGTCATCATGACTCCAGCTACCGCTTCGTGCCGCTCTCGGGAAGCGACGTGCCGAGGATAAAGCTCGTGGGCCGCTTGGACCGCTCCGGGAGCGAGGACGCGAGGATCAAACCTGTGCGAACTGGTGAAGGCTTCATGTCCATCACCTCCTTTCCTCTCTTTATATACGTTGTTTACACTACCAAGACTACAGATTTTAAGAGTGATTTAAAAACGTTCATTCTGTGGCTTAATTAAAGCCTATGTTGGAAAATCTATTTGACACTTTTTATGTCATATGTATACTTGTATTAATGTCAAAGAATGAAAGCATACGCGCACTAGGACTAAATAGGCGGGAAGAAAAACTGTTCTTTTCTCTTACTGAAACATCCCAAGGCGTGGCCAATCTCACAAGAAAGACTCGCCTACCACGCATGACAGTCTACAAGATTCTTCTCCGGCTACGCAGGCGCGCCCTTGTGCAATCTGTTTGTGTTGGCAAAAGGCTCGCATGGCGTCGCTCTTCCGATCGCGAACTTTTCGGGCTATACCAAAGTTTAATGGACACCATCGCCGTCCACGAACATGGTGGTGGTAAAGTTTCTGTTGTCGGAACAAAAGGCGGAGAGTTCGTACTTCATCGTGGTATAAAAAACTTACGAACGTTGTATGAAAAATTTGTAGATAGCACGTTGGGAAATCGCTTTTTTGCAATCCAACCAAATCGCTCGCTTGCAAACTATAATAAAATCGGCGGAGAAACTCTGCATAAACTTAACGCGCAACTCAAAAAAAGTGGCACAATCGCCGAAGCAATTGGTCAAACAAACATTATTAACCACTATCAAGAATTGCTACGTGGCCAGAAAGAAAATGCTCGCGAATTTTTTGAACCCCTTGCAGACAGGCCGTACAATGTACACCTAGTCCCGCCCGAGTTTCTCGCCCAAGACGCAGAGCTTTACATATTTGGAAACACCGCGCTTATCACCAATTGGACAGAAGAAGTTGCGATTGAAATAAAAAACCCCGAAGTTATTAGCTTTCTGAAAAACTTTTTTGAACTACTAAAAACCGTGGGCACAAAGACAGACTTAAATGCGTTGATAAAAACAGAAATTGTAGATACTACGAAAATTTCCGCTGGAGAAGCGGGTTAATCCGCGTGACAATTTCGTAATTAATTGTTTCTGTCTGCGCTGAAAGTTCTTCGGCGGTGATTTCTTCTTTTCCTTGCTTTCCAATTATTACGACTTCATCGCCTTCATGAGCGCCCATGATGCCGGTAACATCAATAATACACATATCCATGCAAATACGTCCGACAATTTTGGCACGCTTGCCACGCACAAGCACTTCACCCTTGCTTGAAAGCGAGCGCGGATAACCATGCCAATAACCAACTGGAATAACAGCAAGCACACTATCGCGCGCTAGTTTCTCTGTCAGGTCATAACCAACTCGCTCCCCTTTCTTCACTTTCTTCACCTCTGAAATAATTGTCTTCCAACTCATCGCCGGCTTTAAGCTAATGTTCTTAAGAACATTAGCCATTGCTTTTGATGGACATAAACCATAAAGTCCGATGCCAATTCGCACCATGCCGAAATGTGACTCTGGATAAAGCAGTGTTGCGGCCGTACCTGCTATGTGCGCAATGGGATTAAACCCAAATGCTTTTACCTGATTGATAACATTTTTGAATTTCTCAATTTGCCCTTTTGTAAAATCAACATCACCTTTTTTGTCCGGATTTTCCGCCGACGCAAAGTGACTGTGCACCCCTTCAAGTATTATTCTACCATTCGCGCGAATAAGCCGACTTGCTTTGTCTATTTCTTTAAAAGATATCCCCTGCCTGTGTAATCCGGTATCAATTTTGAGATGAATCTTTAGTTTATTCTTAAATCTTGAATCGTGAATCTTAAATCTTCTCATCTGTTCCAAAGATGAGACAGTGATTGAAATATTTTTCTTTGAGGCTTCAGCGTAGCGCGATGGCAATGTGTAACCCAAAACTAAAATTGGTTTTTTTATTTCTGCTTTCCGAAGCACGAGCGCCTCATCAATATCGTCTACACCAAAAAAATTTGCCCCGGCTTTGTTGAACGCTTTCGCGCACTCAACCATCCCATGCCCATAAGCATTTGATTTCACGATTGCCATTAACAATGGCAATCGCCCTGAGCGAGTGGAGCGAGTCGAATGGGCTAAAACTTTCTTAAACTGTTGAAAATTCCGCGTTAGTGCTTTCGTGTCAATTTCAATCCACGAACGATGCGCGCTCTTCATCAAATTTTATTTGAGACCGGTTCCACCAATAAGATTTTTGCCACCATCTGTGACATACGCCTTGATAACCCCGCAGGCTTTCTCGAAGTTTTCAAGTTCAGCCGCGTTTTTTAAACCCAATTCACGACTAAGTTCAAAAGTGTCTATTTCTCCACGTTTAATCAATGCGGCAAGAACAGCGTGTTTGAAAAAACTACTGGTTCTCCCCACTTGCTCGGGGACTTTCCATATTAGATCATCGGGAGAAATTTCCCCCACGCCTTCATCAATCCTTTTTTGATATTCTGCCAACTTACGGTGGAGTTGTTCATTCAGGCGAATATCGTTCGGCAATTTTATTTTGGGACCCCCGGACTTTTGTTCACTTTGATTTTTTTCTTTTGACATATGCTATTTATTAGGTTAATAAATTTTTGGTGCGGGTGGGGGGAATCGAACCCCCATCTCAACCTTGGAAGGGTCGTGTTCTACCACTAAACTACACCCGCATATTACCAAAAACATCGCTCTGTGTAACGGGATCAGCGAAAATATTATCGCCAAGCTCGTTATTTTCGGGAGAAAACTCCTATTTTGCCACCAAATCCCGACGCCACTTTGTGGATCGAGACCCCCGACCGAAGCGTCGGGGCTACGCCCGCCCCGTTA
>Ga0209541_10003854_pt1 | contig 27147 bp, 23 predicted proteins | sample RifCSPlowO2_01_FD_184027 | JGI IMG/M metagenome (GOLD analysis project Ga0209541, IMG submission 184027) | Groundwater microbial communities from Rifle, Colorado - Rifle CSP2_plank lowO2_0.1 (SPAdes) (version 2) | ecosystem: Environmental > Aquatic > Deep subsurface > Groundwater | place... | reverse complement strand
TAATCACAGTACAGCCAAATACTGATATCATAGGGATCAAATATTTGCATGCTTATCTGCGCAAGAATGGAATTGTTTCGCGGATTTTAATACTTCCTTATTATAGCGAAGCGATGAATGATGCTATTGAAAAATTTTTTATGGAGTATAAACCTACCTTAGTTGGATTAGGGGTTTTAAGCGGTGAATTCTTGACTATTCAAAAGCTGACACAATTTATAAAGTCAAAGTTTGATATTACTACTTTTATGGGCGGGCACCACGCAACAATTGACCCTAGTGGATGTTTAGAGTATGCTGATTATGTAATAAGGGGAGAGGCGGAAGATTCGCTGCTTGAAATATGCCAAAAGATGAAAAATAACGAAAGCGTTGCCGGCGTACATAACTTAACTTATAAGAGCAATGGAGAAATAATAAGCAATAGCATGGGAATGCCTGAGCAAAATTTAGACAAGTACCCTTTTCACGAAAATTTGCCTCCGGAAACTTATATATTCCATGACGGATACATTTTGTTAATGGATGAGCATCTTTTTAAGAAATATTCAAGATATAGTGGCAGATTTTACAGCTTGACTACAACAAGAGGGTGTAATTTCAAATGCTCTTTTTGCATTCATTCATTTAATGTAAAAATGTACGCAAAAGAAGGCCTTAACGTGCCTAAAATCAGGACCAGGAGCGTGGATAACTGCATTAAGGAGCTTAAGATTATGAAATCAAAGTATCCAGATACTGTCTATGTTAATATACAGGACGATAATTTCTTTTCACATGATATCTCGTGGATTAAAGAATTTAGTGAAAAATATAAAAAGGAGATTGGAATTCCTATCTGCCTAAGAGCTATACCTATATTCTTCACGGAAGATAAAGCAAAATTAATGAAAGACTGCGGATTAACATGGGTTTTTGCGGGATTGCAGACAGGCAGCGAGAAAATTCAAAAAGATATATATCAACGTTACATAAGCAATGAGCAGTTTCTTAAAACAGCGGAGATAATACACAGAATGGGATTTGTTCCTTATTACGATGTTATTCTTGACAGCCCATTTGAAACAGAAGAAGATGTGCTACAAACAGCGGGAGTGGTATTAAAGATAAAGAAACCATATCAACTCTTGCTTTTTTCCCTTACATTTTTTCCAGGTACGGTCATTTATGATATAGCTAAAGAAAAAGGCATGGAAGTGGAAGACCCGTTTACAAAAAGTTATCAAAACTTCAAAAATACATATCTTAATAGGGCTATAAGGCTAACTCCCCTGCTGCCTCATAAATTTATGAGATTTCTTGTTCAAAAGAGGAATAATAAGGTTTTAAAAATATTAATGCCCGCTATATATTATACATCAATATTTTTAATAGAGCCCATAAACTTATTAAAACTCGTTAACCTCAGTTTTGATGGAGATGTTAAAAAAACATTCAAAATGATACGAGCATTTTTAAAAACAGCCATAAAAAAAATTATGTTGCGCAACACAGGTTCTGTTAAAAGAACCTTAAAAAATAAGAGTATAAAATTCAACAAATCAAGCAAAGAAAACTTACTAACTGCAGCCTAAGTAAGAAATTTTGAATATTAAACTTTCTGTAAATCCGATTTAGTTATAGTATTCTTGGCTTCGGCAAAGGAACTATGAAATTTCCCTTGTATCCCTTCTGCCTAAGTTTCAAAGCCAGTTCATCGGCAATGTGCCATGCAAGCAGCAAAGCGTAATCCGGCTGGTCATCATAAAGCTTTGACTCCTCCAGAACAGGAATCAAAGTGCCGGGAATGTATTTTCCAATCTTATGCGAGCCTTTTAACTCCAAAACGCAGTCAAGAATGCCGTCGTCAATGCCTACATATGTAATCAAAGTGCTTGCCCTTGACGGGTCCCCTATTCCGTAGATTTTTTTGTTTTTCTTTTTCAGGCCAAGAAGCAGCGAATTAAGCTCGAGTTTGGAGATGACAACTCTTTTCTTGAAATCGAGCAGGTTTTTCTTATCAAGGACAATCGGCTTTTCTTCTGAGAGCAGCTTTCCAACACTATCTTTTACTTTGTATTTTTCCTTTCTTGCTGCATAAACCCTTATAGAGCCTCCGTGCGTAGGAATTTTCTTTGCGTGGAAAACTTCAAGCCCGTGCATTTCAAGCAGGTATTTCAGGCTGTGCAATGAATAATATCTCAAATGCTCGTGATAAATTGTATCATATTGGAGCTTTTCAATTAGAGATGCTAGATAATGCGATTCTGAAATAAAAACTCCATCATCCTTTAGTAATCTCAAAATATCTTCTGTAATTTCGTTGATGCTGCCAATATGCGCGAACACATTTGTTGCTGTAATTACCTTGGCCTTTCCATGCTCTTTTAATATTCTTGAAACGATATCGCTGTTGAAAAAAGATATGATTGTTGGAATTCCCTTTTCAATTGCAAGCTTTCCAATTTCTTCAGGAGTCACTCCAAGCACCTTATGGTTATTTTTAAAATTGTCCAGCAAGTTTCCATCATTAGAGCCGATATCAACCACCAAATCATTCCTGCTTAAATCAATGATGGATTTGCATTCTTGATACAGCTCTGCAAAATTGTCCCTTAGTATTTTTGTCGTGCTGCTTGTGTAAGGGTATTCTGGAGGAAAAAGAATTTTTGGGTCAACTATCAGCCCAAGCTGCACAAGATGGCACTTTGGGCAGTAAAGAATCTGAGCAGGAAAAGACAACTGCTCTTTTGGCTTTTCTCCTATAGGGTGAACCCTGTTTGCAGGCGGCAAATACCCAAGAAACAAGATAGGCTCTAGGCTCGGATTGCTGCATATCTGGCATTTGTCAACAATATTTCCGCGGCCTGCGCTAACTTTACTAGTGCTTTTCATATTTCCCTCAAAGTTTTCTTAGGCTTATTTTCAGAATTTTCATCATACCATTTTGCTGTAATCTGGATGCCTTTTTTAAAGCTTGTTTTTGGAGCATAGCCTATCTTTTTCAGCTTTGTTATGTCAGGGCATCTTCTTAGAGTGCTTCCTTTTGCAGCCTTTCCTGGAATAATCTTAACTTTTTTTCCAAAATAATTGCCGACTTCAGCAGCGACATTGCTTATTGAAATTTCTTCCATTGTTCCTATGTGATATATTTCAAGATGCTTCCCTTTTTCCAGCATAAGCATCAGCCCATCTATAAAATCATCAATGAAAACAAACGCTCTTGTTTCTTTTCCTGTTCCCTGTATAGGAAATCTTATTGGCTCTGGGCTGTCTTTTGCGCAGATTTTCTTCATCCTCAAAACAAACTGAGGGATGACGTGCTCCCATCCCATTGCAGGGCCGTAGACATTATGCGGCCTAAAAATCATGGCCTTGTCAAAATATTTTCTTCCGTAATTTATCGCCATCAATTCACTTATTATTTTTCCGCCGCCATACGAATACCTGGGATTCATCGGGTCAGGAACAATCAACTGCGCTGATTCATCTGTCGGCACTTTTTTTGGCGTCTGATAAACTTCAGAGCTTGAAGCAAGAACGATCTCTTTTACATTTTCCCTGATGCAGCCATCAATGACGCTGATAATCCCCTTGACTGCAATTTCCAAAACCAATTCCGGCCTTGTGTAAAAAAATTCTGTGCCGTTTATGTAAGCAAGGTGTATGACGCTGTCAACTCCCTTAATCGCATTCTGGACAGTATTTGCGTCCCTTATGTCCGCAGTAACAATCTCTATTTTATCTTCAATCTCTTTCAGGTTTTCAGCAAGGCCCCTTATATTGTTGTCAAGAACTCTTACTTTGTGGCCTTCCTTAACCAGCCTTTTAACAAGAGCGCTTCCAATAAACCCAGTGCCGCCTGTTACAAGGTATTTTTTTGAATACATTTTTTAAATATTACCTTTATGAGGCCTACTCGCTTAATTCTCCAGTGTGTGAGAATATCATTACTTTTTTAACGCCTTTGATGGATTTCAAGTCATGCAGAAGCTTCTCAATGTCCTTTTCCTTGACTTTTAATTCAATTGTCTTCTCTGTTGTTCCTGAATCGTCAAGCGCAGTGTTCCTGACTTCAAATCTGCTGCAGTGCTTTCTTAGGACAGAATCAACTTTATCAGGGCTTGCATTTGAGTATTTTAAAATAGAGACATACGGTTTGCTCAAGGTTATTTTCTTCGTAAGAATGTATAATACGGCGCCGAGAACCAAAGAGGATATGAGCGTTAGTTCATAGAATTGAACTCCGTTGACAATGCCGGCAGTTATTGACCAAAACAAGAATGTAAGGTCCTTCGAATCTTTTATCGGAGTCCTGAATCTGACTATGGATAAAGCGCCAACCATTCCCAGTGACAATGCAAGATTTCCGCCTATTGCCATCATTATAATGCTCGTAATCATTGTAGTCATAATCAATGACACATTGAAATTCTTGGAGTACAAAATCCCGGAGAATGTTTTCTTATAGATGTAATAGATAAACAATCCAGTCAAAAAGCTGGCCAAAAGAACCATAATTATATCCCCCACCGTAAGCGGGCTTCCAAAGCTGCTCAAATTAGCAGGGTTAAATATGTCAGTAAAGTTTAATCTTGCCATTTTTTCACCATTTTGCAATATGTTTTTATTTTTATCACTCCCTTTAAATTTCTTATGATACAGAGTCAAAATTGTCAATTCTTCCGATACAGTACTTGCTTACTGCGCTCCTCTCAAATGACGGAATTTGCAATGCCTGCTTTATGAAGTCAGGAATGAAGTGATTGTATTTGATTTCTAGTATTACCAATCCATCACGGAGCTTCTTCGTTGGAAAAGCCTTATCGTCAAACAAGTCCAATGGAAAGGTTGTTGTTCTTAAAGCTTTGTCAAACACTATCCTGATGTCGTTGAAGTCTGAAATGAATGCGTGCCTTTCATAGTCAACCATAACAACGGGCTTGTAGTGGTATTTCTTGAATTCCTTGTACGCCTTGTTGAGTATTCTATCAGAATACTTGAGCATGACATCATAATCCATACTCTGCATTGCTGCTGCATCTTCCATGCTTATGGATGCAGTGTCTTTTATAATGTAATTATTGTGCCTGCTTTTTATCTCAAATTTTACCCATGATGCATTGATGTCATAAATCCTAAGCCTGTATTTTGTTCTCTCGTCTATACCCGCTGCCTTCTCCTCATAGGACTTATCTCCCAAAGTGTCAAAATACAGGCTCCTGACAAAATAGCCTTTATTCTTTTTATTGTGAGCATCTTCATTAAGCAATTTTCCAATCATGTTTGACATTATTATGTATTGATTATGGGAAATATAATACTTCAATTCATTTCTCGCTATTCGCATGTCATGGTGGGATTGGGCATCTGTCATTTTGTTTTTGGAGGCGAATATCTATAATTTGCCGATACAATTGCGTTTTTTGTTATAGGGAACATAATGATATTTTTTGGAAATGGGATAATATCTTTGTCGATGCTGGCCTTATATTGGCCGTATTGCTCGCTGCTTAAATCCAGCTTTATAATTTGAGACTGGGCGTCTTCCTCATAATCTTTTTTATTTGATATCAGTGAATCCTTATATTCATACAAAACGCCGCCGCCGAACATCGGCTTCTTCTGGTAAGCGCTTATTGCTACGTTATTGTTCTTAAGCAAATTCTCAAACGAGTAGACTACCGATTTGTCTTTTGACGCAATCCCTGAATTTCCATCAAAATATTGATTTTTGTAGGCAACTACCGTGCTTTTTTCTCCAACGCTTGCTCCCTTGTCATGCAAGCCTATGAACTTGCTGTTCTTTACCAAAAGGTACGAGCCGCTCACATCAAGGCCGTCCCCGTTTGCATCTCCAACAGCAGGCCCTTTAAACTCCGAGTCCTTAACAATGCCGCTAACAAAATCAAAATCTATTTGATCGGCGTAATTATTGTAGAACTTTGAGTTTTCAATGTAAACATCAGCATATTTGATGTTTATTCCATCATCAGAATGGCTGTCATGGACTTGAGTGTTATTTATTAAAACGGTTGGAATATGGTAGATTGAAAGCTGGCCTGAAAAATATGCACCATTAATCCATTTCTCGTAGCCATTGGATAAATCAAGCCAGTTGATAGAAACTAAATCATTTTGGTTTCCATCGCCTACTACAGCAAAAGCGCCAAATGGCTTGTTATTATCAAGAGAAGTTATTTTTACAGGTTTCTCCTTAGTGCCTGCAATTGTAACTGGGCTATAAGACAGTATTGCTTTGCCCTCAGCTATTCTTATAACAGTACCAGCATCTATAATAAAATTCTTAATTTTGGGTATCACCAAGTCCTTGTTTAGAGCATAGTCTCCTTCTGATAATGTTAATTCGCCATTCTTGTAGACAAATTTTAATTCGGGAAAGTTTTTCATCAGCTTGCTAATTGATGTATATTTTGAGTTTTTGTAATAATCGTTTTCATCTGCTATTTGTATATACGCATCATTATCCCCTATATCCTTACCGGTTATATCATTTATCATTTTTATGTATGCTCCCTTTAAGCTAATCTCATCAGCGTCTTTGAAAGTAAGCTCGATTGTATACTTTTTCAGAGCTGGGTACAGATTTTCGTCAAGCCCTGCAGAAAAGTATAATCCGCTTAAATATTCAGTCAGGTCTATAACACTTGTTTTTTCTTTAATGCCCGCTAATCTTGCTTCAGACTTATTTTGTGAATTTATGTAGCTGAGTAGCACCTCCCCAGCGTATGGCTCATCTAGACTTATTTTGAAGCTCTTGAATTTTAGTTCTGCTATGGAGTCCGGCAAGATCTCTATTTTTATCTTATTTTCATTCTCAAAAATATTTGCATAAAATTTTGAATACTCCAGATTGCTTTTTACAATTTTCATATTATGCTCTAGTATGTCCCGCGTTTCCTTAAGCTTATACCTTAAAACTCTGCTGCTGTATGCGTTTGTCTTGTAAGAAACGATAAATGGATAGTACTTCTGGACAATCCTATCATATTCTTCAAGCAAGCCATTGTTTAGTATAAAATCATAAACTTTTTTGTTTCTCAAATGCCTCAATTCGTCATTTTTATCTAAGAGGTAAAAGAGAGGGATATACTTGCCGAAAAAGTTTAAGCTGTGCTCAAGCCCGCCTTTTTCGATATCTAATTTTAGAAACAATTCGCTGTATGGCACAGGATAGAATTTTGAGTTCGTGGCCATGTATACCATGCGCAAGTTGTCTCCTGCAACTAAGTGCAAGCCGCCGGTTAGCATCCTAAATGCCTCAAAAGAGCTTAATTGATCAAGGTCAAAATAGTCGATTATATTGGGGTTGTTATTTTTAATAGCCTCATAAAATTCATTAATTCGGCTGATGATTCTGGTTCTGTTTGAAATGTCCTCACTAATGCCTAAATTGCTAATCTCTTGATCAAAGGGCGTTATATGACCAACTCTCACTAGGCCATTATTTGATATTGCATAAGGATCTGCATTATAGCCATGATCCTCCACCCAGTTGTCGCTGGTTTTTATAATATAGCAATTTGGGCATTCGTTGTTTTCCAAAAAATTGTTGTCAAGACTCTCCTGAAGGTAGTATACTCCCTGCACTACTCCATTAATTTTCAATGTTATAACATCATCCCTAATATCGGTTAGAGCAAGCTTATTTGAGACAAGCCGCGCTGCTGCAGCCCTAAGAAGCCTATCTTCAAATATGATTAAATTGAATCTTCCCATATTGTTTATGTACTCCTCTTTCTCTGTTTTTATTTGATAAGACTTAAGCTCATTGGCCCAGTGAGGCGGCCTGTCCCCATGAAACCTTGCTTTCACTTCATACTTTTTGCTGTCAACTTCCAATTTTGCTTTTCTCCATTCATTCAGCTCGGCAGGCATGTATCCTAGCTTAACAGAGTATTTCGAAATATTATCGAAGTGAACGAGGTCGTTGGAGCTTAATTCCAAGCTGTAAATGGGCAGTTCGCCGCCTAAAAGATTTTTCTTGATCCTGAACGGGTTCACATTATCCTCAAATCTGAAAATATATCCTGTAACCCTGGACCACAATGGAAAAAAATCAATATTTGTTTTTTCGCTTATATACTGAGCTATCTTCTGCGGAGACTCTATCATTATCTTGTCTGATTTGTAAAGCGAAAATAGGATTATGATAAATACTAGAAGTATAGCAAGCTTCTTATGCTTTTTCAAAAAATTTAATATGCTGATTTTAGATTTTAATTTAGATGCCATTTGTTGTCTAAAAAGCAGACTATCATGCTTTAAAAAGCTTATGGAACTGTATTCTATAACTACCAAAATATATTTAAAGCATCTGCTGTTAAAATTTGAATTATGGTTTATGAGTTAAAATGAAAAGAAATAAGGACATATTAAATAAAAACAGGATTATTCTACTGCTTATAGTTTTATTTGGAATGTCTTTAAGATTAATCTTTTTTTCAGGAGTGGGAATTTCTGATGACTTGGCATACAGCAGATTCGCGCACGATATTGATAAAGGCTTAGAAACTCAGAGCGGTTTAACATTATCCACAAGGATGGGAATAATTTATGCTACTTCCTTCTCATACAAGCTTTTAGGCATTAATGACTTTTCATCAGTCTTATTTGTGCTTTTAGCTTCATTAGGAAATATCGTATTAGCCTATTTTTTCGGGAAACTTCTATTCAATCAAAAAATAGCATTGGCATCAGCATTCTTAATTTCGTTTTTTCCGCTAGAGGTTGTTTACTCTACAAAACTGCTGACAGACTTGCCATCTGCATTTTTTATGGCTCTTGGCGTTTACGTTTTCCTTTACGCAGAGTTAAAAGCAAAGAAGGCTCATAGGATTTTATATCTTGCTTCTGGATTATCCATTGGCGCGGGTTATTTTATCAGGGAAAGCGCTCTCCTCATAGCCCTTTTTTTCATAGCGTATATCTTATATAATAGGAAAATAAAAGTGGAATATCTTCTTGTGCCGCTTGGGGTTCTAATTGTTCTTGGCATTGAATCTTTCATATTCTTTAAGCTGACTGGCGATCCATTCTTTAGGTCAAGTATGTCGCAAAAGTATCTTGAAGAAGCAAGCAATTTTTATAACAATTTTAATAGATTGGATTTTCCAAAAGGCATGTTTCATTATCCTTATATGATATTAACTAGCGGCCTTGTTTCTTATTATTATATTCTGGCATTTGCTGCAATTTTATATTTTGTTGTTATGAAGAGAAAAGAAAACTATGCAATGATGCTCTGGTTTTTGCCGCTATTGGCATATCTAAGCTTCGGATCTGGCAGCTTGACGAGATACGTGCCTTTTAAGGCTACTGAAAGGTATCTTTCAATAATAACCTTCCCATGCATCACTTTGATTGCTGCCTTCTTGCATGAAAAAAAAATAGCAATAGGGAGGTTAAGGCCAATTATAATTCTGTTCCTTTTTGCAGCATCTATCTTTTCAGTTTATGCGCGAGACGATCGCCACCTATTAGACAATTTAAGGCAGCTTTACCCCTATCTAAAAAATCTGGATAAAACAATATACATAGACAAGCGCTCTATGCAGGCTTTGGATTACATATCCAGCTATGGCAATGAGCTTAATACCGAAGAGTATCCTAGTGATTTAAGAAGTATAAAAGATTCTTATATAGTGATAAACAGGGAGATGATAAGAAATTTAAAAGAAGCAAACAAGAGATTGGAGTTTCCCGCAGAGATTGACAGGCCGCCTAATAGCTGGACGGCAATAGAAGTGATAGGCAAAGAGGAAAAAAATAGGATTACAGTATATTATGCGCGGTAAGATCATGAATTACACTAAATTTGCTGTTAAAGGTGCAGTGATTGTTTTTGTTGTATCGCTATTAGCGGCTTTTCTTGGGTATTTAGTAAGGCTGGTGTTGGCGAGAAACCTAACTGTTGAAGATTTTGGCCTTTTCTATTCTGTTTTTGCATTTTTGTCCTTGGTTACTATATTCAAAACATTTGGCTTTGACCGCGCGCTCATTAAATTTATACCTGAGTTCATCCACAATAAGCGGAATGATTTTATCAAGAGCTCTATGATTTATATTTCCATGCTTCTTTTTATAACAAACGTAGTAATAATCATCGCGATCTATCTGCTTTCTAAGTACCTTAGCATCCATTTTTTTCATAATGAAAAAGCAAGCGTTGTCCTCAATGTGATGGCTATTGCTTTTTTTGCTGAGACATTTGTTAATGTCTTCAAGTTCAGTTTCCAAGGCTTTCAGAAAATGTATCTCTATTCAAGCATAGACATAGTCAGAATGATTATTGTGCTATCAGTTGCAGTGGTTGGGTTTAAGCTGAATTGTGGAATAATGGGCCCTGTAGCTGGATATGCAGCAGCTCCATTCATATTGCTAATTTTATACGGAATTTTGTTTTTTAAAAAAGTATTTCCTCAGTTTTCAAGCTCATCACTTATTTTTAATAAAATATTATTGAGAGACATTTCAAAATACAGCTTTTTTATTATGGCTACTGGGGCAGGAGTCATCATACTTGGGTACCCAGACATGATGTTCCTGACTTATTTCTCAGGAGTAAAGGAAGTAGCGCTTTATAGCATAGCTCGCCCAACCGCGAAGATTCTTATTTATTTTCCGAGCGCTATTTCCAGCATCCTTCTGCCATTGACTTCAGAACTGTGGACTAAAAAGAGATATGCTCTGCTTAAAGATGGCATGGAGTCTCTTTATAAATTTTCTATGATAGTAGCTATACCCCTAGTTTTTGTTATGATGTCGTTTACAAATTTATTAATAACTGTCTTCTTTAGCGCCAATTATGTCAATGCCGCGGGCGCGCTGAAAATACTAAGTATTGGGATGTTATTCTTGACTATCCATATGATAAACGTAAATTTCTTCCTTGGAATAGGCAAGCCTCAGATACAAACTAAGATTGTTTATTTAGCCGGCGCCTTTAACGTAGCTGCTGATCTTGTGATGATTCCAATTCTAGGCGTGACAGGGGCTGCAATTGCAGCAACCGCAAGCTACTTTATTATGATGGCATTTGGATTGATAAAAGTTAACAAGTTTATAGACATAAAACTTCCGATAGGAATATGGATTAAGACGCTGCTGGCAGGGGCTGCATTCATTCTGATAATAAGCGCCATGAAAAGTATAATTAACCTGAATGTTTGGCTGGAGACTTCTATTGTAGTTGGAGCTGCGGGGATTTTTTATGCTGCAATGCTGTTTTTATTCAGGATATTGAGCATAAGAGAATTGAAAGAAGTTTACAGGAGAGTAACTGGATAAACTCTAAATCAACCATACCATCATTAAAAAACCATGGTTTCATCATTCGATTTTATGTGGCTCAAAAGCATGCCTTGCAGTTTTAAAGCAAAATCATTATTTTTATTAAAAATGTTGTTGCTCTCTTTAGGATCATTTTGCAGGTCATACATCTCCCACGTATCCGGAGTTTTATTGTAAATCAGCTTCCATTTTCTAAGCCTAATGCAAAAGACATTATGCTCATTGTGGGAAGGCCACGGCCCATACAAGCCTCCGGTTTCAGAAAAGGCTACTCTATCCTCTTTTTCTTCTCCTTGAATTAAGGGAATTAAAGATTTTCCTTGAATGTGCTCGTATGATTCATCTGCTTCTATGCCCAGAATATCTATGATAGTCGGCATTATGTCTATTGTTCTTGTCTGAAAGCTTATTTCTTTTCCTCCTATATTTGGCGCTGTAATCAAGCAAAAAACTTTTATCGTATAGTCATATGTAAACGAGCCGTACATCTTCTCTCCAATCTTCTCGCCGTTGCTTGTCCCATGGTCGCTCATGAATATTAGGATTGTTTTATTCAAGAGGCCTAAATTTTTAGCGTGCTCAAAAATTTCCTTTACATACAAGTCCAGCCTATCCAAGCATGAGTTGTACATTTTTTTATTGGCCTCGTAATTGTTGAAGAATTTCTGATCAAAATCTGTATATTTCTTGCCTACATTAATGATGCTCTGCGTATGCAGGCTCGTGTAGTGGAGAAACAAAAAGAAAGGTTTATCTGACAGTGCAGTTATCTTGTTTTTATGAAGCTCTGTTAAATTATCATTATACTCGTCGTGAGTGCTGATTGCATCAAAGCCTTGGCTGGGAAGAAGAGAATCAACGACAAGATTTGCTTCAGTATAATACCCCTTATCATGAAGGTATTGCGCAAGTGTTTTGCAAACATCCTTTTTGAACTTGAACATATTGAAATATGAGTTAACGCCATTTTTTGATGGGTATAAACTTGTGATTATAGAATGAAGCGATGCCAATGTATATGGCGCTGATGTAATCATATTAGAAAAAAAGTATCCTGATTTAGCGATATGCTGGAGGTTTGGGCAAAGATAAACCCTGTCTGCCCTTAAGCCGTCCAAGAGAATTATAATAACATTGAGCTTTGCCATAATTCATTCAAGATAGCCAAGACTTCTTAATTTTTCTTTTATTTTTGCTTCATCCTCTTTCGTGACAATTTTGTTTTTTGCCCGCTCATCAGTTTCTATGCGGGACGCCACTTGCCTCAAAATATAGATTATATAGCTGGATAAAGATTTAAATTCCGCATTTTCCGCCCTTTTTCTCAATTTTTCAGCTAAGTCTTTTGGAATAGATACGCTTATTTCATCTGCATCGGCCATATTCCCACCTCAAATAAATTATAGAGAACTTTGAAAAAATCACTTTTTTTGGAAAAAGTGATTTTTTCATTATTTACCGCTTAATGGACTTATCGTCATTAAAGCGGAAGCATTGTAGACGCATAAAAGTTGAAAAATTCGTTGAAAAACAAATTTTTCAAAATTCTCTATAATTAAAACTATTAAAGAAAGGCTGGAGCATTTTATAAATATTTATGTGCTGCAGTGTGTATATTAAAAATATGAATATCATTTTCTAAAATTTTATCTTCCACATACTTAACTTCATCAACATTGCTCTTGCTCGCTCCATAAATAATACAATATTTTTTAACTTTTAATTGATAAATAACCTCTGAATATATCATTTCTTTTGTATCTTCTTGGTTCACATAGATAATAGATTTGTCATTTATTTTATCATCTAACTCTCTTTATTTTTAATATACACACTGCAGTATACATTTTTATGCGGTATTCAAACTTTAATGTCATTTAAAATATTTTTTATCATATTTTTTTCGCTTAGATTATCATGCACCCCAGCAGCATAATTGATATCTTTGTTGAATAGCTCAGAATTTGGCTTGAATATTTCTTTAAGAACCCTTCCGTCAACATCCCTGTCAATCGGGATGCCGAGTATATAAAGCACAGTCGGAAAAACATCGAGTATTGAAATATTGCCTATATCTCCATTGCGCACATAATCCCCATATGCCACGAATATTCCAAACATATCTGAAAAGTGCCTGCCGGGAAGATTCAGCTTAATATCCTCTATTAATCTGTCCGATTCATAGGAAAAAACATTGGCGTAATTGGACATAGGTATTATTACAACATCTGGGGCGAATTTAGAGCTGCCGCCAGAATACACTGCCTCTCTTTTTTCAACAATTTGGAATACCTTATCATTGTTTAATGGATCTCGCATCTTGAGAAGTTTAGATATTATCTTGTCTCTTAACTCTTCGTATTCTTGTTCTTTCATGCCATTCTTGTTTATGGATATCCCGGGATATTGGTAGTATACGTTTGAGCTTTGCGTTATTTTTTTTTGAAATGAGTCTCTGATATTCTTTGTCTTGGTAAAACGGAATGCTAGTCTGAGCATCTTCATTCTGCTTAACTTTCTATAAAATTTTGGAATAAATTTTTGCAGAATAGTCCTATTGTCCTTAATTATTTTTTCATTATTCATCCAGACTCTGAAATTAAATGATCTTTTTGGAGCTGCGCTAAATCCGTGGTCAGAAACTATAAATATGCAGGAATTGGGATTTTTAGCCGAATATGATTTTATTAGGTCATCCAGATAGGAGTCGAGCTTTTGATAAAACTCCAATACAACATCCTTTTTATCCCAGAAAAGGTCCTTGACATGTGTTGTTTCTGAGATTACAAACATAAAAAAGTCCCAGCGATCGCTCATAAGCTCCTTTATGGCCAAATATTTCTTTTCCATCACATAATAGATTTTCTTAAGAAAGTAATCTCTTCTTTCAATAACATTCTGCTGATCTGGCATTAGGGGATCATTTTTTTCAAATTCAACTATTATCTGATAATCGTATTTTTTTAGCATCGGCAAGAGTTCTGCAGGGTAAAAATAATCTTTTTTATCTGGCGGCGTTAAGACACCCGATATCATACAGCCATTGATATTGTCTACAGGGTAAGTCAGAGGGACGCCTATCACACAGCATCTTTTGTCGCGCTCCGAGAGTATATTCCATATTCTCTCGCTTTTTATTGATGTTGAATCCAGCAATTGGCCATTCTCGTCTAAAAAGCCGTAAATGCCGTGTTTGCCCGGATTTTTTCCAGTAACCATGGAAATCCACGCTGCGGAACTCAATGGAGGGACTACTGTTCTTAAATCCCCAGAACTCCCTAAGTCAATTAATTTTTTTAGCGTAGGCAGCTTGCCGTCATTTATCCATGGCTTTAAAAAATCCCAGCTTGCCCCGTCTATCCCCATTATTAACACGCTGTTTCCCATGCTTATTTTTTTGCCTCCAGCATAAGCGATCCTTTCTTAAAGAGTTTTCCAAAAAAGAAATATAACATCTTCGCCGAGCTGGCAGTGACAAGTTTATGCCTGCGCAGGAAACCAATGCCAAAAACGCCTCTTGGCGGAAAATAGCGGACATTATAGCTTCTAAAGCCTGAGTCGTAAGCAATCTGCTCCATGGACTTCTTGGTAAAAGGCCTCTTATGGCTGTAATCATCCCAAAAATGGCGAGTTAATTCGTCTGTAATCAGCACCAGCCTTCCACTTTTTTTTAAAACCCTAAACATGTCTTTCATAAAATATAGCGGATCTTCCAGATGCTCCAGCACATGCCTGCAGTTGATATTCTCAATTGCACACTCTTTAAAAGGCAGTTTTTTCCTGACATCATGCCTTAAAACCCTGAAACCCCTCTTTCTTGCAATTTTTATTGCATCATCATCCGAATCTATGCCTGTGATATTCTTAGCGTCCTGCGCTATAAAATTTCCAGTAGAACATCCAATATCCACTATCTTATCCCCCTTCTTGAAAAACAGGCTGTAATAAAATCTATCAGAATCGTCACTTGCAATGTATTGCTTGTCTGAATATTGGCTCATTTAATTATTATAAAAATTAGTGGTAAAAGCAATAGATAAACATTTAAAAAACTTTGCTAAATTATTATGCGGTTTCCGAAACTTTTATATAATCTGCAGCCAAAATTTCTTCCATGCACGACATAATAAAAAGGGATATATTAGCTGTGTTAAACAAATTAGCCGATATTCTCAAAGCCAAGGAAGACAGCGATACTGCCGAGATAAAAGAATTAAGCAACCATGTTATACATAATGTAAGCATTTTTCAAGATGAGGATTCTGTTTCTGTTGCAGTCCTTATCTATTCCTTGTCAAAGATAATAGAAAGGAAGCAGAGGAATATGGATTATGGAAAAATATTGGGAATGCTGAACTTGTGCATTTCAAATTTAAAAAATAATGATGATGCAAATTTCAGAAAGTCAATTAAGAGCATATTCATATTTATAAGGACAGTTGATGCGAGGCTTAAGCTCTACATATATGAAGTCATAAACCAGGCCCAGATAAAAAAAGGCTGTAAATTGTGCCAGCATGGAATATCGGTTGCAAGAGCATCAGAAGTGCTTGGCATTTCCCAATGGGAGCTGATGCATTATCTGGGAAAAACAACCGTGATAGACCATTTCAGCGAGCCTGTTAACATATCAGTCAGGCTGAAAATTGCAAGAGGGCTGTTCTCATGAAATCACTGGTTTTTGATGCTGGCCCGATAATAAGCTTAGCGTCAAACAATCTTTTATGGCTGCTTAGGCCGCTAAAAAAAGAGTTCAACGGCAAGTTTTACATTACCCACTATGTAAAAAAGGAGATTGTTGACAGGCCGCTTGAAATAAAAAGATTCAAGTTCGAGGCAATACAAGTCCAGAAATTAATAGATGAAGGAGTATTAGAGATAATAGACAACAGCTTAATAAGGGAAGAATCTATAAAACTACTGAATACCTCCAATGAAATATTTAAGGCTTATAACAACTATATGAAAATCGTGCATTTGGCGGAGATATCCGTCATCACAGCGGCGCTAAACTTAAATTCGGATGTTGCCGTCATAGATGAAAAGACAACTAGGCTGTTAATAGAGAATCCAAGGATGATTTTTGAAATTTTAAGAAAGACTTTGCACACGCCAGTCAGTATAAACGAAAGTAATTTAAAAGAGTTTAAAAATAGAGTAAGGGGCATAAAAGTTATACGCTCTGTAGAGCTCGCAGCCATTGCTTATGAGCATGGGCTTTTGGACGAGTATATAACAAAAATATCTGATGCTAAGAGAAGCCTGCTGGAAAGTGTCTTATGGGGAGTAAAGCTAAACGGGTGCGCGGTATCAAGAGAAGAAATAGACAACATATTGGCAATGGAAGCAAAATGAAAGGAAATGCTAATGAGGGGGAACTAAAAATAGAGTCTTCATTAGTGCAGAAGCAGCTACCACTCAATAATCTAACGCCAACCTTTTGCGTTGCCCTTCTTAAAAATGGCACTACTGCAAAGGCTGAAGGCAGGGTAGAGGAATTCTTAGAAGTCATAAAAGATGCTGATTTTGCTTGGATAAACCTACAAGTCAGCGATTTTGAAGCGGAAGGGGGCAAAATTGCAGCAACACTTGGCTTTAACCCCGCAATAGTGCACGAGCTTGCGGCGCAAAGATTCTCGGGATATGATGACCACATAACCGAGCTTGGATTGATGTTGCCTGCTGTCCATGTCAGCCAGCTGCAGGTAGATATAAACAAGCTTATGATATTGCTAAAAGATAACCTAATAGTCACTATTCATGGAGAGAGCATCACTAGATTTGTCAAATTTGCGCGATATGCAGTTACTTTTTTCAAAAAAGTTCCTAAAAATCTTGATACAATAGACAAGCTATCTTTAGTACTAATCAGGCTTCTTGACGAGAATAATGAAAGAAACTTTGATGGCATACGCTCTATACAAGAGCAAGGCGAAGAGATAAGCAAATACTTAATAGAGCCAACGTTCCCAAAGCAGGAATTGGGAAAAGATATATACAGGATGAAGCATGCTTTAATATCTTATTTAGAGGCCTTGTGGGCTAGCTTAGATGTTATTCACTATCTAAGGTACGGAGATGCTGAGTTGATAACCGATGATGCCGCGATACTTCAAAAGATTAGCCTGCTAAGCTCGGATTTGACAAGGCAGATATCAATAAGCGAGCAGATGTCAAGCGTGCTGGCTTCTGGCTTGGAAGTGCTGCAAAGCATTTACAACAATCAGCTGACAATACTAAACAACAGAATTTCTGTATTGGCAATGTGGATTGCAATAGTAGGCGCTGCCTTTATTGTGCCTAATACTATAGCTACTATTTTTGGCACGCCTATAGGCGAACATTTTGAATGGCGCATCCAACTATTGATTATAATATTCTCTACAGTATTCTCAATAATCGGAGTGTATTGGTTTATAAAAAAAAGGGGGATAATGTCACAAAAAATAGATTAGCTGAGAAATAGCTATGCTAAAATTACAAATATTTAAAATATAGGCTATATTTTCTATCGTGGGAGGACTTTGCCGGGAGGTCAGCACTCTCCTGTCAGCGCAGATGTGCTTTAGGCGCGGTGAATCTTGGGAAGCAGCTTAAGCTATTGCAACTTAGTCTTGCTTTTGGCGTCGAAGCTCTGCCCCGTAGGACTAATGCTTTTGAAAATCCGTAAGGTCCGGAAGGAAATCAATTGTAAAATTGACCTAAAGCAGCGGTAATCTTGGGCATTGGTGCTTATGGAAAACAGAGTGGAGCTAAAAGCAAGGCAGCTAATTGTGATGGCTTTTGCCCATTCTTAAGCATGTCCTCCTACTTTTTATAAAAAATGAATTTAATCTACAATAAGGTATTCTTGGAACACTGCACAGCTAGCCATCCAGAAAGGCCTGAGCGGCTTCTTGCTTTTGGCGATTTGGAGCAGTCTGAAATAGAAAACGGGGAAAAATACTTGAAATTGGTTTATGGCAAAGGGTATATTGAAAAAATAAAATCTGCTTCTGAGCATGAAGCAAATCTTGATGCAGACACTTACACGAACAAAAAGAGCTATGAGACTGCGTGCTATGCAGTTGGCGCGGCTATAAAGGCAGCAAAGCAAAATGATTTTGCATTAGTAAGGCCGCCTGGACACCATGCAACTCAAAGCAAGGCAATGGGATTCTGCTTGTTTAACAATATTGCAATTGCCTCAAAATGGCTTAATGAAAGAGGAAAAAAAGTCTTGATTTTGGACTTTGACGGCCACCATGGAAATGGCTCGCAAGACATTTTCTATGACACAGACAAAGTTTTGTATCTGTCAACACACCAGTATCCAGCATATCCTAAAACTGGCTGGGTAGATAAAATTGGAGAAGGCAGTGGGAAGTATTATACAATAAACATTCCAGTTCCTCTGTATGCGGGCGATGATATATTCGTGGGAGTTTTATCAAAAGCAATAACTGCCATTAAAGATCAGTATACGCCTGATGCAGTAGCTGTATCTGCGGGATTCGATGGCCATAAAGACGACCCATTGCTGCAATTGAATTTGACTGTCAATGCTTATTATGAAATTGGCAGGCTGCTTTCAGCTAATTTCAAAAATATTTTTGCGTGCTTGGAGGGCGGCTATAATATTGAAGCTCTGCCACACTGCGCTTCGGCCTTTCTTTTAGGAGTGAACAAAGAAAAGGCAAAGCTAGAGTTTAAAGAGCAAAAAACAATCTCAGCAGCAAATGTTCAGAGGGAATTTGAAGCAAGAATGAAAAGCCTAAGGCTTAATCTAGATGGTTTTTGGAAAATTGATTAACGCGTTTAAACCTTTACCCTAGTAAAATGATCAAATCCACTTTCAATATCATATTTTTTATTATTTTTTATTAATTTAACGCCATAAGTTTTATCAACAATCTCCCCTATTGCTGTTGCATCATACTTCTTTAATTTTTTAAATTTTGATTTGTCTGCTGTAAAGACTAGTTCAAAATCTTCCCCTCCGTATAATGCCAAATCTATTGAATCTTTTTTTATTTTTTTTGAATCTATTATCGTGCTTTTTGATATTGGAATCTTATCAGCATGGATTATTGCTCCAACATTGGATTGTTTGCAGATATGGTTGACTTCAGAGCCAACCCCATCGCTTACGTCAATCATTGAGTTAATGCCAATTTTAACAAGCTTTCTAGCTAAATCCAGCCTGCATTTTGGCTCAAGATGGCTTTTTATTGAGACTCCATTTAGGCCGCTCCTTAAAAGCTCAAGGCCCGCAGATGACTTTCCAACATTGCCGCTGCAAAATACCAAGTCACTGATTTTTGCCCCGCTTCTTAATGCCAGAAGCCTTTTTTCAACAAAGCCAATCAATGCGACATTAACTACAATCTCTTTTGAGTGGGTTATATTGCCTCCAACAATATTTAGCTTGTATCTTCTGGATTTTTTGCTAATTCCATCATATACCCTGTCAACAAACTCTGCATCTATCCCATTTGGCAAAGCTAAGGATACAAGCGCATATTTAGGAAGCCCGCCCATTGCGGCAATGTCGCTGACGTTCTGCTCAATTGCCTTCATTCCAATCTGCTCTGGTGTTGAATATTTAAGAGAGAAATGGTCGTTTTCCACAAGAGTGTCTGTAGTAAAAAGAAGGCAGTTGTCTTTGTCATAATTTAACACAGCGGCATCATCGCCAATGCCAACAACCACATCTTTAGAATAATGATTTATTTTGCTCTTTATCCTTTCAATCAAGCCAAATTCCCCACCTATTTTCTTTATTTTCATATCAGATATAATCAAGCCATTTAACATATCTCTTGTCTTTTCCCCTCACAATATTATAATAATTATCCCGTAATTTAGAGGTTATTTTTCCAACTTTCCCGTTTCCAATTTTTTTGCCATTGACAGATATTATTGGCGCTATTTCTATCGCAGTGCCGCAGAAGAAAAGCTCGTCAGCATTAATAACCTCGCTTAATTTTACACTCCTTTCGCAAACCTCAAGCCCAATGTCTTTGGCTATTCTTATCAGGGACTTTCTTGTTATGCCGTGAAGAGCGCTTCTGCTGTTTGGGGTTATAACACTTTCTTTGGATACAAGAAACAGGTTTTCAGCAGGGCCTTCTGAAACAAACCCGTCAGCATCGAGCATTAAGGCTTCGTCATATCCATTTTTGCGGGCTTCTGACATGGCCAATATTGAATTTACATAATTGCCGCTTATCTTAGCGCCGAATACAGTTGAGTTTTCAGGGTATCTTGAATATGCGGAAGTAGACACGCTTAGGTTGTTTGAGTAGTATTTTTTCCATGGGACAGCGATTATAACTAAATTTGCAGGCGCATCATTCGGGTAGACGCCAAGGCTGCCATAGCCGCGATAGATTAATGGCCTTACATAACAGTCCATGAGCTTATTGGCTTTAACCAATTTTTTGATTGTATTTTTAAGCTCCTCTTTTGTAAATTTAGTGTTTAAATGCAAAGAGCCTGCAGAGTAAAACAGCCTTTCTAGATGCTCGTCCAGCCTAAAGAGCGCAGCGCCTTTTCCAGCGCTGTAAGAGCGTATGCCTTCAAATACAGCATCGCCATAATGGAGGGCATGCGCCATAACATGGACTTTTGCATCTTCCCATTTTACTAATCGCCCGTCCATCCAGATAAACCTTGGAGCTGCTGTTTTTACCATATTACATTAAGATATTTTTTTGATATGCTTATGGCTGCTTTGCTGCCATTTTTCAAGCTGTATTCCGCGCCGACAGAATCTGCTATTATGATGCCGTCAAGCATTTCTGAAATAACCTCAATTTTTTGGTTCTTTTTTAGAATGCCCTGCTTCAGCTTATAATTCTTGTACACATTGCCTTCGTATGGCTCACGGACAACAAATTGATAGCTTTTAGATTTTAGCGGCATTGTTTTGCTGCAGCACGCCTTTGCCCAAGCATAGCTGCCTGCCGGGGTTGTGACAAGCACGCCACTGCTTTTCTGCCTTTCGCTTTTTCCACCCATCCTTAATACGCATTTTGCAGCGTGATATGATTTTCTTGGGCCTATGAAAAATTCATTAACTGCAAGAGCATCTATCTTTTTGTTGTTTATATGCGCTTCCAACCTTGGCAGTTTCATAATCTCAAATTTGTTTTTAAGTAGATTCTTTAGCTTTATTTTAAAATCATTTTTATTGTATTTCATAAAAAATCCTTCTTTATTTTTTACGTCAGCATTCACGCCAAGCAAAAGCTGGCTGCCGACAAACTGCGCGGCCCTTAAAAAAGTTCCATCGCCTCCGACAGCAACCACCAAATCGCTGCCTTCGAATAATTTTTTGCTTAATTTGTCTCTGTCAATAAGCTTATAGCTGGCAGAATACATTTTTAATGTGTTATTCACTATCTCCAAAGTTGATTTTTGCTCTTTATTTGTGGGTTTCGCGTATACTGCCAATACGTTGCTTAATCTCATATAATACCTGAATAGAATTTTGTATATAAATTTAGCTATTTAATTACTTCAGCGTATCTTCAATCTGCTTTTTAGCGGGCTTTGCCTGAGGAGAAGCATTTTGCAGGTCAACGCCAAGCTCTTTAAGGCCTTTTATGTGCATCTGCATCAGCTGCTCCACTATGGACAATATTTTCAGCATTTCCTCCCTTTCTTTGGCTAATGTCGTCAGCGCCCCCTTATGAAACCCAATCTGCTCTTCTTTGCCTATGTTTTCTTTGGCCATTCGAGTTATAAAAGAAGGGTAGTATTTAATTGTTTTGATGGCAAAAACATAAATCTTTTATATTAGCTTGTTAAGGCAGTCTAAAGTAAACATAACAAAGGTGATATTTTGGCAATAGAGCTTATCAAGACTGGAATACACGGATTAGACCAAGTTCTGAAAGGAGGCCTAAGAAGAAATTCTTCTATATTAGTGACTGGAGCGCCTGGAACAGGGAAGACAATAATTGCATTGCAGTTTATTTATTATGGCGCAAAAGACTATGGCGAGAATGGAATTTTTATAACTACAGAAGAAAACCTTAATGATACCCGCGAGTTTGCTAAAAATCTGGACATGGATTTCATGTCAATGGAAAGCAAGGGCAAGATATTGTTTGTGCAAAAGCCTATAGCAACACTAAGGGGCGGAATATCTTCTATTAAGGGCTTGATGGAGATAATAAGAAAGAACAATATACGGAGAGTTGCGCTTGACTCATTGATGTTCTTTGATTACCTTTATCCTAGGCTGGATGGCAATAAAATGGAGTTTAGAAGGCAAGTTATAATGTTCATGGAAAAAATGAAAAAAGCAGGCGTTACTTTCTTAGCCGTGTCTGAAAGGGAGGTTACTGACCTTGACAGGCTGAGCTATGACATGATGGATTTTATATTTGATGGGTTTATAATCTTATCAAGGATAAGAAAAGGCTCGTATTTTGAGAGAGTTCTCACAGTTGCAAAGATAAAAGGCCAAGATCACAGTTTGGATGTTTATCCTGTTGCTATAGGCGCTGAAGGCTTGAAGGTTTTGTTTGACCAGACTCCTTTCTCTTTGGTTGAGAAGGAAGAAGGCGCGTTTAAGTAGGTAAGTTTAAATATTATTTCTTGAATTGATATTTTATGCAGGCTTTAAAGAGGTCGCAGGCAGCTTTGGAGTTTATAATGACCTATAGCTGGGCAATACTTGTTGTGCTGGTGGCCATAGGCGCGTTGGCTTATTTTGGGGTTTTAAGCCCTAGTAATTTCTTGCCTGAGAAATGCAGTTTTCCAAGCGGGATAAGTTGTTTGGACTTTAGTTATGGTATATTAAGTGATGTTCCAACATTGAAATTTGTTATAAAGAATAATTTGGGGTGGGATATTTACTCAGTTACGATTTTTCCTTATGAGACTGACCCAACTGAAAATGTAATTGGAAACATACCCTGTGCAAATACCGCAGGCGGAGTTGGCACATTAAAAAATGGCGAGCAAAGCACCTATATTATTGAGTGTGATTCACCCTTACCAAAAGGAAAAATTAAAACAAATCTTGTTTTTACATACACTAGAACTGATACAATTATTCCTCATCAAATAAAAGGTTCATTAATCTTTAAGGTTAATTAGCAGTGACTACTAATTGATAGAAATTTTTAAATAGACTTCACCCATATAGTCAATTAGAATGGCTAAAAATAAGCTACTTTGTTGTATATTTGTATCTTTGATTTTCTTGATTTTTAGTATGATGATTGTAAAAAGTGAGTGGACACAATACCAATTTTCTTCCAATAGCTCTGGTTTTTTTCCAAATAACAATTCTTTTGATTCTGCAACTTTAATAAATTTGACAAATTCTATGAATGGCTCAAATATTCAACCTTTAGTAAGTGATTTAAATGGGGATGATGTTAACGAAATTGTAGTTTTTAATGCCACAAATATTTTTGTTTATAACACATACTTAAATCTTAAAACACAGTATGCTCTTGGTGGGAACATCTTAGGCCAACCCACTTTGTTTAACGTCAGCGGCAATAAAGGCCTAGAATTAATGTTAAGCCTTAACGTAACTGATGTGCATTATTTTATAATTTATAATTATTCTACTACATTTACTTCCATCTCTAACATTTCAATTGCAAATAACTTAACAGGAAGCGGGATAAAATGCACAGATTTGAATAGCACAAAGAGTTGTGTTTTTATGGATAATTCTTTTTTTATACACGTGGTTAATTTAAGCAATTTAACTAATCCTGTAGATAATGCAACACAGGTTTCTAGCTCACCTAATAGGGCAAATACAACTAACTATGAAACAACCCCTGCAATAGCAGATTTTGATAGTGATGGAAACAAAGAAGCATTGTTTTGGAATGACAATGATGCTGGAGATAGATTTGGGTTTGTTGTTTTTGATTTAATTGCTAAAACAAAAAAAGCCTTTCCATCTTCTTTTTTGCCTTATTCTTCTAATGAGAAAGTAAATCAGCCTATTTTTGTTAGTGGAAGCCGTGATTCAACTACGCAGATTACTTTTGCTATCAATACAGTTAGTCAGGGTAAGATATATAATTATAATGGTACTGGGAGTTTGCCATTAAGAACTACTGGAGCTGCATGGCCGCAACCAATAAGCACACCAGATAATGCTTTTATTTCATCTTCTTTATTGGCTATCGATTGTGACAGTGATGGCTTGGAGGACATTGCAGGAATGGCATATGGCGGTTCTACGCCTGGAGGCTCAAGATTGTTTTGTTATAACGGTAATCGTACGCAACTGTATTCTATTGATGATATAATATCAGTAGATATAATAGAAAAAACCGCAACAGCTGTGAATATAAGCGGCAATTCTACTCCAGAAATTGTGACTTACAAAGGCATTTACTCCTTTAATGGAAGCCTTGTGTATGGTTTTTCAGGATTAGGCACGCAAGCGCCTGTTCCTGTTGATGTTAATAATGACGGAAAGCTTGATTTTTTATGGGCAGACGGTGCAAGCGGAGTAAAATTATTTGTAAGCAATGATTCTATAGCGCCTGCATTCTCTAACTTGACAAAATCCCCAGAGATAAGTTTTAAAAATCAAATTGTTTATGTTAATATTACATGGCAAGACTCTGCTGGGGTTGATGCAGTATACATAGCCCATAATGGCACAGAAAACTGGGTTAATTATACGGCAGACATCTCATTTGGTAATAATATCTACAATATCTATAACTTAACTATCCCTGCCAGCAGTTCAAATTACTCATTTAAAGTTATAGGATGGTACTCGACAGCAAACGACACTGCTGGAAATAGAAATACCACATTAATTCAGACATTTATAGTTAACAATCAATTGCCAAATGCCACTAATCTATCCTTAAATAACACAGACTTTTTGAACAGAACAAATGGGAGTTTGGCTGGAAGCTGGCAGTTCTCTGACGTTGACAACACTCTTCAGCAATCCAATGAAACTTTTTGGTATGTTAATGGTGTTGAGAACCAATCATTTAGGAATCTGACAATCATAAGCCCAGAAAATACAACAAAAGGCCAAAATTGGACATTCTCTGTCAGAGTTTTTGACGGGGCTAACTGGAGTGATTTTGCAAACAGCACTTATTTGGTAATCCAAAATTCACTTCCAACCCAATCAGCGCCAATAATCACATCTAATGACGATCAAAACAGGAAAAATGGAACTCTGACCTGCAATAACCAAAGCACTGTAGACTTAGACAGCGATTTTGTTGTAAACTTCATTAGATGGGACAAAAACAGCATTTTGATTGAGACAGCAATAAATTCTACAAGCCTAAATCAAGGCAATTATTCAAAAAATGATAATATAACCTGTGAAATAACGCCAAATGACGGAACTGGCAATGGCACATCACTAAACTCAGCAAACTTTACAATTCTTAATGCAGCGCCTTTGTTAAATGCTTCTATAGAAAATAAAACGTGGAATCAGGACACATCAACCACAATAAACCTAAGCAATATTTTTATTGACATTGATGGAGATAATTTAACTTATAACTTTACTTATGCAGATAATATTGAAATTTCAATTAATAACAATACAAAAATAATAACTTTGGCGCCTGCTTCTGGATTTAGCGGAACTAGAACTACTTCATTTTTTGCTCTTGATGGGGTAAACATAACCACCTCGAATAATGTGACTTTTACAGTGAACGCAGTTTTAAGCTCTTCTTCGTCAAGCAGCTCTTCATCTTCATCAAGCAGTGGAGGCGGTGGTGGGGGAATTTCAAACGGCTACATTTGCAATTTGGATTGGGAATGTACAGAGTGGTCTAGCTGTGAGAATGGAAAAGAAACAAGAAAATGCAAACTTAAAGAAGTGCCTAACTTTATATCCTTGGAAAAATGTCCGCAAAATAAAATTCCTGAGCAAGGTAGAGACTGTAAAGTTGAAATTATAGATAACATCAAAGAAAGCTGTGATGATAAATTCCAAAATCAAGGTGAAGAAGGCATAGACTGCGGCGGACCTTGCGGACCTTGCTTTAGCATAGAAACTAGAAGTATGAGCAATGGAACAGCAGTTAAAAATGTTATTACTGGGGCTGTTATAGCCAAATCAAATGGGTTTAAACTTAGCAACCTATGGCCGCTCTCAGCTGTAGTTTTAGCAGCAATAATTGTCTTGCTCTACTTCAAATTTGTACACAAGAAAATTTTTAGAAATAAAGAACAGCTTAGCGATAAAGAAATGGAAAAGCTAAATGACATACTCCCAAAATAAATCCAGCTAAAGCTGGGGGTTTCTAACGCAAACCATTTCACTTAAACTTTTCCCTCTTGCGAGGTCGCTTATCAGCTAAAAGTTTAATGTATGGTTCGCTAAACGAAAAACCCCTACAAATTCTGTGCATACTGTGTATTTGCCATTAGCTGTTTTTGAACAATACAATGACCTGCGAGACAATAGTGATGTCAGTTCAGTTATTGCAATGCCGTATAATTGGTTATTTAAAATGTGATTTACTCTTTTTTGCTTGTCTGGAATCTGTTTTTCTAATCCTTTATTGAGCCTCTTTGCTATTTCTCTTAGGAATACCCCTGACTTTGAAACAGGATCCAAAAACTTAACATTTTTATCAGTCCAAAGCTGCGGAGGCAATAAATCCAGCATTTCATTGACTATCTTCGGTTGAGTGAATACTTCATCGTTGCTTAAACTTGCAAGGCATGTTAAAATATCTGGATTATAGTCAATTTTATTCATTATCAGCTAACTCCATGTAGTTAATAATTGGATGGCCTTTATATACATTAGGCAATATCACTCTTTCGCCAGTATCGCTATCTGTTGAAAAACTCCATAGCAATGTTGGGCTAAAAATATCATTCAAAGAG